>Ga0308166_1004599_pt1 | contig 10957 bp, 6 predicted proteins | sample PhyCR2_2_FD_202137 | JGI IMG/M metagenome (GOLD analysis project Ga0308166, IMG submission 202137) | Phyllosphere microbial communities from UC Gill Tract Community Farm, Albany, California, United States - DLSLCC.R2 | ecosystem: Host-associated > Plants > Phyllosphere > Unclassified | place... | reverse complement strand
ATACCATCGCCTGGACGTAAAGATACACCACCACGGTTCATGATGAAGTCAGGTAATGTATGGTGAGTTGTTACGTCAACTGGTTTTGGATACGCAGCAGTGTGACAGAAAGACTGCATTACTAAGTCAGCTGAGAAGCCCAAGCACGCTAAGTCTTTTAACTCGTCACGAGTCATTGGACCTGTTGTATCTTGAGAACCAACAGTTGTCATTTTAGGTTCACAGTAAGTTCCTGGACGGATACCTTGACCTTCTGGTAAACCACATGCACGGCCAACCATTTTTTGAGCTTGTGTGAAGCCTTTACCAGTGTCAGCAGGTTGTACTGGTGTACGGAACAATGTAGATGGTGCAAGACCTAATTCTTCACGTGCTTTAGCAGTTAAACCACGACCAATGATCAAGTTAATACGACCACCAGCACGTACTTCGTCTAAAAGTACAGGAGTTTTAAGTTCTGCTTCAGAGATTTGTACGCCATCTTTAAAAGCAGTTACTTTTGCAGCAGCATGGTCAATCTTCAATACTACTTCGTCGCCCATGTTCATGTTAGCAACGTCGATTTCTACAGGTAATGCACCTGCATCTTCCATAGTGTTGAAGAAAATTGGAGCGATCTTAGAACCTAAGCACACACCACCGTCTTTTTTGTTTGGAATGTGTGGAAGTTCATCACCAAAGAACCAAAGAACAGAGTTAGTTGCAGATTTACGGCTTGAACCTGTACCAACAACATCACCAACGTAAGCAACTTGATTGCCTTTCGCGATAAGTTCTTTAATTTGGCTTAATGGACCAACTTCACCTGGTTTTTCAGGGTTGATACCATCACGCTCGTTTTTCAACATTGCATTTGCATGTAATGGGATGTCTGGACGGCTCCAAGCATCTTGAGCTGGAGACAAGTCATCAGTGTTTGTTTCACCAGTTACTTTGAACACAGTGATTTTGATTTCTTCTGGAACGTCAGGACGGCTAGTGAACCATTCTGCTTCAGCCCAAGATTGTAAAACAGCTTTAGCAGCTTCATTACCAGCTTTTGCTTTATCTGCTACATCATGGAATGCATCAAATACAAGAAGAGTTTTCTTTAATGCTTCAGCAGCTAAGCCTGCAAGTTCAGCATTGTCAAGAAGTTCAACAAGTGGTGCTACGTTATAACCACCTAGCATAGTACCAAGTAAGTAAACTGCACGTTCTTTAGAAACGAGTGGTGAAGTTGCTTCGCCTTTTGCAATCGCTGCCAAGAACGCTGCCTTTACGTAAGCTGCCTGCTGGTGGATTTTTTAATAGTTCAACAAGCTGAGCTGTTTGAGCATCATCAAGTGGCTTCGGTGGGACTCCGAGTGCGGCACGTTCTTCAACGTGTTGGCGGTAAGCTTCTAGCACGGTGTTCATTCCTCTTTTTTTGAAAAATTACTTGCAAATTCCAGCTTTCTTAAAAGCTTCACAAGTAATATGGACTACAAAAGTTTACTAGAGTTCAAGGTAAAAGTTAATGAGCGCGGGGTGTTTCTCCGTGATGCCCATTATTTTGTATCTAAATACCTGTGTTTAAATAATGAGCATATTAGGCGAAATTGAGCTATTTTTAAGCAAAAAGAGCTTCAGCCAGATGAAAATTCAATAACCTCATCCACAATCAAAATGATTTATATTTTGGCATTTTGTCATGAGGGGTTGCCAAACATTCATTCATCATTAGCTTTCTAACTTTTTCTTGGATTGCTTGAGGATCTTTTGTCAGTTCTTCTTTTGGAATTGCATAAACTTTTTCAATAACATTAAGAATGAATTTTTTAGTTATCTCATCTTCAATCTTATTTGCATGCTCAACTGCCTGCGTTTTTTCAATTGCTTGCTGACGATCAAAAACAATACTTCTTGCAGCATTTCCTACGCTAGTACAAAAGCCATGCCACTGCTCTTCTGGTGTTAATGGTTTCTTTTCTGAACAACCCACAAAGAGCAAACTCATTGCAATCAATAAAATCTTTTTCATCATTTCACTACACTAATTATTGCTGTCCATATCATACGGAAAATCATCGTTTTTGCCAAAACTGCTATAAAAACCGAGATAACAAAATCTCGGTCTTTTGTATTAAGCATTAGACATGCCTGTTTCATGATTTGAATTAATTAAAGAATTTGATATCCGTAGGTGTTGATATTTTTGCTGCATCGCCAGCTGGTTTTAAGGTGCCATTTTTTGCATCAAAACGGAATAAACTAATATTGTTACTATTAACATTGGTTACATATAGATACTTACCAGATGCATCAAATGAGAATGCACGAGGTTCAATACCATTCGCTTTATAAACAACTGGCTTAGCTAGCAATCCATTCTGTTGGATTTTAAATACTAAAAGTTTGTTGTCTGCCCCTCGATTGGCAGCAATCACATATTTACCATTTGGGCTAAGGATAATTCCACTCGCACTCTTAAACTCAGGTGTTTTGTCCTCATGGATCAGTTTTAGCTCAGCCACTTTTTTCAAATGACCATCTTGCACGTTAAATGTCACAATTTCACTTCGCATTTCTGCGGTAACATACGCATGTTTGCCATTTGGTGAAAAGACCATATGACGCGGGCCAGAACCATGCGTAAAACTTACATCGCGGTTGGTATCCGCTTCAAGTGGCTGAGCCTTGTTCGGGTTATAACGAAATGCATAGACTTTGTCATTTCCAAGATCGCTAGCATATAAATACTTGCCATCTGGACTAAAAGTTGTGGAATGAGCATGTCCACTTTCTTGGCGGCCTTTGACGTGGCCAGAACCTTCCTCAAAAACAATATTTTGTACTTTTTCACCCAAATGGCCATTTGGTAAAATTGGCAAAACAGCCACACCACCACGGCCTTTATCGAACGCTGAATAGTTCGACACAAACAGGAACTTACCATCTAAACTGATTGTTGCATGTGTTGGATGTCCACCATGACTATCCACTGTGTTCAACACTTCCACCTTTCCGTTTTGAATAGATAATGCGGTCACCGCACCTTCGTTTTCTTCATTAGTGGTATATGCAAAACGACCATCTTTCGATTTCACAATCCAAGAAGGACTTTTCATTTTCAGCACTTTAACAGGAGTTAAAGTTCCATCCTTATTCACTTGAAGCTGGTACAAACCTTCACTGGCTTGTTTTGGTTTTTGCGCAAGCGGTGCATTAGGAATTGATGTCCATGTTCCTACTAAAGCAATTTGTTGTTGTGCAGCATTTACGGTGGAGCACCATCCAAATGACAAGAGCGTCAATGACAATGTTGCTGTTAATTTTTGAATTAGGCCACGATATTTAACGTTGATATCGTTTTCCTTGCCATTTTTAATTTCAACATAAGTATCTATATTCACTACTATATCCTTGAAAAAACCCACCTTATTTGCATTTATCAACAAGGTATATCAATCTAATTTCATTTAATGTTTCTGAAAACTAATTTATAAAACAGCAATTTTCAAGTGAATTTTCTTTAATCAATACCTATCCAAGGCTTCTTTACTCTTAAGAGAAGCGATACTTTAGATGATAAACACTCAACTTTTTAAATGTTATGAAGACGTTATTAAATTAAAAGCCCACAATAGTGAGCTCTTAATTCATTCATTATTAGTTTCAACTAACTAAAAGCGCCAGTTGTAGAAAAGATCGATTGCTCTTTCTAGAGATTGACTTGCTTCTAAATATAAACGTCGATTCATTTGATAACGTAAAGTGAGTTTGTTTACAGGAGTAAACACTCCAACACCATAGCGAATAAACAGATCTGGTGTGATATAACCCGTTAAACTCACTTGCGTATCATCACCTGTACCTTGTGCATCTAAAGCTAAACCGCTCAAACCAAATGTACGTCCAATCTGGTTAGTTAAAGCACGTGTACCACCTAAGCCCATACTAATACCCGCAGCAGCAATGGTGTTGTTTACATCAGATTTAAACCCTTCTGCATTACTCAAGCCACTCGAACCTTCATTAATACGACCAGTAACAAGCGCATTTAATGCTTCTTGCTCAGATAGACCTGCATCGTTATAAACCTGAATGTTTGGTGATGTCGCAGTACCCGTAACACGTACCCCAACCATGCTTCCCTGAACATTTTTATTCGCATCGATATCTAAAGTCGGGTTAGCCAATGGTCCATTAAAACGGGCAATTGCTCGGTTCAAGTCTAGACTTTGTCCATAAGCTTCAATTTTCACTTTTTGGCTGACACCAATCGCCCCGTTAGCTCTCATTGCAGTCTCATAGCCACGTTGGCTTAAGTTTAGACGACCAACTAATGGAATATTACTGTTAAAGCCTTGGAAGATAACTTGTTTTCCAATATTAACAGAAATGTCAGCTCGTATATCCCAAGGTTTAGCGGCCCGTAAAATTGCAAGTGGGTCTTGACCTTGGCGCACGATGCGAACATCTGATGAGGTATTAATGATTGGAGCAGTTGTTTCTGGCATTGAAATACGTGCACGAGGAACATCTACAGATCCTTTTAAGCTTAAACGCTTATCAAAAGGATACATATCAAGTGTCAGATTCGGGTTGGCAATTGCTGTAATTAATGGCGCTTGACGTACCAGTAAATTATCACCTTTCAGATTTAATTGAAGGCGTGGCGCATCTTTCCACTCAAAACTACCTTTAAGCAAGCCTACACCTTGCCCACTGTTAAATGCCCCATCAATTGTTGCCATATCCTGACGAATTGATGAATATACCTGCACATTGGTTAGATTTACTGGCAGAGAAATCATGCTGATCGCACCATTTTTCAGACGCATTTCACCAGTAAATTGAGGTTGAGTTAATGTACCGTTGACTTTTCCAGCCAAGGCTAACGTCCCACTCATTGAGCGAACATCTTGGATAAATGGTTTCAAGACTTTTAATTGAACATCATTAAAGGCCACTTCACCATGCATTGGCATTGACGACTGGAATGGGTTGATAATAACGTTCGCGTAACCCGTACCAATATCTGGTGTTTTCACATCAACACGGAATAACAGACCCTCTGATACACTTTTTGCAATTACCCCTAACTCATCATAAGCCAAAGTCGTTGCAGGATCTTGTGGATCTTCAGCAGCTAAACCGATTTCACCTTTACGCGTAATTAAACGCGCATCAAGTTTTGGATTACCGCCATTTACCCACGATGCCTTAGCATAACCATTTAATTGTCCGGTCATCGCTAAGCCTTCTGGCATAAATGCTGCGAAATCACTTAAGTCCATGTTCTGAGTTACAAAGGAAATATTCCCTCGTGCTTTACTCACTCGGACAGGCTGATCAAAACAGAGCTGACTATTGGTACTTTGCCAGCAATGTTGGCCCACATATAGCTCAGATTTCGCAGAAGAAAAAATTACTGGAGCATTTTGATTTTGTGCCAGACGAATTCGTCGTGAATCAAAACTTCCTTTTTGGATTTGACCTAACCAATCATTCTTTTGATTAAATCCACCTGCCAACTGAACATAGAACTTGGAAACACTATTATTGCCAAGTACTTTCAATAAATGTGCTTTCCTTGTTCCTGTCAAATTCACTTCAGCGGACTGGATTTCTCTATTTCCGCTACGTAGATTATTTAATTTTGCGGTTAATTGAGTCGGTGTTGTTTCCGATGTTGGAAGCTCACCTTGAATACTCAATCTCTTCACACTTACGAGTGTATTAAAAGCAAAATTATCTACGGCAATATTGGCTGTTGCTTTTAAACGTGGTTGTGATTGAACATTCAAATCACCATAAGCTCGACCGCGCAGTCCCGGATATAACTCGTAGAGTGCTGGCGCATTCAACTTAATTTTTAGATTTTGTGCATTGCCAGTAGCTTGTAGCTGGTTCTGTCCATACACTAAAAATAAGTTATTCGCTTCAAATTGCTGAGGTAAAAAGCCATTTTGATTAGAATCCATCAATAGAGATAGATTACCCTTACCCCGAACAGGTTTATTATTTAAAAAGCCTGCAAGATTCAATTGTTGAATATTAATTCGCTTCAAGTGATCAGACCAAACCCCTTGAGTTTTCAGATTTCCTGAAATTTCACCTTTAACAGTTGAGGCAAAATATTGAGGTTTAAAGCGTACTAATGAACTATTAATATCCCATGCAATGCGGTCTTTTAAATTGACAGAACCAGTAGCATAGATTTTTCCAGCCACACCATCGTGTTGTAATTGGCTAATTCGAATAAAATCTGGCGTGCCCGCTATAGAAAACTTCAACAAACCATTTGCCTGTTTTAAGGCTTTTAAAGACCCGTCATAATTAACCGCAAAGCCTTTAAAACCACCGCCAGCTTTAACATCATGAAATAATAATGCAGCAGTACTTTTACCACCTAAACTTACAGTTTCTTGACCTGCTTGAGCCAATCGACCCGTTAAATCAATTTTCTCAAATTGGATAATTTGCTGGTTTGGTTTAGCGAAACCATTTGCCTTAATCGAACCGTTTAATAGATTGACCGGCGCTGCTGCATGAATACTTTGCGGATTAAAATCTTTTGCATTTAATAAAGCATTCCAAGCCAGCTGACGTTTTTCAGTAGGTAATAGAACTTTAGCCTGACCCGTTAAGCTACCTTTTTCAGCAGCAAAACTAAAATTAGGAATATTTAAAATATTATCTTTAACATTTAAATTAGCTAGATATTGTCCTGCTGGCAATAAAGTTTTTTCATGCTGATATACTTTTGTAGCAACTTTAATATCTTGTTGGCCATCACGTAACGTTAAATCGACTTGACCATTGTCACTACTTAACCATCCAATATAAGGCATTGCACGGTCTATATTTGCCCAAGCCACATTCATAAGCATCGGCTGAGGTTTATTATTCTTTTCTGGCGCCTGATTAAGTTTGAGTTTCCATGACTCGTAACGGTCAAAGTCAATATTAGCAAATACTTCTGTACCTTTTTCCAAAGACCCAGTTGAGGCAACAGCAGCATCTAAACTTGGCGGTAAAAAGTCTTGAACTACCTGAGGAATTGCTTTGTCTTTAGGATTAATGCGATCTAAACGGCCTTTAATATCCCAAGTCACATGATCTTTCCAATTCACCAAACCTTTAAGGTTAACGGCACCTTTCATAACTTGGCCATTGAAATCGGTAATATTCAACTGATGAACTAGATCAGTATTCATCAAAGCGTTGTATTGACCTTCAGGTAAATTCTCACCTTTTAAATCTGTATCAAGTGCCAAATTAAGCTGTTTAATATCACCCTGAAACTTGATCACGCCATTTTTTGCAAAGAGTTTCTGCTCTTGTAATAAAGGTAAGTGATAGTTTTTTAGTAATAATTCACCTTGCATCGGAACTTCATCACGGACAGGGTGCAATACAACCCAACCTGTTAATAGATCAGGAGTTGTTGTAGCCACACCAGCTTTTAAAGTATCTAAACTTCCCCGAGCTACGACTTTAATATTCTGAATATTTAAACTTTTTAAAGATGGGATTCTTAAATCTGCTGTGGCATCTAATGGATATTTACCACTAAAGTCCATTTTGCCTGTGGCGTTGTGGACTGAAAGATAGCCCATATCCATACTGGATTTTTCAAATTCTAGTTTTGTCTCTGACCAGAGCGCATCTTGCAAATGGACATTATAGAAACTTACATCTGAACTCGACAATTTAAGCTCTAAATGGTCGACATCACCTTCATCTACGCGCAAGACAAAAGGTAATTTGATTGGTTTAAATTCAAAAGGTTTACCAGAAGGCGGAGTTTTATTAATAATGCGTAAGTTGCGCACATCTGCATGGCTTAAATGCACTTCTTTTTCTAATAATAAAGAACGCCATCCTAGGCCTACATCAGCTCGATCTAATGAAACATCGACATCCTTTAATTGCACCAATACATTTTTGAGAATAATACCCCGCAGTAAGTTGCCACCTTCATATTCATATTTAATTATTTTCTGAGCTTCTAATACCCGATCTAATAAAAAACGACTTCCGCGGTCCGTTGACATCATGATGACTAACGAAGAAGCCAATAATAACAATATGATCAATATCGTCAGCAAGAAGCTACGCAAAATGCGACGCTTCTTCTTAGGAGAGCTTGGTGCCGAAGTGGGCTGCTGTTCTACTTCCGCCATAAAATAAACCTAATAAAATTTTATTTTTAAAGTTGTGGGCCTATAAAGAAATGTAAACGAATCGGATGGTTCTCATCTGAAATACCCGAAGCTACATCTAAACGGATTGGGCCGATTGGAGACTTCCAGCGAATTCCGACACCAACGCTATAAGCTGCTGGATTACTGAAATCTTTATCGTAAGCATTACCAAAGTCAGAGAAAATAGCTGCTCGCCATCCGTCTTTGAACTGATAGTTATATTCTAAAGAACCTACAGCTAAAGCTTGGCCCCCAATTTTATATCCATCTACTTCTGGTGAAAGACTTTTATAGTCAAATCCACGAATCGTTTGGTCACCACCCGTAAAGAATCTAAGATTGTATGGAACTTTGTCAAAGTCATCTGTAAAAATATAACTAAGGTCAGATCTTCCAACAAATTGGTGATCATCATTTTTACCTAGAGAATAAATAAATCTCCAGCCTGCACTCGCAATTGCCATATTGGCATCAGACAGTAAACTCTCGCTGCCTAATTCTAATTTATAAGTTTGTTTAAAAGCTTTTGTTGGGTTTAAACGTGTATTACTTGAAGTTTTAGATGTTTCATAACTAAACAATAATGCTTCTTGCTCAGATGCAGCTGTTTTAAAAGCATCTGGTAATTCAGAAATATCAACATTACCTTTTTGGGTCAAACGGTCTAAACGATAACGAACACCAATAGTATGCTGCCAATTACCTAATGGACGTTTGATTACGCGCTCCCCGCCCACAACAGCAGATTCGGTTAACAGGCTTACATCCGGACCGATATCATCCCGTGTTTCACGCTCATAACCGCCAACGATATTAAAATAGTCATTTAACGGATGTTTATAAGGAATACTATATCGACCATCAATCGATTGACGAATTTCAGAAACTTCTAAGTTGGCATCAAAAGAATGGCCATATTTATTTACGATAGAACGGCGATATTGACTACGTAAACGCGCCCCCGTATCGGTTCCATAACCAATACCAGTTTCCAAACTATTTAGCTTGTCAGCATTTAAAGTCACAATAACTGGAATTCTTTTTGTTTCACGTGCTTGAGCTTGTAAACGATCCTGTTCAGTTTCCTGTTCACCATGCTGAGCTGCGGCGCTTTGCAACATCGCAGTTTGAGGCTCTGCCTGTTTCGCATTTTGTGTTCCGGCAAACTGTTTTTCATCGACTACGTTTTGCGTAACTTCTTTATTGGATGTCGCTAATTGACGTGCTTTCGCAAGTTGTCGTTGTTCTGGTGAAAGTAAATTAGACTCATCAACATCAATATTTTGCTCATCCACCAAAGCTTGTAAATCTGGCGGTAATTCAAGTGGCTTTTCAATTGGATCTGGTTTAATGCTATCAACCAAGGTGTAATTAAAATAACGCGAGTTGGTTAGGTTATTCGCGAGCACATTTACACGCCAGAAAGCATAGTCATCACCTTCTTTCCAAGGCGCCATACTTTCTAAGATATTTTGATTTAATGGCAAAGGTTTCGAAGGATCGCTCATACGAAACTCGACCTTATCTAATTTATAACGCTCACCTGTCTCGTAGCGTAAATTAATATCGGCCTTATTTTCTGGCTGACTTACTTTTACATCATGCAATCGCCAATAAGCATCAAAATAACCGTTATCAGATGCTGCATCGACAATACGGGTTTTAGTGGTTTCATATAAACCGTGATTAAAGATATCACCAACATCTTGATCAGGAACTAAGCGAATAACCTGAAATTGCGGCTGCTTTTCGCCTGGACCTGTAAACTCAATATTTTGCTCATTAATTCGTACTGGTTCATTTGGTGTCACTCTGACACGAACACGACTCGGACTTAATTTTTCAAATCGGAACTCAGCATTATAGTAACCAACAGCTTGAGCAGCCTGATTACTTAATGTTCTAAGCTGAGGTAAAGCAGCATTAAAGTCTTCAAAAGATTCTTGAGTAAAAGTTGACAACTTACCTTTAATATTTTTAGCTAACACATCTGAAGCACCTTCTACCTCTGCGCTAATACGCGGTACTTGTTCCATCGGAATTGCACGCGGTGGACGTACTTTATTTAAAATACGCTTAAAGAAACCAGCTTGCTCAGGCGGTTCTTCGGCCTCTGGTGTCAATTCAGGCAGTGTTTTTCCAGTCTCATTGGCTTCAACTACAATCTTACTATCAGACTTAATCTCTTGCATAAGCTGATCAATATTTACAGGTGCCTGATTAATTTGATTTAATTCAGATTGAGTTGCATCGCTTACAGTAACTTCAGGGAGTTTCTGAGTCCCATTTTGAAAGTTCTGTGCTTCATTCTTCGCTTCTTCCGCTACCCTATAAATTTCATTTGCCATGTTTTGATCAACAGGCATATCGGGTAAATCTTCAAGATTATCAAGAGTAATTGGCTTAAATTCATCAATTTGATTTGGAAATTGTTCTTGTTGTTGCAATATAGCCAAGCTATCTTGTTGCTGCTGAGCTTGGGTTACAAGTGTAGCGATATCTGTAACTGGAGCAGTATATTGCTCGTTAACCTGAGCTGATTGTTCAGTTGACTCATCAGATACTGTCTGGTTTAAAGTTGTTGATGAACTATTCTCAACAGAAGTTTGAGCAAAACTTGGCGTTACGCAAACGCTTAACAACAAGCTGCTACAAATAAGTTTAGGAATGCCCTGCATTTTTAAAATTAAATGCATAGAATGTGAGAGAGTTGACTGTTTAAACTTAATTTTAGAAGGCATAGAAAACTCTAGACTTATTTTTTAATAAAACGCACCAATGTG
>Ga0308166_1004598_pt1 | contig 10958 bp, 9 predicted proteins | sample PhyCR2_2_FD_202137 | JGI IMG/M metagenome (GOLD analysis project Ga0308166, IMG submission 202137) | Phyllosphere microbial communities from UC Gill Tract Community Farm, Albany, California, United States - DLSLCC.R2 | ecosystem: Host-associated > Plants > Phyllosphere > Unclassified | place... | reverse complement strand
GACCGCACCGTGGCGCGCCGCGAAGGCGGCGGCCTGCGCTTCCGATTCCTGCGGCCAGAGCGAACATGTCACGAACAGCAATTTACCATCGGGCCGCAGCATCTGCCAAAGATTGTCGAGTATTTTGCCGGAAAGTGTTGCAAGTTGGTGGGTGTCACTCTTGCGTCGTAACCAGCGGATATCCGGGTGGCGCCGGACGATGCCGGACGCCGTGCACGGCACGTCGGCGAGGATACGATCGTATTGACGACCATCCCACCAATCCGTCGCTTCCGCCGCCCCCGCCTTGACGGTCGCGGACAGCCCCAGGCGCTGCAGGTTCTGGTCCACGCGCACGAGGCGGCGCGCGTCGGCATCCAGCGCCGTCAGGTCGACGTCGGCCGACTCCAGGATGTGTCCGCTCTTGCCGCCCGGCGCCGCGCAGGCGTCCAGCACGCGCATGCCGTCGTGCACGTCGAGCAGCGGCGCGGCCAGCTGGGCACCGGCATCCTGCACGGACACGAGGCCGTCGGCAAAGCCGGGGATCTGCGCCACGTTCACGGCCTGCGCCAGGCGCACGGCGCTCGGGCCCACCTGCTCCGCGCGCATGCCGGCCGCAGCCAGCGTCTTCAGATACGTGTCGACGTCCGTCCTGCGGCGGTTCACGCGCAGGGTCAGCGGCGGCTGGCGGTTGCCCGCCTGGAGGATCGCCTGCCAGTCGTCCGGGTACGCCGTACGCACCGAGTCGATCCACCATTGCGGGTAATTCCACTGGGCGACCTGGTCGCGCAGCGCGGCGCCGAGCAGCTGCTCGCGCTCGCGCAGGAAGCGGCGCAGCACGGCGTTCACCATCGCCCTCGCGTGCGCGAAATCCGGGTGGGCGGAGCTGGCGAAGACGGCCTGGTCGACGACCGTGAAGGCTTCATAAGGCGGCTCGCTGCCTTCGGGCGGGTCGAGCAGCGCCAGCGCGCATTCCAGCAGGCCGGCCAGCATGGCGGGCTCGGGCGCCTTGCTCGTCATCAGGCCAAGCAGGATCTCGCTGCGCCCCAGCTGGCGCATGGCGCGGTAGGCGATGTCCTGGATGGCGCCGCGCGCCTGCGGCGGGGCGTCATACGCCTGGAACACCTCGGCGAGCGCCTGGGGGAGCGCCGTGCCGGCGCGCACGCGCGCGAGGCTGCTCGCCGCGCCCAGCAGGGCGAACGCGAGGGAATCGGTGCGCAGGTCGGGACTGTAATCGAGCTGGACGTGGGCCTTGACCTCATGGCTGTGACGCAGGCGCGCGCCCTCGTCCTTGGGGCGGGACGGCGCATAGCCGGCGTCGCGCGGGGCCGGCTCGACCTGTTGCGTACCGCGCGGCGGCGTGCCGCCGGGGCCGCGCGGGGCGGTCTGCCCCTTGCCGGATGCGCCACCCGGCCGGGCCGGGCCGGCCTTCTTGCCGCCGTTGCGGCCGCCGGCCTTGGGTTTGAGAGTGAGCGTCGGGCGCTTTTCGGTCATGGCAAATCGATCAATGCATAAAGACGCTCATTGTAACGGTTACGCGTTGCGCAGGCTTAAGCGAGGCTTGTGCCCGTGCCCCCGGATGGTTTGCGCGTTGCGGCAAACCAGTATAATGATCGCTTAGCCTGCCGGTGGCACCGCCACCGCGCCGCACCGCACCGACCACGCTGCACCGACCATTACATTTTCGACCACAGTTCATGTTAGCCCAACAAAAACAAGAGATCGTTGCCCTGTTCCAGGCCGCATTGGCTCCCATTGTCGCCGGCAGCGACCTCAGCCCTAACGTCGTCCTGGAGCGCCCGCGCGATCCGTCGCACGGCGACATCGCCTGCAACATCGCCATGCAGCTGGCCAAGCCGCTGAAAACGAACCCGCGCGAACTGGCCACCCGCCTCGTCGCCGCGCTGCTGGCCGATCCGAAGGCAGCGGGACTCGTGGAATCGGCCGACGTGGCCGGCCCGGGCTTCATCAACCTGCGCGTGGCGGCAAGCGCCAAGCAGTCGGTCGTGAAGACCGTCCTGCAGCAGGGCGACGCCTTCGGCCGCGGCGACTCGGGCGACGGCCACCACGTGATCATCGAATTCGTGTCGGCCAACCCGACCGGGCCCCTGCACGTGGGCCACGGCCGCCAGGCGGCACTGGGTGACGCGCTGTCGTCGCTGTTCGCATCGCAGGGCCACCAGGTCACGCGCGAGTTCTATTACAACGACGCCGGCGTGCAGATCCTGACGCTGGCCAATTCGGTCCAGGCGCGCGCCCGCGGCTTCCGTCCGGGCGACATCGAATGGCCGGAATCGGCCTACAACGGCGACTACATCCAGGACATCGCCGACGACTTCCTCGCGAAGAAGACCGTGGCGGCCAGCGACGGCCAGCCGGCCACCGCCAGCGGTGACACGAACGACATCGAATCGATCCGCCGTTTCGCCGTCACCTACCTGCGCAACGAGCAGGACCAGGATCTGCAAGCGTTCGGGGTCAGGTTCGACAATTACTATCTCGAATCCTCGCTGTACACCGACGGCAAGGTCGAAGCGGCCGTGCAGGCCCTGGTCGACGCCGGCGTGACCTACGAACAGGACGGCGCGCTGTGGCTCAAGACGACGGACTACGGCGACGACAAGGACCGCGTGATGCGCAAGTCCGACGGCACCTACACGTACTTCGTGCCGGACGTGGCGTACCACATCCAGAAATTCAAGCGCGGCTTCGACCAGGCCATCAACATCCAGGGCAGCGACCACCACGGCACCATCGCCCGCGTGCGCGCCGGCCTGCAGGCCGTGAACATCGGCATCCCGCAGGGCTATCCCGACTACGTGCTGCACAAGATGGTCACCGTCATGAAGAACGGCGAGGAGGTCAAGATCTCCAAGCGCGCCGGTTCGTACGTGACGGTGCGCGACCTGATCGAATGGTCGGGCAACGGCGACGTGACCCGCGGCCGCGACGCCGTGCGCTTCTTCCTCATCTCGCGCAAGGCCGACACGGAATTCGTGTTCGACGTCGACGTCGCCCTCGCCACCAACGACGAGAACCCCGTCTACTACGTGCAGTACGCCCACGCGCGCATCTGCTCGGCGCTCGCGAACTGGGGCGGCGACGTGGCGCAACTGGCCGACGTCGATCTCTCTCCGCTGACGAATGCGCACGAATCCGGCCTGCTGGCCAAGCTGTCCGCGTACCCGGAGATGCTGCAGCGCGCGCTCGTCGAGCTGGGCCCGCACCAGGTCGCGTTCTACCTGCGCGACCTGGCCGGCGAACTGCACAGCTACTACTTCGCGCACAAGTGGCTGCTCGACGACGACGAGCCGACCAAGCTCGCGCGCCTCGCGCTGGCGGCCGCCATCCGCCAGGTGCTGCGCAACGGCCTGGCCCTGATCGGCGTTTCGGCGCCGGAGAAAATGTAAGCGTTTTAACCACACCGTACTACATGACCGCTTTCCGTAATCGCTCCCAATCCTCCTTCACGCGCCAGCGGGGCAGCACGCTCACTGGCCTCATCATCGGCCTGATCGTCGGTCTGGGCATCGCGGTCGCGGTCGCGCTGACGATCACCAAGGGCGCCTCGCCGTTCACCGACAAGACGGTCAAGGCGGGCCGCCCGGCCGATCCCGCGCCGGGCCAGGCCCAGGACCCGAACAAGCCGATGTACGCCAACCGCGACGCCGCGCGCGTGGCCAACAAGGAGATCACGGACAAGGCGGCCGCGCGTTCCGGCGGCAGCGATGCCGCACCGGCACCGAGCGCCAGGCCGGCCGACGCCGATCCGCTGGGCCAGGCGATCGCCGCGATGAAGGAGCCGGCACCGGCACCGGCCAGGGTCGAGCCGAAGCCGGAGACGCGCGTCGCGTCGGCGGCCCCCGCGGCACCGGCCGCCGCCCCTGCCGCCGCCGGCGGCGAGTACATCTACTATCTGCAGGCGGGCGCGTTCCGCGACCTGTCGGATGCGGAAGCGACCCGCGCCAAGCTCGCGCTACTCGGCTTCGAAGCCGCGATCAGCGACCGCACGAGCGACAGCGGCGTGCTGCACCGCGTGCGCCTCGGCCCGTACAACCAGGTCGAAGCCATGAACAAGGCGCGTGCCAAGCTGCTCGACAGCGGCGTCGACGTCGCCATCGTGCGTAACCAACGATAAGGGGTCGCGATGTCTCTGACGCGCCGTCTGTTCTGCACCGCCCTCCTCGGCCTCGCGGCCGGATCCGCCACGCTGTCCGCATCGGCCGCCGCTCCGCAGGCGGGATCGCAATACCTCGTGCTGCCTTCCGTGCAGCCGACCGACGCGGGCAACAAGGTCGAAGTCATCGAATTCTTCGCCTACTACTGCCCGCACTGCTACGCTTTCGAACCCGCGCTCGAAGCGTGGGTCAAGAAGCAGGGCGACAACATCGTGTTCAAGCGCGTCCACATCCAGGGCGGCGCCAGCGTGCTGCCGCAGCAGCGCCTGTTCTACACGCTCGACGCGATGGGCCTGCTGAACCAGTACCACCAGAAGGTGTTCGACTCCATGCACCAGCAGCACCTGCGCCTGTCCAGCGACGAGCAGGTGTTCGACTGGGTGGCGCAGAACGGTATCGACCGCGCGAAATTCGTCGACACGTACCGCTCGTTCGGCATCCAGGCGAAGCTGCGCCGCGCTGGCGCGATGATGGATTCGTACGGCGTGGACCGCTGGCCGCTCGTGGTCGTCGACGGCCGCTTCGTCACGTCGCCGTCGCACGCGGGCGCCGGCGCGCCCGAGGGCACGACGGAAGCGCAGCAACAGCAGACGGCCCTGCAAGTGATGGACTTCCTCGTCGCGAAAGCGAAAGCGGACAGGAAATGACCGCGGCGCGGCGCCGCCGGCTGCGCGTATTCATCACGGGCGCGTCCAGCGGCATCGGTGCCGCCCTGGCGCGCGAGTACGCGGCGCGCGGCGCCATCCTCGGCCTGCTGGGCCGCCGCGCGGATGCCCTGCACGCGCTGCCCTTCTCCGCCGATCACCACGTCTACGCCGTCGACGTGACGGACCATGCGGCAATGGCTGCGGCCGCCGCCGACTTCATCGCGCGTGAAGGCGGCGCCGACATCGTCATCGCCAGCGCCGGGGTCTCGGCCGGGACGCTGACCGAACGGCCCGACGATTTGTCCCGGTTCGCCGAGATCTTCGCCATCAACGTGACGGCCACCGTCGCCACGTTCGCGCCGTTCGTCGAGACGATGAAACGCAGGGAAGTCGACGACCGCGGCCCGCGCCGCCTCGTCGCCATCGGCAGCGTGGCCGGCATCCGCGGCATGAAAGGGGCCGGCGCCTATTGTGCGTCGAAGTCCGCCGTGCACACCTATGCGGAATCGCTCCGCCTCGAATTGCAACCCCACGGTATCCGGGTCGTGACCATCGCGCCCGGCTACATCGACACACCGATGACCCGCCAGAACCGTTTTCCCATGCCCTTCCTGATGCCCGTGGACCGCTTCGCGGCCGCGGCCGCCCGCGCCATCGACGCCGGCACGAGCTACCGCGTGATCCCGTGGCCGATGGGCGTCGTCGCCAAGGTCCTGCGCCTGCTGCCCAACGTCCTGTTCGACGCGCTGTTCGCGCACGCGCCGACCAAATCCGGCAAGGTGGCGCCATGAACGCCGACCGCATCATGGCGCTGTCGCGCGCCGGCGTCGCCGTCGAGGTGGTGGCGGAGACGGGATCGACGAATGCAGACCTGCTGGCGCGCGCGCCCGGGTTGACGGCACCCGTGCTGCTCGTTGCCGAACACCAGACGGCGGGACGCGGCCGCGCGGGACGCAGCTGGCTGTCCGAACCGGGTCACTCGCTGACGTTCTCGCTGGCCTGGCGCTTCGCCGGCGGGCTGCGCGGCCTGGCCGGCCTGCCGCTCGCGATCGGTGTCGCGCTGGCGGAAACGCTCGGCCGACTCGGCCAGAGCGTGCAGCTGAAATGGCCGAACGACGTGCTCAAGGACGGCGACAAGCTGGCCGGTATCCTCGTCGAGACGCAGGTGGCGGCGGACGGCGCCGCATGGACCATCGTCGGCATCGGCGTGAACCTCGTGATGCCGGATGCACTCGAAGACAGGATCGGCCGCAACGCCGCCGCGATGCCGTGGCTCGCGCGCATGGACCGCGACGAGCTGATGGCCACGCTGCTCGACGGCCTGGCCGAGGCGCTGGCGCTGTTCGCGCACGCCGGGTTCGCCGCCTTCGTCGCGCGCTGGAATACGCTGCACGCGTGGCAGGGCCGGCCGGTCGTCCTGCTCGACCGTGGCGAGGTCCAGCACGAGGGCCTCGCTGCGGGCGTGGACGACACGGGGCGGCTGCTGCTCGACACCGCGGCCGGTCGTGTGACGATCGTGGCGGGCGACGTGTCGCTGCGCACGAAGGATTGATGTCCGGGAGGTCAAATGCTGCTGCTCGTCGATGCTGGAAACACGAGGATCAAATGGGCCATCGCGGCCCCTGACGCCGCGCCGGGCGATTGGACCGCGCACGGCGCCGTGCCGCATGCGGAACTGGAACGCCTGCAGGCGGCGTGGGCGGGCCAGGGTCTTGCGCGCGCGATCGTCTCGAACGTAGCGGGCCACGCGATGGAGGCCCAGCTGACGGCCCTGCTCGCCCCGCTGCTGCCGGCGCCGCCCACATGGTTCACGTCGCGCACGGAATTGAAAGGCCTGCGTAACCGCTACCGCAATCCCACGCAACTGGGCAGCGACCGCTTCGCCGCCGCCCTGGGCGCACGCTGCGTCGCCCCCGGCAAGAACCTCGTCGTGGCCACGTGCGGGACGGCGACGACGGTGGATGCCGTCAGCGCCGCCGGCGACTTCCTCGGCGGGATGATCCTGCCGGGCCTGGGCCTGATGCTGGGCGCGCTGGCGCGCGGCACGGCCCAGTTGCCGCAGGTGGCGCCGGGCGCATCACCGGCGACCTTTGCGGACCACACGAGCGCCGCCATCCTGTCCGGCTGCCTGGCCGCGCAGGCGGGCGCGATCGAACGCGCCTGCGCGGCCCTGCCGGCCGACCTGTGCATCGTCTCCGGCGGCGCGGCGGCCAGCGTGGCCCCTCTCCTGTCCGTCCCGCACTGGATGCTGGATAATATTGTGCTGGTGGGCCTGCATGCGGCCGCACCCTTCCTTGCTTCCGACTCTGCTCCCGCTTGAGGACATGCTCGTGCTACGACTCGCCTTCTGGTCCCTGCTATTCCTGAACGCCGCCCTGTTCGCGTATGCCCAAGGCCTGCTCGGCACCGCCAGGAGCAACGAGCACGAACCGGCGCGCCTGAAGCGCCAGTTCAACACGGCCAGGATGACCCTGCTGACGCGCGACCAGGCCGAGGCCGCCGCGAAGGCTGCCGCCCCGCCGGCGGGTGGCGATGCGGCGGACGTTACCGCGTCGGCAAGCGCTGCGGCAAACGCGCCTGCACCTGCCAGCGCGCCGTCGGCCCCCGCTCCCGCCCTTGCCTACGCGTGCACGGAAATCGGCCCGTTCAATTCCACCGACGCCCGCCGCTTCGAAGCGCGCCTCGCCGCGCTGGACCTCGGTGACCGCCAGTCGCGCCAGACCATCCAGGCCCAGGACGTCAGCAGCTGGCTCGTGCACATCCCGACGCAAGGCAGCAAGGAAGCGGCCGACCGCAAGGCCGCCGAACTACGCAACCTGGGCGTGACCAATTTCTACGTCCTGCAGGGCGACTCTCCTTTGAAGTACGCGATCTCGCTGGGCGTGTTCAAGACCGAGAACGGCGCCCAGGCGATGCTCGCACAACTGGGCAAGCAGGGCGTGCACTCGGCGCGCATCGCACCGCGCGGGCCGCAAACCACGCATTACGTCTACCGCGTACGCAGCCTCGATGCCGCGACCCGCAAGCGCATCGAGGGCTTTGCCGAGCGTTATGATGGCGCTGACATCAAGAGCTGCGGCTGAACGGCGGCTCCGTCAGGCCGCCTGCGATGCAGCATCTCTCGCAATATTATTCAACGCACGGCCAACAGTTGGCCGAGCATGCTGAATTTCTTCTCTCGCGCATCACAGCGGGCGCTCGATGACAGCATAGGATGGGTGCGGATGCTTCATCTATGTCACGGTGCAACGCACACACTACGCAAGCGATTCGCTCCGGACTAAACGCTCGTGCCTGCTATTAATCGCGGTGACGACCTGATCGCCACGTTCTATGTGCGTCAGAATAATCTCGCTGGATTTTGTAAATCGGTGTCCGAGCCGCATCGTATAAGATTTGAACAACCAGCTGAACATGCTTTTAAAATACACAGCGTCGTCAAGATCACGCCATTTAACGCCGTGGACACCCTTCTCCCAAGGCAATACGCCCGAGTAAACCCAGATGCCGTGCTCATCACTGTAAAGGCGTACACTCTTTATCGAAAGGAAGCGATAAACGACAAACGCGCTGAAAATAGCGAAGGATATAAGTCCTGCCAGCATTGACACATCCCATATCGCCCGGGCAACGATCAGCAGAAGAAATACCCCCAATAAAACGATGCCAACGTAAGCGGTCCACGATTTTCGTGCCAGCGTTAATTCCATTTCTTCAACAGCCACACTCATTTGGCTCACCATCGCTCCTTTTTTTCGTATCAGACTGCTGACCAATATATTCACAACACCACCAGCACGTCACTTGGTACCGGCTGATATTGCCATACAGCAATTATAGAGTGATAACGAATTGGTGGCCAAGAAAATTTCTTAGAAGCAACCATGCAGCCTGATTTAGGGCCGTACTGGACATATATCCGCTCCGATGTGTCGCTTCCGCCTCGCTTTGGCAATACGACAAACGGCGTTTTCCAGGCATCGATCGTGACCGCGCCGGCAGCTATTCGGCCCTCGCCGCCGGTTCGCCGCTCAACACCTTCACCGCCCGCTCGAGCGTCTTGATCTTTTCCCGCATCGCCGACAGGTTACGCAGCAGCGCCGCGTTGCGTTCCCACTCCGCATTCGGCGCCATCGGATAAAACCCCGTGTAGCGCCCCGGTGCCGTGATCGAGTTCGGCACCAGCGTACCGGCCGTGACGTGGACGTTGTCGACGATGTCGATATGGCCGTTGATCATCGCGGCGCCGCCGAACGTGCAGTGCCGGCCGATGTTGGCGCTGCCCGCCACGCCCACGCAGCCGGCCATCGCCGTGTGCGCGCCGATGCGGCAGTTGTGGCCGATCTGGATCAGGTTGTCGAGTTTTACCCCGTCCTCGATCACCGTGTCGTCCAGCGCGCCGCGGTCGACCGCCGTGTTCGAGCCGATGTCGACGTCGTCGCCGATGACGACGCGGCCCGTCTGCGGGATCTTGATGTAGACGCCGCCATCCACCGCGAAGCCGAAGCCGTCGCCCCCGATCACGGCGCCGGAGTGGACGATGCCGCGCGCGCCGATGACGCAGCGCGCGTGGAAGGTCACGTTGGCGAAGAAATGCGTGCCCTCGCCCACGCTGGCGTCGCGGCCGATGTAGCAACCCGCGTCGATCACGGCGCCGCGCCCGATGGCCGCGCCCTCCTCCACCGTGACGTGCGGACCGAGGAAGGCAGTCGGGTCCACGCGTGCCCCCGGGTGCACGGCGGCTGTCGGGTGGATGCCCGGCGCGGGCGTATGTCCGGGCGCGCACAGGTATTGCGCCGTGCGCGCGAAATACGCATATGGGTTGTTCGTGACGATGCGCGCGCCCGCGTACGTGGCCGCGACTTCGGGCTCGTCGAGCGGCGCCAGGATCAGGGCCGCCGCGCGGCTGTGCGCGGCCACGGCGCGCAGCCGGCTGTTACTGAGAAAGCTGATGTCCGTGGCGCCCGCGCGGTCCAGCGGGGCGATGCGCGCCACTTCGATGTCCGGGTCGCCTTCCAGCCGGCCGCCGAAGCGCGTGACCAGCTCCACGAGTCGTGCCCCCATCCCAGCCTCCTGTCGCGTCGTTGCGTCGATATGCGGTTCGACAGGGACGCCAGGCCGGCAGTTCCGGATCCCGTGGGGAAAACGGAAGCGGTGTGAGCTACCGCAAAAGAAAAGGCTGTGTTCGCGATATTTATGTGAACTGGCATTCGTTGCAGAGGTCAGACGCATCGTCGAGTTAACTCATGAGGAGTGACGATGCGCGGCCTGACGTTCGACGAACTGTTCGCCATGTTGCTGGCGGTGCAGTTGTCGCCAGACGACCTGGCTCGGCTACGGGAATGGATCGCCGGCATCGTGGATCCGGCCGAGTGCATTGCCCTGATCGAGCAGGCGGCGGCGGGCCGGCCGTGTCCGCACTGCCGCTGCGCCCGCAAGCACCGCTGCGGCCAGGCGAGCGGATTGCAGCGCTTCCGCTGCCTCGGCTGCGGGCACAGCCACAACGCATTGACCGGTACGCCGCTGGCGCGGCTGCGCAAGAAGGAGCTCTGGCTGCCGTACCTGCAATGCGTGCTCGAATCGCGCACGGTCCGCGACGCCGCGCAAGTCGTCGGCGTGCATCGCACGACCAGTTTCCGGTGGCGCCACCGGTTCGTGCCCGGAGTCATGCGCGACCGGCCGGCGACATTGTCGGCCATCGTCGAGGCCGACGAAACCTACCGGCTGGAGTCGCAGAAGGGGGCGCGCAACCTGACGCGGCCACCCCGAAAACGTGGTGGCGTCGCCAGGCGGCGGGGTATCAATCGGGAACACGATTGCCTGCTCATCGCGCGCGACCGCAGCGGCCGGACACTCGATTTTCATACGGGGCGCGGCCAGGTGACGGTGGGGCAATTGCATGAGTGCCTCAAACCCGTGCTGCAAGACGACGCCCTCTTGATCACCGACGGCGCCATCGTCTATCAGCATTTCGCGGAGCAGGCCGGCATCACGCATGAAGCGGTGAACGTGAAAGCGGGCGTTCGTGCGCGCGGCGCGATCCACATTCAAAACGTGAACAGCTGGCACAGCCGGTTCAAAAGCTGGCTGGTGCGGTTTCGCGGCGTGGCGAGCCGCTACCTGATCCATTACTCGGGATGGCAGCGCGTGCTGG
>Ga0308166_1004596_pt1 | contig 10963 bp, 6 predicted proteins | sample PhyCR2_2_FD_202137 | JGI IMG/M metagenome (GOLD analysis project Ga0308166, IMG submission 202137) | Phyllosphere microbial communities from UC Gill Tract Community Farm, Albany, California, United States - DLSLCC.R2 | ecosystem: Host-associated > Plants > Phyllosphere > Unclassified | place... | reverse complement strand
TCGCCCGCGGTGAAGGTCTTGCCGACCTGCGGCAGCTCGACGAACACGATGTCGCCCAGCGCGTCCTGCGCGTATTCGGTGATGCCCACGGTCAGGGTGCCGTCGGCCTCCTGGCGAACCCACTCGTGGGACTCGGTGTACTTCAGGTCGGCAGGGATGTTCATGCGGTAGCTCCGGTAGTGATGGATGGTGCGGTAAGTATAGTTTGTTATCAGGCGGCCAGGATCTTGCCGTTACGCACGAACGGCAGTTTGACGACGGACGCGGCCAGCTTCTTGTCGCGGATTTCGACGTGCACGGTGTCGCCGACCGCCACGTCCAGCGGCACGCGCGCCAGCGCGATCGCCTGCTGCATCGACGGGCTGAACGTGCCGCTCGTGATCTCGCCGGCGTTGCCGGACGACGCGACGACTTTCTGGTGCGCGCGCAGGATGCCGCCTTTTTCGCGCAGGATCAGGCCGACGAAATTCTGTTTCTGGCCGGCCTGCTGCAGCGCGGCCTTGCCGATGAAGTCCCGTTCCGACACGAGATCGACGGTCCATGCGAGGCCCGCATCCAGCGGCGACACGTTGTCGTCCATGTCCTGGCCGTACAGGTTCATGCCCGCTTCCAGGCGCAGCGTGTCGCGCGCGCCGAGGCCGGCCGGCTTGACGCCCGCGGCGGCGAGGGCGTTCCACAGCGCCTCGACCTGGCTCGCCGGCACGCCGATCTCGAAGCCGTCCTCGCCCGTGTAGCCGGTACGCGCGACCATCAGTTCGCCGAACGGCGTGTCGTTGACGACGACGGCGTTGAACGGCTTCAGGCCTTCCGACGGGGCTTGCGTCTGCGGCGCCACCTGCCATACCTTGGCGCGCGCATTCGGGCCCTGCACGGCGACGAGGGCGATGCCGTCGGCGCTCGGGTCGCTGGTCAGGTCGCTCCTGCGCGGGGTGATGGTGAGATTGCTGCCGGTGGTGTCGTTCTGCTGGCGGATCCAGGCGATGTCCTTCTCGGCCGTGCCGGCATTGACGACGAGGCGGAACCAGTCTTCGGCAAAGAAATAGACGATCAGGTCGTCGATGACGCCGCCCTGCGGGTTGAGCATGCACGAGTACAGGGCCTTGCCCGGTGCCTGCAGCTTGTCGACGTTGTTCGCGAGCAGGCCGCGCAGGAAGGCGCGCACGTTCGCGCCTTTCAGGTCGACGACGCACATGTGCGACACGTCGAACATGCCGGCATCGCCGCGCACCGCGTTGTGTTCCTCGATCTGGGAGCCGTAATTGACGGGCATGTCCCAGCCGCCGAAATCGACCATCTTGGCCCCGAGGGCGCAGTGAACGGAATTGAGCGGCGTCGCTTTGAGCGTCATGGATGGTTCCTCGGCAGAAAATGGGGTCGCGCATGCGGCTGGCCGCATGCTCTCGCACCCCTCTGTCCTCGGTACCTGAGAGATAGCGGTGCCGATCGTCGAATGATCGGGATGTCCGCCTGCCCCTTCGGTGGGCCGTAATGGCCGCTCTCCAGAGTTGGTCCGCCGCGCCCTGCGCGGCAGCCCCTCGACCGGTCCGGTTGCCTGAGAGTTTTCGGGTGATGCCCCTTCGGCGGCAGCCTGTGCTGCGCTCTCCCGGTCGAGAGTGCGCAGTCTATGTCAGAGGTGCAGGGAAGTCAATCCGGGGCGTCGCCCGCCGCAGGCCGCGCCGGCGCCGGATGGGGGTGCGCACTATTGCGGTGCGGCATCATAGGTCCGTTAGCATGATTTGTTACACTTGTCCTACGACCTTGTGACAGAAGAGACCGACTATGAGCGAAGATCAAGCAAAACAGAAGGAAGGCTGGTTTACCCTGTCCGGCGACGTGAACAGCGACATGGTCCACCGCGTCTTCGAGGCGGTGGCCGGCATGAACGACGATGGCCTGGAGACGGCCCATATTCTCGTGCAGTCGAACGGCGGCTACGTGAGCGACGGCCTGTGCCTGTACAACTTCCTGGCCAATGCCCCCGTCGACTGCGTCCTGTACAACGGCGGTGCCGTGGCGTCGATCGCCGTGATCCTGTTCCTGTCCGGCAAGAAGCGCTATGCGAGCGAGACGGCGCGCTTCATGATCCACAAATCGCACGCGACGGCGTCGCCCGGATCGCGCCCGGACGCGCTGAACATCATCGTCGAGGGGCTGCGTGCCGACGATGCGCGCACCGAGTCGATCCTGCGCAAGCACGTCGAGCTGACGCCGGAGCAGTGGGGCATCCACCAGTACGGCGATTTGCACCTGAACGCGCGCGACGCCAAGGCGGCGGGCCTGATCGACGACGTCGTCGACTTCGCGCCGCCCAAGGGCGCCTACCTGCGCAACATCTGAGCCTGCCGCGCGCCGTGCCGTCCGCGGGGCGGCGCGCGCCTGCCGCCGCGTCCGCGTCGCCCGTGCGGTGGCAGGACGGGCGGCCTTGCGCTGCCGGTTCGGTCGTACAAACAGATAGAGCCTGCAGCGGTATCCCGCTCCAGGCTCCATCGGCGCTTTCCGTATCCTGATCGTTGCCGGCGGCAGCCGGCAACGAGCGATCAGCGCTTGCCGTCGTTCTTGTGGCTTTGACGGCCGGCTTCGGCGTGCTGTTCCGGCGTGCCGCCGCGGGTGCCGCCCGAGCCGCCCGAACGCGAGCCCGACGACGAACCCGACTGCTTGTTGCCGTCGTTCTTGTTGCTTTGCTGGCCCGGCGTGCCGGCCGAGCCGCCCGAGCGCGAGCCCGAGGACGAACCCGACTGTTTGTTGCCGTCGTTCTTGTGGCTTTGCTGGCCAGCCTTGACGTGTTGTTCGTGCGTGCCGCCCTGGTTGCCCGAGCGCGAGTTTTGATTCGAAGCCATGATCATTCCTTTCAATAGTGGAGATGTCTTGCTTGCCGATAAGTTGCCGCCACACATAGACATTCGGTAGCGATTTCGGTGCTGCAATGATGCGAGCCCGGCAATTTGCGTGGTATCGGACCTTCTCTTGAGCTGTTGTAGGACTAGACGCATTTCGAAAGTAATGAATTTCTACGAAAGCACGAAATTCGCATATTCTTATACGCAGCATCTCGGTTTTTGCGGTGCAATATCCGGTATTCCGCTGTAGAGTTAACTCATCAATAGCATGAACGTTTTCCTGGGATCGGCGTTGGCAACGCTGCCGGGCATGCTTCCGCATACCGCCGGCATATGGATTTTCGTTTCTGCTTGGAAATTTATGCCACAATAGGCGGGTAACCATCCTATCGCCACCATGTCATCCAGCCATGTCCAGACTCCGGCCGCGCGCAAGGCCGCCTCGTCGCAACAGGCGACACTGGATGCGCTCGCCGGTATCGTCGGGGACTACACGCAGCGCCAGCTGAGCGGGATGGCCGCGCGCATGTCCGCCGCGCTGGCCGACCAGAGCGCGCCCGACGGCGACGCCCGCGACGTCTACCGCCGCGTCAAGTCGGCCCGTCTGCTGAAGGACAACGCCTATGCCTTCCTGCACGTGACCGCGGGCGCGATCGACCGTGCCGTGCGGCGCGAACTGGCCGCGCTGGCGCCGGACGGCACCCGCCAGCCGGCCGGACCGCTCGGCCTCGTGCCCCTGGAAGACATCGACAACCGGCTTGCCCTCGGTGCGCGGGCACGGCCGTTCGAGATCGCCTATGCGGAAGGGCTCGCCACGCTGGCCGTCCGCCTGGGCCTGCTGCTCGGACGCGGCGCGCTGCGTGCCGAGGCCAATCCGTTCCGCCCCGAGGTGTTCCTTGGCGCCATCGAGGAAGCGTGGCGCGAATTCGAGCCCGATGCCGAGGCCCACGACCTGGTCCAGCCGCTGCTGCGTCCCGACATCGTGTTCGATTTCGCCCAGCTGCTGGACGAGCTCGCCGGTGCGCTGCGTGCCGCCGGGCAGCCGGGGGCGGTCGACGCCTATCGCATCCAGAAGACGGACGACACGGCCGCCGCCCGGGCCGCGCGCGCCGTCCAGCGCGCCGCGCTGGCCGAACAGTTGCGCAAGCTGTTCGGCGACGACGGCGGCGACGATGGCGTGCCCCTGATTCCCGACCTGCCGGCCTTCCCCGCGGCGACGCCGGGCGCCGGCGGGTGGCGGCCGAGCGGCGCCGTCGGATTCGGCACGGCGCCCGCGCCCGTGGACACGCAGGCCGGCGCGGCGCCGGACGGCGCCGGTCCCGCCGACGCGGCGCGGCCCGGCGGACGCGCCGCGGTCACGGCCGCCGACGCTGCCGGCCACGCGCCGGGCGCGGCCGTGCAGCCGGGCGCGGGATACGCGGCGGCGCCCGCAGCGGCAACGGAGTCCGGCACGGGATACGCGACGGCGCCCGGCATGATCCCGCCGCCGGGCATGGCGTCCGCTGCGGGATTCATCGGGGCAGCGGGGGCATCCGCGCAGCCGGGGATGGGATTCATGCCGGCGGCGGACCACGGCCATGCCGGCTGGTACGCGGCCGTGCATGGCGCGCTGGCCGGGCAGATCGGTACGGCGCCGCTGCTCGACCTGCTGGCGCGCATCGAGCCGGCGCTGGCGGCCGCACCCGCACCCGCGGTCGAGGCCGACTTCGGGCCCGCGGCCGGCGTAGCGGGTGGTCCGGCCGCGCCTGCCGCGCCGCCGCCCGACAATGTCTTCTATCTGCCGCGCCTGGCGCAGAGCCTGCCGCGCGGCAGCCTGCCGCGCGCCGACGAGCGCACGCTGGGCCTGCTGTCGCGCGTGTTCGAGACGGTGCTGCTGGACGACAGCATCCCGGCTCGCACCCGCGAGCTGCTGCAGCTGTTGCAGGTGCCGGTGCTGAAGGCGGCGCTGCTCGACAAGAATTTCTTCTTCGAGGAAACGCATCCCGCGCGCCGGCTCGTCGACCTGCTGTCGCGCACCGGCTGGGAACAGCGCGACGATCCCGACGACCCGCTGTTTTGCGCCATGCAGCGCAGCGTTGCGCGCGCGGGCGAGGCGCAGCCGGATGCGTTCGCCGGCGCCGTCGCCGAGCTGGAAGCGGGCCTTGCGGCCGACGCGGCGGCGCAGGAAGCGGCGCTGGCGGCGCCCGTCGCGACGGCGCTGCGCCAGGAAAAGCACGAGGTCGCGGCGCGCCAGGCGCGCGACGCCGTCGCGCTGCGGGTGGAGGCGGGCGACGTCGTCGACGTGGTCGGCGGCTTCCTCGAACAGCGCTGGACGACCGTGCTCACGTTCGCCTACACGATCGAGGAAACGCGCCCGGGCGCCGTCGGCAACGCCACCCGCGCGATGGACGACCTCATCTGGAGCGTCAAGCCGAAAGCCACGCAGGAGCAGCGCAAGGCCTTGATCGCCCGCCTGCCGCGTCTGCTCTCAACGCTGAATAAATGGCTCGACGCCATCAAGTGGCAGGATGCGGACCGCCTGCAATTCTTTGCCCGGCTGGCCGAATACCATGCGTCGATCGTGCGCGCGCCGATCGAACTGGCGCCGGAACGCCAGCTGGAACTCGCGGTCGAGGCGGCCCGCCAGGACGCGCTGCGCCGTGTCGAGCTGGAAAACGCGGCGGCCGAGCAGGCCGCGGCGCGCGCGGCGGAAATGTCCGTCGTCGACGACCTGGAACGCGGCATGTGGTTCGAATTCCGCGCGGACGGCGGCGCACGCAAGGTCAAGCTGGCCTGGGTCAGCCCGCTGCGTACGCTGTTCATCTTCTCGGGCGCCGGGCGCAAGGAAGCGTTTTCGCTGTCCGCCGACAAACTGGCGGCCGCGCTGCATGCTGGCCGCGCGCGCATGCTCGCCATCGACGGTGTCGTGGGGCAGGTGCTGTCCGAAGCGGTGGCGCAGGGGGCGACGAACGACCCCGCCATGGCCATGCGCATGCCGTAGTGTTGGTCCCCCGGCGCGTGTCGGGGTATAGTCGAGTCGTCCCCATCTTTCACCCCCGTTGCATCATGCTCTGGTGGTCCCATCTCTCGGCGCTGGGCGGTCTGAACGTCACGGCGCTGCTCGCCGCGGTCGTCGCCGGCTGGCTCGTCGCCGCGCGCTGCTGGCGCCTCGCGCTCGTGTGGTGTCTCGCGTTCGGCGGCGCCATGCTCGTCGCCGCCGCGAGCCAGGTGGCGTTCATCGGCTGGGGCATCGGCATCCGCGCGCTCGCCTTTACCGGCTTCTCCGGCCATGCGGCCCGCGCGGCGGCCGTGTTGCCGGTCGCGCTGTTCCTGCTCGCCGAGCGGACGCCGCCGCGGCTGCGCAGGGCGGCCGTCGCCGCCGGAGCGCTGCTGGCCGCCGGCGTGGCGCTGGGACGGGTGCAGGTCGGCGCCCATTCGCCCAGCGAGGCGCTGGCCGGCTGCGCGCTCGGCTTGCTGGCCGCGGCGCTGTTTCTCGCGCGCACCCGCAGCGCACGGCCCGGCTCGCCGCAGCCATTGCTGCTGGGGCTGCTGGCGGCGACGTTCCTGCTGCCGCGTGCCGATCCGGCGTACGCGCACCAGTGGCTGACGGCGGCGGCGCTGAAACTGTCCGGGCGCGATCGCGTCTACCTGCGCAACGACTGGCAGCCGGCGCAGGGGCCGTACGTGCCGCCGTGCGCGCCGGCGCGGGTGCGCTTCGACGTGCTCTGCACCTGAAGCGCGCGGCGATGGGCAAAACTTGGCCGAAAAGCAAGGCGCAGGTGGTATGATGCAGCCTTTATCGTCATTGTCCCCAGTACCGTAACCGAACGTGCGTCTATCCTCCATCAAATTGTCGGGATTTAAGTCTTTCGTCGATCCCACCAATTTCCAGGTGCCGGGACAGCTGGTCGGCGTGGTCGGCCCGAATGGATGCGGCAAATCGAACATCATCGATGCCGTACGCTGGGTGCTGGGCGAATCGAAAGCGTCGGAACTGCGCGGCGAATCGATGCAGGACGTGATCTTCAACGGCTCTACGCACCGCAAGCCGGCCGGGCGCGCGTCGGTCGAACTCGTGTTCGACAACAGCGCCGGCAAGGCGGCCGGGCAGTGGGGCCAGTATGCCGAGATCGCCGTCAAGCGCACGCTGACGCGCGACGGCACGTCGACCTACTACATCAACGGCCAGCCCGTGCGCCGGCGCGACATCCAGGACATCTTCCTCGGCACGGGCCTCGGGCCGCGCGCCTACGCCATCATCGGCCAGGGCATGATCGCGCGCATCATCGAATCGCGCCCGGAAGAGCTGCGCGTGTTCCTGGAGGAAGCCGCGGGCGTCTCCAAGTACAAGGAACGCCGGCGCGAGACGGAAAACCGCCTGGCCGACACGCGCGAGAACCTGGTGCGCGTGGAAGACATCCTGCGCGAGCTGAACGCCAACCTGGACAAGCTGGAAGCGCAGGCGGCCGTCGCCAACCGCTTCCACCAGCTGCAGTCCGACCAGGAAGAAAAGCAGAAGCTGCTGTGGCTGCTGCGCCGCAACGAGGCGAAGGCCGAGCAGCTACGCTGGTTCCAGGAGATGGAGCAGGCGCAAACGTCCCTCGAATCGCACAACGCGCAGCTGCGCAGCCTGGAGCTGGACCTGGAACGCATGCGCCAGGCGCACTACGAGACGGGCGACCGCCTGCACGTGGCGCAGGGCGCGCTGTACCAGACCAATTCCGAGATCGGCAGCCTGGAAGCGCAGATCAAGTTCGTCGTCGAGTCGCGCACCCGGCTGCAGAACCAGATCGGCACGCTCACGGCACAGCGCGAACAGTGGCTGAACCAGGCGCGCGACACGCAGGAACAGATCGAGGAAGCCGAGTTTCACCTGGAAGAGCTGGCCGCGCGCGTGGAAGGCGCGCAGATCGCGGCGGAAGCGCAGAACGAGCGCCTGCCGGATCTGGAGACTGCCTGGCGCGAGGCGCAGAACAAGTCGACCGAATCGCGTGCGCGGATCATGCAGATCCAGCAGCGCATCGAACTGTCCGCCGCGCACGGGCGCAACGCATCGAACATCCTCGCGAACCTGGCCACGCGGCGCGAGCGCCTGCAGCAGGAACGCGGCGGCCTGAACCTGCCGGATGCCGGCCACCTCGACAACCTGCGCCTGCAGCTGGAAGAAAAGCAGCTGGCGCTGGAAGAGCAGACCCTGATGCTGGAAGAGGCGGCGAGCCGCCAGGAAGCCGTCGAGCAGGAACGGCGCGAGGCGCATGCGGCGGTCCAGCAGGAGTCAAGCGCCAACGCCAAGCTGGAAGCGCGCCTGTCCGCGCTGCGCCAGCTGCAGGAACGCGTGCAGACGCAGGGCAAGGTGCAGCCTTGGCTGCAGAAGCACGAGCTGGATAAACTGCCGCGCCTGTGGCAGAAGCTCGATATCGAGACGGGCTGGGAAACGGCGCTGGAATCCGTGCTGCGCGAGCGCACGGGCGCGCTGGAAGTGTCGAACCTGGACTGGGCGCGCGGCTTCTTCGGCGATGCGCCGCCGGCGCGCCTGGCCCTGTATTCGCCGGCGCCGGGCAGCGCCGGCACACCCGATCATCACGGCCTCAAGCCTTTCGCGAGCCTGCTGAAGCTGAATGACCCGGGCCTGCGCGGCCTGCTGGACGACTGGCTGACCGGCGTCTACGCGGCCGACGATCCGGGCACGGCGCTCGCTCAGCGCGGCAAATTGCCGCAGGGCGGGTGCTTCGTCACGCCGCACGGCCACATCGTATCAAGTTCGAGCGTGCGCTTCTACGCGGCGGATGCCGAGCAGGATGGCGTGCTCGCGCGCCAGCACGAGATCGACAACATCGGCAAACAACTGCGCGCGCAGGCGCTGCTGCTGGACGAGGCGCGCACCCGCGCCACCCGCGCCGACGCCGCCGTGGCCGACCTGCAGCGCCGCCTGCAGGACGGCCGCCAGAAGGTCGCGAGCCTGCAGCGCGAGACGCATGCGCTGCAGATCGACGTCGTCAAGCAGGGCGAAGTCGAGGCGCGCTTCAACCAGCGCAGCGGCCAGATCGCGGCGGACCTCGACGAGATCGCCGCGCAGGAAGCCGAGCAGCGCCAGGCCAAGGCGGAAGCGGAAGCGCAGTTCGAAGAGCTGGACATGGAACTGGCCGAGCTGCAGGGCGCGCACGAGGACGGCCAGGTCGAGTTCCAGGAACAGGAACGGGTGCTGGCCGAGGCGCGCTCGCGCCTGCGCGACCTGGAACGCGCGGCCCAGGAAGCCGTGTTCGCGGAAAAGACGGCACGCACCCGGATCGAGGAATTGCGCCGCACGGTCGCCACCGCCGAGCAGCAGGCCGCGCAGGTCCTGGAAAGTATCGCGGCCGGCAAGCTGGAACTGGAAGCGCTCGAATCGGGCGCCGCGGCGGAAGGCCTGCAGGCCCTGCTGGCGCGCCGCACGGAACAGGAAAAGCAGCTGTCGGATGCGCGCCATGAACTGGACCAGCTCACGCAGGGGCTGCGCGCGGCGGAAGAAGCGCGCATGCAGGCCGAGCGCGGCCTGCAGCCGCAGCGCGACCGCATTACCGAGATGCAGCTGAAGGAACAGGCGGCGCGCCTGAACCAGGAACAGTTTGCCGAAGCGCTGGCCGCCACCGGCGCCGACGAAGCGGCGCTGGCCGAAAAACTCGATCCGGACGTCAAGCCGTCGTACCTGCAGGGCGAGGTGACGCGCCTGACGAATGCCATCGCGGCGCTCGGCGCCGTCAACCTGGCGGCCGTCGAAGAGCTGGCGCAGGCGACGGAGCGCAAGCGCTTCCTCGACGCCCAGAACAACGACCTGATGGAAGCCATCACGACGCTGGAAGGCGCGATCGGGCGCATCGATCGCGAATCGCGCGACCTGCTGCAGGACACGTTCGACCGCGTCAATGCGCACTTCTCGGAACTGTTCCCGATCCTGTTCGGCGGCGGCACGGCGAAGCTGGTGATGACGGGCGACGAGATCCTCGACGCCGGCGTGCAGGTGATGGCCCAGCCGCCCGGCAAGAAGAACGCGACGATCCACCTGCTGTCCGGCGGCGAAAAGGCGCTGACGGCGACCGCGCTCGTGTTCTCGATGTTCCGCCTGAACCCGGCGCCGTTCTGCCTCCTCGACGAGGTCGACGCGCCGCTGGACGACGCCAATACGGAGCGCTTCTGCCGCATGGTCAAGCGCATGTCGGACCATACCCAATTCCTCTTCATTTCGCACAACAAGATTGCGATGGAGATGGCCAACCAACTGATCGGTGTGACGATGCAGGAGCAGGGCGTGTCGCGCATCGTGGCGGTGGACATGGAGTCCGCCGCGAATTTCGCTACTGAGGCACAAGCAGCATGACAGACTTACAAATGAGCCTGATCGCGGCCGGCGGCGTCTTCGTCGTCGGCGTCATCACCTACAACAAGTGGCAGGAGTACAAGGCGCGCAAGAGCGTCGAACGCGCGTTCTCGCACGACCACGACGACGTGCTGATGAATGGCGGCGTCGCTCCCGAGCGCGCACCCGCGCCGCCGGTCGAGCGCCACGAACCCGTGCTGGACGGCGCGCTGGCGCCCGTGCCCGACGAGCTGGCCGAACCGGCGATCCTCGCCGAACCGGCCCAGCATGCCGCGGCCGGTCCCGTGCCCGCGGCCGCGCCCGTGCCGGCCGCCGCCGCGGCGCTCGACGCCGTGCATGCGCCCGCGGCCGAGCTGCCCGCCGTGAAGCCGAACACGCCGCCGGCGCAGCTGGCCGAACACCTCGTCGACCCGCTGATCGACTGCCTGATCCCGGTCAATTCGGAAGGCCCGCTGCGCGGCGACCGCATCCTGCCCGCGCTCCTCAAACTGCGCCGCGTCGGCAACAAGCCCGTGCACTTCGTCGGCCTGGCCGTGAACGGCGACTGGGAACCGGTCGTGCACGGCGGCGTGTACACCAAGCTGCAGGCCGGCGTGCAGCTGGCCACGCGCACGACGGCGCTGAACGAAATCGAATACTCGGAACTGGTCACGCGCCTGCGCGCCGTCGCCGACGAGATTGGCGCGGAGCCGGAAGTGCCGGACATGATCGAAGTGATGAGCGAAGCGAAGACGCTGCACCGCTTCGTCGCCGGCCACGACGCCCAGCTGGGCGTGAACCTGGCGTCGAAAGG
>Ga0308166_1004595_pt1 | contig 10964 bp, 9 predicted proteins | sample PhyCR2_2_FD_202137 | JGI IMG/M metagenome (GOLD analysis project Ga0308166, IMG submission 202137) | Phyllosphere microbial communities from UC Gill Tract Community Farm, Albany, California, United States - DLSLCC.R2 | ecosystem: Host-associated > Plants > Phyllosphere > Unclassified | place... | reverse complement strand
GATATGCGTCCGAAATCATTGCTACGAAACTGGATGGCGGCAGCGTTTCTCCCTCAATCATGATGGCACTAGGGGATGCACTTAATGGAGCTCGTCAAACCTGGGCAGGTGACCTTATTGAACAGCATGAGGAACTGTTTCTTAAGGAGGCGCTACACAGCGCCACCTTGGGTATTCCGCAAGGCTACCACTCTGTTGCAAGCTTCGTTCGAGCAATGGTTTGGCATGCACCGGACCGCGTTGGAAGCTTACTGGAACGCTTACCCGAACCAACGCCTTTGATGCTGGACGATGACCAAAGCCGCGGCAGCTATGCTGAAATCATGATGCTAGCAGCCGGCATCGACAACGAAGTCGATTACCTGAATCGAGCCTTGGAAGCTTTCGAGACACTGAAGTTGCCGAACATTTATCAGAAGCGCAAATGGGGCGAGGCGCTTTACAAACTCGGTCGCTATGCAGAGTCGGAGATCATCTTGGAGACAATCAGTGATACCAGCGGCAGGATCTGGCTGGCCCATAATCTTTCGCAGGTGAAGCTCGGGCTGGGTAAGTTAGAGCAAGCTCTTGATCTCGCCAGAGAGTGTATTGAGGGGGCTATCGGCGAGAACGAGAAATACCGCAGTAGCTTCTTGCTGCAACGAGCAAAAGTGAAGATTGCATTAGGACAGAGTCCTTCTAGCGATATAACCGAAGGCTATAGACACACCACTAATGCCGGCCTAGTTGCTCAGTTTGCTGAGTTGGAAAAGACGTGTCCTTGTCTATAACTGCGCAAGCGTGAATGCTTCGGGGGAGTGTACTCTCTTGCTTTTTGAGAAGCATTTTCCTAACAGACTCAGTTATGGGCATGATGTCAGCTCGGACCTAATCAGCCGCTGCCCATTAGCAGGGGTAGCTGAAAATTGATACTTTGCTAAATCGCATCTGAGTTGAGACGAGTATCCGCGAACGCTCCATCCTCCTCTTCGGCAGTGACCCCACACCACTCACAACTGTCACCATAGGATTCGTCGTAGTCTCCTAGGGTGACAATTTGACTGTCCTCTTTAGATAAACTGTCTTGCTCGACGCAGTCATTACATAAGGTCACGGTCGGGTATTGATCAACGGTGCTCTCAGACTGCATATCCCCAAAAATGGTGCATGCTTTCATAGGTACTGCTCCTAAGTTTGACGACAGTGTATGTTGGAGCTAGTGTCGAATCCTTCCTCAATCTCCCCCTTCCTCCCTGTCTTGGTACTGACAGAGCGTTCGCACACCTGCTAACGATGTGCGCTGGCCAATCGCAACCCCGGCTACCTTAATCACTCTATACTACTGGCATTAAGAGGGCACGAAGGTCGCTTGTTGGCGCTGACTCTGGATTGACCCAGTTGCCGGCGTAGGATCGCCCGATCTCAAAACCTGCGAAAATCCAGTACAGACAATGATCCACGAGGAGTCAGACTGGGTCAGTAAAATCTAGGCATTCAAATTAACTGACAGGGAAGGTTTTATGGCTGGAAATATTTGGGAAATGCGCCGGTCTGAAGATCCTCGCCGTAGTGGTGAGGTTCGTTCGGAGTGGGAGCGTGATTACGCACGCCTGATTCACTCATCGGCATTCCGTCGTTTGCAATCAAAAACACAGGTGTTGGGCTTGGGAGAGAGCGATTTTTACCGCACGCGTCTTACCCATTCGATGGAGGTGGCGCAGATTGGCGTCGGGATTGTGCGATGGCTTCAAGACCACCATCAGGATAACGAGGAAATCATCGAGGCTCTGCCGCGCTCAGCTCTCATGAGTTCTATTTGTTTGGCCCATGATATTGGGCACCCTCCTTTTGGGCATGGTGGCGAAGTTGCCTTGAATTTGTGTATGCGAGACTTTGGTGGTTTTGAGGGGAATGGTCAGACATTACGCATCCTATCGAAATTGGATAAGTACACTGCCGATCATGGTTTAAATCCGACTCGCCGCCTTCTTTTAGGCATCCTGAAATATCCCGCACCGTATAGTGACCTAGTGGGCGCGGCTGCGTATGGCCAAGTCCCACCTCAGCGCTGGCTGTGTAAGGCTCAAGAGCAGCACCCTCCAAAGTGTTATCTAGATGATGAGCGTGATGTGGTGGACTGGGTTTTAGCGCCTCTAACTGAAGTGGAAAAAACTGAGTTCACAACATTTAAAGACCACAAGTCTGGTCATAAAAAGCCAATACACAAGGGGCTGGATACGTCGATTATGGAGTTGGCTGATGATATTTCATACAGCCTGCATGACTTTGAGGATGCTATCTCTTTAGGAATGATCACCAGAAAATCATGGGATGATCAGAATCAAGATAAAGAGAGCCTTTTCAGTAAATGTGAGCTGAATAGCAATACATTGGCGAACCAGCTGTTCTCAGAAGAAAGTTACGAGCGAAAGAAAGCTATCGGTGGTCTAGTCCACCAATTTATTCTCAAAACAGAGGTAAAGCGATCCAGCATGTCATCAGCGACCACGGCGCTTATCAAGTGGAATGCCTATATGGATGACGCTCATAGAGCGTTGTTGGATCATATCTTTGATCTTGTAAAAACAAAGGTAATTAAGACCCCAAATGTTCAGCAATTGGAATTTAAAGGTCAGAAGCTGGTGATTGAGCTTTTCGATGCTCTCAGCTCTGATCCCGAGCGGCTTTTGCCATCATCTACTCGGAAACGGTATGTCAGCGGAGAAAGTGCCAGCCAAAAAAATCGAGTTATTTGTGACTATATCTCTGGCATGACAGATGAATATGCAACCCGTTTGTACGAAAAAATCTATTACCCTCATAAAGGGTCGATTTTTGACAGGTTGTAAATTCGGTGCGTAGCTAAATTTTGTATTCTAACAACCCCCCCGCTAGATTTTTGGATCTTTCGGGGGGGGTTAAAGTGTGTTGAGCATCGACATTGAAATGTCAGTTAGGTCTTTGGATCAAACATTTTAAACAGACGCTCATCGTCACCGCTCCAGTGAGTCTTGCATTTGCATTGCGCCTTGCACCTCCTGCGCTCAATTGGAACATCGATGTTGGCATCTTGCATCGCAAGCCTAAGAGCTCCAACTGCCATGCTATAGATGTTGACGCTCTCATCAGTTTTCAGCTTTGGATCATCTAGGATGATTTTCTTCAGATGCCGACCGAATGGCAGTGATCCACCACAGTGCCGCAATACGATCATCTGATCGAACCGTCCTCTGACAAAATCGCTATTTAACTCTTTTTTTCCCTGGAACCATCTTTCTTCGTCCGACTTCCCTGCCCACTTTGTCGGATTTTCTTTTGTTACCCAGATTCGGCCTGTCTTGTTTCGATCAATGAGTGCGAGATCGAAGACAAAAAGAACAGGACCATAGGCGTTGGCACGACCTGCTCTCGCATGAATATCTACGGAGTCAAGAAAGACATCAAACCAGATGCTGTATCGCTTATCTACATCGTCAGAGGACTGCGCAGTCTGCGCCAATCCCATACGCTCCACGGTGCCCCTAGACATCAAAGCTTTGCTTCTTAAGAACTGGCAAGCAGTCGCGATACTATTTGCATGATGTAGCTCGTCTACGCCTTTTCCTGAAAGTACCTCAAAAACATGCTGAGATGGGATATCCATTGAGATCTACCTTCCTGATAGCCTAATCCAAGGATTCGGTCATATTACTTATCCACAGCTCATCGCGTGCGGCGCTATCCTTTGATACAGTTCGATCTTAGAGCTGTAGGGCCTTGCTAGCAAGTTGACGTATAGCCGAAACCAGCTGCTCGGCCCCATCCGAGAGGCTGGGACAAGTCCGAACTTGGTTACTGGCCTACAAACCGGTGGCAAGGGAGGAGCCATTTCAAAGAGGTGGCAGTCTTAATCATTTTCTGAGAATGAATTTCGTAGCAGAATACGATCTTTAAGAAGTGCCCAAATCTGATCCCGAAACGAGGCTGACTTAATCTTACTTCCCGGAGCCTTGCCAATCCAGTCGATGCGGCTGCTTGTTTTCTTGTCACGACGAGCAGCTCTTGCAAGAGCAACGAAAGCTCCAGCTTTCGGCAAAATTGAGCGTGCATAACGAGCGCCTGAACCAATGGCAACTGAGGTGTTTGTGACGTTTTCATACAAGGGTTTTTTTCCATCAAGCCAAATTTTATAACATGCATCCACAGTAAGGATAAGAAGGCTCGTGTTAATATCTTTCACGGAAAGCGCAGCATCTTGTCCTAGCTGATCCATTACTTGGCTAACCGAAGTACTACGCTGTTTTAGTAGCATATTTTCGAAGGTGATTAGATATATTGATGGACCCGCACCGCCAAAAGCTATCAATTGCGAACCCTCAAAAAAAGTTTCGATTTCCGGTGAAAAAATCTTTCTTTTATAAGTTGTTTTAAATACTCCTGTATGTGCTCTGTCGGCTGCAAGCACTTTTTCATCCCAAACAATTGTAGTCAAATGTCTATCCTAATTCAGTGGAGATCGTGAACAGGTTGAATGCGGGGTGTGTCTAGGTGCCGGCCAAATTTTAACCGAACGGGATGTGCTTGGGGTTTGTAATGAGTGCGATGGTCAAGGCATTGTGCCTTGACCAGTGAACCACCTGCTTTAACCTGGGGCTCACTAACCACTGCTGGCATGGACGCCCATCTTCCACGCGGAAACAACTATTGTGTGAATCGAGTAGGCTTTTCTCATTTATTTTGTGAATCTGGGTAGGGGTACTCACAAAAAAGATGATTCTCTACCAGTGCTTGCTGGCGCACCCGAATCATCTATTTTGTGACCTACAGTTGCCGACGCTGCTCAGGAAAAGCCCGCGCAAGCGGGCTTTTTTTGCGTTCAATTTCGTCTTGAGGCGCGATACGATGCGGCTCTTGCGTCGCAGACAGGCGGCCGGATTGTAGAAAAACGACTAAAAAAAGAGCAATCAATTGACTCATCAATGCGTAACGAAGGATTCCGTTAGACGTCCATGGGTCAATGCGTTGCCCCTGCTGCTGGGGGTTGTGGCGTTTTTTATCGTCATCGGCCCCAGGGCGTTGAACCCGCAAAATATTGCATGGCTGGGCAGTAGTGATCCCGCTATCCACTACCTGGGCTGGGTGTTCTTCAGGCATTCGCCCTGGTCGTGGCCGCTGGGGCTCAATCCCTCCTATGGCCTGGAGCTGAGTAGCGCGATCATCTTCTCGGACTCGAACCCGCTGCTGGCGTTGATCTTCAAACCTTTTGCCGCGTGGCTGCCCGAGCCTTTCCAGTATTTTGGTCTGTGGTTGCTGACCTGCTTTGTTCTGCAGAGCTGGTTTGCCTGGAAACTGATGGGCTGGCTACCAGTAATACGACCTTGCGTTTGTTGGGCACTGCGCTGTTTCTCTTCAATCCGGCGATGATAGTGCGCATGGGTGTGCATCTTTCCCTTGCGGGGCATTTTCTGCTTCTGGCCGCGCTGTATCTTGCTCTGCGACCCGAGAGTGGCAGGCGAACCGTGGGGTGGGGACTGCTGCTCTGTACATCGGCTCTTGTGCACGCGTATTTACTGGCGATGATCGCGTTGCTCTGGATTGCCGATCTGCTGCACCGGACAATTGATAGGCAATTAGCCGGACGCAAAGTGGTTGCCGAGCTGGTCTGTCTGCTGGCGCTGACAGCAGTTTGCTGCTGGCAAGCAGGTTATTTCACCATTCAAGGTAATGGCCTGGCTTCTTTCGGCTTCGGATTGTTTCGAGCTAATGCGTTGACGTTCTTTACATCTGCTGGCTGGTCATATGTATTGCCCTCACTGCCGGGGGTGCCAGGTGACAGCGATGGCATTGCCTTTCCGGGTCTTGGGATAATATTTTTACTCGCCTGTGTGTCGCCGCTGGTGCTGACACGCAACAACAGGATTCTGACCGCTGCAAGCAAACGATGGGTATTGTTGCTGGCATTGCTCGGTCTGACGGTTTTTGCATTTTCCAACAAGGTCGGCGTAGGCTCGCTCGAGTTCGACTACTGGTTGCCAGACTCCGTTATTGCAATGGCGAGTGTCTTTCGTGCATCGGGGCGGATGATCTGGCCTGTCATGTACGCAGCGATCTTCGCTGTAGTCGTTCTGATTGCCCGTGAGCATCGGCCTCGCACCGCGATTCTGCTGCTGGCTGTGGCCATGGTTATTCAAGTCGCCGACACCCGGGCAGGCTGGGCAAACACGCGTCGCCATCTGATGGCGTCGCCGACCAAGGAATGGCCAAGCGCATTGGTCGATCCCTTCTGGCACAACGCGGCGTCACACTATCAGAAGGTGCGGTGGGTAATTCCTCAAAATTTTTCCACCCACTGGATGATGCTTTCCGATTATGCGGGAAAGTATCACCTGGCGACGGATGCGGTTTATCTGGGGCGGGTAAGTGCATTGGCTCAGGAGACGGCGCAGCGTACGGCAAGCATGAGGCTTGAGTATGGTCGCTATGATTCCGACACCTTGTACGTGCTCGATCAGCGCGCGGCGCTTCAAGCGGCAGTCACCTTGATCGCAAGGCAGATGTCCTGACCCGTATCGACGGCTTCTACGTGTTGGCACCAGGCTGGAAACGCTGCGCTGATTGTCCTGCCATCAGCGCTACGCATCCGCAAGAGCTTATTTCGACGTTCCAGCCAGGTGAAAAACTACAATTCACCGATACCAGTGCAGGATTCGCCGGCCTTGCCAGCGGCTGGTGGATCTCTGACGACTGGGGTACCGGTTCAGTGGGAACAGACGCAGAAATCATCTTGAGACCGAAGAGCGGTGTGACTTCGTTGTCGCTTGAAGCCAACGCGTTTGTGGCGGAATCACACCCGCGTCAAACGGTGGAGATCAGCATCAACAACGTGCCAGTCGTCTCTGCCAACCTGACTGACGCCAGCAAAAATACAATCGACATCAACCTGCCCGCCGAGGTCCAGGCGCTCGTCGCTCAGCAAGGCGTTCTGCGTATCCAGCTGCATTTTCCGCTGGCAATCAGCCCGCATGACCTGGGCTGGAGCGAAGACACCCGCAAACTGGCGATCGGCTTGCTGGCGCTGACCTTTCATTGATCAAGGGGGCCAACGCAATGCTGTTGGCCTGCCCTTCTCACTCGCTTGTTGCTGCGACGCTCTCCAACCGATACCCATACCCATAAATCGTCAGCAACTGCCAACCCCGATCCGCCGTCAGCCCCAGTTTGTTGCGCAGGCGGTAGATGTGCGTATCCAGCGGCCGTGACGAAGCGACTTCTTCGTGGGGCCAGAAGCGTTCGTACAGGTACTCCCGCGACAATGGCCGACCCAGGTTACTGAACAGGCAGCGCGCCAGGCGGTATTCACGCTCCGTCATGACCACTGCCTTGCCCTCGCGGGTGACGCTCAGTTCGGCATCGTCGAAGATCAGGTCATTGAAACTCAGGACTTCGGCAGCGCTACTGCGTTGCTGGCTGTGCCGGCGCAGTACAGCGGCGACTCGGGCTTTCAGCTCGTTGGGGCGGAACGGTTTGCTGACGTAATCGTCGGCACCGGCGTTCAGCGCCTGGACGATATCGCTCTCGCCGTCGCGGCTGGTCAGCATGATCGCGGCGGGCGGCGACTCCATGTGTTCGCGGGTCCAGCGCAGCAGCGCCAGGCCGGACAGGTCGGGCAGTTGCCAGTCGAGGATCAGCAGGTCGAAGGTGTCCCGCCGCAATTGGCGCAACAGGTCCTCGCCCCGTTCAAAGCTGTGCAACGACCAAGGCTGGTCTCCCTCCGCAGCCATCTGCTGCAGGGTTTGCTCGACCCGACGCAGTTCGGCGGGTTCATCGTCCAGTATCGCAACGCGCATACGCGTGGGTTCCTTGTTGCTTGAGCAGTGGCCGGCAACCCTGAAGGCTCGGCCTGTGCGGTAAAAGTAAGCAGTCCACCATCGGTCGACGTCCGCTATGATTCTTCGGATCTACATCCTCAGACCTGTGGCCCATGAAACCATTCACTGTCCCCTGCCCTGTTTGTCATGAATAGCCCGCGTCGGCGTGAAAGCCGCGAGCCAAGTCAGGTCCAGCGTCTGTTTCGACGGCTGGTGCGTGAGTGGTTGTGGATAAGTCTAGTGCTGTTGCCGCTGACTGCCTTGTTGTCGTATCGCGCGCAGATCAATCTGCACGACGTGGTACCGATGTGGAGCGCGTTGCTTTCGGTAGGGCTGGTAGCCTGCGTACTCGGATTGCTGCTGTGGCGCCCGCGCTGGGCGATCTGGGTGACATCGTGCGGTGTGGCTTGTGTGCTGCTGGCTAGCGCCGGGCTGGCGGAAGTTCGACACTGGTGGTCACCGACTCCAGCGGCGCTGGGCATGTTGTTCGGCTACCTGATCTGGAACTGGCGGCGCCTGAGTGTGGTGCTGACGTATTTTGGCTGGGAGCTGGCCCGACTGGACCGCGAGCCGAAAGTATTTCCCGAGCGGCGCCGTGCGCAATTCACCAGCGCTGATCAGCTGCAGGGCCAGATCATGGCACTGGAGCAAGCCATGAGCCGCACCCGCGATACCCGGCGTTTCATTGCCGACGGTCTGGAATACCTGCCGGTGGCGACGCTGATCAGCGATCCCAAGGGGCAGATTCTGCTGGGAAACCGCAAGGCCCGGGTATTGTTCGATGACCCGCTGGTCGGTGACTATGTTCTCGAGCAACTGGCCCGCATCGGTTATCCGGAATTGTCCACAGAACCACGCCCGGCGCTGTCGGACCTGACGCTGCTGGAGTTTCGCGATCACAAGGAACGCAGTTTGCGTCTGGAACGGGCGGCTTTGCTGCCGGTGGATGGCGATACTCCCATCGGCTGGCTGCTGAGCCTCACCGATCTGAGCGCCGAACGCGCCGCAGAAGAACAGCGTGGGGTCTTGCTGCGGTTCCTTTCCCACGATCTGCGCGCCCCGCATTCGGCGATTTTGGCCCTGCTCGATGTACATCGCCATCAAGCCGGCGCGGATTCACCGCTGTTCGAGCAGATCGAGCGCCAGGTACGCCGGGCGCTCGATCTGACTGACGGTTTCGTTCTGCTGGCGCGGGCCGAATCCGAGGCTTATCAGTTCCAGCCCAGTCTGTTCGCGATGCTGGTGCTGGACGTGCTGGATCAGGCGCTGCCCATTGCTCAGCAGAAAAGCATCAAACTGCTGCACACGATGGACGAACAATCCCAAGAGCGTCTGATCAACGCTGACCAGGGCCTGCTGACCCGCGCCTTGTTCAACCTGCTGGAGAACGCCATCAAGTACAGCCCGGTCGGTACCACGATCAAGTTGAACGTCAGTTGCCAGGGTGAGTGGCTATGCTGTGAATTGACCGATCAGGGCAAAGGCATTGCCGCCGAGGAGCTGCCGGATCTGTTCACCCAGTACCGGCGCTTTTCGTCGGCGCAGGGGATTGATGGCGTCGGGTTGGGGCTGTCGATGGTCAAGGCAGTAGTCGACCATCATGGCGGTAACATCGAGTGCCACAGTATCGTCGATCAAGGCACCACGTTCCGGCTGCAGTTACCGTTGATCAGCGAGTGAACAGGCACAAAAAAACCGGCTATATCAGCCGGTTTTTTACTTCCGAAAAAAACTTATGCACCTTTTACGGTGTTTTATGAGCTTGAGAAATATATAAGTAAATCAATCGGTTACTTTCAATATTCAGGCTTTTTCAACAAAACCGTACACAGGTTATCCACAAAATCTCAGACAGCCACCTGATCATTCGCGGCAGGCGCCTGCGGTGCTGGTGGCAGCGAACCCATTTCGCGCTGGGTCTGTTCGTTCCAGGCCTGTACCCGGTCGTTCAGCTCGGCGATGGCGCGCGGGCCAGTGCCTTCGGCATACATCGGCTCACCGATGACCACGGTGATCACACCCGACGTCTTGCCCCAGCCGATTTTCGGCCAGAACTTGCCGGCATTGTGTGCAATCGGCAGCACCGGAAGCGCCGCATTTACCGCCAACGCGCTGCCACTGCGCGAGAACTTGCCGACAGTGCCGTAGGGAACGCGGGTGCCTTCAGGGAAGATCAATACCCAGACGTTATCCTTGAGCAGTTCATCGCCTTTGGCGGCCACTTGCTTGAGCGCCGCTTTCGGGTTGTCGCGATCAATCGCGATCGGCCGCAGCATGGCCATGGCCCAACCGAAGAACGGTACGTAGAGCAATTCACGCTTGAGCACCTGGCTCAAGGGCGAGAAATAAGCAGAGAGAAAGAACGTCTCCCAGGTGCTCTGGTGGTTCGACTGAATCACGCAGGGCCGATCCGGCACGTTTTCCGCGCCTTTGATCTCGTAACGAATGCCGAGAAACACCTTGGTCAACCACAAGGCGCAACGGCACCAGTACACGTTGATGAAACGATAGCGCGCCTTGAACGGCAAAAAGGGCGCGATAAAAAAGCTCAGGCTGCACCACAGCAAGGCAGTAGTGCCCAGCAGCAGGTAAAAGAGAAAAATTCTGATGGCCTGCAGTATCGACATGGCGACGTTTACCGTTACGGGCGATGCCCGACTGTTCAAGCGCACTCCCGATCAATCCCTGGTCAGGAATTTCAGAAGCACTCTAGTTGTGGATAAGTTCTGCGGCAATCGCCGCCAGATCGTCAAAAATCAGGGTGCCGACCGGAAGGGTCTTGCCCAGAGTTTTTTCGCCTTTCCCGGTCTTTACCAAAACGGGCTGTGAATCGACGGCTTTGGCGGCCTCCAGGTCACCAAGGCTGTCGCCGACGAACCAGACATTCGTCAGCGTCACGTTGTAATGCGCCGCGATGGTTTGCAACATCCCCGGCTTCGGCTTGCGGCAATCGCAACCCTCGTCCGGACCATGCGGGCAGTACACGATCAGCCCGACTTCACCGCCCTGCTCCGCCACGAGCGTGCGCAGGCGCGCGTGCATGGCGTCGAGGGTGGCAAGGTCGTAATAGCCGCGAGCAATGCCCGACTGGTTGGTAGCGACCGCCACCGTCCAGCCGGCCTTGCTCAACTGCGCAAT
>Ga0308166_1004589_pt1 | contig 10974 bp, 5 predicted proteins | sample PhyCR2_2_FD_202137 | JGI IMG/M metagenome (GOLD analysis project Ga0308166, IMG submission 202137) | Phyllosphere microbial communities from UC Gill Tract Community Farm, Albany, California, United States - DLSLCC.R2 | ecosystem: Host-associated > Plants > Phyllosphere > Unclassified | place... | reverse complement strand
GCTCGCCGCGCAGAACGGTGTGACCGGCTCGCTCGACGTCGGAGAGGCACCTGCTGCGACCGAGGAAGCCGCTGAGGAACCGCCACTGCCGCCGCTGCACGCGGAGGCCTTCGCGGCGATCGAGCTCGGCGACTACGCAGCAGCGATCGTCGCCTACGAGAAGGCCCTCGCCGAGAATCCTCGCGACGAGGATGCGATCGCCGGTCTCGGCCAGGTGCGTCTGCTCGATCGTGTGCAGAAGCTCGATCTGCAGGACGCCCGGGCGGCCGCCGCAGCCGGTCCACTCGACGTCCAGGCGCAGTTCGATGTCGCGGATCTCGATCTCGCCGGAGGGCACGTCGACGATGCGTTCGGACGCCTGCTCGACCTGTTCGCCCAGCTTCCCGCGGACCAGCGCACGCCGGTTCGGGAGCGGCTCATCGAACTGTTCGGTCTCATCGGCGCGGCCGATCCCCGTGTCATCGCGGCACGCAACCGGCTCTCGTCGCTGCTGTTCTGACTGCGCAGCGCGCCGCGGTCAGCCGTGGCTGATCGTCGGCACGTGCGGGTCGCTCTGATGGCGGAGCCAGATCGTCGCAAGTGCAGGGATCGTCATCGTCGCCGTCGGGGTACCGCCATCCGCGGTATCCGCGACGACCACGCCGAGGTTGCCTGAACCTCGTCCGCCGTATTCCGCAGCATCCGTGTTGAGGATCTCCTGCCAGATTCCCGCGCTGGGCAGAGCGAGGCGATATCCGCTGCGCTCGACACCGGCGAAGTTGCTGATCACGACCAGTCGGCCGCCATGGGCGTCCCTGCGCTCGAACGCGATCACGTTCGGATCCCAGCTGGGCGCACCGAGGCGAGAGAAGGACGACCCGTCGTTGTCGCGCTCCCAGAGCGGAGCCTGCGCGCGATACGTGCGGTTGAGCTGACCGACGAAACTCTGCAGCTGCGCATGGGAAGGCTGATCGAGCAGCCACCAGTCGAGCTCGCGCGATTCGGACCACTCTGCGAGCTGACCGAACTCCTGCCCCATGAACAGCAGCTTCTTTCCGGGGTGTCCCCACATGTATGCGAGGTATGCGCGCACGTTGGCGAGCTTGTGCCAGTGATCTCCGGGCATCTTCGCGAGCAGGCTGCCCTTGCCGTGCACGACCTCGTCATGGCTGATCGGCAGGAGGTAGTTCTCGCCGAACGCGTAGACGAAGGAGAACGTCATCTCACCCTCGTGGTGAGAGCGGTACATCGGATCGCGCTCGATGTACTGGAGCGAGTCGTTCATCCAGCCCATATTCCACTTGAAGCCGAAGCCGAGGCCGGCATGATCGGTCGGAGCGGTGACCCCGGGGAAGCTGGTGGACTCCTCGGCGATCATCAGCACGCCGGGGTGCACCCGGTAGGCGGTCGCGTTCACCTCCTGCAGGAAGCGGATCGCCTCGAGGTTCTCGCGCCCGCCGTGGATGTTGGGTTCCCACTCGCCGTCGTTGCGGGAGTAGTCGAGGTAGAGCATCGAGGCGACGGCGTCGACGCGAAGACCGTCGACGTGGAACTCGCTCAGCCAGAACAGTGCGTTCGCGACGAGGAACCCTCGTACCTCCGGGCGCCCGTAGTCGAAGATGAGCGTGCCCCAGTCCTGATGCTCTCCACGTCGGGGATCCGGGTGCTCGTAGAGCGGCTGGCCGTCGAACCGCGCCAGCGCGAAGGCATCCTTCGGGAAATGGCCGGGAACCCAGTCCATGATCACGCCGATGCCGGCCTGGTGCAGGCGGTCGATCAGGTATCGCAGGTCGTCAGGGCTGCCGAAGCGACTCGTCGCCGCGTAGTAGCCGCTCACCTGGTAGCCCCAGGATCCACCGAACGGGTGCTCGGCCAGCGGCATGAACTCCACATGGGTGAAGCCGGCCTCCTCGACGTGCGCGATGAGGGGCTCAGCAGCATCCCGATAGCTCAGTCCACCGCGCCAGGATCCGAGATGAACCTCGTACACCGACAGCGGCTGGGCGACGGCATGGGTAGCGGCCCTGCGGGTCATCCAGGCGCCGTCTGACCATGCGTAGGTCGACTCGGTGACCACGGACGCGGTCTCCGGTGGGACCTGCGCAGCCTGCGCCATCGGATCGGCCTTGAAGATCCACGCACCGTCACGCGTCCTGATCTGGTACTTGTAGGTCGTTCCGACCTCGAGATCGGGAATGAACAGCTCCCAGATGCCGCTCACGCCCATCGAGCGCATCGCGTGGGACTCGCCGTTCCACCCATTGTGGTCACCCACCACGCGCACGGCGGTGGCATTGGGAGCCCAAACGGCGAACGCCACGCCCTCGTCGCCCCCGAGGCTGCGGGGATGCGCGCCCAGCACCTGCCAGAGGCGCTCATGACGCCCTTCCGCGATGAGATGCACATCGATGTCGCCCAGCGTGGGGAGATGCCGATACGGGTCGCCACTGACGGACTCGGCATCTTCGCCGTAGACCGTCGCGACTCGGTAGGGAACCGGGGGCCCGTCGTGCTGGCCCTCCCAGATGCCGTGCGCGACGTGGCTCAACTCCAGGCGGGTGCCATCGCCGAACACGGCAGCCACGGTCGCTGCAAGCGGACGACGAACACGGATCACGGTGTCGGTGCGGTCGCTCGCGTCGGTGAACGGGTGCGACCCGAGCACCGAGTGCGGGTCGTGGTGGGATCCCGCCGCTACCGCGGCCCATTCCGACGATGTCGTCGCATCTTCCAGGTAGCTCATGAACGCTTCCTCACCTTCAGGATGTGCACCGGTTCGGCGAAGGCGTCGAGGCGCACGTAGTTGTGGTCGGCCCACGTCCAGACGGCTCCGGTGAGTAGATCCTCGACGTCGAACGGCTCGCCCGGAGGAACGCCCCAGATCGTCGTGTCGAGGTGGACGGTGGTCTCTCTCACCGAGTGGGGATCGACGTTGGCGACCACGAGGATCGTGTCCGCGCTGCCGGTCCCCGTGAAGGCGGCGTCGAGATGCTTGCTGTAGACGAGCACGGAGTCGTCATCGCTCCAGTGGACCGAGAGATTGCGCAGCTGACGGAGAGCGGGGTGTGCGCGTCGGATCTCGTTCAGACGCCGGAGCAGTGGGGCGAGTGAGTCGCCTGCGGCTTCGGCGCCTTCCCAGTCACGGATCTTGTACTCGTACTTCTCGTTGTCGATGTTCTCCTCCGAGCCCGGACGAGCGACGTTCTCGAAGAGCTCGTAGCCGGCGTACACGCCGTACACGGGGGCGGCGGTCGCACCGATGCACGCACGGATGCGATATGCGGCACGCCCCCCGAACTGCAGATACTCGGTGAGGATGTCGTGGGTGTTCACGAAGAGGTTCGGCCGCATGTAGTCGCTGGTCTCCTGCGACACGGTGGTGAGGAACTCCTCGAGCTCGGCCTTGGTGTTGCGCCAGGTGAAGTAGCTGTAGCTCTGCTGGAACCCGACCGCGGCCAGCGCTCGCATGACGGCGGGGCGGGTGAAGGCCTCCGCGAGGAAGATGACATCGGGGTCGACGGCGTTCACGGTGGCGATCAGCCACTCCCAGAATTGGAGGGGCTTGGTGTGCGGGTTGTCGACGCGGAAGATCTTCACCCCCTCGTTCACCCAGTGCTGCACGATCCGGAGCATCTCCCGGTAGATGCCAGCCGGCTCGTTGTCGAAGTTCAGAGGGTAGATGTCCTGGTACTTCTTCGGCGGATTCTCGGCGTACGCGATCGTCCCGTCGGGAAGAGTCGTGAACCACTCCGGATGCTCTGCGACCCAGGGGTGGTCAGGCGAGGCCTGCAGGGCGAGATCGAGAGCGACCTCCAGCCCCTCGCTCCGCGCCGCGCGGACGAACGCGCGGAAGTCCGCAGGCTTGCCGAGATCGGGGTGGATGGCGTCGTGGCCGCCCTCCGCGGCGCCGATCGCGTAAGGGGAGCCCGGGTCGTGAGGCTCGGTCGTCAGCGTGTTGTTGCGTCCCTTGCGGTTCGTGACCCCGATCGGATGGATCGGGACCAGGTAGATCACATCGAAACCCATCGCGGCGACGGCCGGGAGCCGTTTCATCGCGGTGCGGAAGGTACCGCTCTTGATCGTGCCGTCCTTCAGCCGCCTGGCCCCCTCGGATCGGGGGAAGAACTCGTACCAGGCGCCGACCCCCGCCGCGGTCCTCTCGACGAGCAGGGTGTGTGCCGCAGACGTGGAGCGCAGCGTCGTCAGCGGGCGCTCGAAGAAGACCCGGGCGAGCTCGGCATCCGTCGACAGTGCGATCGTGGTCGCGGCGTCTCCGGTCAGAAGTGCGGCGGATTCGGCGGCGAGACGCTTGCGTTGCGCGAGGGGGCGGTCCTTCTCGGCCGCGGCCCGGGTCAGGAGCTCGGCGCCGAGTGCCGCCATGACGGGGACGTCCACACCGGCCGCCACCTTCAGCTCGGCCGCGTGGGCCCACGTCGCGAAGTCGTCGGAGAACGCCTCGAAGCGGAATGTCCATCGCCCTTGGGTATCGAGCGCGATGTCGGCACTCCACCGGTCGGTGCCGTCGAGCAGAGGGGAGAGCCGATGCAGCGACTCCTCGCCGTCCGGCGAAGTCAGCCGCAGCTGGACACCGATCAAGTCGTGACCCTCGCGGAAGGCGACGACACTGAAGGGCACGACTTCGCCCACGAACGCCTTGGGCGCGAACCCCCCGGGAACAGCGGGTCTCCCGTCCACCAGCGGGATGCGCGTGGCGCGGAGCGAGTCACCGTCCGAGACGGCGCCCAGCGGACGCGGAGGGATCTGAGCGGGACTCCGGAGAGCCTGAGGACTGGTGCTGCTCATTCGTGCGGCCACCCCCCGAATGTACCGCTACCGACGCACCGCGGGTAGCGAGCAGACGGCTTCGGCGCGCCGCACGTCATTCGACGCGGAAGAGCCTCATCGAGGTGCCGGGGATCGGCAGGACTTCGCCCGGCGCGAACGTCTCGCCGTCGGCGCCGGGGCGTTCGTCGGCACTCGACCACAGCGACACGAACCGGGTCGCATCCTCGAGCTCCTCGGGCAGTCGCACGTCGATCGGCGACTCCGTGCCGTGCACGATCAGGAGGATGCGATTGGCTGCTTCACGGTCCGGAGTGGAGGCGGCCACATACTGCAGCGTGCGGTTGCCCGGGTCGGTCCACTGCTCGCTCTCCATCGTCTCGCCGTTCTGGTCGAACCAGTCCATGACGGAGGCGTTCGGGATGTGCTCGCCCAGCCGCGCGTAGCGGCTCGGTCGCAGCGCGGGGTTCTCGGAGCGCAGCTCGATCAGTCTGCTGACGTGAGCTCGCAGATCTTCCTGCCATGGCTCGGGGTCCCAGCCGAGCCAGGTCATCGCCGAGTCCTGGGCGTAGGCGTTGTTGTTGCCCCGCTGCGTGCGTCCGACCTCGTCGCCCGCGGTGAGCATCGGGATTCCGGCGGACAGCAGGAGTGTGCCGAGCAGATTGCGCATCGCCTTGCGGCGAGCCGCGAGGATGGCCGGGTCGTCGGTCGGGCCCTCGATCCCGTGGTTGAACGCGCGGTTCATATCGGCGCCGTCGCGGTTGTGCTCGCCGTTGGCCTCGTTGTGCTTGACGTCGTACGAGACGAGGTCGTGCAGGGTGAAGCCGTCGTGCGCCGTCACGAAATTGATGCTCGCGAGCGGCCCGCGCTCGTCGGCGAAGGTGTTGGAGGATCCGGCGAGACGGGTGGCGAAGCCTCCGATGCCCACCGGGGCCGATGCTCTGCGCGCGTAGTCGATGTCGCTCAGCCAGAAGTTGCGTACGCGGTCGCGATAGCGGTCGTTCCACTCCAACCAGCCGTTCGGGAAGTTGCCGGTCTGCCAGCCGCCCATGCCCACGTCCCACGGCTCGGCGATGAGTTTCGTCTCCTTCAGGATCGGATCGTCGGCGATCGCCGTGAGCAGCGGGTGTTCGCGTGTATAGGTGTGTGAGCCATCCCTGGCGATCGCGGCGGCGAGGTCGAACCGGAACCCGTCGATCTGCATCTCCTGGGCCCAGTAGCGCAGCGAATCGAGGACGAGGCGGGCGCCGGCATCGCTCGAGGTGTCGAGGGTGTTGCCGCACCCTGTGGTGTCGATGTAGGCCCCGGACGCATCCTGGCGGTAGTAGCCGGCGTTGTCGATGCCGCGCAGGCTCGAGCGAGGACCCCCGAGGCCCTCTTCCGAGGTGTGGTTGTACACGACGTCGAGGATGACCTCGAGTCCTGCCTCGTGGAGCAGGCGCACCATACCTTTGAACTCGGCGAGCACCGCCTCGGGCCCACCCTTTCGGGCGTCTTCTGTCGCATATGCATTGTGGGGCGTGAAGAAGTTGAGGGTGTTGTATCCCCAGTAGTTGGTGAGTCCGCGCTCGAGCAGACGAGGCTCCGGCACGAACGCATGCACGGGCAGCAGCTCGATCGAGGTGATGCCGAGCTCGTGGAAGTACTCGATCATCGCCGGGTGGGCGAGACCGGCGTACGTTCCGTGCAGTGCAGGAGGCACATCCGGCTGTCGCTTGGTGAGGCCTTTCAGATGGCCCTCGTAGATGACCGTGCGATCGAGCGGGATACGGGGCTTGACCGAGTCGCCCCAGTCGAAGCCGTCGACGATCACCACGGAGCGCCACTCCTCGTACCCGTCGCCCTGTGCGAGCCCGCGCGCATACGGGTCGAGGAGGAGGGTCTCGGGGTTGAACGTGTTTCCGGGGCCGTGCGGTCCGCCGACGCGGATCGCGTAACGGGTGCCGGGCTGCAGCAGCTCGGTCGTGACCTCCCAGACACCGCCGGGGAGTCTCTCGAGGCCGACCTGATCGGTCACCCAGTCCAGGTCTGTGGCATCGAAGACGACGAGCTCGATCGACGACGCGTTCTGCGACCAGACGCGGAGGGTTCCGACGCCGTCGTGAAGGCGGACGCCGAGGTCGTCGAGTGCAGTACCGCCGGGCACGGTGATGTCTCGGATCGCGGGCATGAATACACCATAGGGGTCTGCACTCGGGTCTCAGGACACGATGCACTCAGTTCCATGTGTGCTCCCTGGCTCGAGAATGGGGGAGAGTTGAGGGATGCAGCACTATCTCGATCACGCGGCCACGACCCCGTTGCGCCCGGAGGCGCGCGAGGCCTGGCTGGACGCGAGCGCGATCGTCGGCAACGCGTCATCGACGCACGGAGCAGGGCAGGACGCCAGACGCCTTCTCGAGGAGTCGAGGGAACGGTCTGCGGCCGTGCTCGGATGCGACCCCATCGAGGTGGTCTTCACCTCCGGGGGTACGGAATCGATCAACCTCGCGCTGCAGGGGCTGTGGCAGGCGCGCCCCGCAGGGACCGACGCGATCGTGATGCCGGATGCCGAGCATCATGCGACCATGGACACGGTGGAGGCGCTCGTCGGGGCGGGAGCGACATTACGTGCTGTTCCGGTATCTCGCACGGGAGCGATCGACCTCGACGCCTTTTCGGCGCAGCTTGCGGGGGCGGCACTCGCCACCGCGCTGATCGCCAACAACGAGTCGGGGACGCTCAACGAGGCGGCGACGTTGGCCTCATCGGCCGAGGTCGCGCAGGTTCCTCTGCATCTCGATGCGGTGTCGGCACTCGGTCATGTTCCGCTGTCGTTCCGAGACCTGCGCGGTGACGCTGCGGATGCCGTCGGCCTGGTCGCGATGAGCATCGCCGGTCACAAGATCGGCGCGCCTGTCGGTGTCGGTGCCCTGGTCGTCTCGCGCACGGCGCGGCTCACGGCTCTTCTCAGAGGCGGCGCGCAGCAGCGCGGCCTCCGCGCGGGGACCCAGGATGTCGCCGGCGCCGCCGCCTTCGCCATCGCCCTGGAACTCGCCGAACTCGAGCGCGAGACGGAGAGCATCCGACTGAGCGAGATGCGCGATCGACTGGTGGAGGGCATCCTCGCCCGTGTTCCGGCCGCTGAGGTCCTCGGAGACCGTGTCCGGAGACTTCCGGGGAACGCGCACATCCTGTTCCCGGGCGCAGTGGGGGAGAGCTTGCTGTTCCTGCTCGACATGGCCGGGATCGCGGCATCCACGGGGTCGGCATGCCAGGCGGGTGTGGCTGAGCCTTCGCATGTGGTGATGGCCATGGGGCGCAGCGAACAGGATGCGCGGAGTGTGCTCCGGTTCTCGCTCGGGCGCACCTCGACGGATGAGGACGTCGACGCAGTCCTCGCTTCGATCGCCGAGGCCTACGCCCGCGCATCCGGCTCCGGCTCAGCCGCACGCTCGTAGACTGGATCCATGAGGATTCTTGCGGCCATGAGTGGTGGGGTGGACTCCGCCGTAGCTGCCGCGCGCGCGGTCGAGGCGGGACACGACGTCGTCGGCGTGCACCTTGCACTGTCCCGCGCCGGCGGAACTCTGCGCACAGGCAGCAGGGGATGCTGCACGATCGAGGATGCGCTCGACGCCAGACGCGCAGCCGACCTCCTCGGGATACCCTTCTACGTCTGGGACTTCTCCGAGCGCTTCCGCGAGGACGTGATCGCCGACTTCGTGTCGGAGTATCAGGCGGGGCGCACCCCGAATCCCTGCATGCGCTGCAATGAGAAGATCAAGTTCGCCGCCCTCCTCGAGCGCGCGATCGAGCTCGGCTTCGATGCGGTGTGCACGGGGCACTATGCCACCCTGATCCCGACGGACGCGGGCCTCGAGCTGCACCGGGCAGCCGACAACGCGAAGGATCAGTCGTATGTGCTCGGAGTGCTGACGGCCGAGCAGCTCGCGCACACCTACTTCCCGCTCGGCACGACGCCCTCGAAGGCTGTCGTGCGGGCAGAGGCCGCCGAACGCGGATTGACCGTCGCTCAGAAGCCCGACAGCCACGACATCTGCTTCATCCCCGACGGCGACACCCGAGGCTGGCTCGCCGAGAAGGTCGGCACCGCGACCGGCGAGATCGTCGACCGCACGGGGGAGATCGTGGGTACGCACGAGGGAGCGCATGCGTTCACCGTGGGTCAGCGGCGTGGACTCAAACTCGGTGTTCCGGCGGCGGACGGCAAGCCGCGATTCGTGCTCGAAGTGCGACCTGTCTCGAACACGGTCGTCGTGGGGCCGAAGGAGGCGCTCGCGATCCGCGAGCTATCCGGCGAGCGTTTCAGCTGGGCAGGGGCCGGGCCTGTGGATCCCGAGTTCGATTGCGAGGTGCAGATCCGCGCTCACGCCGAGCCCGAGATCGCTCGCGCATACGTCACTTCCGAAGGTGTGCGCGTCGTCCCGGAGCAGCCGCTCAACGGTGTCGCGCCCGGCCAGACAGCAGTGCTCTACGTCGGCACCCGAGTGCTCGGTCAGTTCACGATCGACCGCACGGTCTCTGCGGTGCCCGTCGACGCGTAGCGCCTCCCTCGGGATGTCGGTGGCCGCTCGTAGACTGGCGGAGTGCCGGAGAACATGTCGCTGGAAGACGCCCGTATCGAAGCCGACGAGCTGACCACTCGCATCCTCGAGGCGAAGGACGCGTACTACGGGCGCGACACCTCCGTCGTCGACGACGCCACCTATGACGGATGGATGCACCGGCTCGAGGAGCTCGAACGGCTGCATCCCGAGCTGCAGGGCCAGGATTCGCCTACGCAGATGGTGGGCGCGGCCGAGGCGACGGGGCTCGCGACGATAGAGCACGCCGAGCGGATGCTGAGTCTCGACAATGTGTTCTCGATCGACGAACTCCGCGAGTGGGCTGCGAAGACGCGGGCGGCCGCGGGGCGAGAGGTCGACTGGCTCACCGAACTCAAGATCGACGGCCTCGCGATCAATCTGCGCTATGAGAACGGACGTCTGACCTCGGCGGCGACGCGGGGCGACGGACGCGTCGGCGAGATAGTCACAGAGAACGCACTCCGCCTTCCGGAGATCCCGCGGGAGCTTGCCGGATCGGGGCACCCGACGATCGTCGAGGTGCGCGGCGAGGTCTTCATCCCCGTGGCGGCCTTCGAACGTCTGAATGCCGCCCAGGCCGCGTTCCGCGACCGGGCCTATGCCGATGCGCGCGCCCGCTGGGATGCGCGGGGCGGGGTGAAGAAGCCCTTCGACGAAGAGAAGGCGCGCACCGCGGCCGCCCGCCGGTTCCCTTCTTTCGCCAATCCACGCAACGCGGCGAGCGGCGGCCTGCGCCAGCAGATCGAGAAGAAGGACGGGCTCGAACTCGAAGCGGGAATGCTGCGGATCGAGTCCCTCGCGCTGTACGTGCACGGCATCGGCGCCTGGGACGACCCGCCGGTCGCCGCGCAGAGCGAGGTCTACGAGAAGCTCGCCGAGTGGGGGCTTCCCACGAGCCCGCACACCAGGGTCTGCACGACGATCGACGAGGTCGCAGATTTCGTCGAGTACTTCGGCGAGCACCGCCATGACGTCGAGCACGAGCTCGACGGCATCGTCGTCAAAGTCGACGAACTCTCCCTGCACGACGAGCTCGGTGCCACGAGCCGGGCTCCCCGATGGGCGATCGCCTACAAGTACCCGCCGGAAGAGGTGCAGACGAAGCTGCTCGACATCGTCGTGTCGGTCGGTCGCACGGGGCGCGCCACCCCGTTCGCGGTGATGGCTCCCGCGCACGTCGCCGGCTCCGTCGTCAGGCAGGCGACCCTGCACAACAAAGACGTGGTGAAGGCGAAGGGCGTGCTGATCGGCGACACGGTCGTACTCCGCAAGGCCGGCGACGTGATTCCCGAGGTTCTCGGCCCGGTCGTCGAGAAACGTGACGGCACCGAACGCGAATTCGTGATGCCGGTGGATTGCCCCGAGTGCGGCACGCCACTGCGCGCGATGAAAGAGGGGGACATCGATCTGCGTTGCCCGAATGCGCGATCATGTCCCGCCCAGGTGCGCGGGCGCGTCGAGCACATCGGTTCGCGAGGGGCTCTCGACGTCGAGGCTCTGGGCGAGGTCACCGCCGCCGCGCTCACGCAGCCGACGTTCCCCGAGGTGCCGCCGCTCGAGACCGAGGCGGGCCTGTTCGCGCTGACCCTCGAACAGCTCGTGCCGATCGAGCTGTTCGTGCGCG
>Ga0308166_1004586_pt1 | contig 10982 bp, 11 predicted proteins | sample PhyCR2_2_FD_202137 | JGI IMG/M metagenome (GOLD analysis project Ga0308166, IMG submission 202137) | Phyllosphere microbial communities from UC Gill Tract Community Farm, Albany, California, United States - DLSLCC.R2 | ecosystem: Host-associated > Plants > Phyllosphere > Unclassified | place... | reverse complement strand
TTGCGGAAGCTCTTCACGAGCCCGCCCAGCACTTCCTCGGTCAGGCCGGCGATGCGCACGTCGGCCGCCTTGCCGGACATGTGCAGCGACTGGCGCGCGGCCGGCACGCCCTGCTCGATCAGGCGGTGGTTGGATGCCGGCGTGCGGTAGCCGGACAGGATCTCGAGCGGACGCTCGAGGCCGTAGCGCGCGACGAACGCCTGCGACGCCCACAAGGTCTCGAGCAGCTTCGGATCGATCGGGATGGATGCCTTGCCGTTGACGTCGCGCAGCATGTGGCACAGTTCCTGGTAGGCGGAGTCGATCACCTCGCCATCTTTCCAGTACAGCACGCTGGCGCGCTCGCCGCTCTGCGGACGGATCACGGACAGCGTGCGCGGCTTGACCCAGAAGTCCATGTCGACGACCTGGGCGTCGAACAGGTCGGGCGGCGGTTCCATGTCGGTGCTCGGCGCGTCGGACTGGTCGCGGTCGGCACCGCGCGTGCGGGCAGCCTGGGCATCGGCGAGCGGGACGGCGACGAGTCCCAGCGCGGTCAGGCGCAAGCCTTGGTGAAGAAAATCTCTGCGGGAAGCCATAACGAACTCATCTTTGCAATCCGACTACTATAGCGCATGAGCTCGCAGGAAAAAAGATGCGTTCACGTTGCGTAATGTTGCGCAACGTTGCGCACATGACGCTGCTCATTGACTGCAATTGCAATAACGCTTGCGCACCGGCACGGTTTCCGCGTCCAGCTCTTTCCACAGGAAATCACATTCGAGACCGAAACAGGCCTTGTCCTTGCCCGCATTGACGTAGCCGAGCCGTTCGAAGAAGCCGCTGGCCGACGCCGGACTGTGCATGTGCAGCTTGCGGATGCTCCAGGCGCGTGCCTGGGTTTCGAGCGCACCGACCAGCGCACGCCCGACGCCGCTGCGCAACAGATCGGGCTGGACATAGCACAGGGCCACCTTGCCGGCCTGGTTCACCAGCGCCAGGCCGATCAGTTCGGCGCCGTCCGCGCCGGCGCGTTCCGCCACGACCACGTGGTTGCTGGCCGACGACAGCCAGCCGAGCACGTTGTCGGTCGTCTTGTTGCCGAGCCAGGCCTGCAGCACTTCCGGACGGCCGCCGTGGTCGGGCGCGCACCCTTCCTCGATCGAACGGCGCAGCAGCCGGCAGGCGGCCGGCGCGTCATTCGGTGTTGCCTGGCGAATTTCGATACCCATGGTGTGGACGTCAACCTAGAACGAACGGTGGTTCAGCAAACCGGAGACCGGCGCTTTGCGAAAGGCCGGACTATACCCCAAACACGATTTGCCTGCTCTGCGCCGGCCCGAACCGTATGCATGCGACATAGAGCGACTAAGCATATGATAAAAATGTACTTTTGTTTTGCTATTTTTTAACGGATCATCCGAACCCCCAGAAGAGTCTTTACAAGGAAAAAGAACATGGCGATCCCATCCATTTCCTCGCTGCGCCGCGCGTTGCTGGCGCTGGCCCTCGGCGGCGCCCTGCTCCCGGTCGCGGCGCAGGCGGCCGACGTCGAACTGCTGAACGTGTCGTACGACGTGGCCCGCGAGCTGTACAAGGACATCAATCCCGCCTTCGCCGCCGAGTGGAAAAAGACCACCGGCGCGAACGTCACGATCAAGCAGTCGCACGGCGGCTCCAGCAAGCAGGCGCGCGCCGTCGCGGACGGCCTGGAAGCGTCCGTCGTGACGATGAACCAGGCCAACGACATCGACATGCTGGCCGACCGCGGCCTCGTCGCGAAGGACTGGGCGAAAAAGTTCCCGAACAACGCGGCGCCCTATTACTCCACGATGGTGTTCCTGGTGCGCAAGGGTAATCCCAAGGGCATCCACGACTGGGCCGACCTGGCCAAGCCGGGCGTGAAGGTCGTCATCCCGAATCCCAAGACCGCGGGCAACGGCCGCTACACGTACCTGGCGGCGTGGGGCTCGGTCATCAAGAAAGGCGGCAACGAAGCGCAGGCGCGCGACCTCGTCGGCAAGATCTTCAAGAACGTGCCGGTGCTGGACGGCGGCGGCCGCGCCGCGACGACGACGTTCACGCAGCGCCAGATCGGCGATGCCCTGGTGACGTTCGAAAACGAAGTGAGCCTCGTGCGCGCCGAGTTCGGCAACGACTTCGAAGTCGTGTACCCGACGATTTCCGTGCTGGCCGAGTCGCCGGTCGCCGTCGTCGACAAGGTCGTCGACCGCAAGGGCGTGCGCAAGGAAGCCACCGCCTACCTCAATTTCCTGTATTCGGAAACGGGCCAGGCCATCGGCGCCAAGCATTACCTGCGCGTGCGTAACGACAAGGTGATGAAGCAGTTCGCCGCCAATTACAAGCCGATCCAGCTGTTCACGGTGGACGACGTCTTCGGCGGATGGCGTGCCGCACAGAAACGACATTTCGATGACGGTGGGGAATTCGACAAGATCTACCAATCGAAATAAGACAGAACGCAAGATTCCGTTCACAAACAAGGCCTCGCGGCAACGCGGGGCTTTTTTTTCTTGTAGAATCTTGCCGTTGGACTCGATATTTCATGTGTTTTCGTAGACATGTACGAATGCATGATGCTATCTTTCAACTTTTGTTGCTTATAGCATGTCGCTATCTGCCAACCCGACGCTGATGTTCCGCCGCCGTCCGGCGCCCGACCATTAACCGTACCCTTTCACCATTCATGATCAAAAAATTCCTCGCTGCCGTATTGATGACGATCTCGAGTGCGGCAGCCTTCGCCGTGCCGTTCGGATCGCAATCGGTGCTCGTCGTCGAAGATGATACCGGCAAGGTGCTGTTCGAAAAGAACGCCGGCACCGTCGCGCCGATCGCTTCCCTGACCAAGCTGATGACCGCCATGGTCGTGCTCGATGCCCACCAGGACATGAACGAGCCGATCGAAATCGAAAAAGAAGACGTCGACATGCTCAAGCACAGCAGCTCGCGCGTGCCCGTGGGCGCGACGATTCCGCGCCGCGACGTGCTGCAGCTGGCGCTGATGTCGTCGGACAACCGCGCCGCCGCCGCGCTGGCCCGCACCTACCCGGGCGGCAATGAGGCATTCCGCGCCGCCGTCAAGCGCAAGATCGCCGCGCTGGGCATGACCCAGACCGTCATCGAGGAACCGACCGGCCTGAATCCGAACAACCGCTCGACCGCCGCCGACCTCGTCAAGATGGCGACGGCCGCGTCGCATTATGCGGAGATCACCCGCATCACGACGTCGTCGAAGGACCTGATCAACATCAAGGGTCGTGAAGTCGAATACCACAACACGAACCGCCTCGTCGGCGCCAAGGGCTGGGACATCGGCCTGTCGAAGACCGGCTACACGCAGGAAGCGGGCCGCTGCCTGATCATGCGCGTGAAGGCCGCCGGCAAGAACGCGACGATGGTGCTGCTCAATGCCGGCGCCTCGTCCGCCCGCGTGCTGGACGCGCTGAACATCCGCCGCCACGTGCTGGGTGACGCCGGTCCGGTGGCCACGCGCGCCGAAGCCCCGCGCGTGCGCGCCGCCGCGGCCGGCCCGCGCATCCGTGCCGCCGTCGGCGGTCCGCGCATCCGCGCCACGGCCGGCGAAACGCGCACGCGCCACGGCCGCAAGCACGTCGTCGTCAAGCCGCACCGCCGCCGCCACTGAGCGCGCGTCGGCATTCGATTTGAAAGCCGGAGCGGGTGACCGTTCCGGCTTTTTTCATGCCGACAACCGCGTCCGGTATCATGATGGCTTTATCATCCGCATCGAGCCCATGAACCGCACCCGTGTTCTCGCCGCAGGCGCCGTCGGCGCCCTTCTCGTCGTCGCCGCCACCAGCTTCGCCAGTCCCTGGTGGACGCTGCACGCGCTGCAATCGGCCGCCGCCCACCACGATGGCGACGCCGTCTCCGCACTGGTCGACTTTCCCGCGCTGCGCACGAGCGTCAAGAGCCAGGTCCAGGCATCGCTGAACCACAATATCGACAAGGTCGGGGCCGACAACCCGCTGGCGAAGTTCGGCCAGGCGCTGGCGGCGACGCTCGTCAATCCGCTGGTGGACGCTGTCGTGTCGCCGGCCAGCGTGGCGGCGATGATCGAGCACGGCAAGGTCACTGTCGCGAAGCCGCACGGCGAGCCCGACACGCCCGAGGCGCCCGACGGGCAGCCGGCGCCGCCGTCCGAACCGCCACGCTACGCCGTGCATTATCGCGGCTGGGACGAGTTCGCCGTCACGGCCCGCGACGGCGGCAGCTTCCTGTTTCACCGTACCGGGCTGTGGAGCTGGCAGCTGGCCGGGATCGAGCTGCCGGCCGAGGGCTGACGCCATCGTCCGGATGCCGGGGTCCGCGCATCCATCCGCACGCCGCGGCGTCAATTTGCTGGAACATGTCACGTCGGTGCCCTGACATCGACCTTGCTCGCACAGGCCGCCGGTGACGGTGCGAGCCTCTCATCCGGTCGCCGTCATGCTTCCGTAGCGACTCCGGTCCCGGCATCGGGCGCCCGCCCCGAGCGCTTGCGGGCTTGCCACGCATACACAGGAAATTCCTTCTCCGTATTGCCCATTGTCAACGGTGCTGCACTCGCGGCAGCGACGTTATATTCTGTTCAATATGACAAGACAGATAACCCTTTCAACGGACAAAGGAATTTCCATGTACACCGCCATACCGTACTGTCGCGGCCACGTCCACGCTCTGGACAGGTCTCCGGCCGATGTTGCAACGCAGGTTCGGGAGGAATGCGCATCATGACGGCCGCCCGTTCCGCCCCCAGGTACACCTTCGCATCCGCCCTGTTCGGATTGCTCGACCCGATACCCTTCGGCTTCTTCGTGGCCACTTTGATCTTCGACATCATCTACGCCAATACCGCGGTCGTGCTGTGGGTGAAAGCCGCGTCCTGGCTCGTCAGCATCGGCCTGCTGTTCGCGATCATTCCGCAGCTGATCAATCTGTATGCCGTCTGGTTCAGCAAGTACCGGGTACGCATGCGCGGCGACATCGCCAATTTCTGGCTCAACGTGGTGGGCATCGTCGCCGCCATCGTCAACGCGTTCGTGCACAGCCGCGACGCCTACGCGGCGATGCCCGATGCGCTGTGGCTGTCCATCGTGACGGTCATCACCCTGGCTATCGGCAAAATTATTTTGTCCGGGAGGAACGTCACCTACAAGGAATTCAAGAATGAACAAGCGTAATCAGAACCGGCGGCTCCAGCTCGGCGCGGCAGCGGGCCTGGCGCTCCTGCTGGCCGCATGCGGCGACAAAGCCAACATCGATCCGTCCCGGCAACTGGGCAGCAACCCTGAATTGCCCAAGGCGCAGGACTTCCTCGTACCGCCGATGCAGGTGCCCGAGGGCGTGGGCTGGAAAGGCGATGCGAAGCCGCAGGTCGCGACCGGCCTGCGCATCGAAAAGATCGCGTCGGGCCTGCTGCACCCCCGTCAATTGCTGGTGTTGCCCAACGGGGATGTCCTGGTCGTGGAAGCGAACGGTCCGGGCGAGGAAGCGGTGACGACTCCGAAACAGCTGATCGCAGGCATGGTCAAGGGCCGTTCCGGCAAGAGCGGCAAGGGCGGCAACCGCATCACGCTGCTGCGCAAGAAAGCCGGGACGAGCGGCGAATGGGAACAGCACGTGTACATCGAGCACCTGCACTCGCCGTTCGGTATCCAGCTGGTCGGCGATACCCTGTATGTCGCCAACACCGGCAACATCATGAAATACCGCTACGTGCCGGGCGAAACGAAGATGTCCGATCCGGGCACCGAGCTGGGCGACCTGCCCAGTACCGTCAACCACCATTGGACCAAGGCGCTGCTGGCCAGCCCGGATGGCAAGAAGCTGTACGTCGGCAGCGGCTCGAACAGCAATATCACCGAAAACGGCCTGGAGGTCGAATACCGGCGCGCCGCCGTTCTCGAGGTGGATGCGGCGACCGGCGCGAGCCGGGTATTCGCCTCCGGCATCCGCAATCCGACCGGCCTGCAATGGGAACCGCAGTCCGGCAAGCTGTGGGCCATCGCCAACGAGCGCGACGAGATCGGTGCCGACCTCGTGCCCGACTACCTGACGTCGGTGCAGGAAAAAGGGTTCTATGGCTGGCCTTACAGCTATTACGGCCAGCATGTCGACCATCGCGTCAAGCCGCAGCGGCCCGACCTGGTCAAGACGGCCATCAAGCCGGATTACGCCCTCGGGTCGCACGTGGCGGCGCTGGGCCTGCTGTTCTATACGGGCACCGGCCTGCCGGCACAGTACCGGAGCGGCGCCTTCGTCGCCGAGCATGGCAGCTGGGACCGCACGCCGCTGAGCGGCTACCAGGTCGTCTATGTGCCCTTCGAAAACGGCATGCCGAAGGGCCAGGCCCAGCCTGTCGTGACGGGGTTCTACTCGGCCGACGAGAAGCAGCTCTACGGCGCGCCCGTCGGCATGGCGCAGGACGCGGCCGGCGCCCTGCTGATCGCCGACGACGTCGGCAACGTCGTCTGGCGCGTCACGAGCGCCGGGCAGTGATGTACCGCGTGCCGTCCCGCCCCCGCATGCCGTGCCGCCCCCGCACGACGCGCCGGCGGCACGGCACGCTGTTGCGCAGTCAAAGGAGCCATTCTTGAATCCGTCCCTGATCGGCGGCGTCCTCGATCCGCGCGGGCCCGTGGCGGCGAACGAATACCAGATCCTGCAAAATGCGACCCTGGTCATGCTGGCATTGATCGTGCCGATCATCGTGCTGACGCTGGTATTCGCCTGGTGGTTCAGGGCCGGCAACGAACGGGCGACACGCAAGCCCGACTGGGACTATTCGGGTCCGCTCGAAGTGGTCAACTGGATGGTGCCGCTGATGATCATCCTGTTCCTGGGCGGGATGGGACGGGTGGCGTCGCATGCGCTGGATCCCGCCAAACCGTTGCCATCCGACGCGCCGCCGCTGGATATCCAGGTCGTATCGCTCGACTGGAAATGGCTGTTCATCTATCCCGACGCGGGCGTCGCCGCCGTCAACCACCTGGTCGTGCCGGCGGGGCGTCCACTGCGTCTGCGGCTGACGTCGGGGACCGTGATGAACAGCTTCTTCGTGCCCCAGCTGGGCAGCCAGATCTACACCATGGCGGGCATGACGACCACGCTCCACCTCCAGGCGGACCGGCCGGGCGTCTTCCCCGGCAGGTCGTTCCAGTTCAGCGGCGACGGCTTTTCCGACATGCGCTTCAACGTCGATGCCGTCACGGCATCCGACTACGACGCCTGGCTGGCGCGCACGCGTGCGGCTGCCGTCGGCCTGGATGCGGCCGGCTATGCGGCGCTGGCCCGCCCGGGCACCAGCGCGCCGCGCGACTACCGGCTGGCCGAGCCGCACCTGTTTCGCACCATCCTGGCCGCGTCCACGGCGCCGGCGCCGGCGCCGGCATCTCACCCAACCCATTGAAAGCAGGTTCCATGTTCGGCAAATTAAGCTGGTCCGCCATTCCCACCGACCAACCCATCCCGCTGGTCGCCGCAGGCATCGTCGCCCTCGGCATGCTGGGTGTCGCCGGCTGGATCACCCGGCGCGGCTGGTGGACGTTGTTGTGGACCGACTGGATCACGAGCGTCGACCACAAGAAGATCGGCGTGATGTATGTGCTGCTCGGCCTCGTGATGCTGGTGCGCGGTTTCATCGATGCCCTGATGATGCGGACCCAGCAGGCCATGGCCGCCGCCGGCGCCGAGGGCTTCCTGCCGCCCGAGCACTTCAACCAGATTTTTTCCGCGCACGGCACCATCATGATTTTCTTTGTCGGCATGACCTTCATGGTCGGCCTGATGAACTTCGTCGTGCCGCTGCAGATCGGCGCGCGCGACATGGCGTTTCCGACCCTGAACTCGGTCAGCTTCTGGCTCACGGCGGCGGGCGTCCTGCTGCTCAACCTGTCCCTGGTGATCGGCGAGTTCGCCCGCACCGGCTGGCTGGTGTATCCGCCCCTGTCCGAGCTGGCCTACTCGCCGGACGTGGGCGTGGACTATTACCTGTGGGCGATCCAGATCGCCGGCGTCGGTACGCTGCTGTCCGGGATCAACCTGACCGCCACCATCCTCAAGATGCGGACCGTCGGCATGGGCTACATGCGCATGCCGATCTTCTGCTGGACCGCGCTGACGGCCAACCTCCTGATCATCGCCGCGTTTCCGATCCTCACGGCGACGCTGGCGATGCTCACGCTCGACCGCTACCTGGACTTCCACTTCTTCACTAATGACCTCGGCGGCAACGCCATGATGTACGTGAACCTGATCTGGGCCTGGGGCCATCCCGAGGTCTACATCCTGATCCTGCCCGCGTTCGGCATATTCAGCGAAGTCATCTCCACCTTCGCCGGCAAGCCGATCTTCGGCTACCGCTCGATGGCGGCGGCCGCGCTGGCGATCTGCATGCTGTCGTTCATGGTCTGGCTGCACCACTTCTTCACCATGGGTGCCAGCGCCGACGTCAACGCGTTCTTCGGCGTGATGACCATGATCATCGCCGTGCCGACCGGGGTCAAGGTCTTCAACTGGCTGTGGACGCTGTACGGCGGCACGGTCCGCTTCTCGGTGCCGCTCATGTGGTCGCTCGGCTTCATGGTGACCTTCATCATCGGCGGCATGACGGGCGTGCTGCTGGCCATTCCTCCGGTGGACTTCATCACCCACAACAGCCTGTTCCTGGTCGCGCACTTCCATAACGTGATCATCGGCGGCGTGATCTTCGGCGCCTATGCCGGCTACAACTACTGGTTTCCGAAAGCCTTCGGCTTCACGCTCGACGAGCGCTGGGGCCGCGCCACGTTCTGGTGCTGGCTGGTCGGGTTCTACCTGGCCTTCATGCCGCTGTACCTGCTCGGCCTGATGGGCGCGACGCGGCGCATGCAGCATTACGACGATCCGCTCTGGCAGCCGCTGATGGTCGTCGCCCTGGGCGGCGCGGTACTCATCTGCATCGGCATCGGCTGCACGATCGTCCAGCTGGTGGTCAGCATCCGCGCGCGCGCGCGGCGGCGCGACCCGAGCGGCGACCCGTGGAACGGCCGGTCGCTCGAGTGGGCGACGCCCTCGCCGCCGCCGGCATTCAACTTCGCGACCCCGGTGCAGGTCGAGGGACGCGACACGTTCTGGACCGCAAAGCAGGCCGGCCTGCCGGCGCCGGGCCTGCCGGAGATGCCGGCGCCCTCTCCGGTCGCCGTGCCGGTACGCAGCGGCACCGGCTTTTGCATCGCGTTCTTCGCGACCGGGCTGGGCTTCGGCATGGTCTGGCACATCTGGTGGATGGCCATCGCGGGCCTGCTCGGCATCGTCGGCGTGGCCCTGCGGCTGGCGTGGCGCACGGTCGACGACACGGAACTCGGCGCCGACGCGGTGGCGGCGGCGTACCTGGCGCGCGACCGGGAGGTCGCATGAGCGCCGTGACGGACGACCCGGTCCAGACGATCACGCGCCCGGTCCCGGTGTCGCAACGGGGGCCCGCGCCGACGCATGTCGTGACAACCTACGGCATGTGGCTCTTCCTGCTCAGCGACATCGTCATGTTCGCCGCCTTCTTCGCCGCGTTCGTCGTCCTGCGCGACCATACGGCCGGCGGGCCCGATGGCCGCACGCTGTTCCACCGGCATACCGTGCTCGTCGAGACCGCGTGCCTGCTGTTTTCGAGTTTTTCGTGCGCGCTGTTCGGATTGGGCGTCGAGTATCGCCACCGGCTGGCCACTTATGCCGCCGGGGCGGCGACGCTGGCGCTCGGCGCGGCGTTCATGGTGCTGGAAGTGTCCGAGTTCACGCACATGATCGCCATCGGTGCAGGACCCGGCCGCAGCGCGTTCCTGTCCGGCTTCTTCGCCCTCGTCGGCCTGCATGGGATACACGTCGCGTGCGGCATGCTGTGGCTGCTCGTCATGCTGGCGCAGGTCGCCACGCTGGGCTTCCTGCCGAAGGTGGCGCGGCGCCTGCAATGCTTTGCGCTGTTCTGGCACGCCATCGACATCGTGTGGGTCGGCGTGTTTACCGTTGTCTACCTGGGAGCATTTACATGAACACCGAGGCACAAGCCGGCGACGGGCGCGAGCAGCCCGGCGCCCCGAGCGGCCTGCGTGCCAGCCTGCTGAAGTACGCCGGCGGGCTGGTGCTGTCGATCATCCTGACGCTCGTGTCGTTCCGGATATCGGAGAGCGGCGCAGTCTGGCCGGGCGGCGTGCCGGTCCTGCTGGCGGCGCTGGCGATCGCACAGATGGGCGTGCACCTGCTGCTGTTCCTGCATATCTCGAGCGGACCCGAGAACACCAACAACATCATGTCGCTCGCGTTCGGCGTGTTCGTGGTCGTGCTGGTGATCTTCGGATCGATGATCATCATGCACAGCCTGGATACCCGCATGGACAATATGCCCGACATGCCGGCGGGCGCCCATGCCGCGCCGGCGATGCCGGCGCCGTGACGCGCCGCCGACAGGGTCGTCCTACACCGGATCCTTGACGACCCGGTCGACGTAGCACCAGCCCCACGTCTCGCCCGGCTCGCCGGAGCGGATCACGGGATGCTCGGTCGCGTGGAAGTGACGCGTGGCGTGCTTGTTCTTCGAATCGTCGCAGCAGCCGACGTGGCCGCACGTGAGGCACACGCGCAGGTGGACCCACGTGTCGCCCATTTTCAGGCATTCCTCGCAGCCGTCGGTGTTGCCGGCGCGCGCGGCGTCGACCTGGTGAAAGTGCGTGCAGTCCCTGGCCATGCTCTTCTCCTTTGCTAGTGTTCCACCATGCCGCGCAGGCCGCTGGCGCGGTGCGTGCGGCGCAGGATGGCGTCGCCCAGCACGGCCGGCGCCGGCGTCGCCAGCGTGAACTGACGGCTCGCGCGCGTGATGCCCGTATAGACTAACTCGCGCGCCAGCACGGCGCCCCCCTCTTTCGGCAGGGCGAGCACCGTGTGCGCGAATTCCGAGCCCTGCGATTTATGCACCGTCATCGCGTACGCCGTCTCGACGTGGCGCAGGCGCG
>Ga0308166_1004585_pt1 | contig 10984 bp, 10 predicted proteins | sample PhyCR2_2_FD_202137 | JGI IMG/M metagenome (GOLD analysis project Ga0308166, IMG submission 202137) | Phyllosphere microbial communities from UC Gill Tract Community Farm, Albany, California, United States - DLSLCC.R2 | ecosystem: Host-associated > Plants > Phyllosphere > Unclassified | place... | reverse complement strand
TGGCCTATCGCGCCATTCCGTTGCAGGCCGCCTATTGCGGGGCGAAGTTCGCTGTACGCGGTTTTACTGATTCATTGCGCTGTGAGTTGCTGCATGAGCGCAGCCATATTCGCGTGTGCATGGTGCAATTGCCGGCGATCAATACGCCGCAGTTCGACTGGGCGCGTAACAAACTGCCCAAGCGCCCGCAACCGGTGCCACCGATCCACGACCCCGACGTGGCAGCACGGGCGATTTTCAGTGTGGTCAGGCATCCACCTCGCGAGCTGTGGCTCGGAGGATCGACGATCAAAGCGATTATCGGCCAATCGGTCATGCCGGGTTTGCTCGACCGTCTGATGGCGCGCGCCGCCTGGTCCGGCCAGCAAACCAGCGAGCCTGAGGACAACGAGCATCCGGACAACCTGTTCGAGGCGCAGCCGGGATTGCATCAGACCCGTGGCCGCTTCGTCGGCCGATCAAAGGACGCGGCGCTGGCCTTGACCTCGACACAAGTGCTGGCAGTGTCTGCGCTGATCGCCGGCCTCGTGGCCGTGGTGCTTCTACAACTCTGACGGTTGCCAGCGAAACCAGCGATAGCCGAAGCCGGCCAAGGCCAGATTGCCTCGGTCCGGCGCGGCATATTTCCGGTCTGCGAGGATCGGTTCATAGTCTTGCAAAACGATATCGAGCGTGTCGTCGAGACTCACCGGTTTATCGCTGAGATTGCACAACATCAGTGTGCACGACTGCGCCCGGTGCACGATGGCGAATATTGCAGGATGACCGCTGTCGAGTATTTGCCATTGGCCTTCACCGACTTCAGCAAGGTTCGCGCGCGCTCGCAGGATGCATCGGCAACGACTCAGCAACGAGCGGTCATCCGCTTGCTGTGCGGCGACGTTCAGCTGCGCAAAAGCAAACGGCCCATGGTTGACCACCGGTGCGGCCAGCCTGGCTGAAGCGGCGGTTGAAAACCCGGCGTTGCGCTCGGCTGACCACTGCATCGGTGTACGCACCGAGAGTCTTTCCGGACGGCGCAAATCATCGCCCATGCCGATTTCTTCGCCGTAACGCAGAATCGGCGTACCGGGCAGCGACGCCAGCAGTGCCTGGGCCAGGGCCTGATGACCGACATCCCCGCGCAGCATCGGCGCGAGGCGACGTCGGATCCCGCGTCCATATACGCGCATGTGCGGATCCGGCGCGAACACTTCCATGACTTCCTTGCGCTCGCGTTCGGTCAAACGTTCCAGATCCAGCTCATCATGGTTGCGCAGCCACACGGCATAACTGGCGGCAGCGGGCGGCGTCGGGCGCCGGTGCAGGGCACGGATCAGCGGTTCGGCCTGACCGCGAGCCAAGGCCAGGAACAGGTGATTATTGACCCAGAAATCCAGCGCCAGGGTCAGGCGATTGCCGTCACCGAAGTAACGAACGAAGCGCTCCGGCTCGACATCGACTTCGCCCATCAGCACGCACTCGGGATTGATCCGCCGCGCCAGCGTCGACAAGCGCTCCAGCAGCCAGACTCCTTGTTCCTCGTCGCCGCCACCGGCCTGTTCCACCGCGTGGGACGCTGCATCCAGGCGAAAACCGGCCACACCCAGGTCAAGCCAATAACCCATGATCTGCTCGATTTCCTCGACCACCGCCGGATTGGCCAGATTCAGGTCAGGTTCATGGCGATAGAACAAATGGCGGTAAAACTGCCCGGCCTGTTCGTCCCACTGCCAGATGCTGTCCTCCACCGACGGGAAAATCGGCTGGTTGCCATCGTCCACTGGCTGATCCGACCAGATGTAGTAATCACGATAGCGACTATGACGATCACGCCGTGCTTGAACAAACCACGGGTGCTGATTGCTGGTGTGTTGCAATACCAGTTCCAGCACTACGCGTATGCCGCGCTTGCCCGCCTCCCTGAGCAACAGGCGCCAATCGTCTTCGGTGCCGAAGCGCGGCTCGAGCTGTCGATGGTCGCTGATGTCATACCCGGCATCGCGAAATGGCGAAGCGAAAATCGGTAACAGCCACAGTGTGCCGACACCCAGTGCCTGCAGGTAGTCGAGTCGGTCGATGACTCCGCGCAAGTCGCCGCAGCCGTCGCCGTTGCTGTCGAGGAACAGCGATGGATCAATCTGATAGATCAGGGTTTTGCGATACCAGTCGGCGCTCATGATCAGCCCTCGGCCGGGCGCAGGATCAGCGCTTGTTCCGCTGCCAGCGTTCCGTTGAAAGGCTGGTTTGCGGCAACGGTGTCACTGGCGACGTCGACCCGCCAATAACCGGTCATTGGAAAGCTGTGTTCGCGCTGGTCGAAATTGATGCAGACAATCCGTTCGTCTCCCGCGCAGTGACGCCGATACGCCAGCACTTGCGGGTGTGACGGCAATTCCTGCCAGTCGCCAAGACGCAACGCTTCACTCTTGCGGCGGCAATCGAGCAATTGGCGATACAACGTGAGCGTTGATTCGGCTGAGGCTTGTTGCACCTGCACCGCCAGTTCAGCAGCGTCGGGCGGGAAGGGCAGCCACGGCGCAGACCCGCTCCAGCCGTGTGGCGGATCGGCAGTCCAGGGAATCGGCCCTCGACTGCCATCGCGGCCACCGGGGTCCACGCGGGTCTGCGCATCGACCACGGTATCTTCCAGAGCCAGCTCATCACCTTGAAAAATGAACGGCGTGCCGCGCAGAGTCAGCAGCATCACAGCGGCCGCCCGCGCCCTGCGCAGAGAATCACCGTAACGACTGCGGATGCGTCGGTTGTCGTGGTTGGACAAAGCCCAGGTCGGCCACGCTGACTGAGCGCCGAGGAGGCTTTCCACGTCGCGAATGCACAGGCGAAATACCACCGGATCCCAGGGCGCATCCAGTGGCGGAAAATTGAAGGACATATGCAGTTCATCGCAGGCGCCGTAGTAGGCGGCTACCTGCGCGGTGGACCGGATGTTCACCTCGCCGATCAGTACGCGGTCGCCAGGGTAGCCATCGACCAGACGGCGCAACCCTCGCAGCACTTCATGGCTGTAGGGCTGGTCATTGATCTGCACCATGGTTTCGCCGGCCAGGCAGCGCGGATCATCGGCGAATGTCGGATCCTTGCCGACGCAATGCACCACATCGATCCGGAAGCCATCGACGCCGCGATCGAGCCAGAACCGCAGCACCTCGTGCATGGCCTGCACGACTTCGGGGTTATGCCAGTTCAGGTCCGGCTGTTGCGGCAAGAAGAAGTGCAAATAGTATTGCTGGCTGCCGTCGTCCCAGCTCCAGGCACTGCCGCCATCGATGGAGGCGCGCCAGTTGTTCGGTTGATCTCGCCAGATGTACCAGTCGCGCTTGCGACTGTCGCGGCTGGCTCGGGATTCGATGAACCAAGGGTGCTGATCGGAAGTGTGATTGGGCACGAAATCCATCAGCACCTTGATGCCACGGTTGTGCGCTTGTGAGATCAGATTGTCGAGATCGGCGAGATGGCCGAACAGCGGATCGATGTCGGTGTAATCGCAAATGTCATAGCCGGCATCGACCATCGGCGAGCGGTACACCGGCGACAGCCACAGCGCGTCGATGCCCAGAGCCTCGAGGTAATCGAGCCGAGCGATGAGGCCGGGCAGATCACCAATGCCGTCACCATTGGTGTCGGCGAAGGAGCGCGGGTAGACCTGATAGATGACTGCGTGTTTCCACCAGGGCGATGTCGACATGGTTTCTCCTTGAACCGTGCTTGCGGAATCGATCTAGGGCTTGGGCGGCGTCAGTGCGCCGGCGGAGGGCTTGAGCTTTTCCTGCAGATCCCGAGCGGTTTTGGCCTGTTTTTCGATGCCCGGCAAGGCGGACTGGGCGAAAGCCTTGAGCTGCGGATTTTGCGATGACATCGCTTCTTTCTTGAACAGCATCAGCTTTTGCTCGAGGGTTTCGGCCTGGCTGTCGATGTAGATGCGGTCGAAGGCGTCGTCCCTTGATTCAAGGCGTAGCTGCTTGGCTTTGGATGTCATCGAAGGTTCGGTGGGAACTGCCATATGCTGGCTTTGCCCCAGTTGTCGGATTTGCTTATCGAAACGCCCATGCTCGGCGATCATTTGCCGGGCAAACGCTTTGACCTCGGGCAGGGTGGCCTTTTCCAGTGCTATGCGCGAACTGTTGTGCTGGAACAGGCTTTGCTGTGCCGCCTCTTCGATGAAGGCATCAATAGTGTCCGCATGGCTGGGCTGGACGATTACAGCCAGCAGTGCAAGGCAGATCGCGGCGAGTGATTTCATGGCGCGTAAACTCCGCAGCATCAATGGAGGGTGGCGGCCCGGGCCCGACTCATGGTTGCTGATAGTGGCCGGGGATATTGTCGCCTTCGTCGGGCTTGGTGCGTTTCTGCACCTGGACGTCGCTCAGTGAAGCAGCCTTCAATTCGGGGAAAGCGGTCTTGACCAGGGTTTCAGCGAGACCGGGGTCGAGAGTGTCGCCATCGTGGATCAGCGTGCGGCTTTGCGGCTGGTTGTCGACGATGAAACTGATGAGGTAGCGGTGCTCATGGGACATGGCTGAAATCCTTGAGTGCATGGCAGCAAACATTGCAGTACATGCACCTTTGATGAACACCGCTGACGAGCATTCAAATAAACGCTTTGAAGGGCGACAGACGGTGCCGCTTTGCCGATGAAAAGGGTCTCGCTCAAATTTCCTTGATTGGCGTCTCGCCCTGTACGGCTTTGATCAGGTTGATCACGTGCAGGCAATCGGCCTTGTTCACATACGACTCGCCGCTGGCCACCGTCTCGTGGTTGCGCGCGCGCAGACGCCAGCGCCATTGCCCTTTGCCAGTGCTCGGGGTGCCGCGGGTTTGTCGGTAGATTTCGAAATACATGGGTTCGCTCCCTGCGATTGATAGGCGCGCCAACCTCTGTGGCGCATCGACGCAAGCCTAGCGCAGCGGTTTTTTTTGGCTATCGCGGATTTGTTTCCAATCGTTCGCGGATGTTTCTGCGAAAGCCGCCGCATAAACGTTTATGGACGGCATCCCCAAGGCCTTTCTACACTGCCGCTATTCCGGGAGCAGGGGCAATGGATGAATCGAAATGAACTACGCAAGGCCGACATCAACCTGATGGTGGTGTTCGAGACCCTGATGCTCGAACGCAACGTGACCCGCGCGGCGGAGAAGCTGTTCCTCGGCCAGCCGACCATCAGCTCGGCGCTCAACCGTTTGCGCACGATGCTTAACGACCCGCTGTTCATCCGCGTCGGCCATCGCATGGAACCGACGGCCCGCGCCGAAGATATCTACCGCCATCTGAAACCGGCACTGGATTCACTGTCGGCGGCTTTGAGCCTGACCCGCGATTTCGACCCCGCCACCAGCACCATGACCTTTCGCATCGGCCTTTCCGATGACGTCGAATTCGGCCTGCTGCCGCCGCTGTTGCGCGCGCTGCGCCAAGAGGCACCGAACGTTGTGTTCGTCGTACAGCATGTCGATTACTGGCGCATTCCCGACCTTCTTGCGGCTGGCGACATCACCGTCGGCATCAGCCAGACCCGTGGCCTGCCCGCCAACGCCAAACGCAAACTGCTGCGCCATATTCAGCCGAGCATCCTGCGCGCCGATGCCTCTGATACACCGCTGACCCTCGACGAATATTGCGCTCGCCCGCATGTGCTGGTGTCGCACACGGCCAATGTCAGTGGCTATGCCGATGAGTGGCTGGCGGAGTTGGGGCGCACGCGGCAGGTGGTGTTGTCGGTGCCCCAGTACAGCGCACTACCGGCACTGCTGGCAGGCACCGACCTGATCGCCAGTCTGCCGGATTACACCGCCGCGGCGATGGCGGCGGCCGGGTCGCTGTTCCAGGAACCGTTCCCGTTCAAGACGCCGACGCTGGACCTGTCGATGGTCTGGCTCAGCCACGTCGACAGCGACCCGGCCGAACGCTGGCTGCGCTCGCGGCTGGAAGCGTTCATGAGTGAACGACCAACTGAGCACCACGATCCCTTGTAGGAGGTGCCGAAGGCTCGGGCCGCGATCGGACGATCTTTTGATCTTGATTGTGAAAAACACAAAATCAAAAGCTCGCAGCCTCGTTTCACTCGACAGCTCCTGCAGGTAATGCATTGAGCCGACTGTGGTATACGTACGCCCCCGCATCCGCCGACTGGAGATCCGCAATGCCACACCTGCACGTGGAATACACCGCCAACCTGACGCAGTTGAATGCTGACATCGCCCTGATCCGGCTCAACAACACGCTGGTCGGTTCCGGACAGTTTGGTGCCGAGTTCGATATCAAGAGCCGCGCGATCAAGGTGGAGAACTTCAAGGTCGGCACGGCCCTCGGCGAGCGCGCCTTCGTCCATGTGAAACTGGCATTGCTCAGCGGGCGCTCGGCGGAGATCAAAAAGCAGCTCTCGCAAAGCCTGCTGGCGGTGTTGCAGGAACTGTGTGAATGGCCGGCCGGGCTCCAAGTTCAACTGTGCGTCGAACTGCTCGACATCGATCGCGAGTCCTACAGCAAGGCCGCGATCGGCATCTGAGGCTCAGACGCTTTCCAGCTCGCTGCACACCTGAATCACCTGCTCGCGCAGCCAGAGGTTGGCGCTGTCCTGATCGGCGTTCTGGCTCCACTGCATGTCGAGAGTGAAACCCGGCAAGCCATTCGGCGCCTCGCAGTGATTGAACACTGCATCGTTGGTCAGCAAACGCTGGATACGGCGGGGCAGGGTGAGGATGAAATCGGTGCCGGTAATCATTTTCAACGCGGCGCTGTAGCTGTTCGAGCGCGCGACGATCTGGCGTTTCTGCGCCTGCCGCGCCAGCCAGCCGTCGACCATGTTGGTGCTCGAAGTCCACGGCGTCGGGAATACATGCCGACGCTCGGTGAATGCTTGCAGGCTCAAGCGCGGTTCCAGTGGCGTTGCACGCTTGTCGAAGACGCAGACCAAGTCATCTTCGAGCAGCATCCGGGATTTCAGATCCGCATGCTGGCGATGAAAGTGCGGGCCGAAACTGATCACCAGATCGAGGCTGCCGTCGCGCAGCTCATCGGCCGGTACGTCGGTTTCGAACTTGTGCATGTTGACCATCACCGGCAAGTCGTCGAAATCGAAGCGCTTCAACAGACGCGGCAGGATCAATTGCTCGAAATATTCCGGCGCGCAGATGTTGAAGGTCACCGCTTGCCGGCTCGGGTCGAAGGCCGGGGCCCCGGCGTGGCAGAGGTTGATGCTTTCGAGGATCTTCTGCACATGGCCATACATGCTGCAGGCCTTGTAGGTCGGGCGCATGCCGGTGCGGGTATTGATGAACAACTCGTCTTCGAAACTGGTGCGCAGTTTCTTCAGGCAATAACTGACGGTGGACTGACTGACAAACAGCGTTTCCGAGACATCGGTGACGCTGCTCTGCTCGTACACGGCGACAAATACCATCAAATCCTGCATGTCGAGCTTGCGAAGCAAATTACTGTTCAGCATGAGTTCCGTCTCGCTGTGCCCTTGCGCAGAATTCGCGCAAACGTGTGCGTACGATCCTAACGGAACGATGGTGCCAGGAGAAACCCTTGTAGGGCATTTCACGGATACATGTGGGACAGAAACTTTTAGCAACACGACGTTGCCAATCCCGCGCGGGAAAGATGGCCAGAGGCCTCTAGTCCGGGCCAGGCAAGTGGCGCGCGTAGTGGCGTGGGTCGAAGCGCATCACCATCAGCAGCATGGTCACCATCACCGCCGTCAGCGCCCACCACGCGCCTTCGAAATTGCCCAGCCGATCGCGGATCAGCCCTGCCAACAGCGGCGAAAGTCCGGCGATCAGATAGCCGATCCCCTGCACGAACGCGGTCAGGCCACCGGCGCGCTGCGGCTCGTCGCAGTGATCCAGCGCGACGATCAGGCTCATTGGAAACAGGCCGCCAATCCCCAGCCCCAACAAACACGGCCACAGCAGGACCAGATGCGCCGGGGCGAGTATCAGCCCGCAGAAACCGCCGATGATCAGCATCAGCAAAAACGCCAGTATCCCGCGTCGATCACGGCTGCGATTGGCGATCGCCGGCACTGCCAGGCCGGAAATGACTTCCATCGCCGTAAGAAAACCCAACAGCAACCCGGCGTTTTGTTCGCTCCAGCCTTTTTCTACGTAGTACGGGGCGAGCCAGGCGAGGATGCAGGTGTAGGACGCCGTACCGAGGCCAAAGAAAATCGCCAGCAACCAGGCGCGGCGGCGCGTTATGAAAGACTCCCGCTGGGTCACCCTTGATACGGTTTGCGCCGGCTGCAAGCACCAGACCAGCAACGCGATCAATGCCAGCGCGGCCCAGATGGCCAGCCCCACACGCCAACTGCCGGCCTGCGCCATCACCAATGGCGCGAACGAGGCGGCAATCGCGGCGCCGCCCATGATCGACGTGACGTAGACGCCCATGCATAACGCCACGTTGTCAGGGAAGCGCGACTTGATCAGCACCGGCATCAACGCCTGGATCAACGCGATGCCAATACCGACCACTATTGCGCTGACGATCAGTTCAAAGGCCGAATCGATAAACAGCCGCGACAGGGTCGCCAGCCCGATGATCAGCAATGACAGCAAAATAGTGCGCTGTTCGCCCAGGCGCTCGCTGATGCTCAGGCCGAAGAACATCGCCAGTCCCATGGCCATGACCGGCAGCATCGTTAACAGAGAGGCAAGGGTAAAGCTCAACGGGATATCGCCACGGATCGCCGAAAGCAGCGGCCCGATGGCTGCCATTGAGGGGCGCAGGTTGAGTGCGACGAGGACGATTGCCAGCATCAGCCAAACGGCGGGGCGGGAGTGATTCATCAGCAGGCCTTCGAGTGCAGAGGCTGGTGATTAAGCGTGGCGACGCGCGCATCGGCAAATCAGAAAATCCCGGGCCAGACCTAAAAACTCGATAACACCGCACTCCTGCAAGGAAATTGTGAACGGCGAGAAACTGAATAAATCCTGAACCATTCTCAAATACGCGCAAACTTTCATCTCGGTACTCGAAAGCAACTAATCATTAGCATCTTTTTCACGAAAAATTGATCCATGCCTGCCTAAAGTTTGTCATGCCTCGGTGAATGAATTTTTCACAATTGACGAGGCTCTTCTTTCAGGAACTGTCACTCATCATGTTGAAGTTAAAAGCCGTGCGCCCGGAATGGGTGACGTTGTTCGCCAGCGCCTTTTTGTTGCTCGGTTTCAATCTGGTGCTTTGGCAACATCTGTTCGAGATCACCGCCGCCGATGGCAAGGGCATCGCGATGCGCGTGGCGTTCGGCGTGATGATCTTTGCCGCGTTCAATATCGTGCTGACGTTATTCGCTTTCCGGCCACTGCTTAAACCACTATTGACCCTGTTGTTTTTAGTCAGCGCCGGCGTGGCTTATTTCATGAGCCAATATGGCGTGATGATCGATGCCGGCATGTTGCGTAACTTTGCCGAAACCAATGCGACGGAAGTGCGTGATCTGCTCTCGTTGAAGTTATTCGCTTATATTCTCTTGCTGGGTGTTTTGCCGTGTTTGTTGTTGTGGAAAGTACCGGTCAATTATCGGCGCTGGCATCGTGAGTTGTTCAGCAAAGTTATCGTCAGTGTCGCCTCTGCGGCAGTGATCGGTGTTGTCGCATTGGCCAACTACCAAGGCTTGTCGTCGCTGTTTCGCAATCATCACGAAATTCGCCTGATGCTGGTGCCGAGCAATTACATCGGCGCATCCATTGGTTACCTGCAGGAGCAAGTGGTTTCGGCGCAGCAGCCGTTTATCAAGATTGGCGAAGATGCCCAGCGCAATCCCGACTTGCAATTCCAGCCACGCAAATCGTTGACCGTGCTGGTGGTTGGGGAAAGTGCGCGGGCGCAGAACTTCGGCATTCTCGGTTACGACCGAGACACCACGCCGCAGCTGAACAAGGAGGCCGGGCTGATCGCCTTTACCGATGTGCATTCCTGCGGCACGGAAACTGCGGTTTCGGTGCCATGCATGTTCTCCAACATGGGCCGCAAGGATTACAACGCCAGCAAAGCCAAGAACGAAGAAGGTTTGCTCGATGTGCTCAAGCGGGCCGGCATTGATGTGATCTGGCGCGATAACCAGTCCGGCTGCAAGGGCACTTGCGACCGCGTCACGGTGCAGGATGTCAGCAAGTTGCAGGATCCGGCGCTCTGCGCCAACAGCGAATGCCGTGATGAAATACTTCTGCAGGGCCTGCAAGGTTTCATCGATCATCTGGACAAGGACACCGTGCTGGTTCTGCACCAGATGGGCAGTCACGGCCCGGATTACTTCAAGCGTTATCCCAAGGAGTACGAACACTTCACTCCGGTCTGTGAAAGTAACGCACTGAACAATTGCAGCCGCGAAAGTATCGTCAACGGTTACGACAACACACTGGTGTACACCGACCATGTGCTGGCGAGCCTGATCGATGTGTTGCGCATTAATCAGGACAAAGTCGACACCGCCATGCTTTATCTGTCCGATCACGGCGAATCGCTGGGCGAGTACAACCTGTTTCTGCACGGCACGCCGTACATGCTGGCGCCTGAGCAACAAAAGCATGTAGCGATGCTGGCGTGGTTCTCCGACAGTTATCAGAAGGCTTACTCGGTCGACACACACTGTTTGCAAATGAGCCGGGACAAACCACTGAGTCAGGACAACCTGTTCCACTCGATGCTCGGTCTGCTGGAGGTGCGCAGCAGCGTTTATCAACCTGCCTTGGACATGTTTGCCGGCTGTCGTGGTGCGGTGATCGACGGCGTGTTGGCCAAGGAGTGAAGCGTTTGCGGCCCGTCGCGTCGATGCGACAGGCCTTTCTGTTTCTGCTGTCAGACTATTCTTGCTGACAGGCAAGATATTTCCTTACAGCTCTTGCCCTGCAAAGGCGCGTAAATCGTCGGTGGCGATATATACTGCGCGCCATTCTTCAAGGGAGAGCCGTGTGGCTATCGATATTCACTGGATTCGCGACAACGAAAGCCTCGCGCAGTTTTGCGCCGAGTGGC
>Ga0308166_1004583_pt1 | contig 10987 bp, 7 predicted proteins | sample PhyCR2_2_FD_202137 | JGI IMG/M metagenome (GOLD analysis project Ga0308166, IMG submission 202137) | Phyllosphere microbial communities from UC Gill Tract Community Farm, Albany, California, United States - DLSLCC.R2 | ecosystem: Host-associated > Plants > Phyllosphere > Unclassified | place... | reverse complement strand
CTCCTGCGGCGGCACGTACCGGCGCGCCTCGTCGTACGACAGGCAGACCCACAGATCGCCGCAGGTGAGATAGGCCCCGGTATTCCAGCGGGCGTGCAGCGCAAGCCCCAGCAGCTCGTGCCAGAAGGTGACGCTTTTTTGCAGGTCGCTGACCGCGAGGGTCAGGTGGTTGAGTGATTGCAGCATGACGTGCCCTTTTGTTTTTCGCGCCGGACGTGATACGGTAAAAGCATGAACATAAACCACGCCGTGCTCACCGTAAACCGCTGGTGGCTGCCTTCTTAAAGGCGGCACGGAGTAGTTTTCCCCATTTTCAGATAGCCGCCGAAAGGCGGCTTTCTCACATCTCAGACCCCTTTCGGCAATTGCACATTAAGGAGTCTTTATGAACGCACCAACCATCCTCACCGGCGACCGCCCAACCGGCCCGCTGCACCTCGGCCACTTCGTCGGATCGCTGCGCCAGCGCGTGGCGTTGCAGCAGACGCACAACCAGTTTGTGCTGATTGCCGACCTGCAGGGGCTGACCGACAACGGCAGCAACCCGAAGAAAATTCGCGACAACATCCCCGAAGTGCTGGCCGACTACCTCGCCGCCGGCATCGACCCGAACCTGACCACGATCTGCCTGCAGTCCGCCCTGCCCGCCCTCGCCGAGCTGACGATGCTGTATATGAACATCGTCACCGTCGCCCGCGTGGAGCGTAACCCGACGGTGAAAAACGAGATTGCGCAGAAGGGCTTTGCCCGCTCGCTGCCGGTCGGGTTTATGGCCTACCCCATCAGCCAGGCGGCGGACATCACCGCGTTTAAGGCCGAGTGCGTGCCCGTCGGCGACGACCAGCTGCCGATGATTGAGCAGACCAACGAGATTGTGCACAAGATGAACAGCCTGCTGCCCGCCCCGGTGCTGCGCCACTGTAAGGCGATGCTGAGCGACACCAGCCGCCTGCCCGGCATCGACGGCAGCGCCAAGATGTCGAAATCGCTGGGCAACACGCTACACCTTTCGGCCAGCGAAGAGACCATTCATCGTGCGGTCAGCGCCATGTACACCGACCCGAACCACCTGAAGGTGAGCGACCCGGGGCAGATTGAGGGGAACGTGGTGTTTACGTATCTCGACGCGTTTCATCCGGACAGGGAAAAAGTGGCGGTGATGAAGGCGCACTATCAGGCGGGCGGGCTGGGGGACCGGGCGTGCAAGAACGAGCTGGAGGCGTGCCTACAGGAGCTGATTGCGCCGATGCGGGAGCGAAGGGCGATGTATATGCAGGATAAGGGAGAGCTGATGGCGATGCTGAAGCGCGGGACCGAACGGGCGCAGGGGGTGACGCAAGGGACGTTGAGGGAGGTGAAGGTTGGGCTGGGGGTGCCGGTGTTTTAAAACGCAGCTTAAATAATAATCCCGGCGCAGGGCCGGGATATTTATCAGGCGTTGCGCTTAATCACCGGAATATCGCCGGTATCATTTAACGCGCCCGGAAACGTTTTTAACCACTGAGCGACTTTCTGCTTATTTATATTCACCACGCTCATACCTTCCAGGCATCCCCATAATTCTCTTGTATGCTGGGGCGTAATCACAATGCAATCTTTCATGGCGCGGATTTTTACGGGCATGCCGTTGATAAAGCCCGCGCGAGTTAACCAGTCGCCGCCCAGGAGAAGATATTTCATGTCTATGCGTGCATAGAGTTCGCAGCAGGCGGCACTGTCCTGCGGCGTTTCCGCGCGGGGATGGACGGGGGCCGCGTTGGTCTGGTTGCCGTGTAAACGGCGGGCGCTGTTTTTGCGTACCAGCTCGCGGTTTTCAATCATGCCGGTGAAAGCGTCTGATTCTGTTTTGCAAACAGTAAACTCTGGCTTAAAATTCGTCGCAGCCATTTTCAACTCCGTTATAGTTGGTTGTGGTTAGCGGTATGGGGGTGTTGCAGCACCTTCATATCGCGAATTCTCTCTTTAAATAATCTTTGATACTTCCTTTGCCGTTCGGCGTAATTAATGGTGCTCATTATACAGGGCTGAATATAAACACAGCGGTTTGGTGTGGGGTAAATTTGGAATTTGCGAGGGGGATTCAGGAAATAGGGTTGGGTGCGTTAAGGTCATGTTTTTATTGATTGTGGGTTGATTGGTCTGGGTTTTGCGAGCATCATCGCAATTATTTACCTTCTTCCGTAACGCGATGGCTTCCACCAAAACTCTCGAACAGGCAATTGCCGACATCACCATCTGGCGCAAAGGCGAACAGCGTGCGCCGCATAAGCCTTTATTGCTGCTTTACGTGCTGGCGAACTATCAGCAGGGGCATGCGCGACTGTTTGATTATGGAACCGAAGTTCACGAACAGTTGCTTAGCCTGCTAGAACGCTTTGGCCCACAGAGGAAGGCGCATTACCCGAATATGCCTTTCTGGCGGCTCAAGGGGGATGGGTTCTGGGATCTTCAGAATACTGAGCTCTGTTCGACCACTGGTAGCAAACAGCCACCAGTAAAAGAACTTGTGGAACATAACGTAGCAGGCGGGTTTGATGAAGAACACTTTGCGTTGCTGAGTAAGAACAAAAACCTGATCGGCTCGCTGGCGCAGCAGATCCTTGAAGCGCACTTTCCTGAAAGCATTCAGGAAGAGATCGCGGACGAAATGGGTTTTGATATCCAGCAGATCCGTAAGGTTCGCGATCCGCTGTTCCGTCAGCAGGTTCTGCGTGCTTATAACTACGAGTGCGCAATCTGCGGATTCAATATGCGGCATGATAACGCCTCCGTTGGACTTGAAGCCGCGCATATCAAGTGGAAGCAGTTTGGCGGGCCGTGTGAGATCCCGAATGGGCTGGCGCTGTGTGCAATTCATCATAAGGCGTTTGATAAGGGATCGATTGGGCTGGATGAGAGTATGCGGGTGCTGGTGTCAGAGGCGGTGAATGGGGGCGGGATTGTTGGGCGCTTGTTCTGGGATTTTGCCGGGAAGCAGATTACGTTGCCGATGGTAAAAGGGAATTATCCAGGGGAAGGGTTTGTGGAGTGGCATCGAAAGGAAGTTTTTAAATTATAAATTAAGCGAACATATAACGATAAAGAATTTATTTTTTTTATTAATCTCAATACAATATTGTACTTGTTTTTCAAAAAGTGAACATGAACGTTTTAAATTTACACAATTGATTTTTTTATAATTTAGTGTACAATAATCTAGTTTATACTTTTTTTTGGATATATATGAAAGCATTAGATTTATTTTCAGGTGCAGGCGGGTTTAGTTTAGCGGCTCATAGCATCAACTCGTTAAATGTTGTCGCTGCGATAGAGTTCGACAAGGCTGCTGCATATACGTATGAAATGAATTTAATTAAACGCCTCAAGCATCGAACAAAATTATTACAAGAAGATATACTTTTGGTAAATCCAAAAAATCTTAGAGAAGATTTAGAATTAAGCCGAGGAGAGCTCACTATAATCCTCGGAGGACCACCTTGTCAAGGTTTCTCTAGTCACAGAATAAAAAACTCTGGTGTCAACGATCCCAGAAATAAACTTTTATTAAGGTATTTTGATTTTGTTTGTGAATTCCTGCCAAAAGCATTTCTTGTCGAAAATGTTTCTGGTTTGCTATGGGAGCGACACACCGATTACCTTAATCAGTTTAAAGAACTGACATCTCAAAATGGATATACGCTAATTCATTGTGACATTGTAAATGCTCGCGATTATGGCGTACCCCAGAATAGAAAACGAGTTTTTATCCTTGGTGTAAGAAACGATGTTCTCAGAAGTGAGAAAGAGTTTCCCTTCCCTCCGCCACAAACATACGTCAACCCGAACGATCTTCATAAACATTCTAATAAGAAAAAAATGTGGAGAACGGCTTCTTCGGTTTTCCCTAAAATGAGCGATGATATCATAACAAGATATATTGAAGAATATTTTAAGCCTAAAAAAGGATTATCTGAAGATGAGGCAAAAATACTTCTTGAAAATCTAGAGTTTGAAAACAGCCCGATTCCTGAAGCGGATCCCTGTAATATACATATGGTTCCAACTAATAAAATGCAAGAGCGATTTGAAGCCACATGTTTAAACGGTAGCCGAACAGATGCGGGTTTAAAATTTCAACTAAAATGCCATTCAAATGGATATCAAGGGCATAAAGATGTATACGGTAGAATGATGATACATTTGCCATCAAATACAATAACAACAGGATGTCATAATCCCTCCAAAGGTAGATTTGTTCACCCTTGGGAAAACCATGGAATAACCCTAAGACACGCGGCTAGGTTACAGACTTTTCCTGATGATTTTGTTTTCATGGGGAGCGCTACTGAGCAAGCAAGACAGATCGGAAACGCAGTTCCGCCTATACTTGGTGCGGAATTGATAAAATCAATACTATTTAGTTTATAATATCTATATTTAAGCTATGGATAACTAGAAACAAGGCTGAGTTTATATTAACCTAACGAGGATGAATATGGTCATATCAGCGACTTTTCAAACAAGAGCAAGGACGATTGATCATCTAGGTAGAGAACAAATAGCTGATTGCCCTACAGCAATATCAGAATTATGGAAAAATGCCTATGATGCTTATGCAAGAAATGTATCTCTTAATATTTTTGATGGAATTATCCCTGTAGCAACTTTAGTTGATGATGGTCATGGGATGTCAATCGAAGATGTTGTAAGCAAATGGCTGACAGTTGGTACAGAATCAAAAGCGATTAACAACGATGTTCCAATAAAAGATAAAAATGGTATAGACAAAAGCAGGGTCAAACAAGGGCAAAAAGGTATTGGCCGTTTATCCTGTGCCGCATTAGGTTCCCTTATGCTTTTGGTTTCTAAAAAAACAGATCAGTCTTATGTGGCTTGCTTATTAGATTGGAGGCTTTTTGAAAACCCTTATTTAATGTTAAATGATATAAATATACCAATAACAGAGTTTAACATTAAAGAGGAATTACCACTCATACTTCCTGATATGTTTGATGCATTATTAAGTAATGTATGGGGATCTGGTAAGGATTCTCTAAGAGATGACAGAATCGAAAATGCGTGGAAGTTATTTTCTGAATTAGAACTAAGAGAAAATAAAGAGCTAACCAAAAACGCAATTGAGAAAACTGTTATTGATACATATTTCGATGAAAGACATTTTCGTTCTTGGCCTGTTTGGGAGGGAAGCTCAGTTCATGGTACTGCAATGTTTATCGCAGGGATTCATGATGACTTAATTGCTCAACTATCCACAGATTCCGGCTCAGAAGCAGAAGGTAGTGAAGTAAGGGCGAAAGAAAGATTCATTCAAACTCTGAATAGCTTTGTAAATCCTTTCAGAAGAGAGAATGAAGACAAAATAACTGATTTTAAAACAAGTGTGATTGCTTGGAATGGAAATTTACAACGTTTCATAATTGATGAAATACGTAATTTTGACATTTCTAACTTTGATCAATTAGAACATATTATTGAAGGTGAAATAGATGACACAGGATATTTTGTAGGAAGAGTCAAAGCATTCGGTAATTGGTATGATGATATTACTATAAAACCAAAAACCATCTATAAGACAAGAAAAGATACTCAGTTTGGACCATTTTCACTAAGAATCGGAACGTTTGAGATCTTGAAAAAAAATACGACATTGTCAGATGAACAGCATGCTGTTTTTGAAGAAACTAGAGACAAGTTCGGTGGCGTCATGGTATTCAGAGATCATCTAAGAGTAATGCCTTATGGACGTGAAGATAATGATTTTTTTGAGATTGAAAAAAGACGAACAAAAAATGCAGGCATGTATATGTTTAGTAACAGGGCATGCTTCGGAGGTGTATGCATTTCTAAAAATGATAATCCAAATTTAAGAGACAAAGCTGGTAGAGAAGGTATTATCGATAACAAAGCATCTAAGCTTTTTAGAGAGATTGTAGAAAATATATTAATTGAAGTTGCTAAAAGATTTATAGGTCGCTCCTCAAATATCCGTGAAGAGAGGCTAGAAGAGATTAATGCTAAATACAATGCTCAAAAAGCTGATGATGACCGAAAAAAATTACTACGAAAAGAACAGAAAAGAATTAAAAGTTCTATTCAAAAAGATATGAACTATCTTACTTCATTGAAAAATGAACTACACGGTATTGTTGTTCATTTAAGTAAAGATAATGACACAAAGGATCAAAGCTATTTTTCCTCTCTACGAGAAGAGATCGATTTGTTAGATGCCAATTTGAAGAATCTCTCTCTAGGCTCGGTACCTAGAAATTTAGGGAATATTGAAAAGCAATATCGAGAGTATCGTGATATTGAAATAGAAGCAAAAGCATTTCTTAGAGACATTAATAACTCTATAAATAACTCATTAGAAAAACTGGTTATAAAAGATGATTCCGAAATTGCTGAAAAAGACTTTAGAAGTAAAGCGGCAATACTTCATGCTAAAATTAGAAAAATGTCTTCTATTGGTAGAGAAGCTTTAAATAGTGAGAAGAATCGATTTGAAGATACAATAGGCCAAATAAACAAAGCGTTTCATGAAAAAACAGCAAATATTTTCTCAGATCTTAAGAATAATAGTATTTCTCTAAAAAAAGCTCTTGAACTTATTGATATAGAATACCAAGTTCAAGATATCGAAATATCTCAAAAAATAAAGCCATATATAACCGCACTTGAAAGTTTGAGTGAACAAATAGATCTAGAAGCTTTAGCTATAGTATCTGTTAATGAGAACTCTCGGTTAAAAAAACAGGTTGAACAAGTAAATAGTTTAGCTCAACTTGGTATTACAGTTGAAATAATAGGTCATGAAGTTGAAGGTTTTGATATGTCAATTGAACGAGGGATCAAAAGCCTTTACTCCACGAATCTCGATAATGCTCAAAGCAGTGCTTTGCAAAGTATTAAAAACGCTCATGATTCCTTAAGTGATTCGTGGCGCTTTCTAAGCCCACTAAAATTGTCTGGTGAAAAAATCCGTACAAATTTAACTGGTGAAGATATATATTTATATGTGAACAAATTCTTTAATTCTAAATTTGAAAAAGACAATATATTCTTCTCTTGTTCAGATGAGTTCAGAAATATTTGTTTGTATGAACAACCATCCCGTATCTACCCTGTTTTCATAAATCTTGTTAATAATTCCAGGTATTGGGTTAAGCAGAGTATTGATGAGTCTAGAAAGATAGTTCTTGATATTAGAGATGATCTTGTATACGTAAGCGATAATGGTCCAGGTGTAGATATTGATGATGTTAGCGAGTTATTCACTATTTTCTTTTCTAAAAAGCAAAGAGGTGGACGAGGAGTTGGGTTATATTTATGCAAACAAAACCTTGCTGCAAGTGGACATAATATTTTTTACGAGACACGCAATGATAAGAAAATATTAAATGGTGCAAACTTTGTCATCCAGTTTAAAGGATTAAAAAATGCAAACTAATTCAAACTTTGACTATACCCCTCATTTAAAAAAAGCATATATCGATCCTATTCGCACAGTCACAATTATTGATGACGAATATCCTACTATTGATGAACTTATTTCCTCTAATAAGCAGGAATTTGTTCCTGAAAATATAAATAGACTGCAAGAAATTATTAAAATAAGTAGAAGCGAACAATATAACTGGTTGCTGGATGTCTATAATGGCAAAGAAAATAAAATACAAAATGGCAACGTCACCAACAGATTGCACCATAGTGATCTTCTAATTCTTGATTACCATCTTGATGGTGAAGACTCAGGATATTGTAAAAAATCAATAGACATCATAAAGAACCTTTCCGATAACCGTCATTTTAATATTGTTGCAGTACACACTAAAGGTTACACTGGTGCTAAGGGAACTGTACAAGATGTATTGATTGACATCATAGTTTCTTTACAGAAAAAGCCTGATTTCTTAACCATAAGTGATAAAGAATTATCTGATATTAACGATATTATAGATGATTGGGAAATAGAAGAAGATGGTATAACTGATAAATTTTTAGAAGCAATATCAACCTTAGATCTTCTTTATTTAATAAATAAAAACAATGGAAAGTTAAACAACCCGAACTTTACACATCCTTATCTTCAACGGTTTGAGCTACTTTATCAAGAAAAACCCTCAAGCATAAATATAAATAAACCCAAACTTTTGAAATGGCTTTCAGTAAGAAAGTTGGAGTTATATAATGATTGTTTTTCATCACAAACTTCTCCTTGTTTCGAATGGGGGGTTCAAGATAACATCAATTGGATTAGAACTGAGGACTTATTTCTAACTGTTTTAGGTAAGAAAGACATCCCTATTAGTGATATCCCATCACAACTTTTGCAAGCTATTTCTGACTCACGCCCACATCCTCACAAATTAATATTATCGAAGCTACGTCATGAAATTGAAAGTAATGGCAGCTATGCTGCTAGTAACATTTTAAATAAGAAGTTTTTGCAGGCTGCTTGGCTTAAAGAGTTGTTAAAAGAAAGTAACTCCAACACTGAGATAAAAACTTCAGCTTGGCAAGCCGTAACGAAGTTATGGGAAGAATTAGCCTATGAAATTAAAGATGGATTGGATGAATTTACAATTAATCTTGTAAATTCGTTAAAATCTATGGATGCTCCATTGGATTATTTTATTGAAAGAGAAACTCTTGATAATGAAACAAGCCAAGCAATCCATGCAAACTGTTTTAGTTGCTCAAAAAAAATCAGTACTCATCATTTAGTTACGGGCCATATTTTGAGTTTTAGAAATAATTACTGGTTATGTCTCACACCTATGTGTGATTTAGTTCCAGGTCAAAAAGATACCAGTAATAAATTGATATCTGTCACCTTGGTACAAATGTATGATGCTAGAATTGCTTTGACGAACTCGAGAGAAAATATGCGTAAGGCTCTTGAATTAGAGAGCATTCCTGTATTATCTAAACAGGATGAAATAAAGCATATTTTGAAATACTCGACTCAAAACAATCTTCTCTTTATACGTGATCATAATAAAAAGGATGATGTTAAAATTTTGAGCTTTACATTTGGACTTGACGGTAAAGCGAATCCCAAAGCTATGGACTATTATGTTGAAAATCAAGGTATCTTTGAAAATGATACTAATAGAGTAAAATTACGCTATGCTGAGCCTGGTAATACGGAAAATGATATAATAGTAAAAGATATTGATGCTGAGGTTGTAGCTGAATTAAGGTATGAATATGCGTTAAATTTATTAGGTAAACTTGGGGTTTCTAAATCTAGAGTTGGCTTGGATTTTATAAATTAGTACTAGAAGATCCGGGGAAGATAAACCCGGATTTTTTATCATTAAATAAAAAAGTCGCCCTTAAGCGACTTTGATTTGCATCTTTTGGTGCCGAAGGCCGGACTCGAACCGGCACGTATTTCTACGGTTGATTTTGAATCAACTGCGTCTACCGATTTCGCCACTTCGGCACTGAAGGGGATGCGGAAACGTTGTGGATTATACCTGTCGCGCGCCGCCATGCAAGCGACGACGCGCGAAACCCGCGCTAAGTGCCCAAAAAACCAGCGCCCTTTGTCACTCCAGCTCAGACACCGCCAGCCGAATCACCCCCGCCGCCTTCTGCTCCGGCAGCGCCAGCACCTTCGCCCACATCTCCTGCACCATATCGCAGGAGAGCTTCTCTTTGCCCGCCGCCTTCTCCGGCATCTGCAGCAGCTGGATGTCCTCGCCGTACTTATCGGCAAGTGCCTTCATAATCGGCCGCACGTCCTCGACAGCCGCCTCGCGTTCTGCCTTTGTCACGGTGTGGCGGTTTTTGCCGTAGGCCGCGCGCATCATGTCGGCGTCGGCCTGCATGCGCCGCGCCATCAGGTCTTTATCCAGCATGCGCATCGGGTTCACGCCGCCCTTCACCGTCGGGTAGAGGAAGCGGAAGCAGGCGTCGTCGCTCACCTTCTGGATGGCGGCAGTCTGCTCCATGTTGATGGTCATGTAGTTCACCACGTTGGCGTCCGGGGCGTTTTGCAGGCGCGACATCTGCAGATGCAGGATCTGCGGCTGGATGGTGTCGATAATCTGCTGCTCCGGCTCGCCCGCTTTTTGCAGGGCGGCCATCTGGTCGAGGATGCGCTGATGCAGCGCGGGCTCCTGCTCCTTAATCACCTGCCAGGCGGGCATTGCGTTAAGGGCGGAATCCATCTGCCGTTCCGGAGCGCGCTGCCTGTCGAAGAACACCCAGAACGCCACGGCGGCGGCCACAACAACAACCATCACGGTACGGGTCCACGTTTTATTCATCTCGCATCCTTATCCTTGAATTGTGCCGGTTTACACCGGCACGCCGCTGTGGAAGCGAAACTCGTGGTCCGGTGTCGAGATAAGTGTGGCTTCAATTTCGCCAAAAAGCTGTATGCGCGGTGAGATATCGTCGTCGCTCACCTGCCGGGCAAGCGTCAGGTAGTCCTGATAGTGGCGCGCTTCCGAGCGCAGCAGCGAGAGATAGAACTTCTGCAGGTCGTCGTCGAGGAACGGGGCGAGCGCGGCGAAGCGTTCGCAGGAGCGGGCTTCGATGTAGGCGCCGCAGATGAGCTTGTCGATCAGCGTCAGCGGCTCGTGGGTGCGCACGTCCTTCAGCATCCCTTTGGCGTAGCGGCTGGCGGTGATTTTGACGTAGGGAATGTCGCGGGCCAGCATCGCCTCGCGCACCTGCCAGAAGTGGTGCAGCTCCTCTTTGATCAGCAGCACCATGCTGTCGATCAGCGCCTGGCCCCACGGGTCGTCGGTTTTGGGCATCACGCTTTTGCCAATCTGCTTGTGCAGGGCGATGAAGTCCGGCTCCGGGCCGTCGCGGAAGGTGAACTGTTCGTAGGGTTTGAGCCAGTCGAGCAGCGCGTCGGCACCGCTTTCGTCGGCGACGTATTTACGCACCAGCAGCAGCGCGGTCTGGGCGGCCTTGAGCTCGCACACCATGTGGTCGGTGAGCAGCAGCGGCAGGTTCGCCGGGTCGC
>Ga0308166_1004582_pt1 | contig 10987 bp, 10 predicted proteins | sample PhyCR2_2_FD_202137 | JGI IMG/M metagenome (GOLD analysis project Ga0308166, IMG submission 202137) | Phyllosphere microbial communities from UC Gill Tract Community Farm, Albany, California, United States - DLSLCC.R2 | ecosystem: Host-associated > Plants > Phyllosphere > Unclassified | place... | reverse complement strand
CTGCTGCGAGACCGCCACCTGCGCCGCCGCCTGGCGCAGCTGGGCCTGAGCCTGCGCATTGGCTGCGCGCGCGGCGTCACGCTCGCGTACCGACAGCGAGCCATCCGCCGCCAGATTTTCCACCCGCCTCAAATCCAGACTGCTTTTCAGCGCCTGCGCTTTGGCATTCTCCAGCGCGGCTTTATTGCTGGCGATTGTGGCCTCCGCACTCTTCTGCTGCTGCTGGTTGTTATTCTGCGCGGCAATCTTCATCGCCAGCTGTGCCTGCGCCTGATGCACGCGCTGGCGATAGATACGATCGTCAATGGTCATCAGCAGCTGTCCTTTGCGCACCGGCTGCAGATCCACCACCTCAACGTTCGTCAGGTAGCCGCTGACCTGCGGGCTGATAAAGGTCACCTGGCCGCGCACGTAGGCGTTTTCCGTTGACTGGATGGTGCTGGTGAAGGGCCACAGCTGCCAGGCGTATAAGATCACCAGCACGCCCACGATGGCGATACCGCTCCCGGCGGCGATAGAGAGAATGCGTCGGCGGTTGGTGCGCTCGCGCTCCGCAGCCTGTAGATCGTCCTGTTGACTCATGGGGTCTCCGTTCGGTTTGCTGGCGCAGCCTGCTGCTGTTGCTCAGTCAGATTATGTCGCGCCTGGCGCCAGTTGAGATAACGCAGCCGCGTCAGGCGCCACAGCACCCACATCAGCGTTACCATTGCCAGCGCGGCAGTCAGTAAATAGGTATCGTTATAAGCCAGCACGTTGGCCTGCAGCGTGGCCACGGTTTGCAGCTGACTGTTGCTCTGCGCGCTGAGCAGGCCGCTGTCCGCCAGCTGGCTGCGAAACAGCGCGCTGTACTGGCTAAGGCGATCCACCACATTGGGATCGAGCAGCGACAGCTGATCGCCCAGCAGGCTGGAGTGATATTTTTCGCGCCACGTCTGGAAGGTGCCGAGAATGGCGGAGCCAATCAGCCCGCCAAGATTCTGGCTCATGCCAAACAGCACGACAAAACTCACCAGATTTTTCGGCTGAGTCACCACGCCGCCGATGCCAAGCAGCATCGCTGGCCCAAGGAAAAAGGCACTGCTGAAACCGAGCAGAAACTGGCTGAAGTAGAGATTGCTGGCGCGCGTCAGCGGGCTGGATTGCGCATCCATCAGCGAGGCGACAATCATTACGGCCAGCGAGACCACGATTGGCCAGCTCAGATGGTTGGGTTTGATGGTCAGCGCGCTGGCAATCATGCCGCAGATCACGCCCGCAATGATCGCCAGCGCCAGCCCGCGCATCTGATCGTTGAGCAGGCCCAGCTGCTGCAGAAAGCCCACCGCGCCGGTATTCTGCTCGGCCAGCACGATGCGCATCATGATCATCACGATGCCGAGCCGCACGATCATGCCATTGCTCAGCCAGCGGGTGTTAATCAGCGGGTTAGCGCGGTTATGCTCCAGCACCACCGCCGCGACAATCAGCACCAGCGCCAGCGCCAGACAGACACCAAGCCAGGGTGTGCTGAACCACCACTCAATGCGCCCGAGCGACAGCACGCCGCACAATAACGCCATGCCCAGTGCCAGCAGCATAAATGTGACGAAATCGAGCTTTTCGAACGCTTTGATACGGTCGCCCGGCGGCAGCTTGACCACCAGCACGCAGCCCAGCGCAATCATCGCCAGGCCCAGCTCAAACAGATAGAGGCCGCGCCACTCCTCCAGCTGCAGCAGCTCGCTGGAGAACAGCCGCGCCAGCGGAATCGCCAGCTGTGAGGCGGTGATACCAATCACCAGCGCTTTGAGACGGTGCTTCGCCGGCCAGGCCTGGATCTGATAATAGATGCCCAGCGAGCTGAGCGCCGCGCCCACCATGCCGTGCGCGGTACGCACGATAATCGCCGAGCTGAGATCGTTAGCGAGGATGTGAAAAAACGCCACGATGACGTACAGCACCAGAAAAGCTTCGGTAAACAGCCGCAGACCAAACTGCTGGCGGAACTTCACCAGCAACAGATTAATGGAGATATTGCCCATCACGTAGACCGCCGGCAGCCAGGCAATTTCGTTGCTGTATGCGGCGAAGGTGCCCTGCAGATTGGTGAGGTTGGCGGTCACCAGCGCATTACTCAGCGCGCCGGTAATGGAGATCAGCAGGCCGATCAGGCCAAACGCGATGCGTTTCGATGGCGCATGCAGCGGTGTCGAGGGCGATCCCGGCAGCATCGGCTTTTCGTGCGGCAGCCATTCGCGAGGGGCATACGGGTTACGTTTCGCCACGGCTATACGTTTCCTAAGCGTTCAAGCAGCTGCTGCAACACATTTTCGGTCACTGCCAGCGCGGCGGGATCGATATCGGCCAGCAGCTGGGCGCGCAGCGCATCCGCCTGCGTTTTTACCGTAGCGAACGCCTCGCCGCCCTGCTCGGTTAACACCAGCAGGCGCTTGCGACGATCTTCCTTTGGCTGCACCCGTGCCAGCAGCTGCTGTTTCACCAGCCGATCGACCAGCGGCACCACACTGGCTTCCTCCAGCCCCAATAGCTGTGCCAGCGCCTTTTGCGTCGGCGGTTCACTGGCGGTCGCTACGCTGGCAATTGCCAGCCAGCTACTCATACTCAAACCGCTCTCTTTCAGGCGACGATCAACCGCCAGCCGCCACGCATGGGCAGTAAGATGCAACAGACGGGAAAACGGTTGTGGATGGTCAGTCAAAGCGTAGCGGCCTAATGGTTAGAGTTCTAACTAAATGGGAGGGTTATTATAAGCTAAGCGACGTACGAATGAAAAGTTTGCTTACATCAGCAAATTTAGTCGTGCTGCGCGCAGATTACCAGTTTCACTTAAGTTGCAAAAAGGCCGATCAGGCCGCGTGTACAGCTTGCCTGTATAACTTTTTTCGGCAAAATACCCCATATTATTGAGTAAATTAGCCTGATAAGCACGAAATGCACAAGCCACCGCTTGTACAGATTAGGGGTTACTGTATAACTTTAGCCGCCATGAATCGGTTAACGATTCGGTAACGAATGATGCAGTTGCGTCGCCTCTGAAGGTGTTGTGGATTTCCACCTTCAGAGGTGTCTTTTTGTGTTGGGTGGTGAGTCAGGTTTTTCGCGCCTGTCCGCGCGGAAATATTTCATCCTGGTTGTGCTGGCCGCTGGGCCATCAGCCAATCTTAAGGGCTTACACATGCAAAATGCTGTCAACAGCAGCGATGTCCTCGCTGACAATTTCAAACAGGCCGTTAACAGTGAAACCAATGAGATGGAAGTCCTGGGCCATCTCATTGCTGAAATCCTGCACAGCGGTATGCCGGTGACCAATAAGGCCATTATTGCCGCCCTGATTGGCCGGCTGGAGCAGGAAGCCGATGTCGTCCAGCTGGATGTCTACCGTCACCTGCTGGAGCTGGTGGTTCACCAGACTCCGGATGATTTTTCGCTGTAGCCGCAGCGGATTCCAGGGATGGAATCAACCCTATCGCCCCGTTTTACTGGCGCCTCGCGTCATCCCCCGGTAACATCACCCGCGTTAACTTTTCCACTAAATATTGCTATGCCGTGACGGCATGCGCATCCAATAAAAGAGCCTGCAACAGATGAGTCAAACTGCCGATCGCCCCGCAGCCACAGCGAGCGACATCACGGTCGCACGTGTGCTGCGTTCACCCTCTCTTTTCACCCGCGAGTGCCTGGCCGGGGTGATTACCGCCCTGGCGCTGATACCGGAAGTGATTTCGTTCTCCGTGATTGCCGGCGTCGACCCTAAAGTCAGTCTTGTCGCTTCGGTGGTGCTGTGCCTGACGCTGTCGATTCTGGGAGGACGGCCAGCGATGGTCACCGCGGCGGCCGGTTCCGTCGCGCTGGTGATCGGACCGATGGTGCACGCGCATGGCGTGGAGTACATTCTGCCGGCGGTGATCCTCGGCGGTATGATTCAAATCATTTTCGGCCTTGCCGGGCTGTCGCGCATGATGCGCTATATTCCGCGCTCGGTGATGATCGGCTTCGTTAACGCGCTGGGAATACTGATTTTCTTTGCGCAGGTGCCGCACGTCTGGGGCGAGTCGGGTCTGGTGTGGCTGCTGTTCGCCGCCACGCTGGCCATCGTGCTGCTGCTGCCCAAAGTGCTTAAAAGCGTGCCTTCGCCGCTGGTGGCTATTGTGGTTGTCACCGCTGTCGCGCTGCTGCTGGGCTATCGCGTGCCCAACGTCGGCGATGAAGGGCCAATGCGCGCCGGCCTGCCGGATTTCAATACCCTGCTGGTACCGCTTAATCTGCACACGCTGCAGATTGTCTGGCCCACCGCGCTGTCGGTCGCCTTCGTCGGCCTGATGGAATCCCTGCTGACCGCCAAACTGGTGGATGACATGACCGATACGCCTTCCGGCAAGCGGCGTGAATCCTGGGCGCTGGGCGTCGGCAATATTCTGGCAGGCTTTTACGGCGGTATTGCCGGCTGCGCGATGATCGGCCAGACCATTGTTAACGTTGAGCTGGGCAAGGCGCGTACCCGGGTGTCCACCGTGGCCGCGGCGCTGGTGCTGCTGTTGCTGGTCACCGGTCTGAGCCAGATCATGGCACAGATTCCAATGGTGGTGCTGGCGGGCATTATGATGGTGGTCGCGGTAAAAACCGTGAACTGGCACAGCCTGCAGCCGGCCACGCTAAAACGCATGCCGTGGTCGGAAACGCTGGTGATGGTGCTGACTGTCGCTGTCACGGTGTGGACCGGTAACCTCGCGCTTGGCGTGCTGGTGGGCGTGATGCTCGCCATGATGCTGTTTGCCCGCCGCATCGCTCACGTGATCCATGCCGAACGTCAGCTGAGTGACGATGGCCAGCAGGTGCACTACACGGTGCGCGGACCGCTGTTTTTCGCCAGCAGCAACGATCTGTTTGAGCATTTTGACTACGGCCACGATCCGCAGCGCGTCACCATCGATTTGACCCACGCGCAGATTTGGGATGCCTCCAGCGTGGCGGCGCTCGACGCCATTGAGTACCGCTACCAGCGGCACGGCGCCAGCGTCACCTTCACCGGTCTGGATAACCGCAGCAGCGATTTCCGCGATCGCCTGAGCGGTAATCTCGGCTAAATCTGCAATCGGGACGCCCGGTGCGGGCGTCCTTTTCGGCATTATTTCACCAGGGCAAACAGATCATTGAGCGATTCGCTCATGGTTGGGTGGGTAAAAATCTGGTCACGCAGCACGCTATACGGCAGCCCGGCATCCATTACCGTTTTCACGATGTTAATGACTTCATGCGAGTCCGCTGCCAGCAGCGCCACGCCGAGAATCTGCTGGCTGCCATTATCAACCACGGCTTTCAGCATGCCACGGGTGTCGTCAACAACGCGCGCACGCGGAATCGCGGCGACCGGCAGTGTCACCACCTGAATATCCCGCCCCTGCGCGCGCGCCTGCGCTTCAGTCAAACCAATGCGTGATAACACAGGCGTCATAAACACGGAATACGGGATGTTAATGCGGTCTTCGGTGGTGCGCGTGCCCTTGCCCAGCAACTGATCGTAAACGATGCGGAAATCATCAAGCGAAATATAGGTAAACTGTGGCCCGCCGGTAACATCGCCCAGCGCCCAGATATGATCAACAGAGGTTTTAAGCTGTTTATCGACACGCACCGCGCCGCGCGCATCGGTCACCACTCCCGCGTTTTCCAGTTTCAGTGCCTTCGTCGCCGGGCGACGGCCCGTGGCGACCAGCAGCACATCGACTTCACGATCGCCCTGTGCGGTATGCAGCGTCACGCTGTCGCGACCGCTGGTTACACGCTGTAATGCAGTGTTGAGCTCGAGCTTAACGCCCTGCTCCTGCAGGATCCCGGCTATCGCCGCACCGATATCATCATCTTCCCGCGCCAGAAATTGCGGTGCACTTTCAAACAACGTCACTTCGCTGCCAAAACCGGCAAACATGGAAGCAAACTCAACGCCAATATAACCGCCGCCAAGGATCCCCAGCCGCTGCGGCAGTTGCGTTAATTTCAGGATCCCGCTGCTGTCAACCACGCGCGGTCCGGGAACTAAGCCTTCCAGCACAGGAAACACCGCTTCGGCACCGCTATTGATAAAAATTCGCTCAGCATGAATCTGGCTGACCTGCTGTGAGGAGGTGATTTTCAGCGTGTGGGCATCCACAAATTCCGCCTCACCATCAATGATATCGACCTGCGCAATGGCGGCCAGGTTGAGGTAATTCTTCTCACGCAATAATTCTACTACTGCCGCTTTGCGCTGCATGGCATCGCTGAAACTGGCATGATGTTGCACATCGTGTACCAGTGCTTTCGTTGGGATACAGCCAACATTAATGCAGGTGCCACCATACATTGCGCGGGATTTCTCGATGATCGCGACGCGCCAGCCGGCGCGACCCAGAGCCGCCGCCAGCGTTTTACCTGCTTTACCAAATCCGATGATTGCTGCCTGATAATGGTTCATGATGTTCTCCATGAGCGTCAAAAGTAGTCATCACCCAAAGCTTACGGTTTGCTGCCGTGCCGTATTTCGCCGCAACGCTGGTATTTTTGTCTTTGCGTCTGAATCAAGCGGGCAGTTCAGGGAAAAGGGAAAAAACAAATGGATCCATTGAGTCAACTGCTGCTGCTGCATAACCCGCAGGGCAGCATAGATAAGAACTGCGTGCTGAGCGGTGAGTGGCAACTGCCGCACAGCGCCGGGCACCTGTGCGCAGTGCGCTGGCATACGGTCACAGGCGGCCCGGTCATGCTGGATATGCCCGTCACTGCGGGTGTCGAACTCACCGCTGGCAGCGTCATATTTCTGCCGCAAAACGCCGCGCATCGTATTTATCAGCGCCATACTCAGCCAACCCAACTGGTATGCGGCCTGCTGGAACTGCCCGCGTCGGCGCATGCTTTCCTCACCGCCCTGCCCGAAGTGCTAATGCTGGCCCCCGAACCCACAAGCAGCGATGGGCGCTGGCTGGCTGCGGTGCTGCCGTTCATCACCCAGAGTGCTGATGCACTGCCAGCTGCTGGTGATGCCGCACTTCGCAGCCAGCAGATTGGCAGCCTGTTCACACTGGCGGTGCGTCATGGGCTCTCAACTCACGCAGCGCACCCTGGCTTACTCTCCGTGGCTCTGCATCCACGTCTTGGCCCTTTAATCACCCAACTGTGCGCCGCGCCGGAAAGGCCGTGGACGGTAGAAGCCATGGCTCAGCAAGTGTTTATGTCCCGCGCTTCCTTCGCGCTGCTGTTCCGCCAGCTCAGCGCTACCACGCCGCTGGCCGTGCTTACCGCCCTTCGTCTGCAGCTGGCCGCTCAGCGACTGGCGCGCGAAACAGCCCCGTTAATCAACATCGCTCTGGCCGTCGGCTACGCCAGCGAATCCTCCTTTCACAAAGCGTTTGTCCGTGAGTTTGGCTGCACACCGGGAGAATACCGACGTCGTGTTGAAACGCTGGCGCAGGACCGCTAAGAGTAAAGAAGAAAACTGTACGCGCTTCGCTTGCGTAAAGGCGTATTCGTGGCTTTGCTTATTTCTCAGTGCGTTAACGATTACTCGGTTCGTAACAGGAGGAGAGCAAGATGAGTGGTTTGATGAAGGCAGCCTTAGCGGCACTGACATTGGTTACCCTGGCCGGCTGTATGCAACACAGCGATGCGGTGGGCAGTGACGGACGTCCACATGCGCCCAGCAAACAGTCAGTGCCTGGCGCCAGCGAAGGCGAAGGCCCGGTCGGCCAGCCACAGGATTGAGATTAGCGGGACAGAAGTTATGTCCCGTTTTTATTTGACTGCATGACGTTGGCTCCATGAATTCCGGCATAAGTGAAGTCATGGTTAACGAGCTGGATCGTCTGGTAAGCGATGCAAAAGCCCTTAACTTCCCCAGTAATCTCGCTGCTAATCGGCAAATCCCGATTGCGATTGCCCACTTCAAGAGATGGCGAATAAATCAGAATTTTATTCCGGCCAGCTGATCATCTCCTCCAGCTGCCTGAGAATGTCCGGGAAGTAACTCTCATTGATAGCCAGTTCGCCCTTTATCTGAATGCTATCAGCATGGTGTTCCGGACGAAGAACATATTCAATAATCACGATATCATCACCCGTGATCTTACTCAGAACCATATTGAGCTGGTTGAGTTGGCTGCGAAAACTAAAAGATTCAATTTCATGGCGGGCCATTACCGCCTCGTAGTATCGAGAAAATGTTGCGCGCAGTTCCTTCAGTTCGCCGACGGTAAACTCAGTCTGAAACTGCACCTTTACTCCGCTGACGGAAAACTCCACATAAGACTTAACCCAGTCCCAGAGGTGATTAACCGGATCGGTTTCGTTATCAACAACACGCTCAAAGGGTGAGATGGTGAAGACGAATCCTTCATTTCTGAAATCAAACATGCGTGCTTTCCTGCCGGTTAATCAAAATATTTAAAATGGGTGATCGTCCAGTCTGACTCTCGCACCACAATCTCAAGAGTGTATTTTTTATACTCGGTTATGTTTAGCTTGCGATTGAGTTTATACATCTCAGTTTCGTAACGAAACATCCCTTCCCCTTTACGGGGATCCGCCATACGCCTGCCGTAACGGATAGCTTTTTCCTGGATATGTAATGGAACATAGCGCCCCGGTTCATACATATGCCGGGCTGCTGTTTCTGTCATTTTAAGGTTACCAGCAGATAAACCGGTTTTTAACCGCGCACGAAGAAACATGATAGTCGCCTGACTAAGTTTCACCCTGACAGCCGCGCGCGTAGAGGTTTCAAAAAGTACGCGGCCCGCGCGAAAAATACGGAAAACGCCAAAAGCGATAAGCGCAATATCGGTGGGATCAATCAGGGGGGCTTCAAGAGGAGCCTCTTCCAGGCGCAGAAAATGGCCCTGTGTATCATATATCTGCCACAGTCCCGGGGCCTGTGCGACTGAATAACCAATACACATGCCACTGGTTTCATCCAGTATGGGTTGTGCGTTATGCGGCAGTGTCCGGAGCCGGAGTTCAAAAAATACATCAGCCGGTAATGGCGACTGGAAGGTGTAATATCTACCCGGTTCTTTCGTTGCGGTTTCTGCAATCATCATCGTTCCCTCGTTTTTTACAAACTTGCGGTAGTACCACTGAATTTCAGAGCGACGACTCAAGATTACTCCCCGTTGCGTCATCAGCAAACCCAAATCATGTGCCCCCACCTCATCTTCGCCCCGGAGCATAACTTTGAGCGGGTAAGAGATAGGTGGCAGAAAATTTCTGGACGTCCTTGTCGTAAAGGCGAGCGGGGACAAGTGCCCACCTCCCCACTATCAATTGCGATCTCTATCATCATTTTCAGCATCAAAATGTTGAACACCTGGCTGCGCATGATCGAAAGAACGTGATGGTTCCAATGGTTGTGGTTGGCGGGCAGAGGAAAACCGTTTGATATTATGAAGTGATATTAGGCAAAATTTTCAGGCACAAAAAAACCGCCCTTGGGCGGTCACGACATTGCTACTTATTGCTTTGATTTTATTCGGTATTAAATATGGTGCCCGGGGCGGGACTTGAACCCGCACGACCATAAGCCGAGGGATTTTAAATCCCTTGTGTCTACCGATTTCACCACCCGGGCAGGGTGTAAACTGGAGGCGCGTCCCGGAGTCGAACCGAGGTGGACGGATTTGCAATCCGCTGCATGGCCACTCTGCCAACGCGCCTTTTAATCTGAGGTGCAAGCCGTCTGCGACGTATTGCAATATCTGGAGCGGGAAACGAGACTCGAACTCGCGACCCCGACCTTGGCAAGGTCGTGCTCTACCAACTGAGCTATTCCCGCATGTGCTTATGCTTCACCGAACTTGCTGATTTTACTCAGCTTCTTGCAGCCTTGCTGCCGTTCGATGCGATGCATTCTACTTATCTGACGCAACGAGTCAATAGAATTATCCACACACTGCGTCCGTTTGCTGCTTTTTAAATCGCATCGATCAGCTATCGAGCAAATCGCCGCGTGCCGCGCTTAAATACTGGAACATTGACCAGAAAGTCAGCACCGCTGCGATGTACAACGCCACCACGCCAACGCCTACTACGGTCGCGTCCGGACGCCACAGCAGCGCCACCAGCGACAGCATCTGCGCCGTGGTCTTCACTTTGCCAATCCACGATACCGCCACGCTGCTGCGCTTGCCAATCTCGGCCATCCACTCACGTAAGGCCGAGATAATGATTTCACGCGCGATCATGGTGGCGGCCGGCAGCGTGATCCACCAGGCGTGGAAATACTCGGCGACCAGCACCAGCGCCATCGCCACCATCACTTTGTCAGCGACCGGATCGAGAAAGGCACCAAAACGTGTTGTCTGCTTCCAGCGACGCGCGAGGAAGCCATCAAACCAGTCAGTGACCGCAGCAATGACAAACAGCAGCGCCGTCGCGAAGGGAGCCCAGTGAAATGGCAGATAGAACGCCAGCACGAAGAACGGGATCAGAACAACTCGAAACAGGGTAAGACACGTCGGAATGTTAAATTGCATATGCCAGTAACTGTCTGGTGTGAGTAGGATTTAACGTATGTTCCTACATTGCCCACCCTGTTTCAATGTTAGTGTTTCAGCGAGTAGTAGATTTTTTCCGCCAGGGCGAAGGAGATACCCGGTACTTTAGCGATCTCATCGACGCTGGCATTCATAAGCGGTTGCAGGCCGCCCATGTACTTCAGCAGCTGCTGACGCCGTTTGGGTCCGACGCCTTCAATGCTCTCGAGCGCGCTGGTGTTCTTCACTTTGGCGCGTTTTTTCCGGTGGCCCGAAATTGCATGATTGTGAGCGTCGTCACGAATGTGCTGGATAACATGCAGCGCCGGCGAGTCCGGCGGCAGCGAAACGCCCTCGCCTTCCGCCGCAAAGAACAGCGTTTCCAGGCCGGCTTTACGGTCGCTGCCTTTTGCCACGCCGAGCAGAATCGGCCGGTTTTTATCCCATGGCACATCCAGTTCCGCAAACACCTGCTGCGCCTGCGCCAG
>Ga0308166_1004581_pt1 | contig 10991 bp, 10 predicted proteins | sample PhyCR2_2_FD_202137 | JGI IMG/M metagenome (GOLD analysis project Ga0308166, IMG submission 202137) | Phyllosphere microbial communities from UC Gill Tract Community Farm, Albany, California, United States - DLSLCC.R2 | ecosystem: Host-associated > Plants > Phyllosphere > Unclassified | place... | reverse complement strand
GGGAAGAGTCGGCTCAAGCTGGTCGCTCTCGTTGTTCTGGTGGCGCTGACGGTGATCGCGCTGCCCTACCTTGCCGGCAGACTGGATTCGACCTTCACCCCTGGATCGAGCGCCTACTACCGCTTGATCGGTCCACTTCGGATCCTCGGGGATACGCTCGTGCATTTCCCGCTCGGACACCCGTACGGATCGCTGCGGAACACCGTGGCGGACTACGGCATCCTCAACGGTGCGGCTGCCGGCGACTCGCTCGACAACGGCTTCTACGTGATCGTGTTCTACTTCGGTTGGCTCGGTTTGATCGCGTCCATCGCGCTGGCACTCTGGGCGTTCGTCGCACTCGGCCGCGGGATCCACACGGGATCGATCGAGCAGGCCGCCATCCCGGTCTGGGTCGTCGGAAGCCTCTTGTTCTCTGGTGGCATCATGTTGCCGGAGTACGTCTTCACCCTGTGGGTGATCTTCGCCACCCGGCGACAAAGCCGATCCTTGATCCCAGGAGAGAGCGGTTCTGCACTTGCCTCCGAAGCTGTCGATAATCACCGTGACGTACAAGGACGAGGCAGGGTTGAAGCGGACCGCGGCTTCGCTCGAGGGCCTGCTCAAGGAGTCGGGCCGAGCTTGTGAACTCATCATCGTCGATGGCGGGATGTCGGCGGGAACAGCGCAACGGGCTGAAGACCTCGGCGACTCGGTACGCCTGATCTCCGAACCGGACACCGGCATCTACGACGCGATGAACAAGGGCATGGCCGCCGCGAGCGGCGACCATCTGTGGTTCTTGAACGGCGGTGACGAGTGCCTTGTTCGCTGGTCCCAGCTGTCCGTCATGCTCGGGGCACACGAGGGGGCGGTGGTCCTCGCGGACTTCGTTCTCGCGTCCAGCGCGCGCGAACAAACCCGCGCCACGCGATCACCCCGCTCGCTCTGGCACGCGTTGCCGACTTCGCATCAAGCGATCTTCTATCCCCGCGCACAAGTCAGTGATCGCTACGACGAGAGCTTTCGGGTGGCTGCCGATTACGACTTCACTGCCAAGCTCTACGCCTCGGGCGTTCCGTTCGTCGTCGAGCATGTCGCAGTCGCACGATTCCACCTCGATGGTACGTCGACCCAGCACGGGAGACTCATCGGCGCCGAAGCACGTCGGGTACAGCGAGACACTCTCGCCGTTCATCCTGCTGTGTCGTTCCTGAGCGGTCTTCGTCACCGTGCCGCACGCAAGTACCGGTCCATGCTCTCGAGAGGACAATGATGTCGTTCTACGGCAGCGCCAGCACAAGGCGGGAAGAGGCTTCTCTTTTCGGGGGGCATCCGTGGCTTCTCCAGCCCGGTTACTGGGCTCTCCGCGTGTACCGGTTCGGCCGGTACACCCTGCAGGTGAGGGGAATACGAGGAAGGATCTTGCACGCCCTGTACTTCCCTCTGTACAACGCAGTCCGACTCGTGACAGGCATCGACATCCCGCGAACCGTGGAGATCGGGCCGAGATTGATGATCCACCACTTCGGCGGGATCATCGTCCACCCACAAGCGCAGATCGGGGCTGACTGCGTGCTGCGGCACGGGGTGACGATCGGAGAACGTCGCGAAGGCGGTGGGGTACCGATCATCGGGGACAACGTGACCTTCGGCGCCTACGCGCAAGTGTTCGGACCGATCCGGGTCGGCTCCGGTGCCACCCTCGCGGCGATGGCTGTCGTCATTGATGACGTCGCGCCGGGGACGACGGTCATCGGTGCGCCCGCGAGGCCGACTGGACGTCGTGATGCCTAGGTTGACAGTGATCATGCCTGCCTGGAACGCGGAGAGCACGATCTCTGCGGCCCTTCGGTCGACGCTCGTGGCGATGCCCACGGACGCGGAGATCCTGGTCTATGACGACGCAAGCACCGACGGAACCAGACGGGTCGTGGGACGCTTCGCCGATAGAACGAGTCGGGTCTCCTTGGTCGAAGGTCGGCGTAACGTTGGTGCTGGTGAAGCGCGCAATCAGCTGGTCGCTCGTTCAGACAGTGAGTTCGTCGCGGCGATGGACGCGGACGACATCTGCCTGCCGCATCGCTTCGTCGGCTACCGCCGTTCGATGTCGAAGTCGGACCTCCGTTTCGCACCCATTGCCCGCTTCGAGCACCGGTCCCGTGTCCACATACCAAGACCGGCCGCGCTGTCACCAGCTGCCATGCCCGTCGCGCTGCTCGTGCTGAACCCCGTTCCGCAGTCGACGATGATTGCTCGGCGGAGTGCTCTCGATGGTGTCGAGACGTATCGGCCGGGGCACGCGGAGGACTACGAATTGTGGCTGCGCTTGGCTGCCTCTGGTGCGCGCATATCGCTGACCTCGTTCCCGACTGTTGCATATCGACACCACCCGAACCAAGCGACGTCCCAACCCGGCTACGAGCAGCAGGTGCGGGACAACGAGGCCCTCATCGAGTCCTACAACGCTCTCGCTGCTGCTGTGCTGGGCATCGACGCACGCGACACGAGTACCGAGGAGCTTCGATCAAGGCTCGAGTGGAGCGCCGGGCAGGTGGAGAGCAGTCGAGATCGTGAGCACCTGCGGCGTTTGCTGCGATCGCGATGGAGTTTTCCTCTTCGCGCGCCCGGAAGCGTCTGATCAAAGGAATCGGACGACCAGTAGGGCAGCCAGAACAGCCCACTCCACGACGATCTGCACGATGGCGTACTTGAGCGCTACGGGAAGCAGCGACCGGTGGAGTGTAGCCAGGGCGAGTCCCTGGATGAGAGCGCCCACGGCCAACCCGATCAGCGCGCCGTTCGTGCTGTAGAGCAGCCCGAGGACGATGGCGAGCAGCGGGACCAGAAGGAGCACCCCGAGGTTCAGGAGCGAATGCCGTAGCTCTGCCTTGATCTGCAGTTTCCACGACATGAAGGAACTCAGTGTGAGAGAGGGCAAAAGCAGTGCCATCGAAGAGATCATGAGCGCAACGTGTACCCACCCCGGGCCGAAGAAGATCGCTTCGAGCACCGGTGCACCCAGCGACAACACGATAGCTGCTACGAAGGTCACGAGGTGGAGCGCTTTCCAGACGCGCTTGTCGAACGTGCCGTCGTCACCGGGTTGGGCGGCTCGGCGAGCCATCCGCTCGACGATCGCTCCCCCGAGGGAAAGCTGGACCTGGGTCACGGGGGTGACGATCAACTGGTACGAACGGGCGTACGCCGCCGCCGCTCCGACGGGGAGGATCAGCGGCAACGTGCCTGAATCGATCGCGCGGCTTGCGTAGGAAGCGACGTTCAGCGGGAGGACCTTGAGTCCGTAGCGGAACGGGTTCGGGGCTTCGACGACGGTTCCGACAACGGCGGGTTCGTCGCGGTCCCTTGAACCGTTTCGTCCGACGAGAAGCGAGAGTACGAGCGTCAACACCAGCCGAGCCACCGAGGTCAGCGCGAGTTGCACACAGAGGACCGTGACCGAGTGCATCTGGGCGGCGAGGAAGATCGCGGAGCCGAAACCGACGAGAGTGGCTCCCACATCGGTCACGGCGATCGTCGGGTACCTGCGGAAGACCATCAGCTGCCCTCGGAGCGGCTGGATCAGTGACTGTGCGACGAGGCCTGACACGAGGATGAAGACGTCCAGGGCGCGAGGAGGACCGGTCGGCAGGTCCATGAAGGACAAGAGGAACAGCGCTCCAGACAGCACCACACCACCGGCTGCGGCGCTGACAAGCGAACTTGACCAGGCTGATCGTCGAAGCGACCCCGAAACACCATGAACGAGCAGGAAGCCCATCGCCGAGAAATCCGTGGCCAAGGCCGCCATGGTGTACACGAACACGAACACGGCGAATTGCGCGTAGCTGGCCGGACCAAGTTCGCGCGAAAGAACTGCGAAGGCTGCCAACGACGCGATCAACGAGAGCGCTTGGCTCGCGGGGAGCCACCCCAACGACAGCGACTTGCCGAATCGACTCATGCGTTCGGCACAGCAACCCAACCAGCGCGTCTCAGGTTCCCCGGACGGTCGAAGAACCAGGTGCTCGGAGCGGCGACGGGTACGCCGGACGCGAGCTCCGCGGCCCACCAGGAGAAGGTGCTGTTCGGAATGACCAAGGCGCTCGCCCGCGACATAGCCACGAGCGTGTCGAGCGGCGACTCGATGTCCTCCGGTCCGACGATCTCGCTGCGAGGGACGTCGAACTCACGCTGCACTGCCGCTGGGTCATCGGTGTAGATGACGCACTCGTCGATGCGTATGCCGAGCCTGCTGCATGCGGCTTCGTAGTAGAGGCGGGACAGCATGCCGAAGGTGCGTTGAGCCGCCGGAGAAGACGTGTAATCCCCACGCCGAACGTGCAGAACTGGGCGGCCTTCTGCGGACGTTGCGATGGACGTCTTCCGCCGGTACTCAGCGACCAGAGCTGTGGTCGCCTTCGTGGGCAGCGCCAGTGAGGCTTCGTCCTGGAAGAACCCAATGTTGAACGTTCCGCGTCGGAAGGCGGACGGGTGCGTCTCAGAGTCACTGAAGAGGTTCACCATCGAACGGTCGCGGGATTTCGATCGCTGTCGGCCGCGCCAGTTGTACGGCTGTCCGAGTCGGAAGTCCTCGGTGGGAGTTGTCAGCGCCGACGCCGAGAGCAACTCTCCGAGCTCGAACTGTCGAAGTCGGTCGCGGCCGTAGCTGCTCGTCGAGACCAGCAGGTTCGCGGTCGTATCGGACAACGTCAACCCGGCGTTCAACTGGAAGAGTTGATTGCCGAGGCCCCCCTGCGCCCAGAGGACAGACGCGTCCTTCAGTCGAGTCGCCAAGCGCTCGTTCCCCTTCGTTCGGTTGAGCCAGTTTCCTCGAATGCCGTTCTGGCCGGCACCGGAGCACTCACAGGTTTGAGAACCGCACGCCTGTCACGCGCGCAGGGTTTCCTTCGAGAACGCTGTTCGCCGGATGAGTTCCGGAGACGACCGACATTGGCTTCGCAAGGCATGATTCACCCAACTTGGTGCCGCCGAGGACCATGCAGCGCGCGGTGATCCAGGTGCCGGCACCAATCTCGATCGGGCGGGTGATCAGCGCCATGTCAACCCGATGTGCGTGACTACCCGTAGTGAGGAAGGTCTCCTGAGAGATCACGACGTCGTTCCCGATCCGGATGTCATCTTGGTTGTGGAACCAGACGCCTTCACCGATCCAGCAGTCGTTTTCGATGTGGAGCTTCCATGGAAAACGGACCCGCATCCGAGGGCGCATGATGACACCGGTCCCGATTTCTGCTCCGAACAGCCGCAGGACCCGGGCCCGGATGGACGAGCTGATCTGCCAGGGATTGGTGACGAAGAGCAGCTCCGCGACAGCCCACAGGTAGATCGTGAGCTTGCTCCGGTCCCATGAACTCCGTTCACCGGGAGCCGACTTGAGTGCAATGACGGGCACTCTCGCGTCCGACACCATTGCCCGCCTCTCTGCGCGCCCGAGTACGCGTCGCGCCGATGCTACCGGGTGTGGGTTCCTCGCGGCAGTTGCCACAACGCGGAACACGGACGGCCGTGTCTCAGGTCCAGGTCTTGTAAGCCCTTGCAACTGTTATGGTCGCCCCATGCGGCAGGGGTCAGTTCTCGTAGTGGGTTTGAACTTCCCGCCTGAGCCTGCCGGGATCGCTCCGTACACCGGAGGACTGGCGAGTGCCTTGTCGGCGTCCGGCGTCGACGTCAGTGTCATCACGACGTTTCCCCATTACCCCGCGTGGTCGTTCGGTGCCACCCCTCCTCCTTGGTCGGACACGTCGTCCGTCGCGGGGTGTGCTGTCCGCCGAGTACGCCACAAACTGCCCGCTCGGTCAGGCGGGCTGAGCCGTCTTGCATCCGAGGTGAGCTTCGGAGTGCGTGCCGCGACGCAGCGCTGGGCGAGACACGATGTCCTCGTCCTGGTCTCGCCGGCCCTGTTCAGCTCGGCGATCGCACTCGTGAGGGCTCGTGTCCTCCGGCGAAGAATGCCGGTCGTGACCTGGGTGCAGGATCTCTACTCGCTCGGCCTCCGCGAAACCCGCACCGCTTCTGGGCTCGGCGTGCGAGTCGTTGCAGCTGTCGAGCGCTGGGTGCTCAGACGATCCTCGACGGTCGTCGTCATCCATGACCGGTTCAAGCGAACGGTGATCGAGGAGCTCGGGGTGCCCGAGTCACGCGTGGTCGTGATGCGCAACTGGACTCACCTCGAACCGCCTGCGGTCGCCGACCGGAACAGTGCTCGTGAAGCCCTCGGCTGGGCATCAGACGAGACGGTTGTCCTTCACGCAGGCAACATGGGTGTGAAGCAGGGGCTCGGGAACGTCGTCGAAGCGGCGCGTTTGGCTGGGAAGCGAGGCTTGCGGATTCGTTTCGTCCTCCTCGGCGACGGCAATCAGCGTGCGCAGTTGGAAAAGCTTGCTTTCGATGTCCGGAACTTGCAGTTTCTTGCTCCGTTGCCCGATGGGGAGTTCGCAGCGGCGCTGAACGCTGCCGATGTTCTCCTGGTCAACGAGGCGCCAGGTGTGTCTGGAATGGCTGTTCCCAGCAAGTTGACCAGCTACTTCGCTACCGGAGTTCCGGTGCTTGCGGCCACAGACCTGGGGAGCGTCACGCGGTCAGAGGTCCTGAGTGCTGAGGCCGGGCCTGTGGTCTCCGCAGGCGAGCCATCGGAGCTTGTCGACGCTGTCCTGGCACTGGCCGCGGATGAGTCAGCGCGTCAGCGCTACGGGCGAGCGGCTCGGGCGTACCGAGCAGAGCACCTCACGGCCGGCGCAGCGCTGGACCGATTCCAAAGTATTCTTCATGAACTTCTGCCCGAACGGTTCCGCGCGTCGAGCTCGGACGAAAAGACAGGGATCAATTGACCAAGCGCGCACTCATCACCGGGATAACCGGACAGGACGGGTCCTACCTCGCTGAGCTGCTCCTCCGCAAGGGGTACGAGGTCCACGGGATCATCCGACGAGCTTCGACGTTCAACACCTCGCGGATCGACCACCTGTACGTCGACCCGCACGAGTCGCAGGCGAAGTTGTTCCTGCACTACGGGGACCTTGGCGACGGTGCGCGGCTCGTTAGCCTCCTCAGCGAGCTGAAGCCCGACGAGGTCTACAACCTCGCGGCCCAGTCGCACGTCCGGGTGTCGTTCGACGAGCCGGAGCACACCGGTGACGTCACGGGTGTGGGCACGATGCGCATGCTCGAGGCGGTCCGGGTGTCCGGCATCCACACGCGCTTCTACCAGGCGTCCTCCTCCGAGATGTTCGGTGCCACCCCGCCGCCGCAGAACGAAGAGACGCCGTTCTGGCCGCGTTCTCCGTACGGTGCGGCGAAGGTCTACAGCTACTGGGTGACTCGAAACTACCGCGAGGCCTATGGCATGTTCGCGGTGAACGGGATCCTGTTCAACCACGAGTCCCCCCGTCGCGGTGAGACCTTCGTCACCCGGAAGATCACCCGTGCGGTCGCTCGGATCAAGGCCGGCCTCGAGGACCACGTGTACCTCGGTAACCTCGACTCCGTCCGCGACTGGGGGTACGCCGCCGAGTACGTCGAGGGCATGTGGCGGATGCTGCAGGTCGACGAGCCGGACGACTTCGTCTTGGCGACCGGCGGCGACTTCACGGTCAAGGACTTCCTCACCACCGCCTTCTCGCACGCCGGGCTGAACTGGGAGGACCACGTTCGGTTCGACGAGCGGTACCTGCGACCGAGCGAGGTGGACGCCCTCGTCGGCGACGCCTCAAAGGCCAAGGAGAAGCTCGGTTGGGAGGCGACCGTCGACACCGCCGAGCTGGCGAGGATCATGGTCGACGCCGACATCTCGGCGCTCGAGCACGAGGGCCGTCCGTGGATCGACACCGTCCGACTCGAGAGCTGGGGTTCCTGATGGACACGACCGACTTCACCGCCGGTCCGATCGACCGGGCTGATCGCGTCTACGTCGCGGGACACCGTGGTCTGGTGGGCTCGGCGGTCTGGCGCAAGCTCGAGTCGGAGGGCTTCACGGACGTGGTCGGGCGCACTTCGTCCGAGCTCGACCTGAAGGACCGCGCCGCAGTCTTCGCCTTCTTCGCGGACCAGCAGCCGAGGCACGTCGTGCTCGCCGCTGCCAAGGTTGGCGGGATCATGGCGAACAACACCTATCCGCACGACTTCCTGAGCGAGAACCTGCAGATCCAGGTCAACGTGATGGATGCCGCGGTGGAGCACGGCGTCGAACGTCTCGTGTTCCTCGGCTCGTCCTGCATCTACCCGAAGATGGCCGAGCAGCCGATCCACGAGGACGCGCTGCTCACGGGGCATCTCGAACCGACGAACGACGCGTACGCCATCGCCAAGATCGCCGGCATCCTCCAGGTGCAGGCCGTCCGTCGGCAGTTCGGCCGTCCGTGGATCTCGGCCATGCCGACCAATCTCTACGGCCCGGGTGACAACTTCTCGCCGACTGGGTCCCACGTGCTACCAGCGCTCATCCGCCGGTACGACGAAGCCGCTCGCAGCGGTGCATCGACGGTGGAGAACTGGGGGACCGGGTCGCCACGTCGTGAGTTCCTGCACGTCGACGACATGGCGGCAGCGGTGTTCCACCTCATGGAGCACTACGACGGTCCTGACCAGGTCAACGTCGGCACCGGATCTGACGTGACGATCAAGGAGATCGCGGAGACGATCGGCAAGATCGTCGGGTTCGAGGGCGAGACGGTCTGGGACACCACCAAGCCGGACGGCACCCCCCAGAAGCTGCTCGACGTGTCGAAGCTGGCGGACGCTGGATGGACGGCGCAGATCGGCCTCGAGGACGGGCTCCGCAGCACCATCGACTGGTACCGCGAACACGCGGATTCCGTCCGTCAGTGACGGTTGTCGAACGCGCGGAACCGTAGGATCGCCACATGTCCGACGCGCCCGAGTCGCGACGCACTGCAGTACGCCGGGGGTCCAGGGCCCGGATCGTCCTGTGGGTCGTCCTCGCCCTTGTCCTGCTGCTGATCCTCGCCGTCGCCTGGGTCGGTGTCCGCGGCATGCTCGCCAAGGGGCATCTGGAGCGCGCCGTCGGGGACGTCGACACGCTCCGGTCCCAGCTGACCGGCGGTGACACCGCCGCCGCCCAGAAGACGGCGCGCCACCTCGAGGACGAAGCAGCGTCGGCGCGATCGCTGACCGGTGACCCCGTCTGGGGTGCGGCGCAGTCCGTGCCGTTCTTCGGGACCAACTTGCGGGCCGTGCGGGACGTCTCGGTGATCGTCGACGACGTGGCCAGCGACGCCGTCAGTCCGGTCGCCGGCGTCCTCGGGAAGCTCGGGTCGAACTCGTTCACGCCGAAGAACGGCAAGATCGACCTCGACCCGATCGAGGACGCGCAGCCGGCGGTCGCCGAGGCCACGAAGACGCTCCAGCAAGCACGCACCGACGCGGCGCGAATCGACACCAGCGGAACGCTGTCGCCCGTCACCACCGCGGTGGGGCAGCTGCGGAACGCGCTGTCGTCCGCGTCCGAGCAGGCGGTCGCAGCGAACCGCATCGTGCAGCTCGCGCCGGCAATGCTGGGTCACGACGGGGACCGGAACTACCTGCTGTTGTTCCAGAACAACGCCGAGTTGCGCGCGGGCGGCGGCATCCCCGGGGCAGTGGCGCTCCTGCAGGTGAAGGACGGTGCGATCAACTTGGGGAGCCAAACGTCCGGGTCGTCCTTCGGACCGTACGACAAGCCGGTACTCCCGCTGACCGACGACACGCGTGGGCTCTACGGAGACATCACCGGCGAGTACATGCTTGACGTCACGCTGACGCCGCGCTTCGACGTGTCGGCGAAGCTCGCGCGGGAGATGTGGAAGCAGCGGTTCGCGCAGCAGGTCGACGGCGTACTCGCCATCGATCCCGTGACGCTGAGCTACCTGCTCAGGGCGACGGGCCCCGTGCAGCTTCCGACCGGCGACACCCTGACCGCGGACAACGCGGTCCAGTTGCTGCTGAGCGATGTGTACGCCAAGTACCCAGACCCGGCCGTGCAGGACGCGTTCTTCGCATCCGCCGCCAGCGCGGTCTTCGCCAAGGTTTCTTCGGGCGGGTTCGACACGAAGGCCTTCGTGTCTGCACTGACCCAGAGCGCTGATGAAGGCCGCCTGCGGCTCTGGAGCGCGGACAAGGCCGAGCAGCGCCGCATCAGCGGGACACCGGTTGCCGGCGAGCTGCCGACGGCGACCGCCGACTCGAGCCAGTTCGCCGTCTACCTGAACGACGGCACCGGCTCGAAAATGGACTACTACCTCGACAAGAGCGTCTCCGTCGGCAGTTCGGTGTGCCGGAAGGACGGGCGTCCGACGTCCGTCGTCCAGATCACTCTGAAGAACACAGCACCTGCCGATGCCGCGACGAGCCTGCCACGGTACGTGACGGGTGGCGGCGACTTCGGCGTCGAGCCCGGCAAGATCAAGACCCTGCTCGCCGCGTACGCACCCGAGGACGCGATCTTCCTCGGTGCCACGAAGGACGGCAAGACCACTCCGGTGCAGACAGCGACCGACGGCGGGCACCCGGTGGCCCAGTTGCAGACCCTGCTCGCCCCCGGCGAGAGCCTGACCTACCGCGTCGCGTTCCTCGGCGAGGCCAAGTACGCGAAGGCAGCGGTGCAGGCGAACTCGACTCCCGGTGTCCGGCAGGCCGAGACGAAGCCCCTCACGTTCGACTGCGAGCAGCCGCTCGCCGCTGGCTGACATCGGAAGCTCCGGAAAGCGAACCGCGGAGTGCCCCCACTCCGAGGGGCAGAAGACCAACCTGTCCGGGTCCAAAGGTCCTTGATCTGACGCACAGCGTGCTCTAGCGCGCACCGTGAGGGCCTCTCACCTGGGGTTTCTGGCACCTAAGGCCTCGATCGACCGACGCTTGGGCCGTGCGGCGGGCAGTGAACGCGGATGAACACACGTCGACCAATGACCGAAATCCACGTGATCTGGTACCAAGCTGGGAAAGTCCGCTAGATTGAGACAACTTCGCCATAACAACCGCCATTTCTGTGGCTGGGG
>Ga0308166_1004580_pt1 | contig 10991 bp, 7 predicted proteins | sample PhyCR2_2_FD_202137 | JGI IMG/M metagenome (GOLD analysis project Ga0308166, IMG submission 202137) | Phyllosphere microbial communities from UC Gill Tract Community Farm, Albany, California, United States - DLSLCC.R2 | ecosystem: Host-associated > Plants > Phyllosphere > Unclassified | place... | reverse complement strand
TGCTCCAGCACATGGCGCATCAGGTCGTGGTATTGACGCATCGGTGTGGCTCGCATTGAAAGATTGAAAACCCGCGCATTTTACCCGAAGCCGGCGCCGGTCCGCACGGCGCCGTTTACGACGCCCGCGCCAGCGCGCGCGCCAGCAGCGCGACCGCTTCGCGCACCCGTCCGTCCGGCGTGTCGAGCAGGTTGTCGCCGACGTACAGCTCGAAGTACGACGTATCGGACAGGGCGCCGTGGTTGACGCGGTTGAACGGCCAGATGCCGTGGTCGCGCGCCAGTTCCTGGCGGATGGCCAGCGCGCGCTCGCGGCCGACGGGCAGGTGAACGTGCAGCATGTTCGCCTGCGGCCGCGCGGGATTGACGCGCAGCTCGGGATGGTCGCGCAGCACGTCGTACAGGAAGCGCGTGCGTTCGAAGTACGCCGGCATCGCGGCGAGGCGCGCCTCGAACTGCATCGCCGCGGCGACGACATACGGCGTACGGTGGATCACGTTGCCGCCCTGGCGCCTGAACCATTCCGCCGCCTCCGTCACGAACGCGCGGCTGCCGCCCAGCATGGCGCCCCCGAGGCCGCCGATGCCCTTGTACAGCGACGTGTACACGGTGTCGAAGCCGGCCGCGATCTCGGCGACCGTGCGTCCGTAGCTCGCCGCCGCTTCCCACAGCCGCGCGCCGTCCATGTGCAGGTGGATGCCGTTCGCACGGCAATGCGCCTTGATCGCTTCCAGCTCGTCCCACGACGACAACTGGCCGCCGATCTCGCGCATCGGGATCTCCAGCGCGACGGCCGCGAGCCGGTCCGGCACGTTCGCGATGTCGGCCGCCGTCCACGGACGGAACGGATCGCCCACGCGCAGCGCGCGGAAGTGGTCGAGCATCTGGTAGTTGGAACGTTCGTGCACGAAGATGTGCGCCGTCGGGTGCAGCGCGACCGGCCGGCCGCCGCGGGAGTCAGCGGCCAGGCGCAGCGTGGTCACCTGCGCTAGCGTGCCGCTGATGCAGAACACGGCCGCTTCCATGCCGAGCCGTTCGGCGACGCGGCGTTCGAATTCCTGGATCAGGGCGCCGTCGCCGTACACGTCGTGGGCGACGCCGTTGGCTTCGCACCAGGCGGCCATGGCGCCGAACATCTCGGCCGGGGTACGGGCGCGGTGGCCCGGGAGGATGGTGGTGCAGCGGGCGATCAGGTCGGTGTCGTTCAAGCGAATCTCCGGGCAGGTAGCGGGACGGGCCGCGCTACTCTACACCGAAGCCGCGGCGCTCGCCAGGCCGGCCGCCGCGCCGGCGCTCAGTACTGCGCGATGGCGGCGCGCGCGGCCGCCGCCTCCTGCTGGTCCAGCTTGAACAGGCGCACGGCGCGCGCCAGCTGGTCGGCTTGTTCCTGCATCGCCTGGGCGGCGGCGCTGGCTTCCTCGACCAGGGCGGCGTTCTGCTGCGTGACCTGATCCATGTCGCCGATCGAGCGGTTGATCTGCTCGATGCCGGTGCTCTGCGCCGCGTTGGCGGTGCTGATGCGGGACATGATCGTCGTGACCTTCTCGGCGCTGGCCAGCACCTCGGTCATCGTCACGCCCGCTTCCTGCACGATGCGGCTGCCGGCGTCCACTTCCGACGTCGAGGCGACGATCAGGTCCTTGATTTCCTTGGCGGCGGCGGCGCTGCGCTGCGCCAGGTTGCGCACTTCGGTCGCGACGACCGCGAAGCCGCGCCCCTGTTCGCCCGCGCGCGCCGCTTCCACGGCCGCGTTCAGCGCCAGGATGTTGGTCTGGAACGCGATGCCGTCGATGACGCCGATGATGTCGCCGATCTTGCCGGACGATGCCTTGATCGTGTCCATCGTGGTGATCACTTCGCGCACCATGCGGCCGCCTTCCTGGGCCACCATCGACGTGTTCACGGCGAGCTGGTTCGCTTCCTGGGCGTCGCCCGCGTTGCGGCGCACGGTCTCGGTCAGGTCCTGCATCGAGTTGGCGGTCGATGCCAGGTTCGCGGCCTGCTGTTCGGTGCGGGTGCACAGGTCCAGGTTGCCGCTCGAGATTTCGCCCGAGGCATTCGCGATGTGTTCGGCGCCGGCACGCACCTGGCCGACGACGGACGACAGCCCGCTGCTGATGCTGTTCATCGCCTCGGCCAGGAGGCCGATCTCGTCGCTGCGGTCGACGGGCATGCGTACCGTCAGGTCGCCCTGGGCGATGCGCACGGCGGCGTCGCGCGCCTGTTCCAGCGGGCGGGTGACGGTGCGCTTCATCACGGTGTGGAGGATCGCGGCGAAGATCGCCAGCGCGGCCAGGCCGATGCCGATGTAGCGGTTGCGCAGGCGCGTCGCTTCCTTCGTGATTTCGTCTTCGTAGGTGCCGCCGGCGATCAGCCAGTTCCAGTCCTTGTACAGCTTGAACGCGGCGACCTTGGTGCGCGGGCTGGTCTCGCCGGATTCGGCGTTCTGCCACGGGTAGGTGACGAGGCCTTCCTTCTTCTCCATCATCTCCTTGATGAATTCGTGGCCGTCGGCGTCGCGGCTGGCCAGGATGTTCTTGCCTTCCTTGACCGGGTGGACGATCAGGTCGCCCTGGGTCTTGCCGGGCGTCGCGTCCAGCACGAAGTAGTAACCCGTATCGCCCACCTTCATTTTCTTGATGCGGGCGCGCAGGGCGGCGACGTTGGCGTCGACGTCCAGGCCGACATACAGGATGCCGATGACTTTGCCGGCGGCGTCGCGGATCGGCTCGTAATCGGTCATGAACTGCTTGCCGAACAGTTTGACGAGGCCGACGTACGCCTTGCCGTCGCGGATGGCGGCGTAGGCCGGGCTGGCGCGGTCGAGCGCGGTGCCGACGGCGCGGTCGCCGTTTTCCTTCTTCACGGAGGTGCTGATGCGGACGAAGTCGTCGCCGCTGGCGACGAAGATCGTCGCGTTGCCGCCGGTCTGGCGCGTGAAGCGGTCCGGCTGCGTGAAGTCGAGGTTGAGCGGCGTGCCCGCGATCTTCAGCGTCGGTACCTGCTTGTCGCCGACGGCCACGAGCGCGGCCGTGTCGAGCGTGAAGTCGCCTTCGAATCCGGTGGCGAAGATGCGCCCGAAGCTGATGGCCTGGCTGCGCATCGCGCCATCGAACACGTCGACGGTATTGATGACGCTTTGCAGTTCCGTGTTGACGCTGGCAATGGCACGGCCATGCAGCAGCGACGACGTCGTCCAGCTGATGGTGAAGACAAGGGCCGCCAGGATGGCGCTGACGAGGGCGAAGCTGAACGCGGTGATCTTGGACCCGACGGTCCAATTCGCGACACGGAACGATGGCTTGTTCATAGGGACAGGTAGACGAGACTAATATTGCGCAATGTTACGCGAAATATCCTCAAAGAAACAAAAAGATGTCCCTAGTTCGATGTGTTCAAGCAACAAAACCTTGTCGTCGTGTCATCTCCGGTTGTGAATACGGCTTCGAACTTGTCGCAGCGACAAGTCAGTGGGCGACCTGGACGTTGTGAAACTGCAAAGCGGCGAGGTTGGCGTAAATGCCGCCCAGCGCCACCAGCGACGCATGCGTGCCCGTCTCGACGATGCGGCCGTCTTCCATCACGATGATGCGGTCGGCGCGCTGCACCGTGGCGAGCCGGTGCGCGATGATGAGGGTCGTGCGGCCGACCATCGCCGCCTCCAGCGCGCGCTGCACGAGGCGCTCGGACTCGGCGTCGAGCGCGCTCGTGGCCTCGTCCAGTAGCAGCAACGGCGGGTTTTTCAGCAGCGCGCGGGCGATCGCGATGCGCTGGCGCTGGCCGCCCGACAGGCGCACGCCGCGCTCGCCCAGGTACGCGCCGTAGCCCTCGGGCAGGCGCTCGATGAATTCGTGGGCCGCGGCCAGCTTCGCGGCGGCGACGACTTCCGCGTCCGTCGCGTCGGCCCGGCCGTAGCGGATGTTTTCCAGCGCGTTGGCGGAGAAGATCACGGTATCCTGCGGCACGATGCCGATCGCGTCGCGCAGCACGTGCAGGTCGAGGTCGCGGATGTCGACGCCGTCCAGGCGGATGCTGCCGGCCTGCGGGTCGTAGAAGCGCAGCAGCAGCTGGAACAGCGTGGTCTTGCCGGCCCCCGACGGTCCCACCACGGCGACCGTCTCGCCCGGCTTCACGTCGAGGCAGACGTGGTCGAGCGCGGCGGTTTCGAGCCGCGACGGGTACGAGAACTGCACGTTCGCAAGCGTCAGGGCGGCGCCGCCCGCCGCGCGCGCCGGCAGCGGCGTCGGGTGCGCCGGGTTGCTGATCGAAGAGCGTACGGCCAGCAGTTCCAGCAGGCGCTCGGTGGCGCCGGCCGCGCGCTGGGCTTCGCCCATCACTTCCGACAGCGCGCCGATGGCGCCCGACACGATCGACGCGTACAGGATGAACTGGCCCAGGTCGCCGCCCGTCATGGTCCCTTCCAGCACGGCGTGCGCACCGAGCCACAGCACGAACACGATGGCGCCGAACACCAGCGCAATGGCCAGCATCGTCAGCACGGCGCGCGCGCGGATGCGCCGCATCGCGGTCGCGAACGCGCCTTCGACGGACGTGCCGAAGCGCTGCGCTTCGATTTTCTCGTGCGTGAACGCCTGCACGGTCGGCATGGCGTTGAGGATTTCGCCCGCCAGCGCGGACGCGTCGGCGATGCGGTCCTGCGAGTCGCGCGACAGCTTGCGCACGCGCCGGCCGAACAGCACGATCGGCACGACCACCAGCACCAGCAGGCCGAGGATGATGGACGTGAGCCTGGGGCTCGTCACGAACAGCATCGCGAGGCCGCCCACGAACAGCAGCGTGTTGCGCAGCGCGAGCGAAATGCTGGTGCCGACCACCGCCTGGATCAGTGTCGTGTCCGTCGTCAGGCGCGACAGCACTTCGCCCGTGCGCGTCGCCTCGAAGAATTCCGGCGACTGTTCGACGACGTGGCGGTAGACGGCGCTGCGGATGTCCGCCGTGACCCGTTCGCCCAGCCACGACACCGTGTAGAAGCGCGCCGCCGTCGCCACCGCGAGCACCGCGGCCACCCCGAACAGCGCGAGGAAGGTGGCGTTGACGCTGGCGGCGCCCGCCGCCCCGGCGCTGGCGGAAAAGCCGTGGTCGATCATCTGCTTGAACGCATACGGGATCGCCAGCGTCGCGCCGGCCGCAACGAACAGGGCGATGCCGGCGAACAGGAACTGGCGGCCGTACGGGCGCAGGAACGGCAGCAGGCCTTTCAGCGCGGCCAGGGCGCCCTTGCGCGGGGGCGCCGCGCCCGCTGCGGCGGCGGTGTCGGTGGTGTGGGCGGTGTCGCTGGTGGAAGCCTTGCTCATATCGTCGTTCGTCGTTCGTCGTTCGGGTCGTTGCACATGCCGTGCGCGCTCACAGCTTCATCGCGGCGACGTAGCCGGTCAGCTCGAGGTAGCCGCGTCCCGCCGGCTGCCCGTCGCGCTGGACCGCCACGGCGCCTTCCCAGTACACGGCCCCGGTCGAGCGGCGCGAGTCGAGCTCCTGGTCCGGTTGCAGGGGTTCCAGGCGCCAGCGGGTGGCGCCCGTATCGAGCTGGAGAGCGACCGGGTAGGTCGCGTTCGTGCGCGCCGACGTCCACGTGCGCTGCGGCGTGAAGCGCACGGCGTCCGCGCCGTACTGCGTGACGTGGCCGGCACCGTCGCGCCAGGTCGCGTGGGCCCACAGTGTACTCCCATCCCTGGCGCGGATGCGGAAGGCCATCAGGGCGCCGCCGTCGTCGAGGTTCACGCCGGTCCAGTCCCAGCCCGTCGCGGACGCGTCGAGCACCTGGCTGGACCATTCGTGGTCGAGCCAGGCGGTGCCCGTCACGGCCTGCTTGCGGCCCCCCCGCTGGACTTCGCCGTCGACCGCCAGGTGCGGCTCGCTGTAGTAATAACTGGCGTGGCCCGCCTGCGCGCCTTTCTGCGAATAGCCGGCCGCGCCCTGCAGCAGCACCGGCTGCGTGGGCGACAGGCGCAGCGTGAACGCCAGTTCGCCCGAGCGCACGACGACGCGGTAGCGGCCGTCCGCTTCGCGCCGCATGCTCCAGTCGTCCAGCTTCACGTCCGTCGTGCCGGTGTTGGCGTAGGCGAGGCCGAAGCCGGCCCGCGCGCTCTTCTGGTCGTGCACGAGGTGGCCCAGCGCGGGGTCGGACAGCGCCGCGTGGCCGATGATCAGCTGCTTGGGCGCGAACGCGCTCGGGTTGGCGGGATCGGTCTCGGTGCGGCTGCGGAAGAACGTGACCTGGAAGCCGAGCGGCTTGCCGTCCGGCGTCTTGAGCCAGCCGGTCGCGTACCACCATTCCGTGCGGTAGTCGGGATGCGCACCGTAGTCGGCCGGGAACACGAGCGCGCGGCCCGGCGTCACGGGCGCGAACACGGGCGGCGCGGCGAGCGCGCAGGCGCCGGCGGCCAGCCACAGGACCAGCGTGCGCAGCAGGGTCGTCACCGATACCATCACCAGTCCTCCCTGACGGCGCGCACCGGCCCGCCGGACAGCGCATAGCGTCCGGACACGAGCGCCGTCGCGACGGACGCCGTCACCAGTACGGCGGCCACGCTGGCGAGCAGGGGCCACGGCAGGTGCAGCCGCATCGTCCAGTGGAACGACTGCGGATTGACGACGTAGACGAGGATCAAGCTGATCACGAGGCCCAGCGCGAAACCGGTCAGCACGCCGAGCGCCGTCAGCGCGCCGCCTTCGACGGCCAGGATGCCCAGCACCTGGCGCCGCGTGACGCCGACGTGGCGCAGCATGCCGAATTCCTTCGCGCGCGCCAGCGTCTGCGCGGAGAACGTCGCCGCGACGCCGGACAGGCCGATGGCGATCGCGATCGCTTCCAGCAGGTAGGTCACGGCAAAGCTGCGGTCGAAGATCCTGAGACTCATTGCGCGGATGTCGCCCGGGCGCGCCAGCTGCAGCGCGGCGCCGAACGGCAGGCGCCGCAGGCCGGCTTCGATCCGCGCCGCGTCGGCGCCGGGCGCCACCGACAGCGCGGCGTCGGTGACGGTCGTGTCGCCCGTCAGCGCGCGGTAGTCGGCCAGCTGCACGACCGCGGATCCGGACTGGTTGGCATAGTCGCGCCAGACGCCGGCGATGAAGAACGGCTGCGCGCGGCCGCCGAGCGGCAGCCGCAGGGTGGCGCCCACGCGCAGGCCGTACAGGTCCGTCATTGCTTCCGATATCCACACGGGGCGTGTGCCCGGCGGGACCGGGACCGATTCGCCGACGAGCGCCAGCAGGCGGCCCGGATCGGCGGCGTCGATGTCGCGCGCCACCAGCACGACGTTGGGCCGCGCCGGATCGAGCGAGATTGGCCGCGTGCGCAGGAACGCACTGCGCGCCACGCCCGGCACGGCGGCGATCGCGGCCTGTTCGCCGGGGCCGAACCCGCCGGTGTTGCCGCCGCCGCTGCCGCGCACGTACAGGTCGGCGGGCAGGATGTGCAGGATCCAGTCGTCGACCGAGACGCGGAAGCTCGCGACCATGATGCCCATCGCGACCATCAGGCTGAAGCTGGCGAGCACCCCGCCCAGCGCGATCGATGCCTGGCCGGGCGCGTTGGCGAGGCGCGCCAGCGTGAGCGCCAGCACGGGCGAATGCGCTTCGCGGCCGCGCAGGCGCGCGTCCAGCAGGCGGAACGTGGCGGCCGCCAGGCGCGGCATCAGGCCGATGCCGCCGACGAGCAGCAGCGCGACGGCCAGGTAGCCGAACAGCGGCAGCCCGAACACGGGCGGCGCGAACGCGCACGCGGTGGCCAGGCCCAGGCACACGAGCGCGGGCCAGACGCGGTTCAGGCGCGCCAGCGCCGCCTCGTCGTTGCCGGACTTGAGGGCGATGGCCGGCTGTGCGCGCGCGGCTTCCCAGGCGGGTGTGAGGCAGCCGAGCAGCGCCACGCCGAGGCCGAGGCCGAAATACACGAGGGCCGCGCCGGGCGCGAACGCGATGCGCGGCTGCACGCCGGGGAAGTAGCCGGCGCCGAGGTCGCCGCCGAACAGCGCGAGGGCCGCCGCGGCGAGCCCATAGCCGCCGGCGATGCCGAGCAGGGCGCCGAGCACGCCCAGGCTCGCGCCTTCCAGCAGCACCTGGCGCAGCAGCGCGCGGCGCGGCAGGCCGAGCACGCGCAGCAGCGCGAACTGGCTGCGCCGGCGCAGCACCGACAATGCCTGCGTCGAGAAGACGAGGAACGCCCCGGTGAACAGCGCGACGAGCGCGAGCACCGTCAGGTTGACGCGGTACGCGCGGCTCATGTTGTTGCTGCGGCTTTCCTGGTTGGCGTCGCCGGGGCGGCCGACCGCGAAGCGGCCCGGATAATCGCGCTCCAGCTCCGCGGCGAGGCCCCGCTCGAACGCGGCGCGGTCGACGCCGTCGCGCAGCTTGAGGTCGATGCGCGACAGCTTGCCCGCGAGGCCGAAGCGCCATTGCAGCGCGCCGATGTCCATGGTTCCCAGGCGCTGGCCGCTGCGTGCGCGCAGGATCGGGCCGGCGACGCGCAGCCGGAGATCGCGGGTGCCGGCGCGCACGGCGATCGTCTGGCCGCGCGCCTTGCCGAGCCACGCCTGCGCGGCGGGCGACAGGAACACGGCGTCGTCGGCCAGGATGTCGTACGGATGCGCGGCATCCGGCACGCCCATCAGGTCCGGGGCGATGTAGCCGGCGCGGAAGGCATCGATGCCGACGATCTTCAGTGCGCCCGGTCCGTCCGCGCGCGCGGCGTCGACTTCCAGCACGGGCGAGGCGAGGGCGACGCCCGCGTGGCTCGCCAGGCGTGGATACACGCTTTCGTCGAACAGCGCCTCGCGGCCCGCGACCTGGACGTCGGCCTGGCCGGACAGGCTGGCGACGGCCGCGTTGAATTCGTTGAACGCGGCCGCGTTGATCAGGTGGATGGCAAAGCCCATCGCCACGCCGACGGCGATCGCCACGACGGCGAGCACGGCGCGCAGCGGGTGCGCGCGCCATTCGCCGAACAGGAGCCAGCGCGACAGCTGGCTCACGCCGGGCATTCCACCGCCATCGCTGCGCGCGCCCGGCTCAAGCGGCGCTCCGCCGCCGCGCGGGCGCGTCCGTGCGTGCGCGCGACGTCTTCCTCGGCCCATTTGCGGCGCAGGGCCACGCGCGCGCAGGTCTTGCGCTGCGCGGCCGCGGCGCGGGCCTGGCGCGCGTCGGCGCGTTCGCTGCGCGCCGCGTCCCGTTCGCGCGCAATGCGCAGCTTTTCCAGTTCGAGCAAGGTGCGCGCGTCGCGCGTGGCGACCGATTCCGCCCCGTCGGGCCGGATGCCGACCGGGGGCGGTGGCAGTGCGCGCCCGCGGCCGTCCGCGCACGGGCGGTCGGCATACGTCGTCTTGCCGTCCGCCGTGCATTTGTACACGGGTTCGGCGTGGATATCGCACAGCGCGCCGGACAGCGCGCAGGCGGCCAGCAAAGGAAACAGACGCATCTTCATGAAGGCCTCTCGGGTCACAGGATCTTCCCGGGGTTCATGATGCCGAGCGGGTCCAGCGCGGCCTTGAGGGTGCGCATCAGGTTCAGTTCGATCGGGGACTTGTAGCGCGGCAGCTCGTCGCGCTTGAGGGCGCCGATGCCGTGCTCGGCCGAGATGGAGCCGCCGTGCGTGGCCGCGCTGTCGTGCACGATGCGGTTGATCGGTCCCTGCTGGGCAAGAAAGTCGTCGTGGCGGATGCCGTCCGGCGGCGCCACGTTGTAATGCAGGTTGCCGTCGCCCAGGTGGCCGAAGCAGACGATCTGCACGCCCGGGTAGTCGGCTTCCAGCTGCGCGTCGGTCGTTTCGATGAAGTCGGCGATGCGCGAGATCGGCACCGAGATGTCGTGCTTGATGTTCTTGCCGCTTGCCGCCTGCGCCAGCGGGATGTGCTCGCGGATCGCCCACAGCGCGCGCGACTGGGCGATCGACGTGGCGACGACCGCGTCTTCCGCGATGCCGTCTTCCAGCGCGCGCTCGATGGCGGTCTCCAGCAGCACGACGCCGTGCGCTTCCGATTCGTGGCTGGACAGTTCCAGCAGCGCGTATTGCGGGTAGCGCGCCGGGAACGGCCGCGGCAGGTCGGGAAAGTGGCTGGCGACGAGGCGCAGGCTGACATCGCTCATCAGTTCGTAGCCCGTCAGCGTCGGACCGCACGCGGCCTCGACGTGCTTCAGCAGCGCCAGCGCCGCGCGCGGACTGGCCAGCGCGACGAGCGCCGTGATCGCCGCTTTCGGCTGCGGGAACAGTTTCAGCACGGCGGCCGTGATGACGCCGAGCGTGCCTTCCGCGCCCACGTACAGGTCGCGCAGGTCGTAGCCGGTATTGTCCTTGCGCAGGCCGCGCAGCCCGTCCCACACCTCGCCCTGCGCCGTGACGACTTCCAGGCCGAGGCACAGTTCGCGCGTGTTCCCGTAGCGCAGCACGCCCGTGCCGCCGGCGTTCGTCGCCAGGTTGCCGCCGATCGTGCAGCTGCCTTCGGCCGCCAGCGACAGCGGGAACAGCATGCCGTGCGCTTCGGCTGCGTCCTGCACGTCCTGCAGGATGCAGCCGGCGTCCACCGTCATCGTGCGGTTGAACGGGTCGATGGCGCGCACGCGGTTCAGGCGCCGCAGCGACAGCACGATGGCGTCGCCCGTCGCATCCGGGACGCTGCCCAGCACGAGGCCGGTGCGGCCGCCCTGCGGGACGACCGGCACGCGCAGTTCGGCGCACAGGCGCACGATCGCGGCGACCTCGGCCGTGTCGCCGGGCCGCACGACGGCGCGCGCGCGTCCGGTGAAGCGGCCGCGCCAGTCGGTCAGGTAGGGCGCGGTGTCGTGACCGTCGACGAAGACGTGTTCGGCGCCGACGATGGCGCGGCAGCGTTCGATGAAGGGATCAGTCATGCGGGACTTTGACCTTGTCGAGCAGCTCCTTGGCCAGTTTCTGCGCCTGTTTCTTGTACGGGCGCAGGTACAGCAGCGCGAACAGGAAGTACGCGGCCACGAGCAGGGCTTCGCCCAGCGCCATGATGCGCG
>Ga0308166_1004577_pt1 | contig 10994 bp, 12 predicted proteins | sample PhyCR2_2_FD_202137 | JGI IMG/M metagenome (GOLD analysis project Ga0308166, IMG submission 202137) | Phyllosphere microbial communities from UC Gill Tract Community Farm, Albany, California, United States - DLSLCC.R2 | ecosystem: Host-associated > Plants > Phyllosphere > Unclassified | place... | reverse complement strand
CCGGCGACGCGACGCGCGATCTGGCGGCGGCGGTGGCCCTGCTGGCGACCGACAAGCCGCGCGGCGAGCGCGCGCTGGAAACGGTGATCGCGGCCTGGCCCGATACGCCGCAGTCGCGCGAGGCCAACTCGCGTTTGGGCGACCTGCGGATGGCGGCGAACGACAAGGCGGGGGCGGTGCCCTATTACGCCGCTGCGCTGAAGGACTGGCCGCGCATCGGCTGGGCGGCGGATACGACGCTGAAACTGGCCGACGCCCTGTTCGCGACGCAGCGGAAGCCGCAAGGGTGCGCGGCCCTGGCTGAATTCACGCGCCGCTATGCGCCCGCCGCCTCTGACCCGCAAAAGGCGCGGGCGGCGCAGCTGAAGACGACGGGTTCCTGCGCCTGACGCCTGACCCGGATCTCAGAGCGCGAGCGTTCGCGCGGCTAGATGCGCGACTAACGCGGGACACGGGCCGGCCGCTGGCGCTGGCCCTGTCGGGGGGCGGAGACTCCATCGCTCTGTTGCGGCTGACGACGGAGTGGGCGCGGACGCGTGGGCGTTCGGTGCTGGCCCTGACCGTCGATCACCGGCTGAATGCGGACAGCGGTCGCTGGACCGAGTTTGCGGGCCGGGCGGCGCGGGACGCCGGGGCCGACTGGCGCGGGTTGAGCTGGGACGGGGACAAGCCCGCGACTGGGCTGACGGCCGCGGCGCGGGCGGCGCGGCATGGACTGATTGCGGATGCGGCGCGCGAGGCGGGGGCGTCGGTCATCCTGTTCGCCCACACCGCCGACGACATCGCCGAGGCCGATCTGATGCGAAGCGAAGGCTCGACCCTGGGGCGGGTGCGCGAATGGTCGCCGTCGCCGGCTTGGCCCGAGGGTCGAGGCCTGATGTTGTTGCGGCCGCTGCTGGGCGAGCGACGGGCAGGATTGCGGGACTGGCTGGCGGGGCAGGGGGGCGACTGGATCGAGGACCCCGCCAACGCCGATCCCCGCTTCGGCCGCAGCCGGGCGCGGCAGGCGCTAGCGGGCGCGACGCCTCGGTTGATCGATCAGGCGCCCTCGAAAACCGGGGCGCGGCCGACGATGGACGGCGAAGCCATGGCGCGTGTAGATCGCGACGTGGGCGCGCGGGCGCTGGCGGCCGCCCTGGTCTGCGTCGGCGGCGGATCGACGCCGCCTCGGGGTGCGCGGTTGGACGCCCTAATGGCGCGGCTGAAGGCGGGTGAGGATTTCGCGGCGACCCTGTGTGGGACGCGGATCGAGGCTGTCGGCCCGGCGGCGCGGCTGATGCGCGAGGCCGGCGAGTTGCGTAGACGAGACATTTCGCCGCTGGCGCTGACGCCCGGCGTCGAAGCGGTTTGGGACGGGCGGTTCGTCTTTTGCGCCGATCGTCCCGGCTGGTCTGTGGTTCCGGCGCGGGGGCGGTTGGCCAGCCTGTCGGACGCCGACCGGGTCGAGATCAATCGGCTGCCGGCGGCGACGCGCGGGGCTTGGCCTGTGTTGATCAGGGACGACGCTGTGGCCCCGGTTCTTGCAGGCGAAGGGGTCGAACGGCGCGGCCTTGTCGCGGAACGGCTCAGGCTGGCGCTGGACGAAACGACGCACGAAGACGACCTGATTTCCGCCACCCGATAGCGTAACGCTGATTAAGCCCCTATTTTCCCAGACAGACACATCCAGACCGTCGATCCCACCGGGGTCGCGGACGACCGAGGACCTCAATGAACCTGCGTAATCTGGCGATCACCGGCGTGATCATTCTGGCGTTGCTGGCGGGCTATGCGGCGCTGTCGCAGGGCGGCGCCATGAACGGCGTGACGGGCCAGCCGGCCGGCAAGCCCGAGGCCATCAGCTATTCCCAGCTGGTGCAGCGCGTGAACGCGGGCGAGGTCAAACAGGTGACCATTCGCCTGGACAAGGTGAACGGCGAGCTGAAGAACGGCGAACGATTCACCTCCACCACCGTCTATCCGAACGAACAACTGGTGGCCCAGATGCTGGCCGCCAACGTCGAAATCGACGCCAAGTCGGGCGGCCAGTCGATCTGGATGAGCCTGCTGCTGGGCATCCTGCCGATCGCGCTGCTGATCGGGGTGTGGATCTTCTTCATGCGCCAGATGCAGGGCGGGGCGAAGGGCGCCATGGGCTTCGGCAAGTCCAAGGCCAAGCTGCTGACCGAACACAAGGGACGCAAGACCTTCGACGACGTCGCCGGCGTGGACGAGGCCAAGGACGAACTGCAGGAGGTGGTCGACTTCCTGAAGGATCCGGGCAAATTCCAGCGTCTGGGCGGCAAGATTCCCAAGGGGGCCCTGCTGGTCGGCCCTCCCGGCACCGGCAAGACGCTGCTGGCGCGCGCGGTCGCGGGCGAGGCGGGCGTGCCCTTCTTCTCGATCTCGGGTTCGGACTTCGTCGAGATGTTCGTCGGCGTCGGCGCCAGCCGCGTTCGCGACATGTTCGAACAGGCCAAGAAGAACGCGCCCTGCATCATCTTCATCGACGAAATCGACGCCGTCGGTCGCCACCGGGGCGCAGGCCTGGGCGGCGGCAATGACGAGCGCGAACAGACGCTGAACCAGCTGCTGGTCGAGATGGACGGCTTCGAGGCGTCCGAGAACATCATTCTGATCGCCGCGACCAACCGTCCCGACGTGCTGGACCCGGCGCTGCTGCGTCCCGGCCGTTTCGACCGCCAGGTGGTGGTGCCCAACCCCGACGTCTCGGGCCGCGAACGCATCCTGCGCGTCCACATGAAGGATGTGCCCCTGGCCGCCGACGTCAACGTCAAGACGATCGCGCGCGGCACGCCCGGCTTCTCGGGCGCCGACCTGGCCAATCTGGTCAACGAGGCGGCCCTGACGGCGGCGCGCAAGGACCGTCGCATGGTCACCCACCGCGACTTCGAAGACGCCAAGGACAAGGTGCTGATGGGCTCGGAACGTCGCTCCATGGCCATGAACGAGGAAGAAAAGCGCCTGACCGCCTATCACGAGGCCGGTCACGCCATCGTCGCCATGAACGTCAAGATGGCCGACCCGGTGCACAAAGCGACCATCGTCCCGCGTGGCCGGGCGCTGGGCATGGTGATGCAGTTGCCGGAAGGCGACCGCTATTCGATGAAATACCAGCAGATGATCGACCGGATCGCCATCATGGCAGGCGGTCGCGTCGCCGAGGAGCTGATCTTCGGGCCGGAGAACATCACCTCGGGCGCCAGCTCGGATATCGAACAGGCGACGAAGCTGGCTCGCGCCATGGTCACCCGCTGGGGCTTCTCCGATAAGCTGGGCACGGTGGCCTACGGCGAGAACCAGGAAGAGGTCTTCCTGGGCCACTCGGTCGCCCGCAGCCAGAACATCTCCGAAGAGACGGCGCGCACCATCGACGAGGAAGTCCGTCGCCTGGTGACCTCGGGCTGGGATGAGGCGCGCACCATCCTGACGACCAAGGCCGAGGATCACGAGAAACTGTCTCAGGCCCTCCTGGAATACGAGACCCTGTCGGGTGAGGAGATCAAGGATCTGCTGGAGAAGGGCGTCGCGCCGAACCGCGACGAGAACAACTTCCCCAACGCCGGGCCTTCGGTCTCGGTGCCGGTGACGCCGGTGTCGGACGGCACGGACATCGAGGTCCCGGTCGCCGCGCCGGCCGCGACCAGCGTGCCGACGGTCCACTAAACCCAGGCCTGATCTGAAGACGAACCCGCCGGGAGAGCGATCTCCCGGCGGGTTTTTTCTTTGGGCGTCTGGCTGACCCACTGGCCCACCCAAAGCATCATGATGAACAAGTTTGCATTGCAAACATGTCTGTGGGATATGGCGGTCTCGATCTTGGGAGGGACGTCATGGTGATATCGCAAGCAGAGCAGGTGGAGCGGCTGCACGGACTGGATGCGTTGCGCGCCGGGGCGCTGCTGCTGGGGGTGGTGCTTCACGCCAGTCTGTCCTTCTTTCCGCAGCAGATCTGGATCGTCGCGGACGACAGCCGGTCGATCGGCGCCGCCTGGCTATTCTTCGCCATCCATCTGTTTCGCATGACGGCCTTCTTCCTCATCGCGGGCTTGTTCGCCCATAGGATGCTGACGCGGCGGGGCTGGGTCGCCTTCGCCAAGGATCGGGTGGTGCGGATCGCCGGGCCGCTGGCGGCCTTCTGGTTTCCGGTCATGACGGGGATCGTTACGGCCCTGGTCTGGAACGCTCATGCCAATGGTCTGGTGACGCCCGGCGCGCCGCCGCCGCCTCCGCCGACCTATGACTGGACCAACTTTCCGCTGACCCACCTGTGGTTTCTGTGGGTGCTGACGCTCTTCTACGCCGTCGTCCTGATCGTGCGGGCCGTGCTCGGCGTGCTGGATCGCGCGGGGCGAGCGGGTCCGGTCGTGGACAGGATCACCGGCGCGCTAATCGGCCCGTGGACGCCTGCCGTGCTTGCCGCCCCGCTCGCCCTGGCGCTGTGGCTGGATCCGAAGTGGATCGCCTTCTTTGCCGTGCCGACGCCGGACGCGGGCGTAATCCCGAACGCCTCCGCCCTGGTCGGATTCGGCTTCGCCTTCGGCCTGGGGTTCGCGCTGGACCGGCGGCGTGATCTGTTGGACCGTATCGCAAAGGGGGCGCCGCTGTTCCTGAGCATGGCGCTGGTTTCGGGCGTCGCGGCCTATGTGCTGGCGGGTGGACCGAGCATCGCGCCGATGGGCGAGCCGACGGCCGGCAAGGCCCTGGCCGCCGCCGTCACGGCGGTCGCCGTCTATGCCTCGGCCTTGGCGGCCACGGGGCTATGCCTGCGGTTCGCCTCGGGCCACAGCGCGGTTCGGCGCTACCTCTCCGACGCCTCCTACTGGATCTATATCGTGCATCTGCCGCTGGTCATGCTGGCCCAGGTCTGGGTGCAGGATTGGGCCGGGCCGTGGTGGGTAAAGCTGATCGGCGTGTCGGCGGGCGTCTTCGCCGTGTGCCTGGCGTCCTACGAACTGCTGATCCGCCACAGCTTCATGGGGCGGTGGCTGAATGGCCGGCGCGTGCCGTGGCGCAACCGGCCTGCGCCTGCCTTGGTCCCCGCCGAATAATTTGCAAACCCTTCCGGCGGCGTCCATCCGAGGGACGCGCCCGTCGCACAGGAATCACACAGCGATGTCCGACAAGTCCCGCACCGGCCCCGAGGCCGACCTGGCCTTCATGAAGGCCATTGTTCAGGGCGGCAATAATCCCAGAGCGACACTGACGCTGGGCGTCGCCTATCTGGCGGGCGGTCTGCTCTATGGTCTGCAATGCCTGTTCCATATCGGTCAGGTGTGGGGGATCGTGCGCTGGCCGCCGCTGGGAAATCTCAGCTTCGTGGTCGCCATCACGGTCGCCTTCCTCATCGTCCTGACCTGGGCCGTGCGTGAGGACCGCAAGACGGGGACGGCCGGCCCCATCGTCACTCGCACCTTGAAAGCGGCCTTCAGCGGCGCGGGCATGGCCAATCTGGCGATCATCATCGTGTTCGGCGTGGGCGCGCGCCGCGATCAGGACTTCGCGGTCTGGCTCTATTATCCGGCGATGATCTTCGCGCTTCAGTCGGCGGCCTGGTTTGTGGCCTACAGTCTGAAGAAGAAGCCATGGATGCTGGCGACGTCGTTGGGCGGCTGGATCACGGCGGTCGCGCTGGGCGTGCTGGTTCGCGACGCGGTGGTCTATCTCTACGTCTGCACCCTCGCCCTGTTCGTGCTGTTCGCGGGGCCGGGCTGGATCATGACGCGTGCGGCGCTCAAGGCCCGCGCCAATGATGCGGACGTCGCCTGATCCATGGGGCTGGACGCACTCGGCAAGATCGACGAGGTCATCCACGGCCGGATGCGGCTGGGGATCATGCTCTATCTGGCCGACGCCGAGGCCGCCGACTTCACCGAGCTGAAGACCGTTCTCGAAGCGACGCAGGGCAATCTGTCCGTCCATATCAAGAAGCTGGAGGAGGCGGGATACGTCGCCGTGGCCAAGAGCTTCGTGAACAACAAGCCCCTGACCCGCGTGTCCATCACTCCGTCAGGGCGCAAGGCCTTCGCCGCCTATCTGGAGGCGCTCGGCGGTCTGATCGGACGGTCGGCCTGATGGCGCCGATGGTCGTTGATGCGGACAAGGTGCGGGCGTTTGAGACGCCCGAGGCGTTCGAGGCCTGGCTGGCGGCGAACCACGACCGCGAGACCGAGCTCTGGATCCGCATCTTCAAGGTCAAGTCTGGCCTCGCCTCGATCACCTGGGCCGAGGCGGTGGATGTACTCCTGTGCTGGGGCTGGATCGACGGGATCAAAAAGAGCCTGGATGCTGACAGCTTCCTGCAACGTGTCTCGCCGCGCGGTAAGAAGAGCGTCTGGAGCCAGATCAACGTCGCCAATGTCGCGCGTCTGATTGAGGAAGGGCGGATGACGCCGCACGGGATGACACACGTCGAGGCGGCCAAGGCGGACGGGCGCTGGGACGCGGCCTACCGCATCAAGGGCTCGACCGCGCCGGACGACCTGATGGCCGCCATCGACGCCGAGCCGCAGGCACGGGCGACGTTCGACACCCTGACGGCACAGAACCGGTTCGCCCTGACCTATCGCGCCGAGGCGCCGAAGACCCCGGCGGGCCGCGCAAAGGCCATCGATCGTCTGGTGGAGATGCTGAAACGGGGCGAGACGCCCCACCCGCAGAAGAGGGCATGACCGTGTCGTTTTCGCAGGTGATGGGCATCGTCAATGTGACGCCCGACAGCTTCTCGGACGGGGGGCGATGGGCCTCGACCGAAGGCGCGATCGATCAGGCCATGCGGCTGGTCGCGGACGGGGCCGATGTGCTCGATATCGGCGGGGAGAGCACCCGGCCGGGCGCCGAGCCGGTGGGCGAGGCCGAGGAGATCGAGCGGGTCGCGCCGGTCATCGCCGGCGTCCGCGCGCGGTGGGGCGGGGCGATCAGCATCGATACGATGAAGCCCGCCGTCGCCCGCGCCGCCGTCGCGGCCGGGGCGACGATGTGGAACGACGTGACCGCGCTGAGCCACGCGCCCGACAGTGCGGCGGTCGCGGCCGAACTGGGTTGCGACGTCGTGCTGATGCACATGAAGGGCGAGCCCCGGACGATGCAGTCTGACCCCCGCTATGACGACGTGGTGGGCGAGGTGCGGGATTATCTGCGCAGCCGGGCCGAGGCGGCGATGGCGGCGGGCGTGGCGCGCGAGCGGATCTGGCTGGATCCCGGCATCGGGTTCGGCAAGACGCTGGCGCACAATATGGCGCTGACGGTCCGGTTGGACGCGCTGATCGATCTGGGCTTTCCGGTGCTGTACGCCGCCAGTCGCAAGCGCACGATCCAGGCCATCGATCCAACGGCGACCCTGGCGACGGACCGGCTGGGCGGGTCGCTGGCCCTGGCGCTGGCAGGCGCGCGGCGCGGGGCGCAGATGGTGCGGGTCCACGACGTGCGCGAGACGGTGCAGGCGCTGAAGGTCCAGGCGGCGGTGACGGCGGCGGATTGAAGGCCCGCGACGGACGGTCGCAGCCGGTGTAGAGGGCAGGTCTGCAACAGCCCTGATCCGCCCATGCCCCTGACCGCCTACATCGCCCCCATCGTCATGCTGTGCCTGTCGAACGTCTTCATGACCTTCGCCTGGTACGGCCATCTAAAGTTCGATCACAAGCCGCTGTGGATCTTGGTCATCGCCAGCTGGGGCATCGCCTTCTTTGAATACTGGCTGGCGGTACCGGCCAACCGGATCGGCATCCAGGTCTATTCGCCGGCCGAACTAAAGACGATGCAGGAGGTGATCACCCTGTTGGTCTTCGCCGGCTTTTCGGTCCTGTATCTGGGCGAGAAGCTGACGGTGAACCATCTGGTCGGCTTCGCCTTCATCGCGCTTGGGGCCTTCTTCATCTTCAAGGGGCCGCTGGGCGGCTGATCGCGGCTTGCTCCGGACCGCGGCCTGTTCCATCTGGTCGCCATGTCCTGGGTGATGTCGATCAATCCGTGGGCGACGCTGGTCGTCGCCGGTCTGCTGGAGGTCCTTTGGGCCTCGGGCCTCAAGAATGTGGGCGTCAGCCGGCCGTGGACCTCGCTGGGGGTTCTGATCGCGCTGGCGGGCAGCATGATCCTGTTGTGGGTCGCCACGCAGAAGCTGCCGATCGGCACGGCCTATGCGGTGTGGACCGGCATCGGGGCGGTGGGCGCGGCCGTGGTGGGCATCCTGGTCTATGGCGAGCCGGCGACGGCGGTCAGGGCCGTGTGCATCCTGTTGATCGTGGCGGGCATCGTCGGGCTGAAACTGTTTTCGGGAGCGGCGGCATGAGCGCGCTTCATCAAGGACGCGTCTTGATCTTGGCAGGGTCGGACTCGGGCGGCGGCGCGGGCATCCAGGCGGACATCAAGGCCGTGACGATGATGGGCGGGTTCGCCGCCACCGCCATCACGGCCATCACGGTGCAGAACACCCTGGGCGTCCACGGCGTTCATCCGCTGCCGCTGGATCTGATCGCGGCCCAGGCGCGTGCCGTGCTGGAGGACATCGGGACCGACGCCTTCAAGACCGGCATGCTGGGCTCGGTTGAGGTGGTCGAGACGGTCGCGGCCCTGCTGGACGAGGCCGACGCCCCGGCCGTGGTCGATCCCGTCATGGTGGCCAAGGGCGGGCACCCGCTGTTGCCGGATGCGGCGGTCGAGGCGGTCAAACGCCTGATGATCCCGCGCGCGGCCCTGCTGACGCCCAATGCGCCCGAGGCCGAGGCCCTGACGGGCTTTGCGGTCCACGACCTGGACGGCCAGAGGCGGGCGGGCGAGGCCCTGCTGGCCATGGGGGCGCGGGCGGTGCTGATGAAGGGCGGGCATGTGTCGGGGCCGACGGTGATCGACCTGCTGATGACCGCAGACGGCGAAACGGTGCTGGAGGCCGAGCGAGTCGACACCCGCCACACCCACGGCACCGGCTGCACGCTGGCCAGCGCCTGTGCAGCCGGGCTGGCGATGGGGCGGCCGCTGGAGGTCGCGGTGGCCGAAGCCTGGGCCTATGTCGGCGAGGCGATCCGCCGGGCGCCGGGCCTGGGCGGCGGACACGGGCCGCTGGACCACGGCTGGCCGGTGCGGGGATGAGCGAGTCGTTTAAGTTCTTGCACCTCCCGCTGGTCGGCAAGCCGATGATCAGCGTTCGGGAGTTCGGCGTTCAACGAAAAATCTGGTTTGAACGAATCCTGCCGATGTAGGGTGAACGCATGTCCAGGCTGACATCTCATCCCGCCAAGACGACCGACCATGTTTGGTTCAAAAACCTCGTCACCGAAGAAGGGAACGAGGACACGGCTGCTATCAGAACTTTATTCAGGCGGACTTGTGACGATGCTTTTGAAGCCTTGAAACCTTCTCTTGATCCCGATTTCCCTCAACAGTTTAGAGAGAAAACCCCTGAAAGGGTGTCCGAACTATTGTTTGGAATGGCAATGATCCGGGCGGGCTGGAGCCTCGCTGGTCGAACCACCCGTTTTGATTTCACCTTCACTCGCCCCGATTTCGACGGACGGGTTTTGATTGAAGTGACCACGCCTGCGCCGCCGGATCGCAGCGCGTGGAGTCAAAAACAGATCAAGGGCGGTAGTGGTACTTTGAGGTTATTCGACCAGTCGAGCCGAGACGCGGCCATGACGCGGCTGACAAGTGGCTTCTACGAGAAGTCCAAGATTATCAAAAACGCGATCTCTGAGGGGCACGTAAAGCCAGGAGATTATCGAGTGATCGCTCTGGGCGGGGCCCGCATCTCGGCTGAAATGCACTGGTCACCATCACCGATCGGTCTTCCGCCTGACTACGCCGCCGCCTTCCTCCCTATCGGCCCGCTATCGGTCCCCATCACTGTCCGCCGGGATTTCAGCGAGCCACCCAAAGCCGAGGAAGCTCGCCACCTTTTCAGCGCAACTATCCCCCGCGGCGATAAAGCCACCGTTAGTCGGGAAGCCTTTTCTGGTCCCTTATTTCCTCATGTGGATGCAGTGGCGTTCTCGCCTGTGTCGGTGACCGGCTTCGACACACCTGAATTTCAGTCCAGCACCCTCCACAATCCTTTTTCAGATTTCCGGGGTGAAAGACCCATGCTGAACCTAGCGGCGGATTACACAGTCGAAATTACTGACGAGTTACTAAAGCTTACGTTGGCCACGTCGCGAATCTAAGAAAACGCATGACAGACGAATCGCGCCTAACCGAGATCATTTTTAACGATCGCAATTTGATGCATGTGCTGACGACCGTCAGGGCGCTGGACCTGCCGGATTGGCGGCTGGTGTCGGGAGCGGTCTATCAGGCCGTGTGGAACGCCAGGACAGGGCGGCCGGCGGGCTATGGGGTCAAGGACTACGACCTGGCCTATTTCGACGGTTCGGACCTGTCCTACGAGGCCGAGGACGTCGTCATCAAACGCGTCGCCGCCGTCTTCGACGAACCGTTCCGCAGCCAGGTCGAGGTCCGCAACCAGGCGCGGGTGCACCTGTGGTTCCAGAATCGATTCGGCGAACCCTATGCGCCGTTGCATTCGACGGATGAGGCCCTGGGGCGGTTCGTGGCGCCGACCTTTGCGGTCGGGGTGCGGCTGGAGGCGGACGACAGCCTCAGCATCGCCGCGCCTTTCGGGCTGGACGACGTGTTCGCGATGACGATCCGGCCCAACCCGAACCGGCCGGTGGCCAAGGGCTGGGCCAAGGCCGTCGACAGCGCGCGGGCGCGCTGGCCCGAACTGACGGTGATCGAACCCTAGAAAGGCCCGTGCTTGCCGTTCGAGGAGAACTCGGGCGGGGCGGCCTTGTGGACATATTGTTCGGCGACCAGCCAGGCCTTGAAGGGGCGCAGACACCCCAGGCACAGGGCGACCAGGATCGGCAGGGTCACGACCAGATGCACCCAGATCGGCGGGTGGACGGTGAAGTCGAACACCATCAGCAGGATCATCCCCACCACCCCGACGGCCGTCATGACGAAGAAGGCCGGGCCGTCCGCCGGATCGGCGAAGGCGTAGC
>Ga0308166_1004575_pt1 | contig 11000 bp, 11 predicted proteins | sample PhyCR2_2_FD_202137 | JGI IMG/M metagenome (GOLD analysis project Ga0308166, IMG submission 202137) | Phyllosphere microbial communities from UC Gill Tract Community Farm, Albany, California, United States - DLSLCC.R2 | ecosystem: Host-associated > Plants > Phyllosphere > Unclassified | place... | reverse complement strand
TGCTGGCCGATCGCTATGAGCGTAAGAAGTTGATCCTGTTTGCCCGCACCACCTGCGGGCTGGGCTTTGTCGCGCTGGCGATAAATGCCGCGCTGCCCGCGCCTTCGCTGCTGGCGGTCTATCTGCTGGGCTTGTGGGACGGCTTTTTCGGTGCGATTGGCGTCACGGCGCTGCTGGCCGCTACGCCGGCGCTGGTGGGACGCGAAAACATTATGCAGGCCGGCGCGATCACCATGCTGACGGTGCGCTTCGGCTCGATTTTATCGCCGGCAATTGCTGGTGTGGTAATCGCGCACGGCGGCGTGCTGTGGAATTACGGACTGACCGCCTTCGGCACGCTGCTGACGGTGCTGACGCTGCTGCAGCTGCCTGCGCTGCCCCCGCCTCCGCAGCCGCTCGAGCATCCGCTGCGGGCGCTGGCAACCGGCGTGCAGTTCCTGTTCGCCAGCCCGCTGGTCGGCATGGTGGCGCTGACCGGTGCGCTGGTGACGCTGGCCAGCGCCATCCGCGTGCTGTACCCGGCGCTGGCACCGCACTGGTCAGTCAGCGCCGACCAGCTCGGTATGCTGTACGCCGCCGTGCCGCTCGGTGCCGCCGTGGGTGCACTTACCAGCGGCAGGCTGAAACAGGCAGCGCGCCCGGGGCGGCTGGTGCTGGGCAGTGCCGTGGCCGGTTTCGTCGCCCTGGGCCTGTTCAGCCTGATGCCGACGCTGTGGCTGGCGCTGCTGTGTCTGGCGGGCTTCGGCTATTTCAGCGCCATCAACAGCCTGGTGCAGTACGCGATGATTCAGCTGCTGACGCCGGATCATCTGCTGGGCCGCATCAACAGCCTGTGGACGGCGCAGAACGTGTGCGGCGATGCCCTCGGCGCCGCGCTGATTGGTGCCCTCGGTTCGTGGCTGTTACCGGCGCAGGCTGCCGCGGCGTTTGGCTGTGCCGCGACACTGCTTGGCGTCATGATGTGGCTGATGATGAAAGGATTGCGGCGCTATCAGGCGCCCGCGCCCGTGCTGGCGCAGCAAACATCATGATTTGACGAACAGCTGATGCAGACGCGTCAGCAGATTGCTGGCGCTGTAGTAATCCAGGCGGAAGGTGTCGATGCCCAGCGCATAGACCTGCTTATCGCGCACCGCCGCGTTTTGTGCCAGGAACGGGTTGCTCAGCACTGACTGCGCGGTTTTGTCATCGCCAGCAAACAGCAGGAAGCTGTGACCGGTCAGGCTGGCGGCGAGATTCTCGCCCGAGAGCTGAATAATGTCTTTGCGCTGGCCCATGCTGTGCCCCTGTTGCGTGTCAGCCGGCGGCTGCGCCAGAGTAAAACCGAGCTGCTGCAGCAGTTTGCCCTGCGCCGATGCGGCGGTCCACAGATTCACTGCCCGGCCATCACCGTTCCATACCATCGCGGAGACCGGCTGCGGCGGCAGCGTAATGGCCTGCTTCAGCGCCGCTTCGCGATCGTCGAACTCTTTTACGCGCTGCGCTGCCTGTGCTTCATGGCCGGTGGCCTGCCCCAGCAGCGTAACCACATCCTGCCAGCTCTTATCGTCGTAGTTGACCACCAGCGTGGGGGAAATGGCGGACAGCTGACTGACCAGCTTCAGGGCGGAGTCATTACCGGTGGCGCTGACGATGATCAGATCCGGGGCTTGCGCCGCAATCGCCTCGGCGCTCGGCTCACCAATGTACAGCCGCTTAACGTGGCGCTGCTTTGCCACCTCGCCCCACTGACGGAAGAAGCCCTGATCGTCGGCCAGGCGGCTTTTCGGTGCGGTCGCGCCTGAGGCGATGACCGGCGCATCAATCGCCAGCAGCGAGCCGGTCAGCGTGACGCTGGTGGAGACAATGCGCTGCGGTGCCTGGTGAAGCGTTACCGTTCCGGTCGCGCCCTGTACGCTGCGCGGCCAGCCCTGGTCGGCCCGCGCTGTCCCTGACAGCGACTGGAAAATAAACAACAGGACAGCCATGCCCCATAAACCGCATTTATTCATAAGTTTTGATCCACCTTTTAGCTTAATGCCTTGCCCGGCGTCAGTCGCCGCTTACGTCTGACAGCACGGTAAATCCCGCGAATGGATTGACTCTTTGCCCCTTTCGACGTAGGTTACAGAGCCATAATAAAAATGATAATCATTCTTAATAATCTTATCATTTATAGGTGAAAATTATGGTGGAAAGCTCCACGTTTGAAAATGCCTGGCTGAAGGATTTTTCCGCGCTGTGCCGCGGTTTCCTTTTCACCTCGCCATGGCGCAGCCTGGCCACCCAGGGCTGCTATACCACGATCAACACGCCGGTGGGCGATGCCGCGCTGCTGCAGGGCGACTTTCAACAGCAGCTGCGCCAGCACTTTGCCGCGGCGAAAAAGCAGGGGATCGCCAATCCGCTGCTGGTGGGCGCGATTCCGTTTGACGTCAGCCAGCCAGCGTCGCTGTTCATACCCGAATCCTGGCAGAGCTTTAATCGCGCCGACCTGCAACAGGCGTTACCGGCGCAGCAGAGCGATCTGCCGGCAGTGCGGCGGCGGACGGCAGTGCCAGACCACGCGGTGTTTACCCGCATGGTGGCCGACGCCGTTGCCACCATCCAGCGCGGCGATCCGGACAAAGTGGTGCTGTCGCGCCTGATGGATATCGTCACGGAGCAGCCGGTGGATACCGCCGCGCTGATGCAGCGCGTGATCGCGCAAAATCCCAATAGCTACCATTTCCATCTGCCACTGGCGGAAGGAGGCGCGCTGGTGGGTGCCAGCCCGGAGCTGATGCTGCGCAAACAGGGGCGCGATTTCTCCTCCTGCCCGCTGGCCGGCTCGGCGCGCCGCCATCATGACGATGTCAGCGCCGATCGCGCGGCAGGTAATACCCTGATGGCGTCAGCCAAAGATCGCCACGAACATCAGCTGGTGACCGACGCGATGCGCAGCACGCTGCAGCCGCGTAGCCGCCTGCTGTCGGTGCCTACCGTGCCGTCGCTGATCACCACCGCCACGCTGTGGCATCTGGCGACGCAAATCGATGGCGAAGTGCAGGATGAGCGCGAAAATGCGCTGTCGCTGGCTGCGCTGCTGCACCCAACCCCGGCCCTGAGCGGCTTCCCGCACGCCCGCGCGCAGCAGCTGATTCAGCAGCTCGAACCCTTTGATCGCCAGCTGTTTGGCGGCATCGTCGGCTGGTGCGACAGCGAAGGCAACGGCGAATGGGTGGTGACCATTCGCTGCGGAACGGTAAACGGCACGCGCGTGCGGCTGTTTGCCGGCGCTGGCATCGTCGCCGACTCACAACCGGAATCAGAATGGCGTGAAACGGGTGTGAAGCTGGACACCATGTTGCGCGCTTTTGGACTGCAATAAAGGAACAAGCATGAGCATTCCCTTCAGCCGCTGGCCGGCACATCTGGCCGCGCGCTACCGCGAAAAAGGCTACTGGATCGACGTGCCGCTGACCGACATCATCGACCGCCATCGCGAAAACGACGCTATCGCCGTGATCGACGGCCCTGTGCAGCTCAGCTACCGCCAGCTGGCGCAGCGCAGTGATAATCTGGCGGCGGCGCTGCAGCGGCGCGGTTTACAGCGCGGTGACACGGCGCTGGTGCAGCTCGGCAACGTGGCCGATTTTTACGTTACGCTGTTTGCCCTGTTTAAGCTGGGCGTGGTCCCGGTGTACGCGCTGTTCAGCCATCAGCGCACTGAACTGCTGGCCTATGCGCAGCAGATTGCACCGAAACTGCTGATCGCCGATCGCCAGCACGCGCTGTTTGCCAGCGACGACTTCATCGCCACGCTGTGCGAGGCGCAGCCCACGCTGCAGCAGGTGATCCTGCGTAACGACGCGCAGGCGGAAAATACGCTGGCGTCGCTGCAGGATGAAGCGGCTGGCGATTTTGTCGCGACACCGACGGCCGCCGATGAAGTGGCGTTTTTCCAGCTCTCCGGCGGCAGCACCGGCACGCCGAAGCTGATTCCGCGCACCCACAACGACTATTACTACAGCATCCGCGCCAGCGACGAGATTTGCCACATCAATGCCGACACGCGCTATCTGATCGCCCTGCCCGCGCCGCATAACTTCGCCATGAGTTCCCCCGGTTCGCTCGGGGTGTTCTATGCCGGTGGCCAGGTGATTCTCGCCGCGGATCCCAGCGCCACGCTCTGCTTCCCGCTGATTGAGCAGCACCAGGTGACCGATACCGGACTGGTGCCGCCGGCGGTCAGCCTGTGGTTGCAGGCAATTCAGGAGTGGGGCAGCAATACAGCGCTGGCCTCGCTGCAGCGCATTCAGGTGGGCGGAGCCAAACTGGGCGAAACGCTGGCCGCACGCATTCAGCGTGAAATCGGCTGCCAGCTGCAGCAGGTGTTTGGCATGGCGGAAGGGCTGGTTAACTACACGCGCTTCGGCGATGACGAGCAAACAATTCTGACTACCCAGGGGCGGCCGATTTCGGAAGATGACGAAGTGTGGGTGGCCGACGAGAACGGCAATCCGCTGCCGCCGGGCCAGGTGGGTCGCCTGATGACGCGCGGCCCTTACACCTTCCGGGGTTACTACAACAGCCCGGAGCACAATGCCGCCAGCTTCGACGCCAACGGTTTTTACTGCTCAGGCGATCTGATTGAGATCAACGCTCAGGGTTACATCACCGTACAGGGACGCGAAAAGGATCAGATCAACCGCGGCGGTGAGAAGATCGCGGCCGAAGAGATCGAAAACCTGCTGCTACGCCATCCGGATGTGATCCACGCCGCGCTGGTGTCCATGCACGACGAGCTGATGGGTGAAAAGAGCTGTGCCTTCATTGTGGCGCGCCAGCCGGTGAAACCGGTCGCGCTGCGCCGCCATCTGCGCGAGCTGGGCATTGCCGAATTCAAACTTCCCGACCGCATTACCTGCGTCGACGCCCTGCCGCTGACCCCGGTAGGCAAAGTGGATAAAAAACGTTTACGCCAACAGCTTGCTGAGCAGACGCAAGCCTGATTTTTTCCGGAGATTGTAATGGCTATTCCAAAACTGACGTCTTATGCGCTGCCCGCCGCCACTGAGCTGCCGGCTAACAAAGTACAATGGGCGCTGGAGCCGCAGCGCGCGGCGCTGCTGATTCACGATATGCAGGCCTATTTCCTCAACTTCTGGGGCGAAGACAGCCCGCTGGTGAATCAGGTGGTGGAGAACATTGCCCGCCTGCGCGCTTACTGCAAAGCGCAGGGCATTCCGGTGTTCTATACCGCCCAGCCCAACCAGCAAAGCGATGAGGATCGCGCGCTGCTGAATGATATGTGGGGACCGGGGCTGAACAAACATCCGGATCAGCAGAAGATCGTCGACGCGCTGGCGCCGGATCAGGACGATCAGGTGCTGACTAAATGGCGTTACAGCGCGTTCGTACGCTCGCCACTGGAATCTATCCTGCAGGAGATGGGCCGCGATCAGCTGATCATTACTGGCGTGTATGCCCACATCGGCTGCCTGACCACCGCCACCGACGCCTTCATGCGTAACATCCAGCCGTTCATGGTGGCCGATGCGCTGGCCGACTTCTCGCGCGACGAGCATATGATGGCGCTGACCTACACCGCAGGCCGCAGTGGCAAAGTGGTGATGACCGCCGACCTGATGCCGCTGCCACAGAGCAAGGACGCGCTGCGCGCGCTGATTCTGCCGCTGCTGGAAGATGATGACGTGCCGGAAGATGATGAAAACCTGATCGATTATGGGCTGGATTCGGTGCGCGTGATGGCGCTGGCGGCACGCTGGCGTCAGGTGCACAGCGATATCGACTTCATCAGCCTGGCGAAAAACCCCAGCATTGATGGCTGGTGGGCGCTGCTGTCACGGGTGCCAGCATAATGAGCGCCTGTTTTGATTTCAGCGGAAAAATTGTCTGGGTGACCGGTGCCGGTAAAGGCATCGGCTACCACACCGCACTGGCGTTCCATCAGGCCGGTGCGCAGGTGACCGGTTTTGATTTGCACTTTGGCCAGGATGACTATCCGTTTGCCACCTGCCAGCTGGACGTCGCCGACAGTGCTGCGGTGCGCGACTGCTGTCAGTCACTGCTGGCCAGCCAGCCGCGGCTGGATATCCTGGTGAACGGCGCGGGCATTCTGCGCATCGGCAGCACCGATGCGCTGTCGTTTGCTGACTGGCAGGCGTGCCTCGCCGTCAACGCCGGCGGCGCGTTTAACCTGTTCCAGCAGACGCTGCCGGTCTTCCGCCAGCAGCGCGCTGGCGCGATTGTCACTATCGCCTCTAACGCCGCGCACGCCCCGCGCCTCGGCATGTCAGCCTATGGCGCGTCCAAAGCAGCGCTGCGCAGCCTGTGCCAGACGGTTGGCCTTGAGATGGCGCCGTATGGCGTGCGCTGCAACATTGTCTCACCGGGATCAACCGATACCGATATGCAGCGCAGCCTGTGGCATACGCCGGAAGCCGAGCAGGAGATGATCAACGGTTTCCCGGATCAGTACAAACTGGGGATCCCGCTGCGTAAGATCGCCCAGCCGCAGGAGATCGTGAACAACATCCTGTTCCTGGCCTCGGATCTTGCCAGCCACGTGGTGCTGCAGGATATTGTGGTGGACGGTGGCGCAACGCTGGGAGCCTGAGGCATGGCAATCTGGAAACGTACGGTGGATCTTGCCACGCTGAATCAGCTGGGCGATAACTCGCTGGTGGCGCATCTGGGCATCGTGTTTACCGCCATCGGTGACGATTATCTGGAGGCCACCATGCCGGTAGACAGCCGCACGCAGCAGCCGTTTGGTCTGCTGCACGGCGGCGCGTCGGTGGTGCTGGCGGAGTCGATGGGCTCCATTGCCGGTTACCTGAGCGTGGAAGAAGGTAAAAGCGTGGTGGGCATTGAGGTGAGCGCCAGCCATCATCGGGCGGTGAGCAGCGGCGAGGTGCGCGGTGTTTGTCGTCCGCTGCATCTGGGGGCGCGCAATCAGAGCTGGCAGATTGAGATACGCAATGGTCGCGATCAGCTGTGCTGTAGTTCGCGGCTGACGGTGGCGGTGCTGGGGTAGGTTTGGTTCCTCTGCGGCCTGATGCCCTCACCCTGCCCTCTCCCACGGGGAGAGGGAATGATTGTGCGGCCTGGTGCTCTGCGCTAAACAGCAATAAAAAAAGCGGCCATCTGGCCGCTTTTTTCGCTGACATCAACGCTGATAAATGATCTCGACGCCTTCGTCGTCGTCTTCATCCCAGTCGTCATCCCAGTCTTCGTCTTCTTCCACTTCCTGAGCATTTTCCAGCGCTTCACGGTGGTAATCATCCCACATGAAGGCCACTTTCTCTGGCTGCTTCGCTTCTTCTTCCGCTTCTTTTGGATTCGCGATGATAAAGCTCATCACATCCCAGCACAGCTCATTGACACCGTCACGGCTGGCGGCGGAGATCAGATAGTATTTCTCATCCCAGCCCAGCGCTTCGGCAATCGCTTTAGCGCGGCTTTCCGCCTCTTCACGGCTCAGCAGGTCGGTTTTATTGAACACCAGCCAGCGCGGCTTCTGGTACAGCTTGTCGCTGTATTTCTCCAGCTCGCCGAGAATGATGCGGGCGTTCTCTACCGGATCGGATTCGTCGATTGGCGCGATGTCGATGAGGTGCAGCAGCACGCGGCAGCGCTCCAGATGCTTGAGGAAGCGAATGCCGAGGCCCGCGCCTTCCGCTGCGCCTTCAATCAGGCCGGGAATGTCGGCGACCACGAAGCTCTTTTCGCTGTCCATACGTACCACGCCGAGGCTTGGCACTAAGGTAGTGAACGGATAATCCGCCACTTTTGGCTTCGCCGCTGATACTGCGCGGATAAAGGTCGATTTACCGGCGTTTGGCAGACCCAGCATACCCACGTCTGCCAGCAACATCAGTTCCAGCTGCAGGTCGCGCTTCTCGCCCGGCGTGCCCATGGTTTTCTGACGCGGCGTACGGTTCACGGACGATTTGAAGCGGGTGTTGCCCAGACCGTGCCAGCCACCCTTCGCCACCATCAGCTTCTGCTCATGGCGCGTCATGTCGCCCAGCGTTTCGCCCGTGCCCTGATCGATCACGCGCGTACCCACCGGCACTTTAACAATGATGTCTTTACCGCGTTTACCGGTACAGTCACGGCTCTGGCCATTCTGGCCGCGTTCGGCGCGGAAAGATTTTTCGAAACGATAATCGATCAGGGTGTTGAGGTTTTCATCCGCCAGCAGGTAAACATCACCGCCGTCACCGCCGTCACCGCCGTCCGGTCCCCCTTTGGGAATGTACTTCTCGCGGCGGAAGCTGACGCAACCGTTGCCACCATCACCCGCGACCACCAGGATCGTCGCTTCATCAACAAACTTCATTTTTTATCTCCGTCACACTGTCGTTTGCGCCACGCTGCGGGCGACAAACGGGTCCGCCAGGGTCTTCTGCGCTGACCGGCGGCGGATAAAACAGGATTGGCAAAGCCATGTGTACATAAAGTGTACAGCAAACTGAGGCGCAAGGTCAGCGTGATTGCCGTAACCTGCGGCAGAATGTAAAAAGCCCCGCAAAGCTGCGGGGCCTTCCATTCGTGTGTTCAGACGTTAATCGTCTGCGGCACAACAACCTTACTCAGCAACGATGCTGATGTATTTACGGTTGTTAGGACCTTTAACTTCGAATTTAACTTTGCCGTCTGCGGTAGCAAACAGAGTGTGGTCACGACCACAACCTACGTTGTTACCGGCGTGGAATTTGGTACCACGCTGACGAACGATGATGCTACCTGCCAGAACAGATTCACCACCGAAACGCTTAACACCCAGACGTTTTGCATTGGAGTCGCGACCGTTACGAGTCGAGCCACCAGCCTTTTTATGTGCCATTTGTCAGATCTCCTCTTACGCGCTGATCACAGTGATTTTCACATCAGTGAACCACTGACGGTGACCAGCTTGCTTACGGTAGTGTTTACGACGACGAAACTTAACGATTTTAATTTTCTCGCCACGACCGTGAGCAACAACTTCTGCCTTGATCACACCGCCTGAAACCAGTGGCGCGCCGATTTTCACGTCTTCGCCATTTGCGATCATCAGAACCTGGTCAAACTCAATGGTTTCACCGGTTGCGATGTCCAGCTTTTCCAGGCGAACGGTCTGACCTTCGCTTACTCGGTGTTGTTTACCACCACTTTGGAAAACCGCGTACATATAAAACTCCGCTTCTGCGCATGCCTTTCTGTTCATCAGGCGGCGCGATAAATATTCACAATAGGGCGCGAATTCTACGCAAAACTCCAGCAGAAGACAAGTGCACTTTGCACTCTCTTGCAGAAAAAAAGCGCAGGACGAATGCAAACGTTTCTCAACCCGATTTTTCAAGTACAATCAGTAACAGATTACCTGAACTCACGCTGGGTAAAAGCGCTTACCATGCAGAAAACGAGTCAAAGCTGAACAGACGAATGAACTTAGAACAGATTAACGAATTAACCGCGCAGGACATGGCGGCCGTCAACCAGACCATCCTCGACCAGCTGAATTCAGATGTCTCACTGATTAACCAGTTGGGCTATTACATCATCAGCGGGGGAGGCAAACGCATCCGTCCGATGATCGCGGTGCTGTCAGCACGCGCGCTGAATTATCAGGGATCGCTGCATGTGACCAATGCGGCGCTGATCGAATTTATCCACACGGCGACGCTGCTGCACGATGATGTGGTGGATGAATCCGATATGCGCCGTGGCAAAGCCACCGCTAACGCCGCGTTCGGCAATGCGGCGAGCGTGCTGGTCGGGGATTTTATCTATACCCGCGCCTTCCAGATGATGACCAGCATGGGATCGCTGAAGATCCTCGCACTGATGTCCGAAGCGGTGAACGTGATCGCCGAAGGGGAAGTGCTGCAGCTGATGAACTGCAACGATCCGGATATCACCGAAGAGAGCTACATGCGGGTGATCTACAGCAAAACCGCCCGCCTGTTTGAAGCCGCTTCGCAGGCTTCGGCGATCCTCGCGGAGGCCACGCCGGCGCAGGAGAAAGCGCTGCAGGATTATGGCCGCTATCTCGGTACGGCGTTTCAGCTGATCGACGATCTGCTGGATTACAGCGCCGACGGCGAGACGCTGGGCAAAAATACCGGTGACGATCTGAGCGAAGGTAAGCCGACGCTGCCATTGCTGCACGCCATGCACAACGGCACGCCAGAGCAGGCGCAGATGATCCGCAAGGCGATCGAGGAAGGTAATGGCCGTCATCTGCTGGAGCCGGTGCTGGCGGCAATGCAGCAAACCGGTTCGCTGGAATGGACGCGCAAACGCGCCGAAGAAGAGGCGGATAAAGCCATCGCCGCGCTACAGGCACTGCCAGAAACGCCGTGGCGCAGCGCGCTGGAAGCGCTGGCGCACATGTCGGTGCAGCGCGATTTCTGACCTGCTACGGGGCCGTCCGGCCCCGTTTTTATTTCTCCCCCCTGCTCTGCCGGTCTGATTACATTCCCTTGCAGCATTTTTGCGAAAAACTGCGCAGTTTCGTGCACAGGAAAAACAATTACTGGAAACATATGGAAATTATTTGCTATAAAAATCCGGATTTTTCCAGTTATCTCTGCGCAGGAGAGCCACAGCGCTGCAGAGATGGAGCACTAACACGGACACGGAGAAGAGAGTTATGCATGCAAGGAGAGAAGACTGGCATCCGGCAGATATCATTGCGGCCCTGCGCAAGCGCGGTACGTCACTGGCCGCCCTGTCACGTCAATCTGGCCTCAGTTCATCGACGCTGGCCAACGCGCTGTCACGCCCCTGGCCTAAAGGTGAATGGCTGATCGCCACGGCGCTGAAGGTCCATCCTTCCGAGATCTGGCCCAGCCGCTATTTTGATCCGGTCACACAGCGTCTGCTGGATCGTAAAAAACGCATTCGATCGCCCCAGGATCTGAAAAAGATCGTCTCACGCGGGTAAAGCAAAAAAAAACCAGCCACGCTGTCGTGACTGGTTTTCATGCCTGGCAATCAGGACAAAGGATTACTCGCCGCTGACG
>Ga0308166_1004573_pt1 | contig 11004 bp, 11 predicted proteins | sample PhyCR2_2_FD_202137 | JGI IMG/M metagenome (GOLD analysis project Ga0308166, IMG submission 202137) | Phyllosphere microbial communities from UC Gill Tract Community Farm, Albany, California, United States - DLSLCC.R2 | ecosystem: Host-associated > Plants > Phyllosphere > Unclassified | place... | reverse complement strand
TCATCATCCACCAGAACAGTCCGTTGATGCTCCGGCAGCCGAAGGGCCTCGTCGCGGTGACGGACTCGCCCATCACGAAGGAAGAGCTGGAAGAGTTCTTCGACGTCATCGAGCCGAACTGGGCCGAGCGCATCGCCGACCGCGCCTTCGACCGCTCGATCGACCTGCACACGGCGCGCATCCGCGCCAACTGCTTCAGCTTCCAGGGCAAGAAGCGCCTGGGCTGTGTGATCCGCCGCTTCCCGAAGGAGCCGCTGGCGCTGGACACGCTCGGCCTGCACGCCGACGAGCGCGAATTCGCGCGCCTGACCAGTGGCCTCGTGCTGATCATCGGCGACACGTGCCAGGGCAAGTCGACGACGATCGCGTCCATGCTCGACGAGATCAACAAGCAGCGCTCGGGCCACATCATCACCATCGAGGATCCGGTCGAGACCCTGATCCCGCAGCGCAAATGCATCATCACGCAGCGCGAGGTGGGTGTCGACGGCGACGTCGAAAGCTATTACCTCGGCGCGCTGGACGCGCTGCGCGAGCGTCCGGACGTGATCGTCATCGGCGAGATCCGCGATGCGCAGACCGCGCAGGAAGCGCTGGCGCTGGCCGAATCCGGCCCGCTCGTGCTGGCGACCTTGCACGCGCGCTCGACGGAACTGGGCCTGCAAAAGATGCTGCGCCTGCTGGGCAATTCGGAGGCGCAAAACCAGGCCCTCGCGCACGCGCTGCGCGGCGTGCTGTGCCAGGCGCTGCTGCCGTCGAAGCAGGGCAACCGCTACCACCTGGCCACGGAATGCCTGACCATCAATCCGGCCGCCGCGACGATGATCGAAGAGGGCGACCTGGGCGCCATCCGCGCGCACATGAACGCTGGACGCGGGCCCGGGTGCCACACGATGAACAGCGTGCTGGAAGCGCTGCTGGCCGCGCACGTGGTCGGCGTGGACGAGGCGCGCGCGGCGACGACGGACCGGATCGGATTTGCGGAGATGGTGTGACGGGCGTCAGCCCACGATGTGTTCCTTGATGAGTGCGGCCATGCGCTTGCAGGCCATGGAGGGCGTCGCCGCGCCGCTGTACAGCGCGAGCCGGATGGCGGGCAGCGCCGGCAAGCCATCGAGCACGTGCACGTCGCCCGGCAATCCCAGGCTGGTCCGCACCGTCACGCCGAGCCCCGCCGCGACCGCCGCCCAGATGCCCGCCAGGCTGGCGCTCGTGTAGACGATGCGCCAGGGGATGCCGGCCCGGTCGAGCGCGTCGGTCGCCGCCTTGCGCATCAGGCAGGGCGCCTGCAGCGCGACGAGGCGCACCGGTTCGCGGGCAGGGTCTTGCGTCGCCGACCCGATCCAGCGCATGGGATAGTCGCCCAGCAAATCCACGTATGGCAGGTCCACGCCGGTGTGCCACGCGAGCGCGAGGTCGATCTTCCCGGCCTGCAACTGCGCGATAAGTTTGCTGTTACGGGCGATGACGGCTTCGATCTGCAGGTCCGGATGGCTGCGCATGAAGCGGCCGAGGACATTCGACAGCAGGCGTTCGCCGAAATCTTCCTGCAGTCCCAGCCTGACCGTGCCTTCGAGCTCCAGGCCGGCCAGCGCCGTGCGCGCCTCGTCGTTCAGGTCGAGGATGCGGCGCGCGTAACCGAGCAGTGTTTCACCGGCCGCCGTGAGTTCCAGGCCGCGCCCGGATTTGCGCAGCAGGTCCGTGCCGGCCTGTCCTTCCAGCTTCTTCATCTGCATGCTGATGGCCGACGTCGACCGTCCGAGCCGGTCGGCCGCCTTCGCGAAGCTGCCGAGATCCACGCCTTCGCAAAAGCTGCGCAGTGCGTCCATGTCGAAATTCGTGCGGCCCATGATCGTCCCGTTTTGGTGAAGTGTCTGTTCAAATATATTCGATTTTCGAAATTATCGTGCGCTTCTATCATGGCCTGGTCAACCAAAAAAGGAGCAAACGATGACGACTTTGACAGGCATGGGCCGGCGGGCCCTCGGTGCCGTTCCCGCGCTGGCCGATCTCTCGGACCGCGTGCTGTTCGGCGAAGTGTGGGAGCGGGACGCATTGAACAAACGGGACCGCAGCCTCGTGACGGTCGCGTGCCTGGTCGCGCTGTGCCGCGACGGGCAGCTGCCGTTCCACCTGCAGACTGCGCTCGACAACGGCGTCACCCGGCAGGAGCTGGAAGAAGTCGTGACGCACCTGGCCTTCTATGCGGGCTGGCCCGCGGCCGCCACCGCCGCGCGCCTGCTCGGCGATCTGACGTGAGGAGGCCGTCATGCCCTTCGTCCGCATTTCCCTGCGCCGCGGCAAACCGCGCGACTACCTGCGCGCCGTATCCGACGCCGTGCACCAGGCGCTCGTCGACGCCTTCCGCATCCCCGTCGCCGATCGCTTCCAGGCCATCCACCAGCACGACCCCGAGGAACTGATCTTCGACCGCGATTACCTCGGCGGCCCGCGCAGCGACGATTTCGTCCTCGTCTGCGTCACCGGCGGCAAGCCGCGCGACGCCGAGACCAAGCAGGCGTTCTACCGGCGCCTCGCCGACCTGCTGGCCGAATCGCCCGGACTGCGGCCGGAAGACCTGATGGTCATCGTCCAGACGACGGACTACGCCGACTGGTCGTTCAGCAACGGCATCGCCGCGCCGCTGGCGGAGCAGAGAACATGATCGCCATGCAGTACCGCTTTCCGCTGCCCGCCGATTACGACATGGCGATCATCGACCGGCGCATCGCGGACAAGGGCCACCTGATGGACGGCTTTCCAGGGCTGCTGTTCAAGGCCTATCTCAGCGCGCGCAAGACGGGGCCGGCGCAGGACAATGCGTACGCGCCGTTCTACGTCTGGAACACGGTCGACGGGATGCACGCGTTCCTGAACGGCCCCGGATTCGCGGGCGTGGCGCAGGCGTTCGGCCGGCCGTCGGTGGCGACGTGGCTCGTGTGGCAGGCGCGATGTGCGCCGGGCTTCGAGCATGCGCGCTTCGCGTCCGTCGAGCGGCGGACGATTCCGCCCGGCGCCGACCTGGAAGCGTTGCGCAGGGCGGAGACGGCCGACGGCGGCCGCGCGCTCGCGGTGGTCGTCGGCTACGAGCCGGGGACGTGGACGCTGGTGCGCTTCCGCCTGTGGGACAGCGAGCCGGTGGCCGACGCCGCGACGCTGGTCTATGCGGTCGGCCACGTGTCCACGGCTAGCCGATGACGTTCATCTCGCTCTCGTCTTCCGTATAGCGCACGGGCGCCAGCCCGTGGCTGGCGATGAGCGCCTGCACGGTCGTCGGGCCTGTGGGCTCGATGCCTTCGTGCGCGAGGACCTGGTCGAGCATCTCCGCCTCGCTGATGCGGCCGGGCGTGGTGAATTCCAGCGGTTCCTCGTTGTTGCGGTACCAGACGCGATAGTTCGGCATATCGTTCTCCTTGTGATGGGGGTTACCCGTGCCGGAGGATCGCAATGATCTCGGCCCCGACGACGAGGCTGCAGATCACCGTGACATGCACCGTCATCAGCACGAGGGATCGCCCAACGGCGGCCAATCTGCCGCCGCCGTAGACAGTATGCATCGCGGCGGGCACATAGGCCACGATCCACGCGACGGGCAGTAGCTGCACAATATCCCAGGCCGACACGAGGGCGAAGTTCCCTTGGGCCGCGCAGGCGATCAGCCAGCCCAGATTGCCCGGTATGACGATCATCACGCTGGCGAGCACGAATGCAAACGCCGTGGTGTGCAGGGCGAAGACGAGATGGTCGCCGTAGTGGCGGCGCGAGCGCCACCAGATCAGCTTGAGATAACCGGCGAACAGCGGGAGCGCGCCGATCAGCATGTAGGGCAGGTTGGCCAGGAAACCGTGGTTGACGATGTCGGCCTGTTCTTCCGGCGCGGCAGCCATGAAGCGCTGGGCGTTCTTTGCCCATGTCCGGTCGACACTGCCGAGCGTCATGAGCGCTTGCCCCACCGTGTGCGTCCCACTGTCCGACCTGCCTTTGATGGACAGCGCCGCGACAGGGAATGTACCGTCGTCTCTCGCCAGACCGGGCATCGCGTGGCTGTAGGTGGCGCCGAACGACCGGTCGTCGAACGTGACTTGGGGAAGGTCGACGCCATACAGTTTGATCAGCCCGAACATCACCAGGCTCAGCGTCAGATACAGGCGCAAAGGGTCGATGTAGGGCACGCGCCGTCCGCGCAGGAAATCCACCGTCAATTGACCCGGCCTGGACATCAGCAGGCGCAGCGTACGCCATAACCTGCCTTCCAGCGCCACGTAATGACCGATGAACTCATGGATGAACTCCCCCGCCGACGGCGAGTGGACGGTGAGTGTCTCGCCGCACAGGGAACAAAATCGATCCCGGGCGTTGGCCTGGCAGTTGGGACAGCTTCGTGGCGCGTTGTGTTCCGCGCCGTGGTGATGCACGATTTCAAGGCTGGGTTTCAAACGGTCTGACTCCTCGGGCAATATCCCCGCAAGGTTACACGACCGATGCCGATGCAAAATGCGTGAATTCTCACGCGGCCGCGGCTCAGTCCAGCGGCACCGCCCGCCACCGGTTGACTTCCGGCGGCGTGACGTCCGGTGCCGCATTGCCCCAGCTATTCCGTACATAGGTCACGACAGCCGCCACCTCCGCGTCGTCCAGCAGGGGACTGTACGGCGGCATGCCGAACGGCCGCGGATTCCCCACGGTCGTGGGCGGGAAGCCGCCGTTCAGCACGATGCGGATGGCGTTCACCGGATCGGTCATCGTCAACGCGCCATTGCCGGCCAGCGGCGGATACGCGGGATGACCGGCGACGCTCGTGCCGCGGCCGTCGCTGCCGTGGCAGTCGGCGCAGTGGTGTTCGTACAGCTTCTTGCCCGCCTTCATGATCTCCTCGGGCGGCGGCGTGATTGGCCGCCGCGGCGACGGATCGGCCGGCAGCGATTTCAGATACGTCGCCATCGCCCCCGCATCCGCATCGGTCAGGTATTGCAGGCTTTGTCCCACGACTTCCGCCATCGGCCCGAACACGGCGCCGCGCGGCGCGACGCCCGTCCGCAGCAGCTGCACGATGTGCGCCTGGTCCCAGTTGCCGAGACCCGCCTCGTTGTCGGCGTCCAGTGCGGGCGCGTACCAGCCGACGATCGGAATGTGGCCGCCGGACAGCCGGGAGCCCGTCGCGCCGAGGCCGTTGCGCGGGCTGTGGCAGGCGCCGCAATGGCCCAGGCCTTCGACGAGGTAGGCGCCACGGTTCCACTCGGCGCCTTTCGATGGCTGCGGCGCGTACACGCCCGGCTTGAAATACAGCAGGCGCCAGCCGGCCAGCACGATCTGGCGGTCGTACGGGAAGCGTAATGCGTGCGCGCGATTTTGCTGGTTCACGGGCGCGAGGCTGCGCAGCCAGGCGTACAGGGCGTCGGCGTCGTCGCGCGTGACCTTCGTCGTGTTCGTGTACGGGAAGGCCGGGTACAGCAAGCGTCCGCCTTTCCCGATGCCGTTGTGCAGGGCATTCCAGAAATCGTCCGCGGTCCAGGCGCCGATGCCCGTCTGCGCGTCCGGCGTGATGTTCGGCGCGTAGACGATGCCGAACGGCGTGGCCAGCGCGCGTCCGCCCGCATACGGCGTGCCGCCGCGCGCGGTGTGGCAGGCCATGCAGTCGCCCGCGCGGGCGAGATAGGCGCCGCGGGCGATGTTGGCGGGTGTGGCCGCCCACGCTGCCTGCGCGCGCGACGGGATGAATTCGGCGCGCGGCCACGCGACGAACACGGCGACCAGCGCCGCCACGACGAGGACCAGGATGACGACGCGCTTCATGGCCGCCGCTCCGGTTCGCTGCCGCATGCGAGCGGCATCGGGTGATGCACGTCGGACGCGGGCGTGGCATCGTCCGGCACCGGTTCGCTCGCGAGCCAGCCCGAGATGGCGGCCACGTCCGCCAGCGACAGGCGCCCGGCGATCGTCGCCATGCAGTCGGGGACGTGGGCGCGGCGGGTGCCGTTCCGCCAGGCGCCGAACTGGGCGTTGATGTAGTCGCGCGGCAGGCCCAGCAGGCCCGGGATGGCGGGCAGGGCGCCCGTCAGGCGCTGGCCATGGCATGCGGTACACGCCGGCACCTTGAGCGTGGCGTCGCCGCGCGTGACGAGTTCGTGCCCCCGCTCGAGCTGGCCCGCCGGCAGGCTGGCGCGCGCGAGCACGGGCGCGGGCACGTGCTGCGTCGAGAACCATGTCGCGATCTCGTGCAGGTAGTCGTCGGACATGTGCTCGACCATGTAGGTCATCAACGGGTACTGGCGGCGGCCGGCGCGGAAGTTCTGCAACTGGTTATACAGGTAGCCGGCCGGCTTTCCGGCGATGCGCGGGTAGTAGTTCGGCCCCGACGCCGGCTGCGGCGCCGGCGCGGACGCGCTGCCGTGGCACGACGTGCACGCGGCCACGCGGCGTTCCAGCGTGTCCGGCACGGCTTGCCGGGCCCGTGCCGGCGCCGCGTGCAAGCTTGCCAGCAATAGCAATGGCAACAGCGGGGCGGGGCGCAAATACATGACGTTCCTGTGGTCGACGAGAAAGTACAAGCGGCATGATACCGCGTCGACTTGAACTTCACGCAATCTTTTGAGAATGCTAACTAGCGCGCGTCCTGGAACGTGCGCAGATAAGCCAGCAGCGCGGCCATCTCTTTTTCGTCGTGGATGCCCCAGAAGCGCATCTTCGTGCCCGGTACCATCTTGTCCGGATCGCGCAGGTAGGCGGCCAGCGTGCGTTCGTCCCACACGATGTCCGCTGCCTTCATCGCATTGGAATATTTGAAATCGGGCGTGCTGCCGGCGCGGCGGCCGAACAGGCCGTTCAGCTGCGGCCCGAAGCCGCCGTGCGCGTTCGGACCGATCTGGTGGCAGGACGCGCACGGCTTGAAGACGGTCGCGCCGTCGACTGGACCCTCGTGGCGCGAGCAGCCGGCCAGCAGGAGCAGCAACACGACGAGCCGGCGCATGCTCAGGTGCGCGGCTTGGGTTGCGCGGCCCGCCGCGGCCCGCCGGCGACCGGCTTTGGCGGCAGCGGGGGCGGCGGATTCGCGCGCCAGTGGCGGTAGATGCGCAGGGCCACGTGGGCGTCGTCGGCCGCGTACAGGATCTGCTTGTCGGACAGGCGCGGCAGGGCCCAGTTGGTCGTCGTGATCTTGCGCGATTTCTGCAGGCGCTTGCCGAAGAAGCGCGCGACGGCCGTCTTCGCGCCCAGCGCATTGCGCTCGCCGCGGCGCAGTGCCGTGGACAGGTCGAGCACGTTGCACGTGTCGATGCCCAGTTTGGCGCGCAGGCGGCGCAGGTCGTCGCCGAGGCCGAAGCCGACTTTCAGGATGGCAGGCGATTCCAGCACGGCGCGCAGCACGTCGACGCCAGGCGGCGTATCGGCGGGAGCGTCCGGCGCGCGCGGCTTGAGCGTGCCGATCTGGAACAGATAGGCGTGCTGGTCGGTGGCGAGCTGGACGAGATGCGGTCCCGTCGATTGCTCGCCCTTCTGGAACGTGGGCTTGGATTCGGTGTCGAAGCCGATGACGTCGGACGCCAGCAGCGCGGACAGCGCGCCGTCCGCATCCTGGCGCGTGCGTACGAGACGCACGTCGGCCAGGGTGATGCCTTCGTAAGGGGGGAGGGCGTCCTCGGCCTCGCTCATCCGTGCTGCCGGATCAGCGTTTCGCGAACTTGGAGGCCAGCTGTTGCAGCTTTTCCTGGCGCTTGCGGTCGGCTTCCACCTGGGCGGCGGCATCGCGCTCGGCCTTCTTGCGCTCGGCTTCCTTCTTGAAGCGTTCCTGCAGCATTTCCTTGGCGTGCTGGCGGTGCGTGTCCGTCACCTCGGCGCCCGGATTGCCGTCCAGGTCGTAGCGCACGGTGGCTTTTTCCATCGCGCGCAGGTAGCGCATCGAGCCCGTGTGGATGCCCAGCGCGGCGCGCATCGTCTTGCGGTTCAGGCCGGGCAGGCGGGCCAGCACCTGCTTGTCGATGCCGATCGCCAGCGGCAGGCAGTCGCGGAAGGCCTTGAACTGTTGTTGCAGCTGCTTGAGCAGGGCGCGGGGCGACTGGGCGGCTTCCGGGGCCGCAGCCGGCGCGTCATTCGCAGGCGCGTCGGGCGTGGCGGGGGTGGCGTTTTCGGTGGCCTCGGGGAGCTCGGCGACAGGACTCATCGTATTCATTGACTTCATGGTAAGAACGGGAAGCGGAAGGATAGCATGGCCGCGCCGCGCGCGTGCCGCTCAGCCATGTAATGGATCGTTTTATTGAGTAGATGACGGTGATTTCATGCATGTACAGCGGCGCGCGGGCAAGAAATCGTGTATGATCCGCCCCTTTCCTTGCGCACGGTTTGCGCCGACGCAGCCAGGGTCAGGAAGAGGAAAAGGAAATATGCGTCTGAGTGATATCCCATATCGGATATTTCAATTATCGCTAAACATTTCCTTCGGGCATAATGCCTCCGTCTCCTCTATTTCTCCTCTGGAAAATAGATTCAAGCCCGTTGTCTGACGGGCTTTTTTTCGTTCCGACATGCTAACCCGCGATTTCGACCACGTTCCGTTCCGCTTGAACCCACTGTGCACGCGCGCCGCAGCCTGTCCCGGCTGCCCGGGGCGCCCGCCGGGCAGCGGCAGGAGTGCTTGATATCCGGGCCTTCGTCCCTAGTTAGGGCCTTCCCCCTCATCCCCGCCCACAAGGACCGCCCCGCGGACCAGGTGGGTTATTGACTTCGCAGGCACTGCGCCACGCCTCGACTGGAGAAAGTTATATGAAAAACACCGCCAAGACCCTGACACTGACAGCGAAGAAAGCGCCGGCCAAGAGCACGGCCCAGCTGTCGGTGCCGAAGACCGCGACCTCGTATTTCCTCGAAACGGAAGCGGCAGCCAAGGTGACGGTGGTGAAGACGCGTTCGCGCCTGGCGTCGCTGAAGGCAGTGCAGGCCGAGGAAGCGTCGCGTCTGCAGCCGGAACAGTTCGACGACGCCGCCGCCGCGGACGAAGCGCAGGCCGAGGCCGTCGCTGCCGACGTGCAGGCAGCGGAAGACGTTGCCGAGCCGGTCGCAGAGGCTGCCGAGCCCGTCGTCGCGCCCGTCGCCGCCGTGGCCTTCGACGAGACGGACGACGTGATCCCGACGCCGACCGCGCCCGCCGCGCCGCCGGTGATCGTCAAGAAGCGCGTCTCGCGCCTGGCCGCGCTGAAAGCCGACGCCGCGCCGGCCGCCGCAGCCGTTCCTGAACCGGTCGCCGCCGCGCCGCAGGCGCCGGCCGTTGCCGCCCCCGGCGCCGAGCCGGCCGCCCGCGTCGTGCGCACCCGCACGGCGCGCCGCATCGAGCCGTCCGCCGCGTCGACGACGTCCGCGCAGCCGACCGGCACCGTCAGCACGACGACCGACGCCGCCGCGCTGGCCGCGATCGACACGTCCGGCTACCTGCTGCCGCAAGTGAAGGTGCCGGGCCGCCGCGGCCGCAAGCCGAGCGAATTCGTGCCGGAGAACGACGAGATCGCGGCGCTGAACGCCGTCGAGCGCGCCGAGCTGAAGGCTGCGTCGAAACTGCGTGAGCGCAAGGCCAAGGGCAGCGCCAACCTGTTCGGCGCCGCGGAAGGCTTTTCGGCCGAGGAGCTGGAAAAGCGCCGCCAGCAGCTGAAGAACCTGATCAACATGGGCAAGGAGCGCGGCTACCTGACCCACGCGGAGATCAACGACCAGCTGCCGGAAAACATCATCGATCCGGAAGCGATCGAAGGCATCATCGCGACGTTCAACGACATGGGCATCGCGGTCTACGAGCGCGCGCCGGAAGCGGAAATGATGCTGCTGTCGGACGCCGTCGTCACGCCGACCTCCGAAGACGAAGTGGAAGCGGCCGCCGCGACCGCGTTGTCGACCGTCGACTCCGACTTCGGCCGCACGACCGATCCGGTCCGCATGTACATGCGCGAGATGGGCGCCGTGTCGCTGCTGACGCGCGAAGGCGAGATCGCCATCGCCAAGCGCATCGAGGATGGCCTGAAGGACATGGTGCAGGCGATCTCCGCGTGCCCGGTGACGATTTCCGAGATCATCGCGCTGTCGCACAAGATCGCCAAGGACGAGCTGAAGATCGATGACGTCGTGGACGGCCTGATCGACCACAACGAAGGCGCCTCCGCCACCGCGCCGGTGACCAGCGCGAGCGACGAGGACGAGGACGAGGAAGACGACGACGTCGAGGAAGAGGAAGACGAGGGCGGTGCCGGCGGCAGCGCCGCGGCGGGCTACTCGGCCGAACAGCTGGCCGCGCTGAAGAAGGGCGCGCTGGACAAGTTCTCCCTCATCGAGAAGCAGTTCGACAAGATGGGCCACGCGTTCAAGACGCAGGGCTACGGCTCGCCGGCCTACACGGCCGCGCAGGAAGTGATCTCGTCGGAACTGCTGGGCATCCGCTTCACGGCGAAAGTCGTGGAAAAGCTGTGCGACACCTTGCGCCACCAGATGGACGAGGTGCGCTCGATCGAACGCGCCGTGCTGGACATCTGCGTGAACCGCTGCGGCATGCCGCGCGCCCACTTCATCAAGGTCTTCCCGGGCAACGAGACCGACCTGGAATGGGTGCAGCGCGAAGTCGACTGCGCGTATCCGTACAGCGCCGTGTTGAAACGCAACGCCCCGGCGATCCTGGAACTGCAGCAGCGCATGATCGACCTGCAGGCGCGCGTGGCGCTGCCGCTGGCGGACCTGCGCACCATCAACCGCCAGATGGCGGCCGGCGAAAAGCGCGCCCGCACGGCGAAGCGCGAAATGACCGTGGCCAACCTGCGTCTCGTGATCTCGATCGCGAAGAAGTACATCAACCGCGGTCTGCAGTTCCTCGACCTGATCCAGGAAGGCAACATCGGCCTGCTGAAGGCGGTCGACAAGTTCGAGTACCGTCGCGGCTATAAATTCTCGACGTACGCGACGTGGTGGATCCGCCAGGCGATCACGCGTTCGATCGCCGACATGGCCCGCACGATCCGCGTGCCGGTGCACATGATC
>Ga0308166_1004571_pt1 | contig 11012 bp, 14 predicted proteins | sample PhyCR2_2_FD_202137 | JGI IMG/M metagenome (GOLD analysis project Ga0308166, IMG submission 202137) | Phyllosphere microbial communities from UC Gill Tract Community Farm, Albany, California, United States - DLSLCC.R2 | ecosystem: Host-associated > Plants > Phyllosphere > Unclassified | place... | reverse complement strand
CCCCGGATATGTTCGAGGTTAATGCGGCAGCCGTAGACGCGCGGGTCGAACGTGTCGGCCATATCCTGAATATCATCGCCACTGATGACGCGGCCATCGCAGGTGTCACCTTCGACGCCGATGCGAAACCATTTAGAAACTTTCTTTGCCATTGTTCAGGTGTCCTGATGTTGGGTTTTCGGGTCAGGGTTAGTTTCCCGACTCTGACACGTATCAGCCACCGCTTACGATCTGATTAGGTCTGACACAACAGTCACTTAGCGCGAATACCCCCCTATTTCCTTAGCCTTGCCACGTCACACCAAAAACGAGGCAAGCATGACCATTTCAACTGACCTTTCTTTGTTTAATGACCCGCGACGAAAGGCGCGGCTGTTGTACTGGCAGGGGTTCGCCGTGCCGCAAATCTGCGACATGCTGCAGCTCAAGCGCCCGACCGTGCAGAGCTGGAAACAGCGTGATGGATGGGAGGAAACTGCGCCGATTAACCGGGTTGAATCGACGTTAGAGGCGCGGCTTATTCAGCTCTACGCAAAGCCAGACCTGACCGCGCATGACTTCAAAGTTGCTGATTTTCTGTCGCGCCAGATGGAGCGGCTCGCGCGCGTGAACCGCTACGGCCAGACCGGAAACGAGGTGGATTTAAACCCCAACATTGCAAGCCGCAACAAAGGGGATCGCAAAAAGCCGAAACGCAATTATTTCAGCGACGAGGCAGTCGGGAAGCTGGAAGAGATTTTCTTTAACCAGTCGTTTGAGTATCAGCTCAGGTGGCATAAAGCCGGGTTAGAGCACCGCATCCGCCACATCCTGAAATCGCGCCAGATAGGCGCAACGTTCTACTTTGCGCGTGAGGCGCTTCTGCGCGCCCTTAAGACCGGGCAGAACCAGATATTTTTGTCAGCCAGTAAAACGCAGGCTTACGTGTTCCGTAAGTACATCATCGCCTTTGCCCGTCTGGTTGACGTCGACCTGTCAGGCGACCCGATCGTCATCGGAAACAATGGCGCTGAGCTGATTTTTCTCGGGACTAATTCCAACACAGCGCAGAGCCACAACGGCGACTTGTACGTCGACGAAATTTTCTGGATACCCAATTTCCAGAAGCTGCGCAAAGTCGCCTCGGGCATGGCCTCGCAGTCACACCTACGCACTACCTATTTTTCGACCCCGTCGACGCTGGCGCACGGCGCTTACCCGTTCTGGTCAGGCGAGCTGTTTAACCGTGGCCGCAGCAACCGCGAAGAACGTGTCGACATCGATATCAGTCATCAGGCGCTCGCCGGTGGCGTGCTGTGCGGTGATGGACAGTGGCGGCAGATTGTCACCATTGAGGACGCGCTTGCCGGTGGATGTACCCTGTTTAACCTCGACCAGCTTAAGCAGGAAAACAGCGCGGATGACTTCCGTAACCTGTTTATGTGCGAGTTCGTCGACGATAAGGCATCGGTATTCCCGTTCGAGGAGTTGCAGCGTTGCATGGTCGATGCGATGGAGGAATGGGAGGACTTCGAGCCTTTCGCCGACCGTCCGTTTAACTGGCGTCCAGTCTGGATTGGTTATGATCCGTCACACACCGGCGACAGCGCAGGCTGTGCGGTGCTGGCTCCGCCGCTGGTTGCCGGTGGCAAGTTCCGCATTCTTGAGCGTCACCAGTGGAAAGGCATGGATTTTGCCGCGCAGGCCGAGGCCATCCGGGCGCTGACCGAAAAATACACCGTCGACTATATCGGTATCGATGCGACCGGCATCGGCCAGGGTGTTTACCAGCTCGTGCGCTCATTCTTCCCGGCGGCGCGCGCCATCCGCTACACGCCGGAAATGAAAACGGCGATGGTGCTCAAAGCAAAAGACACCATCAGGCGCGGGTGTCTGGAATATGACGCCGGTGCGACCGACATCACTCAGTCATTTATGGCTATCCGCAAAACCATGACCAGCAGTGGCCGCAGCGCCACCTATGAAGCCTGCCGCAGCGAGGAAGCCAGCCACGCGGATATCGCGTGGGCGACCATGCACGCCCTGTTAAACGAGCCGCTTTCCGCCGGTAGCGGTATGCAAGCAACTACAATTCTGGACATCAACTACAGATGAAAAAACGCCAAAAGAAACAGCCAAAACAGACCAACATGATCGCCAGAGAACCCCAAAAAATGGAGGCGTTCACCTTTGGCGAGCCGTCACCTGTTCTGGATCGCCGCGATATCCTCGACTATGTCGAGTGCATCAATAATGGCAAATGGTACGAGCCGCCAGTCAATTTCTCGGGTCTGGCAAAAAGCCTGCGCGCCGCCGTGCATCACAGCTCGCCGATTTACGTGAAGCGAAACATTCTGACCAGCACCTTTATCCCTCACCCGTTGCTGTCCCGTCAGGATTTCAGCCGCCTTGTGCTTGATTATCTGGTCTTTGCTAACGGTTATCTTGAAAAGCGCTTGAGCGTGACCGGCCAGGTAATGAAGTTGGAAGCCTGCCCGGCAAAATATACCCGTCGGGGTGTCGAAGAAGGGGTTTACTGGTACGTATCAAGCTATACCCACCCGCACCAGTTTGCCCCCGGCTCGGTGTGCCACCTGCTTGAACCCGATATCAATCAGGAGCTCTACGGGATGCCGGAATACCTGAGCGCGCTCAATTCAGCCTGGCTGAATGAATCCGCCACGCTGTTTCGTCGGAAGTATTACCAGAACGGCGCGCACGCGGGTTACATCATGTACGTGACCGACGCAATTCAAAGCAGCACCGACGTAGAAGCAATTCGAAAAGCGATGACAAACTCGAAAGGTATGGGGAATTTTAAAAATATTTTCCTCTATGCCCCAAACGGTAAATCGGATGGCATTAAGATTGTGCCGCTGAGTGAAGTCGCCACGAAGGATGATTTTTTTAACATCAAGAAGGTGAGCGCCGCCGACCTACTCGACGCGCACCGCGTGCCGTTCCAGCTTATGGGCGGCAAGCCTGAGAATATTGGCTCAATGGGCGATATCGAGAAGGTGGCGCGAGTATTTGTGCGTAACGAACTGACGCCGCTGCAGGAGCGTTTCAAAGAGATAAATGACTGGCTCGGGATGGAGGTGATCCGCTTTAAGGATTACAACATCGAGACCGATTAACTCCGCCCAAAATGCCGCCTACGGGCGGCACATCCTCAGACCTCTCCTGACGCCGCACACGCCACGTAACTCCGCCACCGCTCACGATTCAACCTCACCGCTCAGCGTACCGCCACGACGCACACAGACGCGTAAAATAAATCCTGTCACCACGTCTGGCGCGCAGTGCTATCCCCGCCTCGCCTGCACGCTTAACGGGTCGCTTTTAATGCAGGTGCATTATGCATCCGGAGCCACGCCTGACGTGGCATGGCTCGCGAAAAAGAATTAGAATTATCAAATGCAAATTCATGCAGGTAGAAATGCATAAGATTATGAAGTTTAAATTTTATCTTCTGCTCAAATATTTCTTTGTAGAAATGCTCTTATTTGTTGCCTAAAAGTTTCACACTCAGCAGGTTTTAATCTCTCAAGGTATTCAAAAACTCTAGTCTCATCCCAGCCGTTGTTAAAGGTCTTCACTACCCCACGATAAACTTGCTTATCAAGTTTATCTTGGCCTCTAGTAGTCACTCTCGGAATCGACTCATCTTGCCCGTATGCCGCATAAAAATCTTTCTCTACGCTTTGGAAAGGTATGCATAGAACATTATCACCCCGAGCATGTCTCAAATCTACTTGATCTCCGTCTAACACAGATATAACATTTTGCTGAGTAGTTAGAAATGTTTCCCTCACATTACGACGCATTAAATCAATGACATTAGTTCCCCCACCAACATATATTATTTTATATTCATAGAAGTAGTCATTTGCAGAAGCATCGATTATGTACTCCAAGAAATTTTGCAGGACTTCATCTTCCGTGAGAATGTATTTATCCCAGCCTTTAAACCCAAATAGTGTACTTTTTATAAAATTATATGAACGATTTGTAATAGTTGTGCCAGCATCCCCCTCGCACATATAGTATAATTCATCATCATTCAATGTTTGCATTAAAGCGAGTGAATGCGTTGTGAATACAATATTCACTGAGTGTCTCTGACAATACTCTCTTAACACCGATATAAGATGAACTTGAGCAGAGGAGTCTAGCGATATATCTATTTCATCAATAACAATAAATTTTCTTTTGAGCTCAATCATTCTAAATAAATTTAAAATAAAATACTCACCAGAACTGAAGTAATCCTCTCTTATATATGTTCCATTCTCATTTAATCGAAAGTAGAAAGTTTCATTTTTTACAGAAAAGGATTTAAGATTATTGTAAGATGAAGATTGATAAACCTCATTAAATATATCTATCAAATCTTCAGGAACGCTATAATTTTCAAACGCAATACTTTTCCTAAGTTCTGTATCAATTTTACTGAGCGTTGGAAAGTTATTAAATCTCATCCCGTGCGGAATAGGCAACTCAACATAAAGATTAGACTTTATCTCTGACGGAATTAGTTGCTTGGTATCGATTATTTTTAAATTTTCATCATAGACATACGTTATATTATGGTCATTGATATTATATACAATACTACTTTCAGGATTGAATATATATCTTGAAGATGTCCTTATGAATGTATCTGCAGATTGTAAATTTTTAATTGCCTTGATAAGCGTGGTCTTTCCAGCACCATTCTTTCCTACAATGCATGTCAGTTTATTTTCAGAAAGATCAATGTCAAATGACATATATTCGACGTGCTGGATTTTCGAAATCTCAATCTTTATTTTCATTTTAATTTACATTCTTGTAAAAAAGCATATCAACAATCGTGTTACCATATTTTTTCTTAAGTTTATCAAGGTAACTCTTATCGATTGTATTTATATGATTCAAAAGTCCAGAAACAGTATTAACTCCCTTTTCTAGGATCTCACTATCATTCAACCCGCTAGTTTTAACCTTAGGATCTTTTAATATAGAATCTATAAACTTATCTTTATCTGTTATGTAAAAATGAATTAAATGCTCAAGCTTTCTTTTTACTTTAATATCAACAGAAACCATCTGAGACGGTAAAATCACCATCCCCAACAGTTTGACTTTATTCCCTTTTTTTATCAGTTTTGTTTTTGCCAGGTTTTAGCTGAAATGTCCCTTCCCCATAACCTCAAGTAATTCAGCCACAATGAGACCAATACTATCAAAACCTTCATCATTCTCAGAAGAGATGATAATATCATCTGAATAACGCGTGAATACATAACCTTGCTCAGAACAATATTGCTGCATAGCAATATCAAATTCGTATAAACAAGCATTACTGAAAGCTGGTGATGTCGGAAAACCTACAGGTAAGGAGTTATCGATAATTATATAATCTAATATTTTATCTATATAAACATTTAAATCCGATATAGGAACGTTCAACAAATTATTTACTAAAATCGAACGTGCATATTCACGCGTTATGGAAGGAAAAAAACTTTTAATATCAGTATTGAAAAATACTTTACTTTTGGCATGAAGTATTACTGCATCATAAGTACTACTACCTTTCCTATACGAAAATACTACATCCGTATTTACTCTCAAGTAAGAAAAAACAAACTCATTGATAAATTTGTGATACTCTTTAAGTTTAGAGCTAGGTTCAGCAATTAATCTTTCATCAAATGTTGAAAATTTAGTCTGCTCGAATGGTTCAAATGAAAGAAAGTTCTGAAAGGAATCTTTGTCGAAGAATGCGATATTGAAAGCTTTTTCGAGGCTAAGGGGTTTCATCGTTGACTGGGCTTTGGTTTTTTGAGTTGAATGGATTCTAAGATGAATGTTCTAACTCTAAGTGGTTTCTCACCCCAGACACCCTCATTTTTACAGGCCTTACTTCCTGTACATACCTTCTCCCGAAAGAGAAGGCAGTACAAGAGCAACACTATATCAAGGCCTGTAGAGGCCAACATTAATGACTGGAGATACTCCTAGTCGTTGGCATGAAAATACTTTAAACCAGATGGTGAGTATTTACAACATTTCAAGCAGTCGGGTGTCGCTAAAATCAGAGCTGAATTCATAGAAACACATTAACTACTTGATTTTCATCATTACGCCCATCATTCATGATTCAACCATTCGTCTATAATCGGGTATACAAATTTTTCGTCGCCATAAATCACCGTTGCCCCACGCGCCAGCGCGTCGAGCTCCCACCGTTCGGGAGTAATCCCTTCCTGCGCCAAATCGAAACGAATTTTTGCGACACGATCCCTTTCGGGCTTTGTCAACCTGGCTGATGGCGCTTGCTCGCTGGTTTTGAGGGACGCATTGCTTCTTTGCTGCTGATGTTTGCACGGTGCGCCAGCTTTTAACGCCCCGTTAAGCACCTTCACGACGTCCGGCTCATTCCAGCCAACAACCCCGCGCTCAATCAGATTTAACACCGCTGCGGCTTGCTCAGACGGTGTGGGGGTCATAACTGGATCGCCACCGTCGGTGAGCTTTCCACAGTTATTGACAGGACTCCGAGGCGCGGCAGAGCCGCTTTTTAAGGTCAAAGGCTCAACGGCCAAAATCTTTGGAACGATTCGCCATTCGGCTGTACGGGTTACATGGACCCGGTGCGCCCCGAGATGAGGGGCATAAATACCGACCACCCTCTCGATATCTTCTTCGTACTCATTAACCTCATCCGTCACCTTACGGGCGACTCTGACGGCCTGAGCATCACGCGGCATGTTTGCCCCACCCTGCGCGATGATGTACCGCTCAAAATCACCCTCATCTGCAGCAGCTCGCGCGGCCTCTACCCTGTCGTCAAACTCGCTGGCGATACTCACCCCACGCGGCAGCTTGCGCAGTTCGCGGTAAGCGCCCATCGTCGGGAGGCCAATCGGTTTAAACTGCGGGATGCGCCATGTAGACGCCCATGCGGTGACGGCTGCGGCCGTATCTTTCAGGGGCTTGCCGGTGTCGTGGTCGAGCTGGCCGTCGAGCGCGTAGCCGTCGATATTTTTGGCAATGTATTTAGCGATATAACCCGCCGCGCCGCCCTGATTAAGATGACGGGACTCAAAGCGCTGTTTTGCCGCGCCCTTTTCGTGTCCGTCCTCTTTGAGGGCATAACGACGCATAATTTCGTTGATGGCTTTACGTTGACCGGGTTTGCAAAACAGCATCATATGCCAGTGTGGCGTGCCGTCGTGGTGCGGTTCGACAACTCGCATTCCGTAAACCTCTAAATCGTTATCTTTGAACGCGGTACGCATCAGGCTCCAGATTCGGCAGAGATAGCGCTGGCCGTCTTTTGGCGTAAATGCGGTGTCGTTCCAGCCGTGATTGAGCTGCACTTTTTTGCTTTCGCCTTTGCCGACCTGTCGGGTCGGATGGTATTTAGAGGGTGTGGTCAGGGTGATAAACATCCCCACATCACCGGCGCTGGCCGCGTAGCGCTCAATCCCGGCGATGGTATTCATCAGCTCCATGCGACGTATTTCAGGGTTAGAAATACTCCCCATAACCTTGCTGATGAGGTCGATACGTTCACCGGTGACTTTGTTTTCCAGCTCGCAGGATTTGAGGTATTCGAGATTAGCCAGGCGGCGCGCGTGAACATCGCGGATTGCTATTTTGCTTGCGTAAGGTGAACGGTCTTTGTTGACCTCACCTGCTGCGATGAGCAGCGCCTCGCGCCAGCGCATCCGCTGCGCCTTGAGCTGGTTGACCCACCACTCGTCTTTAATCAGTCGTGAAATAGCGGAAAATGCCATGCGGATCGTCATCTGACCCTTACGGTATTTTTTCCAGAACATCGGGGTGATGTTAAATGCGCGAGCAATACCGGCCACTTGCCCGTATAGATGCGACTGAGCTTCATCGGTGAAAAGTGTCTCTTTCCCGCCGTAAGCCTCCGCCCATGCGTCGCTTAACTCCTCGTATTTGCTCCAGAGCTGAGAGGCAATTCTGGCCGCAAATTTCCTGAGCTCTTTGTCATTCATATCTGGTAAGCGCGCATACTGGTCGCGCTCGGACAGAAACCCAATCGAGGCGATTTCATTCATCCCACACAGCTCATTAACGCGCTCAAGACGTGGCAGCAGCTTGCGCTCAAACGTGTTTTTAAGGAAATACAGCCCACCTAAAGGGCTCTTTTTACGGCGGATGAAGTTATAACGCGATGTAAACAGCGTTTGCAGGAAAAACGGCAGACGGTCAATCCGGTTTAAAACACCTTGCACCTGACGGAGTTCGGCACGTGTAAGGGGTCTGTCGCGGCCAATGGCCTCTTTAGTGACGTTATTCCAGGGATAAGCACCAACGAATGAATCACTGGCGCCCTTCAAAAATGGTGGTGGTGGCGAGGGGGCAACACGCCCCCGAGGTTCGTTGGACATATTATTTAAAAGCGTCCAGACATTGCTTTCCCATGCGTTCAATCCGAGCTTCTAGAGCTGAGAAGCCAGCAAGATCGCTGGTCAAAAGATCATGCAATACCAAGCCTGAGATAAGCTTAGGGATAGTTGGGTAGTAACCCACAATATCCAACCATTCCTTACCTTCATTCTTCCCGGATGTAGCGGTTTTTTTTTCCTGCAAAATGAATTGATAGCGGTCACTGGTGATGACGTATTGGTTATTAATCTCGATGTGTATGCTCATTTTTGCTTCCTGTTAACAGTGGTTAGCCAGCTCTACCGAAAATTGCGTTGTGTAACTTTTCCGACTCCTGACCTAATAACTCGATAATTTCGGTGCGATTAAGTTCTGACTTACTGATGTACGCGATGAGCCCGTCAAACTGAGAAGAGAAACGGGTCGCCGTGTCGCGCTGTGCCTCGCTTACTGCCTGCGCCAGAAGTGCCGAATACATCCCCCGCTGCGCTGTATTTTGCTTTTGCATTTGCCTATCTCCAGACAAAAGGAGTCCCCACGCTGTAAGGCGCGTAATAAATCGAATCCAGATTAATTAATGTAAATACTGCTCAGGTTTTACCGAGGTTAAAATGGTTGGTGCGTACTCAAAAAGGCTGAACAGCTCTCGCAGAGCGCGGAAAAGTTTGTCACGCCAATAACAGTCCTCCTCATTCAAACGCCAGTGCGGCATCATAAATTCCCGCTCTGTCAGTCCAGCATGAAGAAACAATGAGCGCCTTTGGCTGACGGTCAGGCGGCTGATGAAAGTTGCTTTTGACGCGCCAAGTTGACGATACCGGGTGAATGCAGTTCTCAATTCATCAAGCGCACAAACAAGACGCTCACGATCGGCTTCAGCCATTTCCTCTAAGCGCATCACAGAGTGACGCTGTTTTAATTGAGCGTGGAAACAAACTGTAAGGCGCTCCCGTTCCATCATCTGATTGTAAAAATCGCAAGTGTCTTGCCAGCGAGGCTGAGCCAGATACTTGCAGACCAGACCGCGAAGTGCTGTTGGTTGCTTCTGGATCACATCAAGTGTCATTACCGTCATAACCACAGTCCTCTCTTTTTGACCAAGCGACGAAGCTTCTCGATAAGACCCGTCTTACGGGTTCGGATGATGATGCCCTTGCGTCCGCGACCGTGTGTGATGGTGAAGTTAATTTGGTTAGGGCTTTCTTTTCGTAGCAATTGAGCAATACATCTAGGTTCCTGCATTAATCCTCCTACTACCTACTTAACAACTTATCCATAAAGTTCCAACGGTCTTGTGGTAGGATTAGTTCGCCAAAACAAGCACCTATCAACAAGGAGAAGATATGGAAAAGCAAAAAATCGAAACTTTCCTCGATCAGGCGAAAGATTCACGTACTAAACATTCTGCTGAAGATCGCCTTTTCGCACTCGAAGTTATGGCTTGCGCTCTTGGTGCATCCCTTGAGGGAGAAAGCAGAGATAACTTTCTGGCGATGATGAATTCAATCTCAGAAAACATTAATCCGATGTCTGATACCGCGATTAAAGCAATCGCCGATCTGAACGTACTCAGCGCTAACTTCAAGACTCTTTCCAATCAGCTTGCAGCTGGGAAATAAAATCTTCTAAGCGACGTTCTACTTCAGCCTCATTTTTGAGGCTGTTCATTCCCCAAATATCTATGTGGTAGTAAACATTCCCCATGTGTGCGCCATTCTGATAAAGCGGTTTAGATACCAGCTCGACCTCACGTATTTGTTGTTTCATCATGATTCCCTCATCTCTTTACTCACCTAACCCGAGCCACATAAGCCAACCGTCACGAATTTCCTTCGGGCGGCTGTCATAGGCCATCTTCATGCCCTTATTCCACGCTGGAAGATAAACCCAATATTCCCCTGCACGCCCACTCGTCGACTGCGGATCGGTCATCTCAACAACAGGCAACTTGCCCTTCTCAATCATCCCTTTAACCGCTGCAGGAGTTTTTCCAATAAGACGGGCAAACTCCTGATACGGGACCGCATCCGTGCTACTTACAAGCTGGTTGTTCATCTGTTACGATTCTCCTTTAGTGCATTTAATTGCTCATAAAGGGCTTTAATTGCCTATAGCCAAAACCCCTAAAAAGGAATTTATTTCCTTATAAGGGAATAATCATCGTATGGAGGATTCATGTCAACCCCGATAAATGAAAAAATCAAACTCATCAGGGAGTCAGAACGATTAAATAGAAAGGAAATCAGTGAGTTAACCGGAATAGCATATGGTTCATTTTGTGGATACGAAGCTGGGGATAAAAAACCGGGTGTCGAGCCCATAATGAGAATCCTTCAACATCCTCGTTTCACCAAGTACACCTTATGGTTTATGACTGACCAAATAGCACCTGAAGCTGGGCAGATTGCACCGGCTCTCGCGCACTTTGGGCAGCAGACAACAACGTCACCCCACTCAGACCAGAAAACTGGCTAACCATTTACGGCGCTTTTTTGTGCAATAAATGCACAGTGAGTTTTTGCTATCTAAATCAGGAAATTGAAGTACGCAGTAACATCATCGGGAGGCTTTATGTCTGTTAAAAAGCTCGATGATGGTCGATATGAAGTGGACATTAGACC
>Ga0308166_1004567_pt1 | contig 11021 bp, 8 predicted proteins | sample PhyCR2_2_FD_202137 | JGI IMG/M metagenome (GOLD analysis project Ga0308166, IMG submission 202137) | Phyllosphere microbial communities from UC Gill Tract Community Farm, Albany, California, United States - DLSLCC.R2 | ecosystem: Host-associated > Plants > Phyllosphere > Unclassified | place... | reverse complement strand
CCGAACCGATGGCCTTCTTGATCGACTCGGCGGTCTGTTCGCCGATCAGCATGCCGTAGTTGCGGCGGATGTAGTTGACGATGGCTTCGTCGAACTTGTCGCCGCCCACGCGCACCGAACCCTTGTACACCATGCCGCCCAGCGAGATGATGCCGACTTCGGTGGTACCGCCGCCGATGTCGACCACCATCGAGCCGGTCGCTTCCGATACCGGCAGGCCGGCACCGATCGCGGCCGCCATCGGCTCTTCGATCAGGTAGACCTGGCGGGCACCGGCGCCCAGCGCCGATTCGCGGATCGCGCGGCGCTCGACCTGGGTCGAACCGCAGGGCACGCAGATGATGATGCGCGGCGAAGGACGCAGGAACTTGGAGTCGTGCACCATGCGGATGAACTGCTTCAGCATCTGCTCGGTGACGGTGAAGTCGGCGATCACGCCATCCTTCATCGGGCGGATGGCTTCTATATTGCCCGGCACCTTGCCGAGCATCTGTTTCGCTTCCTTGCCGACTGCCTGGATCGTCTTCTTGCCGTTCGGGCCGCCTTCCTGGCGGATCGCGACGACCGAGGGTTCATCCAGCACGATGCCCTGGCCGCGGACATAGATCAGGGTATTCGCGGTACCCAGGTCGATCGCCAGATCGTTCGAAAAAAGTTGCGTAACAAAACCAAACATGTGTGTCCTGATGCGCATCCAAGTGCGCCTAAAGCGGACCTTGCCTGAGCAAGATCCCAAACATTAATCGGGGAATCCTCGCCGCGATTGATGAATCCGCACCGCGGGCTTTCATGCGCGGTCCGTCTGCTTTCGGCGCCGGAGAACGCATTAGCCCGCCATTCTACCTTATAATTTGCCGATTAAACGCTGAAAAACGGGTGGATTCGCCCCTATATCAGACTGCGAGTTCGACGGCATTAGCAAGCATTTATCAGCTTTAGCACGCCGTTAACCAAATTTCATTATTCGCACAACCATCCTTGAACGCGGCCTGAAGCCGCGCCTTATGCCATGTCCCTGACTCTCTCAGACGTAAAACGGATCGCCAACCTGGCCCAGCTCGATATGATTGATGCCCACGCCGAGATCGCGCTGACCGAATTGAACGGCATTTTCGCCCTGGCCGAGCAGATGCAGGCGGTCGATACCACCGGCGTCGAGCCGCTGTCGCAGCCGCTGGCCGCCATCCTGCCGCTGCCGCTGCGCCTGCGCGAAGACGTGGTCTCGGAAGAAGACCGCCGCGCCGATTACCAGGCGCCCGCCCCGAAAGCCCAGGACGGTTTGTACCTGGTGCCGAAAGTCATCGAATAAACAAAGCTGGGGATTTTCTGAATTATGCATAACAAGACTATCAAGGAGCTCTCGACGCTCCTGCATTCGAAACAGATCTCGTCGACCGAGCTGACCCGGCACTACCTCGACCGTATCGCGGCAAGCCAGCACAACGCCTTCCTGCACGTCGATGCCGAGCTGTCGCTGGCCCAGGCCAAGGCGGCCGACGCGCGCTTCGCGGAAGGTTCGGCCGGCCCGCTGACCGGCATCCCGATCGCGCACAAGGACATCTTCGTCACCAAAGGCTGGCGCTCGACCGCCGCCTCGAAGATGCTGGGCAACTATGTCAGCCCCTTCGACGCGACCGTGGTCACGAAGTTCGGCGACGCCGGCATGGTCACGCTCGGCAAGCTCAACTGCGACGAGTTCGCGATGGGCTCGGCCAACGAAAACTCGGCCTTCGGCGCGGTGCAGAACCCGTGGGATACGCTGGCCGTGCCGGGCGGCTCGTCGGGCGGCTCCGCTGCCGCGATCGCCGCGCGCCTGGCGCCGGCCGCCACCGGCACCGACACCGGCGGCTCGATCCGCCAGCCGGCCGCCTTCTGCGGCATCACCGGCATCAAGCCGACCTACGGCCGCGTGTCGCGCTTCGGCATGATCGCCTTCGCCTCCTCGCTCGACCAGGGCGGCCCGATGGCCCGCACCGCCGAGGATTGCGCGCTGCTGCTGAACGAGATGGTCGGCTTCGACGAGCGCGATTCGACCAGCCTCACCGCCGAACAGGGCAATGCCCGCGAAGATTTCACGCGCGAGCTGAATCAACCGCTCACCGGCCTGCGCATCGGCGTGCCGAAAGAATACTTCGGCGAAGGCCTGGCGGCCGACGTCGAGCAGGCCGTGCGCGCCGCGCTCGACCAGTTCGTCAAGCTCGGCGCCACCCTGGTCGAGATCTCGCTGCCCAAGACGTCGCTGTCGATCCCGGTCTACTACATCATCGCCCCGGCCGAGGCCTCGTCCAACCTGTCGCGCTTCGACGGCGTCCGCTACGGCTACCGCACGCCGGAGTACAAGGACCTGCAGGACATGTACAAGAAAACGCGCGCGGAAGGCTTCGGCAAGGAAGTCCAGCGCCGCATCATGGTCGGCACCTACGTGCTGTGCCACGGCTACTACGACGCCTACTACGTGCAGGCGCAGAAGATCCGCCGCCTGATCGCGGACGACTTCCAGGCCGCCTTCAAGGACAAGTGCGACGTCATCATGGGCCCGGTGGCCCCGACCGTGGCCTGGGACCAGGGTTCGAAATCGGATGATCCGGTCGCCAACTACCTGGCCGACATCTTCACGCTGTCGACCAGCCTGGCGGGCCTGCCCGGCATGTCGATCCCGGTCGGCTTTGGTGCCGGCGAGAAAAACGGCAAGCGCCCGGTCGGCCTGCAGATCATCGGTAACTATTTTGCCGAAGCCAAGCTGCTGAACATCGCGCACCAGTACCAACTTGCCACCGACTGGCACCAGCGCGCCCCGGAAGGCGTCTAATGAGACGTGGGCACGGGGTGCCCACCCTACCGGAAACGAACCGTAGGGTGGGCTCTCCGAGCCCACGCAAGCCGGCACAGACAACAAGAGAGAACACTATGCAATGGGAAGTCGTCATCGGTCTTGAGAACCACGTCCAGCTCACGACCAATTCGAAAATCTTCAGCGGGAGCTCGATCCGTTTCGGCGCCGAGCCGAACACGCAGGCCAGCCCGGTCGACCTGGCGCTGCCGGGCGTGCTGCCGGTGCTGAACCGCGGCGCCGTCGAACGCGCCATCCGCTTCGGCCTGGCGGTCGGCGCCAAGATCGCGCCGCGCTCGGTGTTCGCGCGCAAGAACTACTTCTACCCCGACCTGCCGAAGGGCTACCAGATCAGCCAGTTCGAGGACCCGGTGGTCCAGGGCGGCACCATCAGCTTCGCCTACGAGAAGGACGGCAAGATGGTCACCAAGACCGTCAACCTGACCCGGGCTCACCTGGAAGAGGATGCCGGTAAATCGCTGCACGAAGACTACGCAGGCATGAGCGGCATCGACCTGAACCGCGCCGGCACGCCGCTGCTGGAGATCGTCTCCGAGCCGGAAATGCGCAGCGCGAACGAGGCGGTGGCCTATGCCAAGGCCCTGCACTCGCTGGTGATGTGGCTGGGCGTCTGCGACGGCAACATGCAGGAAGGTTCCTTCCGCTGCGACGTCAACGTTTCGGTGCGCCCGGTCGGCCAGAAGGAATTCGGTACCCGCTGCGAAATCAAGAACCTGAACTCCTTCCGCTTCATGGAAGAGGCGATCCACTACGAAGTGCGGCGCCAGATCGAGCTGATCGAAGACGGCGGCAAGGTGATCCAGGCGACCCGCCTGTGGGACCCGGACAAGAAGGAAACGCGTTCGATGCGCACCAAGGAAGACGCGCAGGACTACCGCTACTTCCCGGACCCGGACCTGCCGCCGCTGATGATCTCGCAGGACTGGATCGAGCGCGTGAAGGCCGACATGCCGGAACTGCCGGCCGCGATGCGCGAGCGCTTCGTGGGCGACTACGGCCTGCCGGAATACGATGCGCTGATCCTGACCTCGTCGCAGGCGATGGCGAACTACTACGAAGCGGTGGTTGCCAAGGGCGGCAAGGAAAACGCCAAGGCCGCCGCCAACTGGATGATGGGCGACGTCTCCTCGGCCCTGAACCGCGCCGACCTCGACATCGTCGATTCGCCGGTCGAGGCATCGCAACTGGCCCTGCTGCTGAAGCGCATTGCCGACGGCACGATCTCGAACAACGCCGCCAAGAAGGTGTTCAGCCTGATGTGGGAAGCCGGTTCGGAGGACGAGAACCTGGCCGACGTCATCATCGAGCGCGAAGGCCTGAAGCAGATCTCGGATACCGGCGCGATCGAAGCGATCGTCGACGAAGTCCTGGCCAACAATGCGAAATCGGTCGAGCAGTACCGCGCCGGCAAGGAAGCGGCGATCAACGCGCTGATCGGCCAGTGCATGAAGGCCTCGAAGGGCAAGGCCAATCCGGCGCAGGTGACTGAGCTGTTGAAGAAGAAGCTGGCTGGCTGATTTTTCTGATTTTTTGCCAGTTGTAAAAAAACCGGAGCCTGCTCCGGTTTTTTTATGTTCGCCGATAAGTGTTTCGGATTTTCAGAAACTTCCCTCTGAAACAGCAAAAATCGACTGCAGTTTCGGAATTTAAGAAATCTCGTTGACGCTTCTAGCGAAACTGGGGTATTTTCTGGAATTCCGAAACAGGGTGAACGATGGATACAATACCAAGCATTCTCAGCTCTCCGGGCGATTTGGGGCCTTTGGTACGCCAGCGGCGCCGCGGACAGCATCTGCGCATCGATGACGCGGCCAGCCTGCTTGGCGTGTCGGTCGACCTGATGTCGCGACTGGAAAACGGTCAGGGTAGTGTACGCCTGGATAAAGCGCTGGCGATCCTCGACGGTCTTGGTCTCGCACTGATGGTGGTGCCCAAGGAACATCCATGGGTTCGGCAGACCGAAGCGTCTTCCTCACAGCGCGAGCCCGGGGGCCAGCCTTGAGCTTCGTGCTCGATGTTTTCGCAGGCGATGTTCCGATGGCGCACATCGGCCACGCGCCGCGGACCGATGCATGGACGCTGGCATACGCTGCCAGCTGGCTGGGCGATCCGAACGCCTATCCCCTCTCTCCCGCCCTGCCGCTGATCGCTCCGCTCGGAGGTTACGACTCGCGGAGCATCAAGCGCTTTATCGAACATCTGCTGCCCGAAGGCCAGGCGCTGGATGTTGCCGTGGCCTCGCATGGCCTGGCGAAGTCGAATGTGTTTGGTCTGATCCGTGCGCTTGGCGCGGAAACCGCCGGGGTCCTGCGTTTCCGCGACGCCGACAACGCCACTACCCCTGCCGAACACGGCATGCGCGAGATTCCGCTGACCGAACTGAATGCACGCATCGCCAACCGCGAGATGCCGTTTAGCGTATGGGACGGCAAGGTCCGCATGTCGGTCGCGGGCGTACAGGACAAGCTTCTGGTCTACCTCGACGCGCCGCTGGATCGAGGCGGCCGGATGTTTCTGGTCGACGGTCCGCATCTGGCTTCGACCCATATCCTCAAGCCCGACCTGGGTCAGGCGGCCTTGCCTCACCTCGCGATCAACGAACATTTCTGCATGACCCTGGCGCGGCACATGGGTTTGCCGGTGGCAGACGTACAACTGCTGCGTGCGCCCCGACCCGTACTCGTCGTGCGGCGCTTCGATCGCATCGTGCAGCAGCAGGACACGGAAATCCGGATCGGACGCCTGCACATCGTGGACGCCTGCCAGGCCTGCGACCTGCCTGTCGCCTTCAAATACGAGCGCAACCTGGGAAATGGACCGGAGGTGCGCGACATACGCGATGGCATGAGCTTCAGGCGCCTGTTCGAACTGGAAGCGCTCACCGCCAACAAGGCAGCAGCGAAGCTGGCGATGCTGCATTGGGCCCTGTTCCAGTTCCTGATTGGGAACAGCGACGCCCACGGCAAGAATTTTTCGTTTTTTGTCCGCCCCGGCGGTTTTCTCGAACCGACGCCCTGGTACGACCTGGTCAGCGTCGTGCAGTACGAACACTTCGATACCGAGTTGGCCATGGCTTTTGGGGACGCCTTCACGTTCGGCGAGGTCAAAGGATTTGCCCTCGCCGAATTTGCCGAAAGTTGCGGTATCGGCCGCAAGCTGCTGCAGCGTGAAGCGAAGCGTCTGGCCAAACTGGCCGTGGCCGCAGCCGCCGAACTGGTCCGCTCGGACCAGTATCTGGACAGTGAGCTGGCGTTCGTGACACGCTTGGCCGACTTCATCGGTCAGCAGGCGCAACGCCTGGCCGACTACGCGGACCAGGCAGCAAAAATCCGTGCCGAGTTTCTTTAGGCGCGCCTCACTCCGCCACGCCGTACTGCGCCCGATACGCCGCCACCGCATCCTTGTGCTGCGCCATCGCCGGATCGGCCGACAGGTAGGTGAACAGGTCGGCCAGGTTGGCGATCGAAATCACCGGGATGCCGTAGGTCTGGCTGACTTCCTGCACCGCCGACAGCGGCGACAGCACGCCATCGCGGCCAGCCCGTTCCATGCGGTCCAGCGCGATCAGCACGGCGGCCGGTTCGGCGCCGGCGGCGCGGATCATCTGCACCGATTCGCGCACCGAGGTGCCGGCCGAGATCACGTCGTCGATGATCACGACCCTGCCCTTGAGCCCCGCGCCGACGATGGTGCCGCCTTCGCCGTGGTCCTTGGCTTCCTTGCGGTTGTAGGCGAAGGAGGTGTCGCGGCCTTTGGCGGCCAGCGCCACCGCGGTGGCGGACGCCAAGGTGATGCCCTTGTAGGCCGGGCCGAACAGCATGTCGAATTCGATGCCCGAATCCAGCAGGGTCTGGGCATAGAACTGGGCCAGCTTGCCCAGCGTGGCGCCGTCGTGGAACAGGCCGGCGTTGAAGAAATACGGCGAGTTGCGGCCGGCCTTGGTGACGAACTGGCCGAACTTCAGTACTTCGGCCTCGACGGAAAACGCAATGAACTGCTGGCGCAGATTGTCCACGACTTACCCCTGATCTAATCTGTAAAGCCGCTATTTTAACCGTGAGATGCGCTTGGCGAGGTGCCGGGGCCGGATGCCGCCAGGTCGACCACCAGGTCCGGATTGACCGGCTTGACCAGGTGCCGCTCGAAGCCGGCCTGGCCGCTCCTGGCCTTGTCGGCTTCCTGGCCGTAGCCGGTCAGCGCCACCAGGCGGCAGGGATGGCCGTCCAGCAGCGTGCGCATGCGGCGGGCCAGCTCGTAGCCGTCCAGCACCGGCAGGCCGATGTCGAGCACCGCCAGGTCGGGGCGGAAGGCGCGTACCGCCGCCAGCGCCGCGATCGGCTCATGGAAGACCCGGACCTCGTGGCCGTGCGCGACCAGCAGGCGCGCCAGGGTCTCGGCACCGTCGACGTTGTCGTCGACCAGCATGATGCGGCGCCGTGCGGCGCTCGGTGCCGACAGCGGCGGCAGCGCGCTGTCTTCCGCGGCGGCGCCCGGCGTCAGCAGCGGCAGCAGGACCACGAATTCGCTGCCGCGGCCCTTGCCCTCGCTCTTCGCCTCGACGCGGCCGCCGTGCAGCTCGACGATGTTCTTCACCAGCGACAGGCCGATGCCCAGTCCGCCCTCGGCGCGGTCGATGCTGCGCTTCCCCTGGAAGAACAGGTCGAACACCTGGGCGCGCAGTTCCGGCGCCATGCCGACGCCATCGTCCAGCACGCTGATGCGCAGCCAGTCCGCATCCGCGCGGCCGGCGCGCAGGCGCACGTGGCCGCCTGGCTCCGTGTAGCGCGCCGCGTTCGTCAGCAGGTTCGAGACCACCTGCGCGAGGCGCACCGGATCGCCTTCCCAGGTCAGCCCCTGCTCGATCTCGACGTCGAGCCGGTGCTGGCGCTTCTCCAGCAGCAGGCTGGCCATTTCGATCGCCTTGTCGAGCGGTTGGGCGATGTCGACACGTTCGAACTTGAGGTCGATCTTGCCGCGCGTGACTTTAGAGATGTCCATCAGGTCGTCGACCAGGCGCACCAGGTGGCCGACCTGGCGTTCGATGATCTCGCGTTCGCGCAGGGCGCCTTCTTCGCCGCGCAGGCGCATCAGCTGCAGCGAGGTGACGATGGGCGAGAGCGGATTGCGCAGCTCGTGGCCGAGCATGGCCAGGAACTCGTCCTTGGCGCGGTTGGCGGCGGTCAGCTCGGCCAGCAGCTCGGCGCGTTCTGCGTGGGCGCGCTCGATCTGCTGGCGGCTGCGCACATGGTCGGTGACGTCGACCGCCACCAGCATCACGCCCTGCTCTTCCTCGTCGATCGCGGCCAGCGGTTCGAGGCTGAACTTCAAAAAGCGTTCGCGCGGGCGGCCGTCGGCATCGTTCAGGACGATGCGCAGCTCTTCGGCACGCGCCATCAGGCGGCTGCGGTAGACCTGCTCGAGCAGGTGCTGGGTTTCGCTGTCGCGCAGTTCCGGGAAGGCGTCGAGGAAGCGCCTGCCTTCCAGCTTGCTGCGTCCGACCAGTTCGCAATAGCTGCGGTTCGCCAGGCGGAACACGAAGTCCGGTCCGGTCAGGAGGGCCGCCGCCACCGGTGCGTTGAGCAGCATGCGGTCGCGCTGGGCCAGTGCCATGTCGCGCTCGTGCCGTTCGGTGGCGTCGCGCGTGAAGCAGCGGGTGTAGCGCAGCTCGCCGTTCTCGAAGTGGGCGTTCGAGTGGATCACCACGTGCCTGATCGAGCCGTCCTTGCAGCGCAGGCGCGCCGGCTGGTCGTACAGGGTTTCGCCCTCCGACAGCCGGCACAGGATCTCGCCGATCACCGGCTCGTCGACGTGGAATTCGGCGATGTTATGGCCGACGTATTCTTCCCAGCGGTAGCCGAGCATCTGCAGTTCGGCCTTGTTGGCCCACAGGATGGTGCCGTCGGCGCCGACCCGGTGCAGGCCTTCGGCCGCGTTCTCGACGAAGTCGCTGAACTCGCGCTCGTTCCGGCGCAGGATCTCTTCGAGCGCCTGGCGGCGCGCCACCTCGGCCTCGAGTGCGTGCACCTTCTGTTCGAGGCGGACCAGCTTGAGACCGGCGTCGTCGCCAGGGACCGCCATCGGCAGGTCGGCGCAGGCGTGCCCGTGCGCCGCGCATACCTGCTGGAAGGCGTTCTTCAGCCGGGCGGTCGGGAACAGGCTCCAGGGGTAGGCGCAGAACAGCAAGAATTCGAGGCGCTGCCGCAGGTCGTTCCACATCCGTTCCAGCTGCAGCGCGGCGTCGTACTGGCCGCGCGCGCACAGCAGCGCCACCATCTCGCCGAAGGCGTGCACGCGGGTGCCGCCGGCGCAGGCCGCGGCCACGACGCTGCCGACCACCTCCTCGAAGCGCCGGCGGTCCGGCCAGCCGTCCACCATGAAGGCCGCCAGCGTCGCCGCGGCATCCAGCCAGACGACTTGTGCAGGCAGTACGCTGCGTTTGTGCGCGCGCGCGAGCGCCTCCACGCGACCTTGCAGGGCCTCGCGGTGGTCAAAGGTGGCGATCACGATCGCCTTGCCCTGGACATGCAGGGCCTGGTCGACGAAGGCGGCAACCTCGTCGAGCAGCATGGCGTCATTGTCGTAAAAGCGGACGAAATGTCCTGTATTGCCGGATTTGCCAGACAAAATATCGTCGGTCTTGATCAGCACGTGGCCTCCGGTACATTCATGAGCTCGAAAGTTTAACACGGCGAAACAAATGAATTGACAATCCCGGCTGTAAACGTGGTCATCCGCATACAGTTACCAAAAAGCAATTCGAAAACAGGCTACACTCTTGTCCTTGGATTTTTGACGCCCTGCTCTCTTCCCGACCATGCCACGAATTATCTCCGCCAACCTGAACGGCATCCGCTCCGCCCACAAGAAGGGCTTCTTCAACTGGATCGCGACGCAAAACGCCGATTTCATCTGCGTCCAGGAACTGAAAGCCCAGCAAGCCGACATGACCGAGGAATTCCTCGCGCCGCACGGCTACCACGGGCATTTCCATTACGCCGAAAAGAAGGGCTACTCCGGCACCGGCGTCTACAGCCGCACCAAGCCGGATAGCGCGAAGATCGGCTTCGGCTGCCTCGAATTCGACAACGAAGGCCGCTACACGCGCGTCGATTGCGGCGACCTGACCGTGATCTCGGTGTACTGCCCGTCCGGCTCATCCTCGCCCGAGCGCCAGGAAGCCAAGTTCCGCTTCATGGAAGTGTTCCTGCCGCACCTGCAGGAACTGAAGGCCGAAGGCCGCGAAGTCGTCATCTGCGGCGACTGGAACATCGCGCACAAGGAAATCGACCTCAAGAACTGGAAGAGCAACCAGAAGAACTCGGGCTTCCTGCCGGAAGAGCGCGCGTGGATGACGCGCCTGTTCGACGAACTGGGACTGGTGGACGTGCACCGCACGGTCGCGCCCGATGCCGCCGACTACACCTGGTGGAGCAACCGCGGCCAGGCCTGGGCCAAGAACGTGGGCTGGCGCATCGACTACCACGTCGCCACCCCGGGCATCGCCAGCAAGGCTCACGCGGTCTCGGTCTACAAGGACGAGCGCTTCTCGGACCACGCGCCGCTGATCATCGACTACGCGCTGTAATCAGGCGCCGGGCGGGTCCGGCCAGTCGAGCGTACGCCGGCTGTCGAAGCGACGCGCCGCACCGGTCAGCGGGTCCTCGAAGGCGATGCTGCGCGCCAGCAGTTGCAGCGGCGCCGAGAAATCGTCGCCCTTGCAGGGCAGCGCTACCGGATAGAAGGCATCGTTCAGGATCGGCACGTCCAGCGATGCCATGTGCAGGCGCAGCTGGTGCTTGCGGCCCGTGTGCGGATGCAGGCGGTAACGCGCCAGGCCTCCGCGGCGCTCGATCAACTCCACCAGGGTCTCCGAATTCGGTTCGCCCGCCTCTTCCTTCATCACGAAGAACTTCTCGCCGTCGACCATCCGGCTGCGGTAGGTGAAGGGGAACTCGCGGTCCGCCAGCAGCGGCGCCAGCGCCTCGTAGGTCTTGCGGATCACGCGCTTCTGGAACATCGACTGGTAAGTCCCGCGGGTCTCGATGTTGTGCGAGAAGATCACCACGCCGGCCGTCTCGCGGTCGAGCCGGTGGATCGGCGTCAGGTGCGGCAGCGCCAGTTTGCGCTTGAGGCGCACCAGCAGGGTCTCGCGCAGGAAGCGCCCGGTCGG
>Ga0308166_1004559_pt1 | contig 11033 bp, 10 predicted proteins | sample PhyCR2_2_FD_202137 | JGI IMG/M metagenome (GOLD analysis project Ga0308166, IMG submission 202137) | Phyllosphere microbial communities from UC Gill Tract Community Farm, Albany, California, United States - DLSLCC.R2 | ecosystem: Host-associated > Plants > Phyllosphere > Unclassified | place... | reverse complement strand
CCCGAACTCAGCAGTGAAACGATGCATCGCCGATGGTAGTGTGGGGTTTCCCCATGTGAGAGTAGGTCATCGTCAAGATTCAATTCCGAAACCCCTATCTGCGCAAGCAGGTAGGGGTTTTGTCTTTCTTGAGGCCAAAATAACGTCCTTGGCGGGTGGGCTTTTGTATCAAGCCTGCCTATCGATCTGTGCCTTCATGCAATCCAGAGGTGATGAGATCGCGCAGCCACATGTGGCCAGGGTCTCGATGCAGTCTTTCCGGCCACAACATGAGCATCTCAAAACCTGGAATAGCGAGTGGAGGTGTCTGGACGTGAAGAGCTGGCTCATCTTGCACAAGTCTTTCCGGCACCACTGCGACCAGGTCACTGTGAGCCAGTGCTGAGACAAGTGAGTTGAAAGTGGACACGGATAGAACAACTTTGCGTTCCAGGCCTTGGGCAGCCAGTGCCTGGTCAGTACTGCCGACGAAGCCAGCACCATTGGGTGACACCACGGCGTGTTCCAGACCACAGAATGCCTCAAGCGAAAGCGGGGTTGCCAATGCGGGATGACCTCTACGCCCTGCCAGCACATAGCGTTCGTGAACCAAAGACTTGTGACGCAGTTTTGGTGGTGCTTCATCGCGGGTGTGCAGGGCCAGATCGATCCGACCATTTTCAAGGTCATCGGCGAGGCTGAGGGGACTCTTGTTCAACAGCACCAGGCGGGTGTCCGGTGCTAGGCGCCTGAGCACCGCCAACGATGGCCAGACCAATGCGGTCACGGCGTAATCACTCGCAGCGATTTTCCAGGTGTGATTGGACAGTGCAGGCTCGAATGGGGCGCTGGGGCTCAGCGTCGCTTCCAAAGCCACCAGCGCTTCACGCAACGGTCCGCGCAACTCCTTGGCCCGCTCGGTAGGTGACATCCCTCGCGGGCCTGGCAGCAACAAAGGATCGTCCAGAATCTCTCGCAGCCGGCCCAGTTGCAGGCTGACTGTCGGTTGAGCCAGATTGAGGAGTCGGGCGGCGCGCGTGACGTTTTGCTCGGACAGCAGTGCATCCAGCGTGACCAGCAGATTGAGATCCAGGCGGCGCAAGGTATTGTGCATGTAAATACCAGATGTTTCGGGAATTCATTTCTATCATAGCGAGCCAGTCGCTACCGTGTGGCATTCATTTACCTGGAGCTCCACATGAAGCTGCTGCTTGTCTACGCTCATCCTGAACCTCGATCCCTGAATGGCTCACTCAAGGATTTCGCCATCGCTCACCTGAAAGCCGGGGGGCACGAAGTAGTCGTTTCGGATCTGTACGCCATGGGTTGGAAAGCGCCTCTGGATACCGACGATGCGCCTGGCTATGACAACCAAGCGCCTTTCAACCCTGCGCTTGAATCGCAGCGTGTATTCGCTGCGGGCACGCAGCCGCTGGACATCGAGAGAGAACAGGAAAAGTTGCGTTGGGCGGACGCCGTGATCTTTCAGTTTCCACTGTGGTGGTTCTCGATGCCTGCAATCCTCAAGGGCTGGATCGAGCGCGTCTATGCCTATGGGTTTGCCTACGGCGTTGGCGAACACAGCGAAAGTCATTGGGGTGATCGCTACGGCGAAGGCAGCATGATGGGAAAGCGCGCCATGTTGGTGGTGACCATGGGCGGGTGGGAGCCTCATTACAGTGATCGAGGCGTGAACGGTGCGCTGAATGATCTGCTTTTCCCCATTCAACATGGCGTGCTTTTCTATCCTGGGTTCACGGTGATGCCGCCTTTTCCGATCTACAAAACAGGCAAAATGGACGCGACTCGGTTCGAACAGGTTTGTGAAGCCTACGCGGTGCGCCTGGATAATCTGTTCAATGATGAGCCGCTGCGATTTCGTCGCCAGAATGGTGGGGACTATGAGATTCCGGCGTTGACTCTCAAGCCGCATGTTGCGCCTGGGCGTAACGATCTGGGCATCCATATGAGTGACGACTGAACGCGCGAAGGGTTGAAAAAGTCGAGTTCACGAAGACGTCGAACCGGAGAATGCCGCCAGCTTGCATCTGCTGGAGAAGCTTGGATTTGCCCACGAAGGTACGTTGCGCGATGTCGAATACAAGGGTGGGTGCTACATCAGCCTGCACCAGTTGAGCCTGATCAAGACCGACCCGGCGGCGGTTGAGCTGATCAGACCGGCGAGTGGTTGAAGGCTTCAAAAAAAAGCCCCGCTGTTGCGGGGCTCGTTCATTGCGTTGCGTTTACCGAGTTGCCTCGCTTTCGAGTGCAGCGACCGCTTTCGTCAGTTCGTCGTGGCGGCGGATGAATTTCCAGTCCGCTTCATCGATGTAGATGCCTTCGGCGCTACTACCGCCTTCGAGATCGATGGCTACGTGAGCGGATACCTGTGGTTTCACGCTCGCCAGAATCGGTGTGAAACCCAGTTGCTGGCTGGTTTCCAGCAGGGCGGCCTGGTTGCGTTCGTCGATATCGGCGGCTTCGTCGAGGTAATAGGGCAAACGGATGCGGCCGGCCTGATCGCGATCCATCAGGTGCAGCAACAGGTACATGTTGGTCAGCGCCTTGATGGTCATTGTGGTGCCGTTGGAGGCGGCGCCATCGATGTCCGTGTGGATGACCGGTTGACCGTTGATCTTGGTGATTTCGAAGGCCAGTTCGAACAGGTCCTTGAGGCCGAGCTGGTTATGATTGGCCGCGACCATGCGGGCCAGGTATTCCTTGGCCTCCTCGTTCTTGCTGTCCTGCTCGGCGCTCTGGTTGAGGTCGAATACGGAAAGGGTTTCACCTTCCTCGTATTGGCCTGCGCTGTGGATGATCTGGTCGATGTGCTTGAGGGCGTCCTTGTTGGGTGCGAGCACGATGCGGAAGCTTTGCAGGTTCGACACCTGGCGCTTGTTGATCTCGCGGTTGAACAACGCCAGCTGATGTTCGAGGCTGTCGTAGTCGCTGCGGATGTTGCGCAGGGTCCGGGCGATGTCGGTGACGGCGGCGCGTCGAGCCTTGCCCAGGGTCAGGGCCTCGTCGGTGCGATGGGCATAGGCGTTGATCAGCAATTGCAGACGGCGCTCGACGTTGTCTTCGCTGTCGAACTTGGCCACGCCCTTGAGGCGCACCTGGGCGTACAGGGCTTCGATCTGTCCGTCGACACGTTGCAGGCTCTGCCAGCTGTCCTGATAGTCATTGAGCAAGGGCAGCAGGTTGTCCATCGAGTCGTCGATCAGCTCCATGAAAGGCGTGCCGAATGGCAGATCGGCCGGGAGCAGGTGGCGGCGGCGCAAGGCATCGTCCAGGGTACGCTGTTTGCTTTCCAGGTCGGCGATCTGCCGGCCCACCAGCTGCAGCTTGGCAGACAGCTGTCCGACGCGCTCGGTGAAGGCGTCGCTGGAGCGCGCCAGTTCGTCCTGGGCCGCTTCGAGTTGGGCAAGCTGTTCGAGTTTGTCCTGCTCTTCGCGGCTCAAAGTCTGGCTGCGACGGTAGTCTTCCAAGGCCTTCTGGGCGTCCAGAACCTCCTGGTACAGCGTCTCGGAGCGCGACTTGCTGGCCGAGAGGTCCGCGGCAACGGCCTGCTGGGTCTTGAGTTGCTGCAATTCCTTTTCCAGGCGCGCACGTTGCTCGCGCAAGGCGGCGCGATCAGCCAGGGCCTGCAACACCGGTGGTTCGATGGTGGACAGGTCGATGGAGAGTCCGGGCAGTTCGAAGCGCTCGCCCTTGAAGCGGTCAAGCACGGTCTGCACGGTGTCGACCCAGGCGTTGTCGTCATCCAGGTCCAGGCCTCGTGGACCGGTGGGCAGGCTGAACAGCGCGCCGTTGAACAGGCGCATCAGGCGGTCGACATCCTGCTGCGAGAACTCTTCGCGCAGGCGCGCGTAGCTGTTGTTGTCGGCATGCTCCAGTTGCTGGCGGATGGACTTGAGGCGCTGCTCGACGTCGCCGACCCGCTCCTGCAGGTCCTGTGCGCTGAACTGGCGAGACTGCGCCAGGGCGCCGGCCAGTTCGTCGTGGGCATCCTTGGCAGCCAGCAGCTGCTGCTCCAGCATCCGTACGTCGGTGACCAGCGCGAAGCGGTTCTTGAGGACCGAGAGTTCGCCGAGCCAGCGCTGGATGGTCGAGATTTCGCGCTCCAGGCGCATGAGCTCCTGGGTGCTGCCGCGCTGATTGGTCTGTAGCACATCCTGTTCGTTGCGGTAGTGCTCGGACTGGATGACCAGCTCTTCCTTGCGTGCGCCGGCATAGTCCTGCCAGGTACCCAGCAGCCCATCGAGGATCGGCGAGAGGCGATGCAGCTTGCCGCGCAGGCCGTCGCGTTGGGCGACGCCATTGGCCAGTGCCTCGACCAGCGGGCCGGCAGCGACCAGCGCGTTGTAGTCCTGCTCCATGCGGCGCACGTCGCGGAAGGCCTCTTCACAGGCTGCGATGTAGTCGACGCTGCCTGAGCGCAGGCTGTGCTCGAAGGCATCGAGGAACAGCTGCTTGAGTTTGGCCGCGGTGATTTCGCGCATGTGCAGCAGGTTGATGAACAGGGCGCGGAAGGTTTTCAGGCTCTGCTCGCTGGTCGAGCGCAGGGGGATCAGGGTGAGGTCGAGCGGTACGCTGGTGTGGCCGCCGACCAGCAGGCGACGCAGCTCCTCGGGTTTGAGCTCATAGGCCTTGAGGTTGTGACGTTCGAGGTTGCTGAACAGCTCTTTCTGGCGCAGGCAGGTACCGTCCTGCTGGTAATGCGCCAGATCCAGTTCGCCTGCATAGGCAAAGAACTGATGACCGAAGCCCCCGCCAGGACCGCGACCGACCACGCCGATGACATGGGGGCCGTGGGCCAGGACGACTTCGCAGAGGATGTAGCTGGTATCGGTGGCGAAATAGAAGCGACGCGACTGCTCCAGGGTGTACTTGCCGAAGCTCATGTCGGACATGCGCGCCAGGATCGGGAACTGCAGGGCGTTGATCGAGGCGCTCTTGCCCAGGTTGTTGGCGCCGTAGACCGACAGCGGCTGCTCCAGCGGGAACAGGCCCAGGCTGTAGCCGGCAGTGTTGAGCAAGGCGAAGCGGCGGATGCCGTAGCGTTCCTGGGTCATGCGTCGAGCTCCTGTCGCTCTTGGGCTATGGCGAGGGCCAAGGCCTGTTCGTCGCTGATGTCATCGCCGTCATCGGTGTCGTCACCGGCCAGCATCGGCACCGGCAGGGGCAGGGCGCTGTGCAGGCTGGCGGCCAGGTCGCGGTCCTGCTGCACCGATAGGCACACGTCGAGGAAGCGGTGCATCGGCGCCAGGAAGCGATAGATGCCATTGTCTTCGGCGGTGAAGCCGAGTTGGGTCATGCGCCGCAGGATCTTCTCTTCCAGTTCTTCCTGGGTCTGCACTTCGGCCTGCAGGAACAGGTCGCGGTATTTGTCCAGCAGGGCCGGCAGTTCGTCGCGGCCCAGGCTGCCGCCATCGAGTACGGCAATCGGATCGCGGCCTTGATCGGCCAGGTGCTCCACCAGGATGAAGGTGAACAGGGACAGACGCTGAGCGGTCTTGTTGACCTGAGCGGCGGCCAGCTCTGGAACGAAGTAGTAGAAGCCGCGGGTATCGCAGACCAGTTCGAAGCCCAGGGCCTTGAACAGGCCGCGGTACACGTCCTGCAGGGTCGAGAGTTGCGAGTAGAGCTCCGGGTCGCGGCGGCTGATGTGAAAGCCTTTGAGCAGCTCGCGAAAGATCGGCGCCAGGTGGGTCAGTTCGTTGAGGTCAAGATGCATGTTCGGTGCTCGCGGAGTGTGCCGGGGTGACCGCTGTGGCGGGCTCGGCGCTGGAAAGCAGGGCGAAGGAGCGCAGGCTCAGCTGGTGCTCGCGGGTATGGTAGTCACGACGTTCGAGGCGTTGGCGGGCAAAGCGCTTGTCCCGTGACAGGCGCGAGAACCAGTACAGCAGCTCATCGGTGGCGCCATCGGGTTCCTGGTCGAGCAGCCAGAGCATCAGGTCCGGCATCGGCAGGGCGTTTTCGCAGCGTTCGAGCATTTCCTTGACCGTGCGGGGTGCGCGCTGGCTGCCTGCGGTGTCGCTCTTGTGCGCCTTGGGGAAGGGCGCGGGCTTGGCTTCGAAGCGGGCGAGGGCGTAGACGTAGGCTTCGACCTGGCTGGCGCTACCCAGGAATGTGCTCTGCGGACGGCTGAACAATGGCAGGGCGGCCTGGGGGACGGCGTCCAGGCCTTTGCGGCGAATGGCCGAGAGTGCGAGGGCTGCGCCGCGGGTCACGGCGTTGTGACGGCGTGCTTCTTCGCGCAGGGGCAGCAGCAGTTCGCGGGCATGGCGCAGGGTCAACTGCGCGCACGTCTGCATTTCGAGAATGCGCGCGTGGGTGCGCAACAGCATGTCGTCATCGACCAGGTGACCAAGGCGCTGCTGTTCACCGAGCAAACGCAGCAGCACGTTTTCGACCTTGCGCACGCCTTGCTCGAAGGCGCCGTCGGCGTTGACCAGTTGGATCATGGGTTCGACGTATTCATCCCATGTCGCGAGGACCTCGGCGTAGCGCTGGCGCAGGTCAACCTGGCGATCGCGGGTCTTGGCCCGCTCGGCCACGGCCACCAGCGCCTGTTCGTCATTGGCCAGTTTCTTCAGCACATCGCGCACGCGCATGTCGAGCAGTCGCAGCTGGCGAGCCAGGTCGTTGCCATCGCGAATGTCGAAGGCATCCTGGATGTGCCCGGCCAAACGTTCGAGGTGGCGCAGGTAGGCTTCGATCTCCAGGCACAGGCCCAGGCGGTGTTCGCGGCGCAGGTAGGCGAGGAAGTCGTGGATCTGCGCATTGAGCTCGAAGCGGTTGGGGCTTTTTGCGACAGGTACCAGGATGTCCAGCCGGATCCAGGTGTCGAGCAGGCTGGTGATCTCTTGGGCAGTGCTGTCCAGGCGTTGGGCAGCCAGCTGCTGACGCAGCTCGACAAGGCTCAGGGTACCTTGGTCGAAGTGCTCGCACAGCGGCTCCAGCAGGGCCCAGTGGTCGGCGAGGGCGCGCAGCACGCGCTTGGGTTCGATCATCGGCTGGTCGACTCGTGCCAGGTTAAAGGGTCGCGATTGTACTGCATGATGGGGCGGGTTTTGGTGCTGCGCGCGAGCGCTTGTGTAAAACGTGGCGGCACATCGTGTCGAACATCGGTAGAATCCACCGCCTCGACTTACCCACAGATGGCTGACCCTTTGCTCAACGAGTCCCGTCGCCGCGCCTATCTGGACGCCATGCAGGTAGTGCATTGGCTGCCCCGTACCGAGCTGCCGTTCGCAGCGCCTTCGCGTGCCTGTGTACTTGCGCATGTCGAGGTGCTGCCGTCGCCTCTGGAGCCTGCCGAGCAGGCGGCGGTGACCTCGGCGCTGCCGAATGCTCCGCGCGCGGTGGAGCCTGCGCTGCCCGATCCGGCCAAGGTTCAGCGGCCCAGGATCGAGGTGCCGCGGCCCAGCGTTGCACGCCCGGCCGTGGCTGCTGTGGCCGAAGAGGTCGTCGAGGCGCCGGTCGCCAAACCGGTCAGTCCGCCCCCGCGCTTCGCCTTGCAGGTGCTGCGCGCCGGTCCTTGCCTGGTGCTGGTGGAGCTGGCGACGGGTCAGGCGTTCCAGAGCCGCGATCCTTCGTACCTGCTGCTCAAGGATATGCTGCGCGCTGCCGGCCTGCCCGATGCGCCGCAGATTCTGGGCGAGCCGATCCGCTGGCCGTTTCTGCAGCGCGGCCAGTTGGACCAGGGGCCGGATGCGGCCTGCGATTTCGTACAGGGCTTCGTCATGGCGCAGCTGGAGCAGGCACCGTGCACGTGCCTATGGTTGGTCGGGCTGCCGGCAATTCGTTTTGCCGGGCGTGCCAATGCCGAGGATTACAACCGCGAGCTGGAAGTGGAAGGGCTTGGGCTGGCCTGGGCCGTGCCGGGTCTTGAGCTGTTGATGGATGAACCCGAGCGCAAGGCTGCCGTGTGGCAGGCGATGCGCCGTCTGTTACCGCGTTGGAAAAACCGTGATGAGTGATGCCGTAAGCTTTCGCCGAATGACCGAAGCGGATCTGGATGCCGTACTCAAGATCGAATTCGCTGCCTACACCCATCCGTGGACGCGGGGCATCTTTCTCGATGGTTTGAAATCATACGAAATCTGGTTGATGTTCGACGGCCAGCAACAGGTGGGGCATGGCGTGCTCAACGTCATCATCGACGAAGCTCATCTGCTGAACATCACCGTGAAGCCGGAGAACCAGGGTCGTGGACTGGGTTTGAAGTTGCTTGAGCGGCTGATGTCGCGAGCCTACGAGCTGGGCGGGCGTGAGTGCTTTCTTGAGCTGCGAGCCAGCAATCAATCGGCGTACCGACTGTACGAGCGCTATGGCTTCAACGAGATCGGCAAGCGACGGGACTACTACCCCATGGCCGGTGGGCGCGAGGATGCGCTGGTCATGGCCTGTACGTTGTTCGAATGACTGCTTTGTTCAAGTAAGCGCCACCGATCACTGCCCTGCATGAGCCTGGGAAAGTGATCGGTGTGGACGCCGGCCTCAGCGTTTGCCGTCGAGCGGATCGATCAGGGCCAGTTCTTCTTCATCCAGGCCATCGCCGCCGCCAATGTCATCTTCATCGACGAAGCTCAGTTCCTGGTCAGCGGGACCGCTTTCGCCTGGCTCGTTGGGCGAACGTGCGCCGTCTTCGTGGATCAGTGTTTCAGGGCTCAGGTCGTCGTCGGTCGGATTGTGATCATCCATCGAGGCGCCGGTCAGGCCTGCTTCGCGTACGCGCTCTTCAGGGACAAGCTGCTCCAGCTCGTCGGCGGGGATGGTGTCGCCGATCCTGCCGGTGGGACCGTCCGTGTCATCGAAATCCAGCTCGCGGACTTGGCCCATGCGATCTTCGGTGTCGTCGATCGGGTTGGGTTGTGGCGCATCGTAGGGGCGATGGGAGTCAGTCATTACGGCAATCCTCTGGTGTGTGTCTAGATAGGGTTGACCCTCGTGCGGATGGAAAGATTCAGCGTGATTTGTCGGGACCGACCGTGACCTTGTGCGGCGCTGGCCAGTCATAATCCAAATCATTCTTGAGGCTTGAACATGCATGATCTACAGGAACTGATCGACAACAACGCGCGCTGGGCCGAGGCGATCAAGGAAGAAGATCCGGAGTTCTTCGCCAAGCTGGCGCGTCAGCAGACCCCGGAGTTTCTCTGGATCGGCTGCTCGGACGCGCGGGTGCCAGCCAACGAGATCGTGGGCATGCTGCCGGGGGATCTGTTCGTGCACCGCAACGTGGCCAACGTGGTGCTGCACACCGATCTGAACTGCATGTCGGTGATCCAGTACGCGGTCGATGTGCTCAAGGTCAAACACATCCTGGTGACCGGCCATTACGGCTGCGGCGGCGTGCGCGCAGCGATGCAGGATCGCCAGCTGGGCTTGATCGATGGCTGGCTGCGGACCATTCGCGACCTGTACTACGAGCACCGCAAGGTGCTGGCGACCTTGCCGACCGAGGAGGAGCAGGTCGACCGTCTGTGCGAACTCAACGTCATTCAGCAGGTGGCCAACGTCGGGCATACCAGCATTGTCCAGAACGCCTGGCACCGCGGTCAGGAGCTGTCGGTGCATGGCTGCATCTACGGCATCAAGGATGGGCGCTGGAAAAGCCTGGACGTGACCATCAGTGGCTTCGATCAACTGCCGCCGCAATACCGTCTGCGCGCGCTGGATTGATGGGCAGGAACGAGTGGGCCCGATTCGGGTTCTGAACTGGATGGGGCGGCGACGCGAGTCGCGGCCCTACCGGTAATCAAACGCGAAGCGAAGGAGGCACGATGAAGTCTTATGGCTGGCTTGCACTGATGGCTGCAATGTCGATCGGTAGCGCCAATGCGGCATCCAAGGAAGTCCAGATGAATCTGGTCAGCGCCGAGGGCGCGCCACAGCCGATCGGCACGGTGATGATCGAGGAAACGCCGTACGGGCTGGAGTTCACGCCGCAGCTCAAGTCGCTGCCCGCAGGCGTGCATGGTTTCCACGTGCATGCCAACGGCAGCTGCGCGGCGGCGATGAAGGACGGCAAGATGTCGGCTGCGGAAGCCGCAGGCGGACACTTCGATCCACAGAAGACCGGCAAGCACCTGGGCCCCTATGATGCCAAAGGTCACCTGGGGGATCTGCCCGCGATCTACGTGAATGCCGATGGCACCGCGACCTATCCAGTGCTGGCGCCGCGCTTGAAGAAATTGAGCGAAGTGGAAGGGCATGCGTTGATGGTGCATGCCGGTGGTGATAATCATGCTGATTCGCCAGCACCGCTGGGGGGTGGTGCGGCGCGGATGGCTTGTGGGGTGATTTGATCGGCGTGTGAGGTTGGGGGGCGGGGGTGCGGCCTTCGCGGGCAGAGGGCTCGCCGCCCGCTCCGGTCCCACAGCTGTTTTATCCTGATGTATCGTGGTGCGTTCTTCGCGGGCAGAGCCCGCTCCCACAGGGTCTACGCTGAGTAGGGTGGTCGTCAGAGCTGGACGGGTGTGAGCACCGGTTCGCCACTGAAGAACGCGCTCAGGTTGCGTTCTACCATTGTCACCGTGTCTCGCGTGGCTTCTGGTGAGAGGCCGGCCACGTGAGGCGTCAGGACGACGTTGTGCAGCGTCTTGAAGGCGTCTGGTACGTTGGGCTCGTCGTCGAACACATCCAGCGCCGCACCGGCTATGGTGTTGGTTTGCAGAGCCGTCAGTAGATCGTCCGTCGCCACCACGCTGCCGCGAGCGATGTTCACGAGAAACCCTTGCGGCCCGAGCGCTTCCAGCACGCTGGCGTCGACAATGGCGCGGGTTTGCGCGCCGCCCGGTGTGGCAATTACCAGAATATCGCTGACTGCGGCCAACTCTATCGGGCTGGCGCAATACCCATAGTCGACATCAGTGCGACGCGTGCGGTTGTGGTAGTGCACGCTCATGTCGAAACCCAGCGCGGCGCGCTTGGCGATTGCCAGGCCGACGGCTCCCAGCCCGATGATGCCCAGCCGCTTGCCGGCCACCGAAGGGCGCATGCTCTTGACCCACTCGCCACGCCGGACCGACGCATCGGCGCGCGGG
>Ga0308166_1004557_pt1 | contig 11038 bp, 7 predicted proteins | sample PhyCR2_2_FD_202137 | JGI IMG/M metagenome (GOLD analysis project Ga0308166, IMG submission 202137) | Phyllosphere microbial communities from UC Gill Tract Community Farm, Albany, California, United States - DLSLCC.R2 | ecosystem: Host-associated > Plants > Phyllosphere > Unclassified | place... | reverse complement strand
CCTTCAGGCCAAGCGCCGCCAGCCCGTCATGATCCATACGGAAACCGCGTTTGTTATTCGAGAACATAATCGTGCCGCCTTTACGCAGCAGACGTTTTAGATCGGTCATCAGACGGATATGATCACGCTGCACATCAAAGGCATCTTCCATTCGTTTGGAGTTGGAGAAGGTCGGCGGATCGATAAAGATCAGATCGAACTGCTCGGTGCTTTCCCGCAGCCAACCCAGCACGTCCGCCTGCATCAGGCGATGCGCACGGCCGGTTAAACCATTGAGACGCAGGTTGCGTTCCGCCCATTCCAGATAGGTGCGTGACATATCGACAGTCGTAGTTGAGCGCGCGCCGCCCAGACCGGCGTGAACGCTGGCGCTGCCGGTATAGGAGAACAGGTTAAGGAAATCCTTACCCTTGCTCATCTGGCCGAGCATACGACGGGCGATACGGTGGTCAAGGAACAGACCGGTGTCGAGATAGTCGGTAAGGTTAACCCACAGACGCGCGTTATACTCCTGTACCTCGATAAAGTCGCCCTTCTCCGCCATCTTCTGGTACTGATTTTTACCCTTCTGCCGCTCGCGGGTCTTCAGCACCAGTTTATTCGGCGCAATCCCTAACACCGCGATAGTCGCGGCGATAATATCGAACAGACGCTGGCGCGCTTTGTGCGCATCGACGGTTTTCGGCGGCGCGTACTCCTGCACCACTACCCACTCGCCGTAGCGGTCGATAGCTACGTTATATTCCGGCAAATCGGCATCGTACAGGCGATAGCATTCAATGCCTTCCTGACGCGCCCACTTTTCAAACTTCTTCAGGTTTTTACGTAAGCGGTTGGCAAAATCTTCCGCCAGCATCGCCGGCTTGCCGCCTTCGCTTTCCGCCAGATGATAGTTCTTCTGTACGCAGTCCAGCGGGCCGTTTTTGGCTTTAAACTGTTTATCGGCGCGCAGCTGCAGGCAGCTCAGCAATTCCGGCGAGGCGCTGAAGACCGACAGGTTCCAACCGCCAAACTGGTTTTTCATAATCCGCCCCAGCAGGCTGTGCAGGGCAATCAGCGCCGGTTCGCTTTCCAGACGCTCGCCGTACGGCGGGTTACTGATAACGGTGCCATACGGGCCTTTCGGCAGCGGATTATTGAGCTGCGCGACGTCTTTTACTTCGAAATTGATAAGCTCGCCAATACCGGCGCGGCGGGCGTTGCGGCGCGCGCGTTCAATCACGCGCTCGTCGACATCAGAGCCGTAGAAGCGTGATTCATAAGCCGCCAGCCCCTGGCGAGCGCGCGTTTGCGCCTCGGCTTTCACCTCTTTCCAGATAGCGTCATCGTGTTGCGCCCATCCGCCGAAGCCCCAGTGGCCGCGGTGCAGGCCCGGCGCGCGATCGGTCGCCAGCATCGCCGCTTCAATCAGCAATGTGCCGGAGCCGCACATCGGATCGAGCAGCGGCGTTCCCGCCACCCAGCCGGAGCGCATGACGATTGCCGCCGCGAGGTTTTCTTTGATCGGCGCCATGCCGGTGCCATCACGGTAGCCGCGCAGATGCAGACCTTCGCCGCTTAGATCCAGTGAAATATGCGCCGTTTCTTTGTTCAGCCAGACGTTGATACGCAGATCGGGATTTTCACGATCGACATTCGGACGCGGCAGATTTTTACGCGTGAAGCTATCGACGATAGCGTCTTTGACTTTTAATGCGCCATACTGACTGTTGCGGATTTCCTCATTGAGGCCGCTAAAATGCACCGCAAAGGTGGCGTCAGTGGTAAAGATCTCCGTCCACGGAATCGATTGAACCCCCAGGTAGAGATCCAGATCGCTATACACGCTGCACTCGCCCAGCGGCAGCATGATGCGCGAGGCCAGCCGGCTCCACATCAGGCTTTGATACAGCAGGCGCGTATCTCCCTGAAAATGAACCCCGCCCTGGACGACCTGGCACGCCGTGGCGCCAAGTCCTTCCAGTTCAGTTTTTAACAGCTCTTCAAGACCACGAGCCGTGCTGGCAAACAGAGATTTCATATCGTCACTTTTACTTAAAGAAAATTGGTGCGCATTATAGCCAATATGTGCCCTATGTCATAAAGTTAAAGGCTTATTTTTGAACCCAGGGGCAGCGTATGGTAACGCTATCGAAACTTTTTATTCATCCCGTCAAATCCATGCGCGGAATTGGCGTCACCCATGCCTTTGCCGATATTAGCGGCATGGCCTTCGACCGCATCTTTATGCTGACCGAAACCGACGGTACGTTTATTACCGCACGCCAGTTTCCGCAGATGGTGAAATTCCTGCCTTCGCCGCTTCATGACGGCCTGCACTTGACCGCGCCGGATGGCAGCAGCGCGCTGGTGCGCTTTGATGATTTCGCTCCCCAGGGCGAGCCGACGGAGGTGTGGGGCAACCATTTCACCGCCTTAATCGCGCCAGCCGCCATCAACCAGTGGCTCAGCGGCTTCTTCAACCGCGACGTCCAACTGCGCTGGCTCGGGCCGCAGCTAACCCGGCGAGTAAAACGCCACGACGCGGTGCCGCTCTCCTTCGCCGATGGTTATCCCTACCTGCTCGCCAATGAAGCCTCGCTTCGCGATCTGCAGCAACGTTGCCCTGCCAGCGTAAGCATAGAACAGTTTCGCCCTAATCTGGTGGTCACCGGCGCCGCGGCGTGGGATGAAGATAGCTGGAAAGTCATTCGCATCGGCGAGGTGGTATTTGACGTCGCCAAACCCTGCAGCCGCTGCATTTTCACCACCGTCAGCCCGGAGCGTGGGCAAAAACATCCGTCCGGCGAGCCGCTGGAGACGTTAAAGCGTTTTCGTACCGCGCAGGATAATGGCGATGTCGATTTTGGCCAGAATCTGATCGCCCGCAACAGCGGCGTTATCCGCGTGGGTGATGAGGTGGAAGTGCTGACGCGCGGCCCGGCGAAAGTCTATGGCGCTGGCGATAGCGACGATACTCTGACGGCCGATGCGCAGCCAAACGCGACGGTTGAGATTGAGTGGCAAGGGCAACAGTTCACCGGCAATAACCAGCAGGTGCTGCTGGAGCAACTGGAACAACAGGGCATTCGTATCCCTTATTCCTGCCGCGCCGGGATCTGCGGCAGTTGTCGTATCCGCCTGGAAGAGGGTGAAGTGAGTCCGTTAAAGAAAAATGCGGTCGCCGCGGATGGCACCATTTTATGCTGCAGCTGCGTACCGAAAACCGCGCTGCGCCTGGCGCCTTAAACCGCCTGCCCCAGGCTGTAGCTGGCCGCGCTCTGCGCCGGCTGCAGTCTGTCGTTCATAATTTTAATCACATCGCCTAACTGCATCACCCGCCCTGCCAGAGTCAATCCCGGTTGCGCCAGCAAGCAAAGCGTGGCGTTTTCACCCGGTTCGACCACCAGCAAATTGACCTGCTCGCCGGTATCGCTGATCCACACGCTGGCGGCGTCGCCGCTGGTCGGCTGCCAGTTCTGCTGGTGAGTAGTGAAATGCCAGCTCTTCGGCATCTGCGGTTTCAGAAAACGGATCGCGGTTAAGGCATTTAATACTAATTCGGCACGCTGCTCTTTGTTTAATTCAATATCGCGGCATTTTTCTTCAAAAGAAAAATAGAGCGCCGCGTCATCGACGCAAAATCCCGACGGTGCGAAAGCGTCAGGCGTTAACATGCGCCGGGCGAAACGTGAGCGAAATAACATACCATTGGCCAGATCGAGCATCATGCGGTCATGCTCTTCGTCGTAATACCAACGCCAGTTATCGTCAGGTTTAATCCGCATTTCTACCCCCGTCCTCTTCCACTTCCTTCTGCAAAGCAATGGCATCCTGCTACAGAATAATTTCTAAAATTAAGAAAAGACTAAAATGTCTAAATAAGCAACAATGAAGGAATATAAAACAACCAGGGCCGGAAATAAAGCCCTGGGGAAGATTCAGAAGGGGAAAAGATTAGATGTGTGTAACAATTTCTTTAATCAGCGGTGGCCCTTTAAAAATAAACCCGGAATAAATCTGCACCAGTGTGGCGCCAGCAGCCAGCTTTTCACGAGCGGCAATCACCGAGTCAATACCGCCAACTCCGATAATGGGCAAACGATCATTTAATTCCGTGGCCAGCATACGAATAATCTCGGTGCTTTTTAATTGTAATGGACGACCACTCAACCCACCGGTTTCATCACAATGCTTCATCCCCTGGACCAGTGAACGATCGAGGGTGGTATTGGTAGCAATGACGCCATCAATATTATGGCGGACTAAGCTGTCGGCTACCTGGATCAATTCTTCGACAGAAAGATCCGGGGCGATCTTCACCGCCACAGGAACATATTTTTGATGTTTCTGTTGAAGTTCGAGCTGCTTATTTTTAATACCGCTGAGTAAATCATCCAGCGCTTCACCATATTGCAGAGTACGCAGCCCTGGGGTATTCGGCGAGGAGATATTAATGGCGATATATCCAGCGTATGGATAGACTTTTTCCATACAAATCAGATAATCATCTTTACCCTGTTCAACCGGGGTATCTTTATTTTTACCGATATTAATCCCCAGCACGCCGTCAAAATGCGCTTTTTTCACATTCTCGACCAGGTTATCAACACCGTGGTTATTAAAGCCCATGCGGTTGATCAAACCTTCGGCATCGACGAGACGGAAGATCCTCGGCTTGTCATTGCCCGGCTGCGGACGCGGAGTCACGGTACCAATTTCGATTGAGCCGAAGCCCATCGCACCGAGCGCATCAATGCACTCGCCGTTTTTATCAAGCCCGGCCGCCAGCCCCAGCGGATTCTTGAAAGTGAGCCCCATGCAGGTAACGGGTTTCGACGGTACTTTTTGTCGAACCAGCATTTCCAGCGGCGTGCCGGTGACGCGGCGTAATTGTTGGAAGGTTACTTCATGAGCGCGCTCAGGATCGAGCTGAAAAAGAGCTTTACGAACGAAGGGATAGTACATGAACTCTCCTGGATTCCCGGTGTGCAAACCGGGGGCGTATTATGTTCGATCCGCGTCCGAAAGGGAATTGACCTGCGACAAAAAATCACGCGTCCAACGCAAACGTTTACTTCTCTGCGGCCTGTTATGCGCATTTTGGCAATTTAACCCCGGAAAAATCATTTAGGGAAATAAACGCCCTCTGTCACACTGCCATAAAATGTTATCAATTATAGATAAATGCAAACATTTGGTTATAAGGAGAGAGTATGCGCGTTATTACACTCGCGGGCAGCCCCCGCTACCCTTCTCGCTCAAGCGCATTGCTTGAGTACACCAGAGAGAAACTTACCGCGGCCAACATCGAAGTCTATCACTGGCATTTACAGAATTTTGATCCCGAAGATCTGCTTTACGCCCGCTTCGATAACCCCGCGCTACATACCTTAAATGAACAACTGGCCGGCGCTGATGGCCTGATTATCGCCACCCCCGTCTATAAAGCCTCTTTTTCCGGCGCACTGAAGACGCTACTGGATTTGCTCCCCGAACGCGCTCTGGAAGGCAAAATTGTCCTGCCGCTGGCGACAGGCGGCACCATCGCCCATATGCTGGCGGTCGATTACGCCCTGAAGCCGGTGCTTAATGCTCTCAAAGCGCAGGAGATCCTCCATGGCGTATTCGCCGATGACAGCCAGGTCACCGATTATCAACATAAACCGCAGTTCACACCGAATCTGCAAAACCGTCTCGACCAGGCGCTGGAGACCTTCTGGCAGGCGCTGAATCGCCGCAACAGCCGCATCCCGGGGCTAAAGACGTTACAGGGGGTTGAGCATGCTTAATCCTCTGCGTGCCCTGACCCTCGGCGGGCTACTCGCGCTTTCCTTTATTACGCATGCGGCCCCGCAGGCGCCGGAAGCCCTACGCATCGGCTACCAGAAAGGCAGCGTCAGTATGGTGCTGGCGAAAAGCCATCAGCTGCTGGAGCAGCGCTATCCGCAAACTAAGATTTCGTGGGTTGAGTTTCCCGCCGGGCCGCAAATGCTGGAAGCGCTGAACGTCGGCAGTATTGATATCGGCAGCACCGGCGATATTCCACCGATTTTCGCTCAGGCTGCCGGCGCCGATCTGGTCTATATCGGCGCTGAACCCGCGAAACCGAAAGCGGAAGTGATTCTGGTCGCCGATAACAGCCCAATCAACAGCGTGGCTGAACTGAAAGGCCGTAAGGTGGCGTTCCAGAAAGGCTCCAGTTCGCACAATCTGCTGCTGCGCGCTCTACAGCAGGCAGGGCTGAAATTCAGCGATATCCAGCCGGTGTATCTTGCCCCCGCCGATGCCCGCGCCGCTTTTCAGCAGGGTAATGTCGATGCCTGGGCTATCTGGGATCCCTATTACTCTGCGGCGCTGCTGCAAGGCGGGGTACGGGTACTGAAAGATGGTAGCGACCTGAAGCAAACCGGTTCGTTCTATCTTGCCGCCCGTCCTTATGCCGAAAAGAACGGCGCCTTTATCGAAGGGGTGCTGGCGACCTTTAGCCAGGCGGATGCCCTGACCATCAGCCATCGCCAGCAAAGTATTGCCCTGTTGGCTAAAACGATGGGGCTACCCGAAGCGGTGATTGCCAGCTATCTCGACCATCGTCCGCCAACTGCGATATCGCCGGTAAGCGCTGAAACGGCCGCTCGCCAACAGCAAACCGCCGATCTGTTCTATGAGAACAAGCTGGTACCGAAAAAAATCACTATTCAAAACCGTATCTGGCAGCCTGCCCCCGCACAAGGAGCGAAATCATGAGTCTGAATATGTTCTGGTTCTTACCCACCCACGGTGACGGCCGCTATCTGGGCACCGACGAAGGCGCGCGCCCGGTAGACTACAGCTATCTGCAGCAAATCGCCCAGGCCGCCGACCGCCTCGGCTTCACCGGCGTACTGATTCCCACCGGGCGCTCGTGCGAAGATGCCTGGCTGGTTGCCGCTTCAATGATCCCCGTCACCCAGCGGCTGAAGTTTCTTGTCGCGCTGCGCCCAAGCGTGGTATCCCCCACCGTCGCCGCGCGCCAGGCGGCTACCCTTGACCGGCTCTCTAATGGCCGGGCATTGTTCAATCTGGTCACCGGCAGCGATCCGAATGAATTAGCTGGCGATGGGGTATTCCTCGACCACACCGAACGCTACGAAGCCTCCGCCGAGTTCACCCATATCTGGCGCAAACTGATGGAAGGTGAAACCGTGACTTTCCACGGCAAGCACCAGCACGTGCGCGGCGCGAAACTGCTCTTCCCACCGCAGCAGCAACCGCGACCGCCGCTCTACTTTGGCGGCTCCTCGGACGTTGCGCAGGATCTGGCCGCCGAACAGGTCGACCTCTACCTGACCTGGGGCGAACCGCCGGCGCAGGTGGCGGAAAAAATCGCCCAGGTGCGTGAGAAAGCCGCGCGCCTCGGCCGCAGCGTCCGCTTTGGTATTCGTTTACACGTCATCGTCCGCGAAACCAATGAAGAGGCATGGCAAGCGGCGGAGAGCTTAATCTCCCATCTGGATGACGAGACCATCGCCCGCGCGCAGGCCGCCTTCGCGCAAACCGATTCTGTTGGCCAACATCGCATGGCGGCGCTGCACAACGGCCGTCGCGACAAGCTGGAAATCAGCCCGAACCTGTGGGCCGGGGTCGGGCTGGCGCGCGGCGGCGCGGGTACCGCGCTGGTTGGCGATGCGGCAACCGTCGCTGAACGTATTAATGAATACGCTGAACTTGGCATCGACAGTTTTATCTTCTCCGGCTACCCGCACCTTGAGGAAGCCTGGCGAGTCGGCGAACTGCTGTTCCCACTGCTTGATGTCAACGTCCCGACGATCCCTCAGCCGCAAAACCTGCGTCTGCAGGGCGAAGCGGTAGCGAATGAATTTATCCCGCGTAAAGCGGCGCAAAGTTAGGGAGCGAACTATGGCAGCTTCTTCGCAGAAACTTCTGTTACGCCTCGCCCCCTGGTTTTTACCGGTGGGCACCGTGCTGATCTGGCAATTGGCGTCATCGGTAGGCTGGCTCTCAACCCGTATTCTCCCCTCTCCGGAGGGGGTATTGAAAGCCTTCTGGACGCTCTCGGCCAGCGGCGAACTGTGGCAACACCTGGCGATCAGTTCCTGGCGCGCCTTACTTGGCTTCGCCATTGGCGGCTCCATCGGCCTGACGCTCGGGCTCATTAGCGGGCTCTCGCGTTGGGGCGAACGCCTGCTGGATACGTCCATCCAGATGCTGCGCAATGTACCGCATCTGGCGCTAATCCCATTGGTGATTTTGTGGTTTGGTATTGACGAAAGCGCCAAAATATTTCTTGTCGCGCTGGGGACGATGTTTCCGATTTACATCAATACCTGGCACGGCATCCGCAATATCGATCGCGGTCTGGTGGAAATGGCGCGTAGCTATGGCTTATCAGGATTTGCCCTCTTCCGCCACGTGATCCTTCCCGGCGCCTTGCCCTCGATTATGGTCGGCATTCGCTTCGCCCTCGGATTGATGTGGCTGACGCTTATCGTCGCTGAGACCATCTCCGCGAATGCCGGAATCGGCTATCTGGCTATGAACGCCCGCGAGTTTCTGCAAACTGACGTGGTGGTGGTCGCCATTATTCTTTACGCCATTCTCGGCAAGCTCGCCGATTTTAGCGCGCAACTGCTGGAACGCGTGTGGCTACGCTGGAACCCGGCGTACCGTCTTCAGGAGGCTAACGCATGAATACTGCTCGTCTTAATCCCGGGATCCCGCTGTTACTCAATGGGGTCAGCAAACGCTACGGCGACAATGTCATTCTCAATGAGCTGGATTTACATATTCCTACCGGGCAATTTGTCGCGGTGGTCGGTCGCAGCGGCGGCGGTAAAAGCACCCTGTTGCGCCTGCTGGCCGGGCTGGAAAAACCCAACGGCGGCGAACTACTGGCAGGCGCGACGCCGCTTGCGCAGATTCAGGATGATACGCGTATGATGTTCCAGGACGCGCGGTTGCTGCCGTGGAAGACGGTTATCGACAACGTTGGACTTGGGCTGAAGGGCCAGTGGCGCGATGCCGCCCGCCAGGCGCTGGCCAGCGTCGGGCTGGAAGAGAGAGCCGATGAGTGGCCGGCGGCCCTCTCCGGCGGGCAAAAACAGCGTGTTGCGCTGGCCCGCGCGCTGATCCATCGCCCGCGTCTGCTGCTGCTGGATGAACCGCTGGGAGCGCTTGACGCCCTCACCCGTCTGGAAATGCAGGAATTGATTGTCTCGCTCTGGCAAGAGCATGGTTTTACCGTGTTGCTGGTAACTCATGATGTGAGTGAAGCGGTGGCGATGGCCGACCGGGTGCTGTTAATAGAAGAAAAGAAAATTGGCCTCGATTTGAACGTGGATATTCCACGTCCGCGGCGGTTCGGCTCGGCGAAGCTGGCGGAACTGGAAGCGCAGGTACTCGATCGGGTGATGAAGCGCGGCGACAACGAGCGTGCGCCGCGTTTGTTTAGTCATGGCTAACTGACGTTCCCGGCCCGCGCTTCGCTCGGCCGGGCTACCAAATCGCACAGCGCTGTAGCCCCGGTAAGCGAGAGCGCCACCGGGGATTTTGCGGCCGTTACGCCAGCGCTTTGCTGATCTTCTCGAACAGATCGCCGGAGAGATTCTCCAGCCCTTTCAGCTGTTCCAGCGCCGCACGCATCTTGGCCTGACGTTTCTCATCGTAGCGTTTTAGACGAATCAGCGGCTCAATCAGACGCGACGCCACCTGCGGGTTGCGGCTATTGAGCTCGGTCAGCATTTCCACCAGGAACTGGTAACCGCTGCCGTCTTCGGCGTGAAACGCCGCCGGGTTGCTACTCGCGAAGGCGCCGATCAGCGAACGTACGCGGTTCGGGTTGCTCATCGTGAATGAACGGTGCTTGAGCAAGCCGCGTACCGTCTCAACCACATTGGCCGCCGGGCTGGTGGACTGCAGGATGAACCACTTGTCCATCACCAGGCCGTCCTGGTGCCACTTATCGTCATACTCCTGCATCAATGCATCACGGCACGGCAACTCCGCCGCCACCGCCGACGACAGCGCAGCCAACGCGTCGGTCATGTTGTCAGCATGGTGATACTGGGCTTGCACCAGCTTATCTGCCAGTTCAACATCGCCAAAAGCCAGATAGCGCAGGCAGGTATTGCGCAGGGAACGTTTACCGATATCGGCATGGTCTACGCGATAGCTGTCGAGCTTGTTGGCGTTGTAAACCACCAGCAGCTCATCGGCCAGCTCTTTCGCCAGCGTACGGGTCAGCGCTTCGCGCACCGCCGCGATGGCAATCGGATCGATGATGGTGAACAGTTCGGCGATTTCGTTGGCCGACGGCAGCGTTAAAATTTCCGCCGCCAGCGCCGGATCGATCTTCTCGTCAAGCAGAATCGCGCGGAAAGCGTCAGCGACGTGGATCGGCAGCGACAGCGGCTGCCCCTGCTGATGACGGTTAACGTTGAGCTTGATGTAGGTCGCCAGCAGGCTCTGCGCGGCATCCCAACGCGAGAAATCGTTACGCGCGTGGCGCATCAGGAACGTCAACTGCTGGTCGCTCCACTTATATTCAAGTTTGACCGGCGCGGAGAATTCACACAGCAGCGCCGGTACCGGCTGGAAGTAGACGTTATCAAAGACGAACGTCTGTTCCGCCTGGGTGACATTCAACACGTGGTGCACCGGATGGCCGCCCTTCTGCAGCGGGATCGCTTTGCCTTCGTTATCGTACAGCTCGATACTGAACGGGATGTGCAGTGGCTGCTTGTCGGCCTGTTCCGCGGTCGGCGGCGTACGCTGGCTGATAGTCAGGGTGTACTGCTCGGTTTCCGGGTTATAGTCGTCATGCACGGTAACGACCGGCGTACCGGACTGGCTGTACCAGCGACGGAAATGCGACAGATCGACGTTCGAAGCATCTTCCATCGCCTGCACGAAATCATCGCAGGTGGCGGCGCTGCCGTCGTGGCGCTCAAAGTACAATTGCATTCCTTTCTGGAAATTGGCTTCGCCGAGCAGGGTGTGCAGCATACGGATCACTTCCGCGCCCTTTTCGTAAACCGTCAGGGTGTAGAAGTTGTTCATC
>Ga0308166_1004555_pt1 | contig 11048 bp, 9 predicted proteins | sample PhyCR2_2_FD_202137 | JGI IMG/M metagenome (GOLD analysis project Ga0308166, IMG submission 202137) | Phyllosphere microbial communities from UC Gill Tract Community Farm, Albany, California, United States - DLSLCC.R2 | ecosystem: Host-associated > Plants > Phyllosphere > Unclassified | place... | reverse complement strand
TGTTCAGGCACGGATCGGCGTCGATGCGGCGGTCGCGCAGCGCCAGCTGATAAAAGCGCTTCAGCACCGACAGCCGGCGGTTGGCCGAGCTGGGTTTGGTGTCCTCGTGGCGCTCGGCGAAATACGACGCGATATCCTGCGGTTCGACCGCGTACAGGTCGCGCCGCTCGGGCTTTTTGAGGGCGAGCCAGCGCGCGAACAGGCGCAGGTCGCGCCGGTAGGCGTCGAGGGAATTCTTCGCCAGGCCGTGCTCGAGCCAGAGCGTGTCGCAGAACGCGTCGATCAGGGAAAGATTGACTGCTGCTGCCATGGCATCTCGAGCGCGAGCGCGCCTTCGTGGCGCAGCAGCCAGCGCTTGATTCCGAGCTGGAACCCGTGTTCGTCGTCGCTGCTGGAAAAGCCGCCCAGGCCGCCGGACGCCGTCACGCGGTGGCACGGAATCACGAGCGGGAACCGGTTGGCGCCGCAGGCCTGGCCGACGGCGCGCGGTGCCGACTCCAATTGCTTGGCGATCTGGCCGTAGGTACGCACGCTGCCGCGCGGGATCGCGCAAATCGTGTCCCAGACGCGGCGCTGGAACGGGCTGCCGGCCTCGGTCAACGGCAGGTCGAAGCGGAAATCGGGATCGTCGAAATAACGCGCCACCTGGACGGCGGCCTGTTCGGCGACGGCATCCTGCGCCGGTTTTTCTTCATAATGCGGCGGCAGGTAGACCAGTTCGCGCACCCGTCCGTCTTCGGTACGGATGCCCATCGCCCCGAACGGCGCCGCGATGATGGCGCTGAAGATCTCGCTGCCTTGTTGTATGTTCATCGACGCAGTGTAAGACCCGGGCGGCGCATCCGCAAGTCCCTGCCGGCGGACAAGGCAGCGGCAAAAAAAAACGCACCCTTGGGTGCGTTTTCAATTTGGTTCACGTTTTCGGCTGCCTGGTCAATGCCGGCTGCATCATGTAAAACGTGTGTCTCCTCCTGACTGTTTTCCGGTAAATGGGTATTTACCGTTTCTTTTCCCTCTCCCAAATCGTATTCGGTCGCTTTATCGCACCAGGTTGGTGCCAAAAGGTGCCCCATCATAACGCAAGTGCATATGGAAAGCGTAGTTTTTTATATACATTCACGAAATATATTTCGGTCATAAGCCCCCGAAACATGTCATAAAACGGCCAGTGCGGATGTTTCATTGATTGCAGGCAATCATCAACACATTTGCATCATTTCTGTGCACCAAATCCGGGCACACGTTACCACAGCTGCGCCGTCGTGCGTACTGCCGGCTGCGCCGTCGTCCGGTTGATGGCATCGATGAGATCCTTGCCGATGCGCCCTTCCACCTGCTTTTGTACGGGCAGCAGCGCCTGGCGCCACTCGGCCTGCTCCTGCGGGCTCAAGGTATAGACTTTCGTCTTGCCGGAGGCGCGGATCGCTTCCAGCGCCGCGTCGTTATCACGCTGGGCGATCGTCTTTTCGTACGCGGTCGCCTCCTTCATCGCCTGCTCCAGCTGGACGCGGATGTCGCGCGGCAGGCCGTCCCAGAACTTCTTGTTGACGATGACGGCATAGCCCAGGTAGCCGTGGTTCGACACCGTCACGTATTTCTGCACCTCGTGCATCCGCTGCGTGAGCATGTTCGACGGCGGGTTCTCCGTGCCGTCCACGATATGCGCCTGCAGCGCCGGATAGACTTCGGAAAACGCCAGCACCTGCGGCACCGCGCCCAATGCCCGCATCTGCACGTCGAGCACCTTGGAACCCTGGATGCGCATGCGCAGGCCGTGGAAATCGGCCGGCGTATGCAGCGGCCGGTTGGCCGACATCATCTTGAAGCCGTTGTCCCAATAGGCCAGGCCGGTGATGCCCTTCGCTTCCAGCTTCTGCAGCAGGCCCTTGCCGATCGGTCCCTCGGTGACGGCGTACAACGCCGCCTTGGTCGGGAAGATGTACGGCAGGTCGAACGCCTCGAATTCCTTCAGGCCAAGCGGCGCGAACTTGGCCAGCGACGGTGCCAGCATCTGCACGGCGCCCAGCTGCAGCGCTTCCAGCTCTTCCTTGTCCTTGTACAGCTGGCTGTTGGGATAGACTTCGACGCGCACGCGGCCGCGCGTGAGCTGTTCGGCCAGCACGCGGAAGCGCTCGGCCGCCAGCCCCTTGGGCGCGCCGGGGGCCACGACGTGGCTGAACTTGATGACGATGGGGGCCTCGGCCCGGGCGCCGCCGGCGGCGAGCCCCGCCAGGACGGCGAGCGCGGCCAGGATGGCTTTGATGCGCATGGTTTTCCTCTTCGACGCGTGGTACGGCCTTATTGCAGCCCTTATTGCAGCCCTTATTGCAGGCTTGATGCAGGTACGGCAGGTGTATAGTCGGATACCGAACTTCCGGCACGTCAGTGTGCCGGCTCCAGTGCCGCGCCGCTATCGTGGAAAACCACGACGGCCGGTTTCCGGAAAAAGTTGCAACTTTATCACAATGAAGACACCTTTTACCCTGCCCCGGCCCGTGCCCGAGGGACCGTGGCGCTGGCTCGTGCCCGTGCTGCTCGTGCTGCTGTTCCTGCTCGTCCTGCTGTGGCTGCCCTGGCAGGCGCGCCAGATGGAAAGCAACGAGCGCCAGGAACAGCTGATCGCCGACACGCTGTGGGTCGAGCAGACCCTGCGCTTCGAACTGGCGCGCAGCGAGGAAGCGCTGGCCGGCCTGGGCGCCGACCTCGCCATCGAGACGCCGGCCCCGGCCGCCCTGCAGGCCCGTCTCGCGCAGATGTTCAAGAACGGCCACGAACTGCGCCGCGTCGTCTGGTTCGGCGCCGACGGTCAGGTCAAGGCGCTGCGCGGCCTGGAACTGCCGCCCGAGGGGCTGACGCAATCGTCGCGCGACGCCGCCGCGATGTCGCGCAGCACGCGTCTCGGCCGCTACAGCGAGCCGTACGGCGCGGCCGGTCTCGTGCACGGCCTGATCGATTTCCATCTGCCGCTGTACCATGCCGGCCGCTACATGGGCAGCCTCGTCGCCACGTACAACCTGCAGACGCTGCTCGACGAGAACGTGCCGTGGTGGTTCGCCCAGGACAACGCGCTGTCGCTGCTCGACCGCGACGACCACGTGGTGGCCCAGCGCGCCGCCGGGGGACCGGGCCGCGGCATCTACACGCACAAGCGCGCGCTCGACCTGCCGGGCGCGCAGATCGTGCTCGCCACCGACAGCGTCAAGGGCGCGCCGCAGCTGCTGCCGAATTTGCTGGTCGGCTCCGTGATCGTGCTGGCGCTGGGCCTCGTCATCTCGCTCGTCGCGCTGTGGCGCCACATTGCGCGCACGATCGCGGCCGAGAACGCGCTGCGCCAGCAGATGGCGTTCCGCACCGCGATGGAAGACTCGCTGCTCACCGGCCTGCGCGCCCGCGACCTGGAGGGCCGGGTCACCTATGTCAATCCGGCGTTCTGCCGCATGGTCGGCTTGCCGCCGGAAGAGCTGCTCGGCAAGAAGCCGCCGATGCCCTACTGGGCGCCGGAAGCGCTGGCGGACTACGAGGACCGCTTCCGCCTCGTGCTCGCCGGCCAGGCCACGCCGCAGTTCGAGACCGTGTTCCAGCGCTCGGACGGCGTGCGGGTGCCCGTGCTCGTGTTCGAGGCGCCGCTGGTCGACGCCAACGGCCGCCACACGGGCTGGATGAGCTCCATCCTCGACATCACCGACCGCAAGCGCGCCGAGGAACTGAATCGCCAGCAGCAGGAAAAACTGGAGACGAGCGCGCGCCTCGCCACGATGGGCGAGATCTCGTCCATGCTGGCGCACGAACTGAACCAGCCGCTGGCCGCCATCTCCAGCTATACGGCCGGCGCACTGAACGTCCTGGCGCGCGCGGGCGACGGTGCCGACGGTGCGGGCGCACCGCTCGACGCCGGCATGCTGCGCCGGGCGCTGGAACAGGCCAACACGCAGGCGCGGCGCGCCGGGCAGATCATCCGCAGCGTGCACGAATTCGTCAAGAAGCGCGAGCCGCGCCGCGAGACGGTGGCGATTCCGCATGTCGTGGACGGCATCCGCGCCCTGATCGACCTGCAGGCGCGCCAGAGCTACGTGGCGCTGCAGGTCGACGTGCCGTCCGACCTGCCGCCGGTGCTGGCCGACCGCGTGCTGATCGAGCAGGTGCTGCTGAACCTGACGCGCAACGCGATCGAGGCGATGCAGGCCGTCGATCCGGAGCGGCGCATATTGCGCATCGCGGCCGGCGTGGCCCCGGGCGCGGACGCGCAGCGGCAGGTGGCCGTGTCCGTGATCGACAACGGCCACGGCATCGCGCCGGAAGTGGCCGAGCGCCTGTTCTCGCCGTTCTTCTCGACCAAGGCGGAAGGCATGGGCATGGGGCTGTCGATCTGCCGCACCGCGATCGAATTCCATGGCGGCACGCTGACGCACGCCGCGAACCCGGGCGGCGGCACCGTCTTCACGTTCACCCTGCAGCAGGCCCACGAAGCCCCGGTGTCCTGAACGGTGATTTACAATACGGCGAAACAGGAGACCTCCCCCATGCTGCACATCGTCGACGACGAAGACGTCATCCGCGACGCCCTCGAATGGCTGGCGCAATCGCGCGGACTGCCCGCGCGCGGCTATGCGGGCGGGCAGGCCTTCCTCGACGCCCTGGACACGCAGCCCGCCGACAGCGCGGGCGGCGCCCAGGGTCATTGTGTGTTGCTGGACGTGCGCATGCCGAGCATGAACGGCATCGCCGTGTTCGACCAGCTCGTAGCGCGCGGCCTGCTGGCGCGCCTGCCCGTGATCTTCCTGACCGGCCACGGCGAGGTGCCGATGGCCGTCGATTCCCTCAAGCGCGGCGCCTTCGACTTCTTCGAAAAACCGTTCAACGACAACCAGCTGATGGACCGCGTCGAGGAAGCCCTCGCGGCCTCGCGCCGGGCCGCGTCGTCCGACGCCGTGCGTGCGCGCCTGGCCACGCTGTCCGCGCGCGAACGCGAGGTGCTCGACCTCATCCTGGCCGGCAACATGAACAAGGTCGTGGCCGACAAGCTCGGCATCAGCATGCGGACGGTGGAGGTGCACCGGGCGCATATCTTCGACAAGATGCAGGTCAAGACGGCCGTCGAGCTGGCGGGGTTGTTGAAGTAAAACGGCATGGCGTGCGGCAGGCCGCGGCAGATGTGTCGTCGCCCTCCGCGCCGCGCCCGTCCTCCCGGCGCCGCCCCCATCGTCCCGGCGCCCCCCCGTCGTCCCCGCGAAGGCGGGACCCAATTTCTGTATGCGCATGCAATGCTTGGGTCCCTGCCTGCGCAGGGACGACGTTGCTTTATGCTGGCGGCGGTGTTTTGTGCCGACGACGTTGTCTTGTGCTGACGACCGTGTTGCGGTGACGCTAGTTTTGCGCGCACCGCACGCCCGCCTCCTCCTCTCTTTCCTCCCATCACCACGCGCACGGCAGGCTGCACTGTCCTGTGCCGCGCGGGGTTCGCTTGTAAAATCAACCTGAACACGGCGTGGCCGACGCACCGCGTCGCAACATTCTTTAGGGAACGCAGATGAGCGATAAGACGATAGCCGACAAAATGTTCTTGAGGACCGCGAAATCGATGCTGATCCTGAACGGGACCGTCCACCCGGGCATGGTGGCGCAGATGCCGCCCGACCTGATCAAGAATGACCAGGACAAGGTGGACGTGGTCCTGCTGTTCGCGATGAATCGCAAGGAACTCGAACAATATTTCCCCATCGCCAAGGAACGCCTCGGCGACAAGGGATCGCTGTGGATCGCCTACCTGAAGCAGACCGCGTCCAAGGCCACCGACATCAACCGCGATACCATCAACGCGTATGCCAAGGACAACGGCATCACGGGCGTCGCGATGATCTCGATCGACGGCGACTGGTCCGGCCTGCGCATGAAGCGCCTCGAAGTCTGAGGTCAGTCCGGCGCCGCGCCATGGCGCGCCAGCGCCCACGCGACGTGCTCGCGCACCATCTCGGACGGATGATCGGCGCACGCACGCAGCGCCGCGACGATGCCCGGCTCGCCCGGCACCTGCGCCGCCGCGTTGCCGAGGCCGACGGCCAGGTTGCGCAGCCAGCGCTCATGGCCGATGCGGCGGATCGGGCTGCCCTCCAGGCGGCGGTTGAACTCGTCCTCGCTCCAGCCGAACAGCTCGACCATGCCGGCCGCGCCCAGGCCGTTCCTCTCGTCGAAATCCGGCAGCGCCGAGCGCTGCGCAAACTTGTTCCACGGGCACGCCAATTGGCAATCGTCGCAGCCGTAGATGCGGTTGCCGATCAGCGGCCGCAAGTCGTCCGGGATACTGCCCTTGAGTTCGATCGTCAGGTACGAGATGCAGCGGCGCGCATCCAGCCGGCCGGGGCCGAGGATCGCGCCGGTCGGGCACGCGACGATGCACGCGCTGCACTGCCCGCAGTGGGCGCCGGTCGGCGGATCGACCGGCAGCGGCAGGTCGACGAGGATCTCGCCGATGAAGAACGTCGACCCCGCTTCCCGGCTCAGCAGCAACGTGTGCTTGCCGCGCCAGCCGAGGCCCGCCTTCTGCGCCAGCGGCAATTCCATCACGGGCGCGGAATCCGTGAACACGCGGTAGCCGTAGTCGCCGACGGCGCCGCGGATGCGCTCGGCGAGCTGCTGCAGCCGGTTGCGCAACACCTTGTGGTAATCCCGTCCGCGCGCATAGACCGACACGACGGCCGCCTGCGGATCGTCCTGGCGCAGGCGTTCGCGCACGCGCCAGTCGTCCGGCGTCGCCGCCGGCAGATAATCCATGCGGGCGCTGATCACGCGCACGGTGCCGGGCACCAGCTCGGCCGGCCGCGCACGCTTCATGCCGTGGCTTGCCATATAATCCATCTCGCCGTGATGGCCCGCGTCCAGCCAGGCCTGCAGGCCCGCTTCCTGGTCGGCGAGGTCGATGTCGGCGATGCGCACGTCGGCAAAACCCAGTTCCGCGCCCCATGCCTTGATGGCCTGGGCGAGGTCGGCAGGATCGGGGAGACCGGACTGGACGGGTGATGGACTGGACATGGCAGACAAAAACGACGCAACCTCATATTCTATTCGATGAACGCATTTCTTCCCGACGAATCGGCCACGCAGGCGCTGGGCGCCGCGCTCGCGCGCGCGCTGCAACCCGGCCTCGTCATTTACCTGCACGGCGACCTCGGCGCCGGCAAGACCGCGCTGACGCGCGCGCTGCTGCACGCGGCCGGCCACAAAGGCGCCGTCAAGAGCCCGACCTACACGCTGTCGGAACCGTACCGCATCGAGCTGGACGGGCATGCCGTCAACCTGATCCACTACGACCTGTATCGCATGGGGAGCCCGGAAGAATTCCTCGACGCCGGCTTTCGCGAGGACTTCGACGGCCACAACATCTGCATCGTCGAATGGCCGGAAAAGGGCGAGCCGGTGTTGCCGCCGCCCGACGTTAAAGTGTTGCTTAAGGTCAGCGGCCTTGGCCGTGAGGTAGAATTGCAGGCGTTGTCCCACTTGGGTCTGCTATGCCTCGAACGTCTGCATTACCCCCCGACTCCCTGATTCCCGGTTCCGCCAAGCGCCGCACGGTCCTGAAGGCCGGCGGCACGCTGTTGCTGTCCGTGATCGCCCCGCTGTCCGCGCAAGCCGCCCAGATCATGGCCGTGCGCGTCTGGCCGGCCGACGATTACACGCGCGTGACGCTGGAAAACGACGGCGAGCTCAAGACCACCCATTTCATGGTGCCGGACCCGCCGCGCCTCGTCGTCGACATCGACGGCCTCGCGCTGAACGACACGCTGAAAAGCCTCGTCGCCAAGATCGAGTCGAACGACCCGTACATCAAGCAGGTGCGCGTGGGCCAGAACCGGCCGAACGTCGTGCGCCTCGTGTTCGACCTGAAGGAAGACGTCAAGCCGCAGGTGTTCACCCTGGCGCCGGTAGCCGGCTACCACCACCGCCTGATCTTCGACCTGTATCCCGTCAAGCCCGTCGATCCGCTCGCGAGCATGATCGCGCAGGAAAACTGGAGCCCGAACGGCGCGCCGGCGCTGTCCGCCCCGGCCACGCCGACACCGGCCGTGCAGCCGGGCGAGCCGAGCGTCGGCCAGACCGGTCCGGACGCCATCGCCAAGCTGGAAGCGGACGCCGCGCGTGCCGGTCCGACGCCGGCACAGCCGCAGCCGACGACGCCGCAGCCGGCGCCCGCCCGGCCGCATCCGTCCCCGGCGCCGGGCAAGGCACCGCCGGCGCAGAAGGTGGCGCGGATGGTCACCATCGCGCTCGATCCGGGCCACGGCGGCGAAGACCCCGGCGCGACGGGCGCGACCGGCGTGCACGAAAAGGACATCGTGCTGGCGGTCGCCAAACGTTTGAAGGCGAAACTGGAAGACTTGCCGAACACGCGTGTGATGCTCACCCGCGACGCCGACTTCTTCGTGCCGCTCGGCCAGCGCGTGGAAAAGGCGAGGAAGGTGCAGGCCGACCTGTTCGTGTCGATCCACGCGGACGCGTTCGTCGAACGCACGGCGCGCGGCTCGTCCGTGTTCGTGCTGTCGGAAAAAGGCGCCAGCTCGAGCGCGGCGCGCTGGCTCGCGAACGACCAGAACAAGGCCGACCTGATCGGCGGCGTCAACCTGGGGTCGCACGACCGCGAACTGGCGAGCGTGCTGATCGACCTGTCGCAGACGGCGCAGATCAACGACAGCATGAAGCTCGGCAAGGCCGTGCTGACGGAAATCGGCGGCATCAACCGCCTGCACCGCGGCGTCGTCGAACAGGCCGGCTTTGCCGTGCTGAAGGCGCCGGACATCCCCTCGATCCTCGTCGAGACCGCGTTCATTTCGAATCCGGACGAGGAGGCGCGCCTGAAGGACGATGCCTACCAGAACCAGCTCGCCGACGCGATCACGAAAGGCATCAAGCGCTACTTCGCGTACAATCCGCCGCTGGCGAAGAGCCGCATGACGTAACGGACGCCCGGCGGGTGGCCGCGCCCCATCCCGGATGACGCGCGGCGGTCGTTCGGGCCTCCCCCCAAGGAGGATTTTTCGTGAACGCAACGACCACCCAATTCGGGCAATTGCCTGCCTTGCAACTTCGCGCGCCGGACGGCGCCGAAGCCACCATTACGCTGTACGGTGCCCACGTCGTGTCGTGGAAATCCGTCACCACGGCCGGCGCAGCGGGCGAGGAACGCCTGTTCCTCAGCACCCTGTCGGCGCTGGACGGCCAGCGCGCGATCCGCGGCGGCGTCCCCATCATCTTTCCCCAGTTCGCCGAGCGCGGCACCGGCATGCGCCACGGCTTCGCACGCGTCTCGACCTGGCACGTGATCGACCAGGGCGAGGAAGACGGCGCCGCGTTCGCGATCCTGGCGCTTGGCGCCTCCGACCTGGCGCCACAGGTGGCGCAAGCCTGGCCATATGCGTTCGAACTGCTGCTGCGCGTGGCGGTGCGCGGCGGCCAGCTGGACATGTCGCTGTCGGTGCGCAACACGGGCCAGCAGGCATTCCCGTTCGCCGCCGCGCTGCACACCTACCATTTGGTGGAAGACGTGGAAGCCGTGCGCATCGACGGCGTGCAGGCCGAGACCCTGGCCATCACGGACAAGCTCGACCAGGTATTCGAACGCATCGCGGGCGCCATCGCGTTCGACACGGGCGCCGACAAGCTGACACTGGAACAGACGGGGTTCAACGACGCCGTCGTGTGGAATCCGGGCGCGGCCGACGCGGCGGCGCTGTCCGACATGGAAGACGAGGAATACCGCCGCTTCGTGTGCATCGAGCCGGCGCTGCTGGGGCCGCAGGTGCTGGAGCCGGGCGGGATCTGGCGCGGGACGTATCGGGTGGTGGTGCAGGCGGGGTAATTGCCGTGATTACGGAGATGGAACGACCGTCGTCCACACATTGTCGCGCCACGCAATGATCGTCGTCCCCGCGCAGGCGGGGATCCGATTTAGGATGCGTAACCGCAATTTGCGCGCTATCCGAAGCAATACTCGGGTCCCTGCCCGCGCAGGGAGTCCTTCCCGGCAATGCCGGGAAGGACGAACTCACTTGTCTGCCGAACGCTCAGTTCGACTCCTTGATCATCCTTCCCGACGTCGCCTGCACCGGCCGCGCATTGAGCGGATACAGGCGCGAGAACAGCGCCATCTGCGCCGGCGACGCCTGCATCGGCTGCTTGAACACCATCCACAGCACGTTTTCCGTGCATGGCGGCTCCGTCAGCGAGCCCATGTACGTGAAATACTCGCGCTTTTCCGGCAGCGCGTCGCTCGGGTCGATGACGATAGCCGGCGCAACGACGTCCTGTTTTTCCAGCGGTAGATTGTCCCAGATGGTCTGCATCAGGCGGTGCGGCTGGCCGCGTTCGAGCAGCACCGCGACGATCGCGATCTTGCCCTCGGCGCTCCGGTGCACGAGGTGCATCACCATTTCCGTGCCTTTGCCGTTGATCTTTTCTTCCGACGGCCGGTGGAAGTGGAACTGCTGCAATTCGTAGACGGTGTTGGCGACCGTGATGAAATTACCTTCACCCACCGTCACCTGGATCGTGTGGCCGTTGTTGACTTCGCTGAACGACGACGGGTGGTAGTCGAAGCTGATGTGTTCCAGGTTGACCTTGATGCCGTCGCGCAGGTCGATCGGCGACTGACGATTGCCCGTGCCGCACTTGGCCCAGTCGACGTTGATCTTCGACCAGTTGGCCGGCCCCGTTTCACCTTCGTACGACCAGACGGTGCCATGCTTCGGCGCAGCGGCGATGGCGGCCGCGGCGGCGGCGGCCTGCTCTTCCTGCTTGCGCTTCAGTTCGGCGGCTTTTTTCGCGCGCGCAGCGGACGTGGCGCGGGCCTGCTGGCGTTCGCGCAGCGCGGCCAGGCGCTCGGCGATCTTGGCCGACAGTTCGACTTCGGCATCTTCCTCGCTGGCCTGGGCGGTGGCGGGTTCCGCCTTTTTCGGCTCGGGCTTCTCCGCTTTCTCGGCTTTCTCCGCTTTCTCGACTTTCTCGGCCTTCTTGGACGAGGCCGACGGCACCATCGCGGAGGCCGGTTTGGATACGGAGGC
>Ga0308166_1004553_pt1 | contig 11053 bp, 11 predicted proteins | sample PhyCR2_2_FD_202137 | JGI IMG/M metagenome (GOLD analysis project Ga0308166, IMG submission 202137) | Phyllosphere microbial communities from UC Gill Tract Community Farm, Albany, California, United States - DLSLCC.R2 | ecosystem: Host-associated > Plants > Phyllosphere > Unclassified | place... | reverse complement strand
ACGCTTCCTGGAGAGCTGTCGACTGGTTGGAAGCGGTTTGGCCGTCATTACTTCAATGAAGTGGTCCAACTGTGCCAACGAGCTGAATTGAAGATCTACATCGGCAGCGTCAACATGCAAAATCATGAACCCTTTATGCAATACCTCTACCGGAGCAAGTGGTACGTACTCGGTATCCGATCCACCTACTGGCACGTGGACCCAGAATGCTAACGGCGCCGTTCGCCAGTCAGGCTCAAGCGTAAAGTGGAAATGTGAAGTCATAGCACCGGATCCGTCGGTCGCAAATAAAACGCTTGAGGTAACATACATCGCTGCGTCTGCTTCTGGCCGAACCCGGCCGTTCGGCTCAGCATAGCAAGTTGCCGAGCTGGAGGACTCGCGGATAGTCACGACCGGCAGCAACCGACCCGTTGCAGATGTTCCCCGCTTGCATCATTTGGCTCCGTATAGATGTTGCTGAAGCTCGATGACGAAATTCAACCAGTAGCCAGTTTCCTTTCTAAATCTTCCAAAAACGCGCGCACTTTGGTATCGTCTATTTCGTTATATAACCGTTCGCACTCCTGCTCCTTGAAGGTGCCTCCGTATGCGTGTAAAGTGGATATAACGTCGAGCGGTTCTCGAGCCGCTTGGGCTTTCTGCGCTATACCATTTTGAAAAGACTCCAGCGCCGTCCGGCCGATAGCATTATTCGACGTCGATAAGGCTTCGAACAGAGATGAAGTATACGCCACGTACTTATGATAGTTCTTGTTCGGTTCGGCTCCGCCGAAAATTTCGTCGGGATCATTAAAGAATTCGAAACCGTGCCCCACTAGACTTCCGAATGCTTCAGGCTTTTCCAAGTCGCCATGCACATGAGCAAAACTATCACCGAGTGCGTGTATCAAAAATCCGGTCTCCCAATCGCGCGTTCGACTAGCAGAGGATACCTTGACAAGTTGATGAAGAATTGAGCGACGACGCGCCACTGCGGCGTAATCTCCTCCATGCAACGAGTGCAGAGTGTCCATAATTCGTCTACGATAGTCCCACGATATTACCCCCCACACCGCTACGGGAACCGCATTATAACGCTTGATCTCGTCCGGAGCCTGTGAATAGCAAGCAAGCTCAATGGCCCTATTCTCCAAGCCCGCTATTGCGGCAATATAAGCAACGGTGTGGAAATGTCCATCCTTTTTAAATGCATCAATATCGCCACTAAGGCTCGGTTCATTTTTCTCGGCTAATTTCGTATAGAGGCCGATTGTCGTGGATGAAACTGGAGACGCAAAAGGTGTGCCAGAATACATAGCACATCCGGTCAGGCCAATGCTCACAGAAGAGAAAACAAAATATCCTAAAAACCGTTTGAGGATTGCGATTGTCTTGGTCATATATGGCTCGCTTAATTAGTCAATTCTGCATCACCATGCCTCTGCGTCGCGCACGATCGAGATAAATCTACGGTTCGGAATTCTTACCTTAACTGAATGCGCTCTCGACAGCTTTTCATCAACCAGTGCACGCGTCGCGGTTCAGTTATGCGTGCCTTGTCCGGTAAAGCCGACGCAAATTGCGCGTTGGCTCCACGCTTTGCCCCATCCCTTTGGGTCCGCTCCTGGCCGATAGCGGATGGTCGGCACGGCCCAGTGTATCCGGCTGTTGCCTGTAGAACAACTAAGCGATTCTGCTAGGTGCTCCAACGCCGGCATCTGGTCAGCGCCCGAATGGCAGCCCGCCCAGCAGGCCAACGAGCGTGCGGGCATGGCGCCCGTCCGGATCGAGGTCGGGATCGAACACGGTGACGGTCATGCCGATGCAGCGTGGGTCGGACACGAGGCCGGACAGGATCGCCACGAGATCGTCCGGCGCGATGCCCGGCGCGCCCGGGCTGTCGACCGCGGGCATTACGGCTTCGTCGAGGACGTCGACGTCCAGGTGGATCCAGAAGCGCTTGTCCAGCCGTTGCCGCGTGCGTTCCAGCACCGCCCGCGGCCCGATCTCGTTCGCCGTAAACACGTCGATGCGTTCGAAGTCGGTGTCGTTCACGTCCGCCCAGGCAAAGTCGGGACGCCGCCCATCCCGCTCGCCGATCTGGACGACGTCGCGATCCCGCACCAGGGGCGTCTCCACGCCGGGCCAGTCGGTCATCAGCGCCTCGCCGCGGCCCGTGGCCAGCGCGAGGTCCATGCCCGCGACGGCACCCGGCATGCTGTCCGCGTCGTAGTTGCCCGGGTGGCGGAAATCGCTGTGGCCATCCACGTGGACGAGCGCCAGCGGCCCGCGGCGCCGCGCGCCCGCCAGCGCCCCCAGCAGGATCGAGCAGTCGCCGCCGACGACGAACGCGAATTCGCCACGCGCACCGGCCGCCGCCACGTGGTCGGCCAGCGCCCGGTTGAAGTCGCGCATCGCGAGGCCGTTGCGCAGCCGCGTGCCGGGATCGGGCCCGGGCTTCCAGGACGGCCGCGGCATGACGACGGGAACGCCGGCACCCACGGCGTCCAGCAGGCCGGCCTCGAACAACGCGGCGGGTGCGCGCCATGTGCCGGGTTCGTGGCCGGGGCGCAGGGGGCGGAGTCCGAGATTCGATGGGGCGGCGATGACGATCATGGCGCGGTATGCAGGAAGGATTCCGGGGTGGCGTCCGCGAACTGGCGGAATGCGTGGATGAGATGCGACTGGTCGTAGTAGCCGCAATCGCCCGCGAGGCGTGCCCAGTCGACGCCGGCGTTCCGGCCGCGCAGCGCCGCGTGCGCGCGGCGGAAGCGGCACACCATGGCGAAAGTCTTCGCATTCAGGCCCACGCGTTCGCGGAAAAGCGTCGCGAGGTGCTGGCGCGTGACGCCCAGGCCATCCGCCAGCGTGTCGATACGCACGGCTCCGCTGCTCGCCTCGAGCCGCAGGACGGCAGCCCGCGCGAGTGCGTCCGCCCGTGCCGGCCCGCGCGTGCGCAGGCGCGCGAGCAAGGCCTGTTCGATGACGACAAGGCGCTGTGCCGTCGTGCGCTCGCGCTCCCACAATCCGGCCGCCAGCGCTTCCGCCTCTGCGCGCGACCACAGGTCGGCCAGGGCCGGATGCCCATCCTGCAATTCGGACAGCGGGACGTCGACGAAGGCACGCGCGGCGCCGGGCAGGAAGCGCACTGCCACCGTCAGCACCGGAGCGCGCATCTCGACATGGTGCGGACGCGACATCATGCCCGCCACCTTGCCCAGCGGCGAGGCATCTTGCCACAGGATGTCGATGCAGTTATCGGGCAGCACGCGCGTGCGGACGGGCGCACCGTCCGGGACGGCGTGGCTCGTCCACAGGCAGGCCACGTGGTCTGCGAGCGCGGGATGCGGCGGAAATTCGCGGTACAGGTGCATGGTGGCGTCAGTATAGCCCGCGCCCTGCCGTGGCTTTCACGCTGAGCGCGAAACCGATGCCCGCCAGGCCCCACAGGAGAGCGGCGACGATCTCGAACGTGTTGCGCAGTTCCGGATGCGTCATGGCCAGCAGCGGCAGGAGCAGCGCGCGCACGAGGCAGATCGCGGCCATCACGGCCAGGCCCGTACGCAGCAGCGGCGGGCGGCGCACCGCGCCCAGCGCCGCGCAGGCATACCAGGCGCACGTCGCCATCAGCAGCGCGATGACGAACGCCCCCGCGGGCGCAGGCCACGTGCCGGCGCGCGCGGAGTCGACCACGCCGGGCGGCGCGCCGAAGTATGCGTACCAGGCCGGTCCGGCCGGAATGGCCGCCAGGTGGATGAGGGCCCCGACGGCCGCGATGGCGGCGGCAAGCTGGATCCATGGCCTGGATGATGTCGTCATGCACGTCTCCCGATGTCGAGCCGTGATGGTGCCATGGCCGCCAGCGCCAAAGTGCGCGCATTCTCACCCGGACCCTATCAGAATGGACAGGAAGGCCGCGCTGGCGGGTTCCGTATTGACGCCTATACTGAGTTGATTCGTCTTCAGCCACCGACCTTGGGAGACACAGCATGAACGCAGCCCGCCGCACCTGCCTTGCATTCGCCCTCGCCGCCGCCAGCGCGGCACCGTACGCCGCCGGCCCCGGCCCCGGCCCGGACAACGACATGGACGCCGCCACCGCACTGAGCGACACCAACAGCCGCGCCATGCGCGGCCGCGAAATCGTTCCGCCCGGCGTCATCCTGAACCTGAAGGGCAAGCAGAGGAACCTCGTGTGGCAGGGCAGTTACATCGTCAACACGTCGGGCTGCATCGACTGCCACACGCATCCGACGTATTCGCCCGGCGGCGATCCGTTCCAGGGCCAGCCCGAGCGCGTGAATGCCGAGCAATACATGTCCGGCGGGCGCCAGTTCGGCCCCTTCACGGCGCCGAACCTCACGCCGGACAACGCGGGCCGCCCGGCCGGCCTCACGCGCGAGGAATTCGTGCGGACGCTGCGCACGGGCCACAATCCGCACGACCCCGCCGGCGAGATCCTGCAGGTGATGCCGTGGCCGGCCGTCGGCAAGATGACGACGCGGGACCTGTACGCGATCTACGAATACCTGCGCGCGATCCCGTCGTTGCCGGACAACCCGAATCCGGGGCCCTGACTTATTGCCTGATGGACGGCAGCAGGCGCTTGGTACGCGCCTTGTAGTCGGCATAGGCTTGTCCGAAATGCTCGAGCATCATGTCTTCCTCGTGCTCGATGCGCGCGGCATACAGGATGCTGAATGCCAGCAGGAACGCCGGTCCCACGACGGCGTTCCCGATCAACAGCAGCTGCGCGGTGGCGATGAGGAACACGGCCGTGTACATCGGATGCCGTATGCGGCTGTAGATGCCTTCGGAGACCAGGTGGTGCGCCTCCTTGACCTCGAGCGTCGGCGAGAACTGCCGGCCCAGGTCGCGGTGCGATTTCCAGAACAGGAACACGCCCAGCACCCCAAGCGCGGCGCCGGGCCCGCCGACGGCAGGCCGTACCGCGTAGTCGGCGAAATCGAACCACGGCGTGAACAGGTACAGGAACGGCAGCGTCGTCGACCCCGTGAACACCAGCATGAGGCAGAACTTCTCGAACATCCCTTCGCGCGATTCGACGGCCTTGGCCTTCCGGTTCCTGATGTCGAGCGGCGCGCGGATGGCGAAACAGACACAGAACATCGCGAGAAAGACAGCATCGAACGTGCCGGCATGATGCATGACCACCCCCTGTTGTTTTCATTGAACCCCGGGCCGGATAGTAACATCGTATTTACATTAGTGCACGACCGGGATGGGCTGGTAAACTCACGGGAATAGCCATCACTCACGACACACCATGAAGCATTCGAACGGAGGCCTCGTCTATTCCACCGAGAGCGGCCGCATGTGCCCCGCCTGCCGGCAACCGGTGACCGCGTGCGCCTGCAAGACCGGCACGGCACCGGTCGGCGACGGCAACGTGCGCGTCGCGCGCCAAACGAAGGGCCGGGGCGGCAAGGCCGTCACGCTCGTCAAGGGCCTGGCGCTCGATGCCGCCGCCCTCGCCGCGCTGGGAAAGGCGTTGCGCACCGCGTGCGGTTCCGGCGGGACCGTGAAGGATGGCGTGATCGAGGTCCAGGGCGACCACTGCGACCGCCTCATGGAAGAACTCACGAAGCTCGGCCACCGGCCGAAGCGCGCCGGCGGTTGATCAGAACAGCGCGCCCTGCGGACTGGTGAGCCTCGTGAAACTGTCGTTCATAAACGGCAGGATGCCGTCCGCGACGGGCTCCAGCTGCTTCGTCAGGTAGTGTTCGTAGTCGATGGGCGTGCGGCTCGTGTCCAGCGTCTCCAGCGGTTCCGGTCCCGCCGTCGTCATCACGTAGCGGATCCAGCCGCCGTTGCGGTATTGCGCGGGCCGGCCCTGGCGCACGTGGAACTCGTCGGCCGCGCGCGCCGCGCGCACGTGCGGCGGCACGTTGCGTTCGTACTCCACCAGCGGGCGGCGCAGCCGCTTGCGGTACACGAGCTGCTCGTCCAGGTCGCCCCGGAGGGTGCGCGCCACGTAGTCACGCACATAGTCCTCGTACGGCTCGCCGCGAAACACGCGCCCGTACAGCTCCTGCTGGAAGGCCTGCGCGAGCGGCGTCCAGTCCGTGCGCACCGTCTCCAGGCCCTTGAACACGAGGTCGTCGTTGCCGTCCTTGCGGCGCACGAGGCCCGCGTAGCGCTTCTTGCTGCCCTCTTCCGAGCCGCGCACGGTGGGCATCAGGAACCGGCGGAAATGGGTTTCGTATTCGAGTTCGAGCGCGCTGTCCAGGCGCAGTTCGTTGCGCAGATGGTCGCGCCACCATGCGTTCACATGGTCGACGAGCGCGCGGCCGATGCGTGCCGCGGCGTCGTCCGCATGCGCGCGCCCGAGCCACACGAACGTGGAATCCGTGTCGCCGTAGATCACCTGGTAGCCCTGCGCCTCGATCAGTTCGCGCGTGCGGTGCATGATCTCGTGGCCGCGCATCGTGATCGACGACGCCAGGCGCGAGTCGAAGAACCGGCACGCCGTCGTGCCGAGCACCCCGTACATCGAGTTCATGATGATTTTTAAAGCCTGCGACAGCGGCGCGTTGCGTTCGCGCTTGGCGGCATCGCGGCCCTGCCACACACGCGTGACGATGCCGGGCAGGCAGTGCTGCGTGCGCGAGAAGCGCGCGCCGCGGAAGCCCGGCACCGTGTCCGCTTCCGGCTCCTCGAGGCCCGCGACGAGCCCCACCGGATCGATCAGGAACGTGCGGATGATCGACGGGTACAGGCTTTTATAGTCCAGCACGAGCACCGAGTCGTACAGCCCGGAGCGCGAATCCATCACGAACCCGCCGGGACTGTCCGCACCCGGCACGTCGCCGATGTTCGGCGCCACGCGGCCCAGCCGGTGCATCAGCGGGATGTACGCATGCTCGAACGCGGCGACGGAACCGCCGCTGCGGTCGGCCGAAAGACCCGTCACGCTGGCGCGCTCCAGCAGGAAGGTCATCAGCTCCGATTTCGCGAAGATGCGCGTGACGAGCACGCAGTCCTGCAGGTTGTACGTCGCGAGCGCCGGCTTGTCCTCGGCGAACATGCGGTCGATCTCCGCCATGCGGTCGTACGGATTGTCGATCGCCTTGCCCTCGCCCAGCAGGCTTTGCGCCACGTGCTCCAGCGAGAACGACGGGAAGCTCCACGTGGCCCCGCGCAGCGCCTCGATGCCGTCGATGACGAGGCGCCCGGCGACGCCGGCGAAGTAATGCTCCTGCCGGCCGCCGTGTTCGCGCCATTCGATCGCGCCGCCGTCGCGGCCGAGGCGCAGCGGGCGTTGCATCTGCTGCGCATGCTGCTGCAGCACGCGCAGGTCGAACTGGACGAGGTTCCAGCCGATGATCGCGTCCGGGTCGAAGCGTTGGATCCAGTCTTCCAGCCGGTCGAGCAGGTCGCGCCGCGTGGCGACGACCTCGTAGTCGAAATCGAGTCCCGACGCATCGCCGTTGGCCGGGCCAAGCATCCAGACCTGGCGCTGGCCGCAGCCCTCCAGCGCGATCGAACGCAGCTCACCCTGCATCGTCGTCTCGATGTCGAGCGAGACGGTCGACAGCGCCGGGCGATAGTCCTGCGCCGGCGTCAGGCGCGCATCCACGACGAGCCGCGCATCGTGCGGATCGGGCGTGCCCGTGAACGTGACGGGCGCCATGATGAAGCGCTCCATCAGGTAGCGTTCGGGCGGGCGAATGTCCGCTTCGTAGACGTCGATACCGTGCTCGCGCAGGCGCTTTTCCAGGCGCAGCAGGTGGCGGTACTGCGTGCAGTACAGGCCCAGCACGGGACGGTGGCGGAAGTCGCACAGCGACAGCTCGCGCAGTTCCGCGCCCCGTTCGCGTGCGAGCAGCAGCCGCGCGGTGTCGCCCTGCTCCGCGGGGATGAACGCAACGGCTGGCTGCGGCGCGAGACGCACGCGCCGTGGCCCATCCGGCGTCGCGAGCCAGAATTCGACCTCGACCCCGGCGTCCGTATCGCGCCAGTGGCGCGTCAGCAGGAAACCCTGCGTGTCCATGGCATCAGGCATGCGCGAGTCGGGCCAGCTCCGCCTCGGTGAAACCGGCCTGGCGGCGCGCTTCCACGTTGAAGGGGCCCTTCAGAACGGGCGCCTTGTACTGCACCGTCAGCGCATCGTAGGTGGCGACCGGTTCCAGGCCGCGCTGGGCGCAGAGATAAAAATACCAGCGGTTGCCGATTTCCACGTGGCCCACCTCGTCCCGCAGCAGCACGTCGAGGATGCGCGCGGCCGCGTCGTCGCCGGCCTGCGCCAGCTTCGCGCGCAGCGGCGGGATGGCATCCAGGCCGCGCGCTTCCATCGTGCGCGGCACGAGGGCCATGCGCGCGAGGACGTCGCCGCTCGTCTTGGCGACCATCTCCCACAGGCTGTCGTGGCCGGGAAAATCGCCATAGGCCCAGCCGAGCGTGCGCAGATGCGCCGCCAGCAGCGTGAAATGATGGGCTTCCTCGGCCGCGACGCGCAGCCAGTCCGTGTAGTAGGCGTCCGGCATGCCCGGGAAGCGCCAGATCGCGTCCAGCGCGAGGTTGACGGCATTGAACTCGATGTGGGCCAGCGCGTGGACGAGCATTGCGCGGCCTTCATCCGTCGCCATCGAGCGGCGGCCGACGAGGCGCGGCGGCACGAGTTCCGGCCGCGCGGGACGGCCGGGAATGACCGCGTCGCCCGCATTCAGCATGGCGGCGCTGTCGAGCGGCACCGCCCCGGAGCGACAAGCGTCGGCCAGCGCGGCCACGCCCGCCGTCTTGGCGGCGGCGTCCGTCTCGATCAGTAATTCCAGCGCGCGGTCGCGAAGCGCCATCGTGGTCCTCTGCGGCAAAAGGCGGCAGTTTACCATTCGGCGCCCCACGGCGCGAGACAGCCCTTACTGTTGCTGCTGCTGGACCGGCACCGTGCTGCCTTGCGGCGGCTGGTCGGGCGCGCGGTTGTCCGACGGGTCCACGCGCGGCGGCGGCAGCCCGCCCGTCTGGCCGGCGCTCGGCGGCATCGCGTCGTCCTTGCCGTCGACGGTGCCCGCGCCCGAACCGGTCGCACCCATGCTGGAGCTGCCGTAAGCAGTGCTGCCGGACGACTGGTCAGGCGTCGCCGGGGCCGTCGTCGTGGAGACGACGCGCTCCGTCACCTCGCCGCGCGGGGCCTGGGCCAGCAGCCGCGGCGCGTTCGTCATGTCGCGTTGATAGATCTGGCGCGCTTCCTTCAGGCAGGACGTACGGTGGGCGGACGATTTCTTCCTGCACGCCGTCTGCTGCTCGGCGTACGCCGCGTTGATTTCCTTCTTCAGCGTGGCCATGCGCTGGGCCTTGGTCTTGTCGCCCTGCGTCCACCGCGCCGGATCTTTTGCCGCCATCGCGGGCGAACCGGCCGCGCACAGCGCGCACGCCAGCGCGACGCCGCGCAGGATACATGTTGCTTTGCTCATCTCGACCTCCTGATTCCAATAAGGCGACGCCGACCGGCGTCAGCCGGAACCCCGCCCGGATCGACGGGTACGGGACCAGTATAGTGCGAGTGCCTGGATGACCTGCGTTCCTTTCCCCTTGTCAAATGAATACCGGATGTTTCACCGGAAACATTGCCGCCATACGAATATTTCATAGGTGACGCGAAAAACGGATAGGGTGCGCATGGCTTTTCCTGCCTAGAATCCCGGTTTGCTGCCAGCATGACAATAACGATAACGACTACGGAGACCGATGAAGCACACCTTTTCCGCCCTCGCGGCCTGTCTTGTGCTCGGCGCTCCCTGCGCGCACGCGGCCGACACGCGCTTCGCCAGGGGCGCCGACGTCGGCTGGGTCAGCGAAATGGAAGCGGCCGGCCGGGTGTTCCGCAACCGCGACGGCAAGACCGGCGACCTGTATGCCATCCTGAAGGAACAGGGCATGGACGCCATCCGCCTGCGCGCGTGGGTGAATCCGGAGGACGGCTGGAACGGCCTGGCCGACGTCGTCGCGAAAGCGAAGCGCGCGAAAGCGGCCGGCATGCGCGTCATGATCGATTTCCACTACAGCGATTCCTGGGCCGACCCGCAGCAGCAGACGAAGCCGAAGGCCTGGGCCACCTACACCGTGCCGCAACTGGCCGACGCCGTCGCGGCGCACACGCGCTCCGTGCTGACCGCCCTGCGCGACGCCGGCGTCACGCCGACCTGGGTCCAGGTCGGCAACGAGACCCGCACCGGCCTGCTGTGGCCCGAGGGCGACGCGACGAAGCACATGGACAACTACGCGCGCTTCGTCGACAGCGGCTACGGCGCCGTCAAGCAGGTGTTCCCGGACGCGATCGTGATCGTCCACGTCGACAACTGCCACGACAACGCCACGTTCCGCTGGAACTTCGACGGCCTGAAGGCGCACGGCGCGCGCTTCGACATGATCGGCGCGTCGTCGTACCCGACGACCGCAAAGAACCACACGTGGCAAAGCGCCACGGCCGCCTGCCTCGCCAACCTCAACGACATGGTGCACCGCTACGGCAAACCGGTGATCCTGTCGGAGGTCGGCGTGCCCTGGGACCACCCGGACGGCAAGGCGGTCATCGCCGACCTGATCGCCAAGGCGCGCGCCGTCGATGGCGGCATGGCACGCGGCGTGTTTTATTGGGAGCCCGAGGCTTACGACTGGAAGGGCTATCCGATGGGCGCCTTTGACCGCGGCGGCAAGCCGACCGCGATCATGGACGCCTTCCTGGAGCGCTGAAACGCGCGAATCACAACCGAGACAAACCTATGAATCTGATTTCCCGCCTCGACACCATTGTCTTCCTGTTCTACTTCGTCGTCGTCGCCGGCTACGGCCTGTGGGTCTACCGCCGCAAGAAGAGCGCCAACACCTCCGCCTCGCACGACTACTTCCTGGCCGAAGGCTCGCTCACCTGGTGGGCCATCGGCGCCTCGCTGATCGCGTCCAACATCTCCGCCGAGCAGTTCATCGGCATGAGCGGTTCGGGCTTCCGCATCGGCATGGCCATCGCCGTGTACGAACTGATGGCCGCCGCCACGCTCGTCATCGTCGCCGTGTTCTTCATGCCGGTCTACCTGAAGAACCGCATCTACAC
>Ga0308166_1004546_pt1 | contig 11062 bp, 8 predicted proteins | sample PhyCR2_2_FD_202137 | JGI IMG/M metagenome (GOLD analysis project Ga0308166, IMG submission 202137) | Phyllosphere microbial communities from UC Gill Tract Community Farm, Albany, California, United States - DLSLCC.R2 | ecosystem: Host-associated > Plants > Phyllosphere > Unclassified | place... | reverse complement strand
CCGTGAGCGTGAACAACCCTCTTTTGCAGTCCTACGACCTGCCGCCGTTCTCCACGATCCGTGCCGAACACGTCCTGCCCGCCATCGAAACCATCCTCGCGGACAACCGCGCCGCCATCGCCGACATTCTCAAGACCCAGGGCAAGAACCCGACCTGGGCCGGTCTGGTGCTGGCGATGGACGAACTCAACGATCGTCTCGGTGCGGCATGGAGCCCGGTCAGCCATCTTAACGCCGTGTGCAACAGCGCCGAACTGCGCGAAGCCTACGAGTCGTGCCTGCCGGCCCTGAGCGCCTACTCCACCGAAATGGGCCAGAACCGCGAACTGTTCCAGGCGTATGAAGCGCTGGCCAACAGTCCGGAAGCTGCCAATTTCGACGTCGCGCAAAAAACCATCCTGGAACACGCCCTGCGCGATTTCCGCCTGTCGGGTATCGACCTGCCGGAAGCCGAGCAGAAGCGTTACGCCGAAGTGCAGAGCAAATTGTCCGAGCTCGGCAGCCGCTTCTCCAACCAATTGCTCGACGCTACGCAGGCCTGGACCAAGCACATTACCGACGAAGCCGCCCTCGCCGGCCTGACCGATTCGGCCAAGGCGCAGATGGCTGCGGCCGCGCAGGCCAAAGGTCTGGATGGCTGGCTGATCACCCTGGAATTCCCCAGCTACTACGCGGTGATGACCTACGCGCAAGACCGTGCGCTGCGCGAAGAAGTCTACGCCGCCTACTGCACCCGCGCCTCGGATCAAGGCCCGAATGCCGGCCAGAACGACAACGGCCCGGTGATGGAAGAGATCCTCGACCTGCGTCAGGAACTGGCCCGACTGCTGGGCTTCGCCAGTTTCGCCGAGCTGAGCCTGGCGACGAAAATGGCCGAATCCAGCGATCAGGTACTGAGCTTCCTGCGTGATCTGGCCCAGCGCAGCAAGCCGTTCGCCGCGCAGGATCTGCAACAGCTGCGCGCTTACGCCGCCGAACAGGGCTGCGCCGATCTGCAAAGCTGGGACAGCGGTTTCTACGGGGAAAAACTTCGCGAGCAACGCTACAGCGTCGCTCAGGAAACCCTGCGCGCCTACTTCCCGATCGATAAAGTCCTCAGCGGCCTGTTCGCCATTGTCCAGCGTTTGTACGGCATCGAGATCGCCGAGCAGAAAGGCTTCGACACCTGGCACCCGGACGTACGCCTGTTCGAGATCAAGGAAAACGGCCAGCACGTCGGCCGCTTCTTCTTCGACCTGTATGCCCGCGCCAACAAGCGTGGCGGCGCGTGGATGGACGGCGCCCGCGACCGTCGCCGCACCGTCGACGGCGTGCTGCAAAGCCCAGTCGCCAATCTGGTGTGCAACTTCACCCCGGCCGACAGCGGCAAGCCTGCGCTGCTGACCCACGATGAAGTGACCACCCTGTTCCACGAGTTCGGCCACGGCCTGCATCACCTGCTGACCCGCGTCGAACACGCTGGCGTCTCCGGCATCAATGGCGTGGCCTGGGATGCGGTCGAACTGCCGAGCCAGTTCATGGAAAACTGGTGCTGGGAGCCGGAAGGCCTGGCACTGATCTCCGGCCACTACGAGACCGGCGAACCCCTGCCGCAGGACCTGCTGGAAAAAATGCTCGCGGCGAAGAACTTCCAGTCCGGGCTGATGATGGTGCGTCAGCTGGAGTTTTCGCTGTTCGACTTCGAACTGCATGCCACCCATGGCGATGGCCGCAGCGTGGCGCAAGTGCTCGAGGGCGTACGTGACGAGGTCTCGGTGATGCGTCCACCGGCCTACAACCGCTTCCCCAACAGCTTCGCGCACATCTTCGCCGGTGGTTACGCGGCGGGTTACTACAGTTACAAGTGGGCTGAAGTGTTGTCCGCCGATGCCTTCTCCAAGTTCGAAGAAGACGGCGTGCTCAACGCTGAAACCGGTCGCGCCTTCCGCGAAGCGATTCTGGCGCGCGGCGGCTCGCAGGCACCGATGGTGCTGTTCGTCGACTTCCGTGGCCGTGAGCCGTCGATCGACGCGCTGTTGCGCCACAGCGGTCTGAGTGAGGACGCGGCAGCATGAGCGAAGGCCCTGTGATCACCAAGAAGCGCTTCATCGCCGGGGCAGTCTGCCCGGCGTGCAGCGAGCCGGACAAGTTGATGATGTGGAACGAGGACGGCGTGCCACACCGCGAATGCGTGGCCTGCGGTTACTCCGACACCCTCAACGAGCAGGGGTTGTCGGTGCCCAAAGAGCTGGGCACGCGGGTCAATACCAGCGCGCTCAAGCCTGCCGCCGACAAAACGGTTCAGGCCGTGCAGTTCTTCCCCAACCCCAAGTTGAAGAAAAAGCCCGACGAGCAGCATTGACAATTACCGCCGCCTGCCGATGACCGTCGGCAGGTGGCGGTAACTATCTACCACCGCGCCCCTGCGCTTCCTGATTAGGCTGGTCAATCCAGCCCTCTCTCACGGAAGACGCCATGCCTGACATCAATCCTCTCCTGCAACACTGGCAGTTGCCGCCCTGGTCGGCGGTACGCGCCGAGCATTTGTTGCCGGCTGTCGAGTACATCGTTGCCGACAACCTGCTGATTATCGATAACGTCCTCGCCACTCAGGTCGATCATCCCAATTGGGACGACGTGGTAATTGCCATTGATGAAGCCGACGCGCGCCTGGCGGAAACCATGGCGATCATCGAGTTCCTGACGGTGATCCACTCCGACGATGCCGACTGGTTACTGCAGAGCGCACTGAGCAGCAATGCCGCAGCACGATTCAGCGCGACGAGGAGCAGTCATCGGGGGTTGCTCGAAACCTGTCAGCGGTTGGCAAAGAGCTCGATTGCCGCCAGCTTCAGTGATTCGCGCAAAACCTCGCTGGCGAAAATCCTGCGCAGATTTCGTCTGGCCGGCACTGAGTTGCCAGCAGCGCAGCGAGCACAGCTGGCGCAGTTGAACGAGGACATCGACCTGCAGGAAAAGCGCTTCCTGGCTAACCTCGCCGCAGCCAACGCCGCCTGGTACAAACACATCGATGATCAGACCGTGCTGGAAGGGCTGACGCCCGATGTGCAAGCGCATCTGGCTGCCAACGCCAAACAGGCTGGGCTTTCCGGCTGGCGGCTTACGCTGAATCAGCACACTTTCGAACAGATCATGACCCACGCGCAGAACCGCGCATTGCGAGAGGAGTATTTCAAGGCTTACTACACCCGTGCCTCGGATCAGGGGCCCACGGCCGGGCGCTTCGATAATGAGCCTGTACTGGCGAGGCTGTTGCTCTCGCGGCATGCGAAGGCGAAGTTGCTGGGCTTCGACAATTTCGCCCAATTGCGCCTGCACAACCGCATGGCCACGCATACCGATCAGGTCAGCCGTTTCCTGCATCAACAGATCGCGCTCAATGCTGCGCAATTGGCGCGTGACACCGCAGAACTGCGAGTCTTCGCCCGCCAGTGGGGCATCGCGCAGGTGCAGGCGTGGGATCAGGACTTCCTCGCGGAACAGCTGCGCCTGCAGCAACTGGACGGGGCACTTCATGACCTTCGCGAGTATTTCCCGCTCAATGCCACTCTGCGCAGCCTGTGCCGGTTCGGCGAGCATCTGTTCGGCATCACCCTTGTTGAGGACCCGCAGGGCGAACGCCTCGATGATCAGGTTCGATTATTCGAGGTCAGTGAGCATGGGCAGCCGATCGGCTATATCTACATCGACCCATTCCACCGTGACACTGGCAGCGATTACGCCTGGACCGGTGTGCTGCGCAATCGGCGCATCACCGCCGAAGGCCGGCCGGTACTGCCGATCGCCTCGCTGCAAAGTAATTTCACCGCTGCCGCTGCCGGCCACCCTGATCTGCTTTCTCACCAGGACCTGCGCGTGCTTCTGCACGAGTTCGGGCATTGCCTGCATCACGTGCTGACGCGCTCGCCTCATTACAACCTGTCAGGCATCTCGCAATTGAGCCGCGACGCGGCCGAATTTACCGGTCAACTGTTCGAACACTGGGCGCGGTCAGGGGAATTCCTGCGCTGGCTGGGCACGCATCACGAAACCGGCGAGCGTCTTGGCGAAGCGCAGATCAACCGTGCACTGCTTGCTCTCGGCGCTCAGCGCAGTCGAGACACGGCAATGCTGCTGATGAGCGCGCTGATGGACTTCGAGCTGCACCGCAGTCAGGGCGACGGGCGCAGCGTTCAGCAGGTATTCGATGAGGTTCAAGGCGCGTTCCCTCATTTGCAACTGCCGGCAGAATGCCGCTTCGCTAACAGCTGCGACTATCTGGCGACCGGTTACGAAGCTTCGTTGTATGCCTACAAGTGGTCAGGCGTGCTGGCGAGCGAGGCATTCAAACGCTTCGAACGCGAAGGCATGTTCAACGAGCAGACCGGCCGCGATCTGCGTGAAACGCTGCTTTCGGCTCACATGAAATCGCTGCCCGAAGCGCTGCACGCCTTTCTCGGCCAGCCGATCAACCCTGAGCTCTTCGCGGCGCTGCCAGACTGAGCCGATCAACGCTGGACGTGCGCCGAGTCGAACCAACTCTTCATCGAGCACATGGCGAATGCACTGGTGCTGCATTCGCCATTGACCAGCGCCTCGTGCAATCGGTCGACGTCGACTTGCATCACGTAACGCACGCTGTCGTGAAAATGCTGGCTGTCACCAAAACCGCCCTCGGTCATTTCCTTGAGCGCCTGCTCTTTGCTCCAGCCCTGCACTACCACGCGGTACATCGCCGCCATCAGTCCGGTGCGGTCAGAACCGTGCTTGCAGTGCATCAGCACCGGGCCATCAGCTTCAGCGGACTGAATCGCGCGCAGGGCCTTGAGCACATCACTGTCGTCGACATGATTGGTGCGATACGGCAACTGCACCTGCTTGACCCCGGGCGTGGACAGCCAGTCACTATCGGTTTCAGGCAGGAAGTTGATCACTGTGACGACATGCAGACTGTTCAGCAACGGCACCGCGCCACGACTCGGCAGGGCACTGCGATACAGGGTCGGCGACATGCGGAACAGGTTGAACTGCGCCTCGACCGGCTGCGCCCAATCGGCCGGGCGGGGCGATATTGCGTCGGCCGCCCGGGCGGCCATGCCATGCAACAGCGCGACAAGCGAAAAACACAAAGCGGGGAAAAAGCGCACTCGAGACATGCTGGGCTGACCGTTTCGGCAATCTTCATGGAAGGAATCTCAGCTTCGACGTTCGGCGGTCAATGCGCCGTGAGCCGGCCGTCAAAGAAATGTGAATCGTCGCCTCGCCGGGCTTTTTTCCGTGCAAACGGTTTTTCTTGATGCTTAGCCTGCTACCATTTGTCACATGATGTTGCAGACGTGGCGCTCCTTTACCGGGACAGACACCCGTCACCGCGACGCGAAATTCCTCGAGCTGCTCGCAGAAGCGGCTGACTTCTATGCCTGATGAGGTACCCCATGTCTGATCAAGATCGAGACAACCCGCGGCGTGAGTTCTTGCGCAAATCCCTGACCCTGATTCCGGTGGTCACCCTTGCCGGTACCGGCCTGGGCAGCAGCGTGCTGCAAGCCGCACCTGAAAGCACACCGGCGCCTGCCGCAGCAAAACCGGCTGGTGCTGGTGATTATCAGCCGAGCTTTTTCACCGCTGAAGAATGGGCATTCATCAATGCCGCCGTCGCGCAGTTGATCCCCAACGACGCGCAAGGCCCGGGCGCGCTTGAAGCCGGCGTGCCGGAATACATCGACCGCCAGATGAACACGCCGTACGCCGCCGGTGCCCTGTGGTACATGCAAGGCCCGTTCAATGCCGACGCTGCGCCGGAGATGGGCTGGCAGAGCAAACTGGTGCCCAAAGACATCTATCGCCTCGGCATCGCCGCCACGGATCAGTGGGTAAAAGGTCTCAGCGGTAAAACATTTGCCGAGCAAGACAGCGCTACCCGAGACGATTTGCTCAGGCAACTTGAAGCCGACAAGCCGCAGTTCGCTGCGGTGCCAGCGAAGATCTTCTTCAATCTGCTGCTGCAAAACACCAAGGAAGGTTTCTTCTGCGACCCGATCCACGGTGGCAACAAAGGCATGGTCGGCTGGACCATGATCGGTTTCCCCGGCGCCCGCGCCGATTTCATGGATTGGGTGGAACGTAACGAGCAATACCCCTTCCCGGCAGTGTCGATTCGCGGCGAGAGGGCGTAAGCATGGCGACGGTAATGAAGAAAGTTGATGCAGTCATCGTCGGTTTCGGCTGGACGGGCGCGATCATGGCCAAGGAACTCACCGAGGCGGGTCTGAACGTGCTGGCGCTGGAGCGCGGGCCGATGCAGGACACTTACCCCGACGGCAACTATCCGCAGGTGATCGACGAACTCACCTACAGCGTGCGGAAAAAGCTCTTTCAGGACATCTCCAAAGAGACGGTGACCATTCGCCACAGCGTCAACGACATCGCCCTGCCCAACCGCCAGTTGGGCGCTTTCCTGCCGGGTAATGGCGTCGGCGGCGCCGGACTGCATTGGTCCGGCGTGCATTTCCGGGTCGACCCGATCGAGTTGCGCATGCGCAGCCATTACGAAGAACGCTACGGCAAAAGCTTCATTCCCAAGGACATGACCATCCAGGACTTCGGTGTCAGCTATGAAGAGCTGGAACCGTTTTTCGACTTCGCGGAAAAAGTCTTCGGCACCTCAGGTCAGGCCTGGACGGTGAAAGGCCAATTGGTCGGTCAGGGCAAGGGTGGCAACCCATACGCGGCGGATCGCTCCAACCCGTTCCCGCTTGAAGCGCAGAAGAACACCGTATCAGCACAGCTGTTCGGCAAAGCGGCTACAGAAGTCGGTTACAAACCCTACAACCTGCCTTCGGCAAATACCTCTGGGCCGTACACCAATCCCTACGGCGCCCAGATGGGGCCGTGCAATTTCTGCGGTTTCTGCAGCGGCTACGTCTGCTACATGTATTCCAAGGCTTCGCCGAACGTGAACATTCTGCCGGCGCTCAAGCCCCTGCCGAACTTCGAGCTGCGGCCCAACTCCCATGTGCTGCGGGTCAACCTCGACAGCAGCAAGTCCAAAGCCACCGGCGTCACCTACATCGATGGCCAAGGCCGCGAGATCGAGCAGCCGGCGGATCTGGTGATCCTCGGCGCATTCCAGTTGCACAACGTGCGGCTGATGCTGCTTTCCGGGATCGGCAAACCGTACGACCCGATCAGCGGCGAAGGCGTGGTCGGGCGTAACTTCGCCTACCAGAACATGGCCACCATCAAGGCGTTCTTCGACAAGGACACCCACACCAACAACTTCATCGGCGCTGGCGGCAACGGCGTGGCGGTGGACGATTTCAACGCCGACAACTTCGATCATGGCCCGCACGGCTTCGTCGGCGGCTCGCCGATGTGGGTCAACCAGGCTGGTAGCCGACCGATTGCCGGCACCTCGAACCCGCCCGGCACACCGGCATGGGGCAGCGCATGGAAACGTGCGACGGCCGATTACTACACTCATCAGGTGTCGATGGACGCCCACGGCGCGCACCAGTCCTACCGTGGCAACTACCTCGATCTCGATCCGGTGTACCGCGATGCCTACGGCCTGCCGCTGCTGCGCATGACCTTCGACTGGCAGGAAAACGACATCAAGATGAACCGCTTCATGGTCGAGAAGATGGGCAAGATCGCCCAAGCCATGGGCCCGAAAGCCATTTCAGTGATCGGCAAGCAAGTCGGCGACCACTTCAACACCGCCTCGTACCAGACCACCCACCTCAACGGTGGCGCGATCATGGGCACCGATCCGAAGACCAGCGCTCTGAACCGCTATTTGCAGAGCTGGGACGTGCATAACGTGTTCGTTCCGGGCGCCTCGGCGTTCCCGCAGGGCCTGGGTTATAACCCGACCGGTCTGGTGGCGGCGCTGACCTACTGGTCGGCGAAAGCGATCCGCGAGCAATATCTGAAAAACCCCGGCCCGCTGGTGCAGGCTTAAGGAGCGATGACCATGAAAACTCTCGTTATCGCCACCCTCGCCCTGCTCGGCAGCACGGCAGTCTACGCGGCCAATGTTGATCAAAATCTGATCAAGCACGGCGAATACCTGGCCCGCGCCGGCGACTGCGTGGCCTGCCACACGGCCAAGGGCGGCAAGCCGTTCGCCGGCGGCCTACCGATGGAAACGCCGATCGGCACGATCTACTCGACCAATATCACCCCGGATAAGACCGGCCTTGGCGATTACAGCTTCGAAGACTTCGATCAGGCCGTGCGTCATGGTGTGGCCAAAAACGGCAGCACGCTTTACCCGGCGATGCCGTATCCGTCCTACGCGCGGGTCAACCAGGCCGACATGCAGGCGCTGTATGCGTATTTCATGCATGGCGTCGAACCGGTGGCGCAGGCGAACAAGGCCAGCGATATCCCGTGGCCGTTGAGCATGCGCTGGCCGCTGATGGGCTGGCGCTGGCTGTTCGCGCCGAAGGTCGAGGATTACCAGACCACGTCGGACGATCCGGTGATTGATCGCGGCGCGTATCTGGTTGAAGGCCTCGGCCACTGCGGCGCCTGTCACACCCCGCGCGCGCTGACCATGCAGGAAAAATCCCTGAGCGCAGCGGACGGCAGCGAATTCCTCGCCGGCAGCGCACCGCTGGAAGGCTGGATCGCCAAGAGCCTGCGCGGCGGTCACAAGGATGGCCTCGGCAGCTGGAGCGAAGAGCAATTGGTGCAGTTCCTCAAGACCGGGCGCAGTGATCGCAGTGCGGTGTTCGGCGGCATGAGTGATGTGGTGACCCACAGCATGCAGTACATGAGCGATGCCGACCTCACCGCGATTGCCCGCTATCTCAAATCGCTACCGGCCAATGATCCGGCGGATCAGCCGCATCAGTACGACGAGAAAGCGGCCAAAGCGTTGTGGAACGGCGACGACAGTCAGCGTGGCGCTTCGGTGTACATCGACAATTGCGCGGCGTGCCACCGCACCGACGGGCACGGCTACACCCGGGTGTTCCCGGCGCTGGCGGGCAATCCGGTGTTGCAGACGGAGGATCCGACCTCATTGATCCACATCGTGCTCAAGGGCGGCACGCTGCCGGCCACGCACACCGCGCCGTCGACCTTCACCATGCCCGGTTTCGCCTGGCGCCTGTCGGATCAGGAAGTCGCGGATGTGGTGAGCTTCATTCGGGGCAGCTGGGGTAACCAGGGCGCGCCGGTCAGTGCCAAAGACGTTGCGCATCTGCGCAGCGAAGATATGCAAAACACCTCCGGAGATGATCTCGGCCAGGTTACCCAACATCAATAAAAACAAGCCCCCTGCATGATGTAAGCATGCAGGGGGCTTTTATTAATATATTCCGGCAATTACTTCTGCTTACGGATTAATGATGGCCACATAAGCTTTGGCCAGTGCGATCAACTTTGCCTTGTCATCGCTATCAATATCGCCGTCGCCATCGACATCTTTCTTGTCAGTGCGAATGGTGAACGTTTTGCCCTTGTCAGCCGATACCGCCACAACGTAAATCGAATCGACCAGTGCTTCGGTCGACAGCTGCTGCTCTGCATTCCAGCCCAGCTCCTTGCGTGCCAGTTGCAGCGAAACAATAGTGTTGGAGTCGGTGATACTCGGCTGCATCATTTGCAGAAAAACACCGCGTTGATTCAAATAAGACATTCAATCAAATCCTTTTAATTAGTTGCCCGGAGTCTGTCGCCGGTAGTTTCAGAGCTTATATAGGGGACCTGAGTTCAGCAATTAGGCATCTGTATCCTGACTTGTCGTGACCTGATAAAAATTGGTCAGTGAAACGCTGTGCGGTATCACTATTGGCAAAGCATCGCTGAACGGTACTGGATCACAGCGCGCGCCCTCGGATACTGTATGTATATACAGAAGCGAGGCTCGTTCGATGATCACCCAAGTTCCGCCCCGCGGTCGCGGCACCGCAACCAACCCGCACAACCGCTTTGCGCCGAGCCGTTCGGTGGCCGAGGACGATGGCTGGTATCAGGAAGTACCGCCGACGCAAAACACCGAAGTGATCATCGAAAAGGCCAAATCGATCATCAGCCGCAACACTTCGCCGGATCTGCCCTTCGACCGTTCGCTCAATCCCTATCGCGGTTGCGAACACGGCTGCATCTATTGCTACGCACGACCCAGCCACGCCTACTGGGACATGTCGCCGGGCCTTGACTTCGAAACCCGGCTGATCGCCAAGACCAATGCCGCCCAGGCCCTGGAAGAACAGCTGAGCAAACCCGGCTATCAATGCGCGCCGATCAATCTGGGCTCCAACACCGACCCGTATCAGCCGATCGAGCGCGAATACACAATCACCCGACAGACGCTGGAAGTGCTGCTGCGCTATCGCCATCCGGTGACCATCGTCACCAAAGGCTCGCTGATTCTGCGCGATCTCGATTTGCTCACCGAACTGGCGCAGCAACGGCTGGTGTCGGTGATGATCAGCCTGACCACCCTGGACGACGAACTCAAACGCATCCTCGAACCGCGCGCCGCTGCACCCAAGGCACGCCTGCGCGCGATCCGGGTGATGCGCGAAGCAGGCATTCCGGTCGGCGTGCTGTGTTCGCCGATGATTCCGATGATCAATGACAGCGAAATCGAAAGCCTGCTTTCCGAGGCCCACGCTGCCGGTGCGCAAAGCGCTGCCTACATGATGCTGCGCCTGCCGCTGGAAGTCGCGCCACTGTTCGAGGAGTGGTTGCAGGCGCACTATCCTCAGCGTGCCGCCCATGTGCTGAGCCTGATCCGCCAGAGTCGCGGCGGCGAACTCTACGATAGCCGTTTCGGCGCGCGGATGCGTGGTGAAGGGCCGTTTGCCGACCTGCTCGCACAAAGATTTGCCAAGGCCATCAAAAAGCTTGGTCTGAACAAACGCGAGGGCTATAACCTCGACTGCACGGCCTTCTGTCCGCCGGGTCGCCAGATGTCGTTGATTTAGCGACAATTGGCTTTGGTTGACGGGTTGGAATCCTTCCGCCGAAACACGCCGGTCACGTTTTTTGTGACCTGGAACACACGTTCTAGAGCGTTTGATTCAGTTTCAGTTAAGTTTCGGCGGCTACCTTGTTCATCGAGTGA
>Ga0308166_1004544_pt1 | contig 11064 bp, 3 predicted proteins | sample PhyCR2_2_FD_202137 | JGI IMG/M metagenome (GOLD analysis project Ga0308166, IMG submission 202137) | Phyllosphere microbial communities from UC Gill Tract Community Farm, Albany, California, United States - DLSLCC.R2 | ecosystem: Host-associated > Plants > Phyllosphere > Unclassified | place... | reverse complement strand
AGCCGATCTTGGCTGCGATGGATTCGATCGCCGCCCATTGCGAGCTGTACTCGCTGGCGGCCTCGCTGACCATGCGCACGGCGCGCTCGATGACTTCGGGGGAATACTTGGGTTGCTTCTTCATAGCTCCATTTTCTCAAACAATGGAGCCTCTACAAAATCCGGGGCGATTCACTGCTTGGGTCGTACGGGTTTGGCAGGACGACTGCGTTGGGTAAGACGCTCAGCGCATTTTTAACGTGCACAATCAGGAACGTCTCTTTTCGACGCTTCGTCTTGCCGGCGATTTCCATCGCCAATGCGATTTCGGAAGACCCTAGACTGAAGACATCAGAATTGCCTTGGGTAGCTTTAACCTCGACCCTATATTGTCGGCCTTTGGCGGAAAACTTGAAGTCGCAGCCGAACCCATCGTCCGCCGGATTGGCTTCGTAGACGTACCGGCTGTTCTCCGAAATCCAGGCCGACGCTGACACGGCTTCCTCTCCGTAGCGAAGTCGGAGCATCCGGAAGACGTACATCTCCCCCGCCAAGCCGACAGCTTGGTCGACAGATGTCGGTTGCCGAAGACGCTTCTTTAAGGTGGGCACTTTGGCCCCAACCACAGGCCGTTTCGCAGCAGGCTTGTCGAGCGGTGCAGTTTCATCCAGATTGAGTGACGCGGCTGATGACAACGCTGAGTCGGGAATTTCGGCCCTAAGAAGCTCCCAAAGGTTTTTTAGATTTCCTTCCGAAGCGTCGAACTCTTTGCCGCAGACCTCCACAACGTTTTGGCGCCGCGCTGCCGCCTCCCACGCGGAGCGCAGTCTGCCTTCAGCATTCTCCAGCTCCTCATCCGTTACCTCAAGTTTGGAGCGGAGCTCCTCGATGGAAACTGCGCTCCTCAGGGCAACGGCAAAGTTATCGTCGCCCGGAAAAGCCGCGGCGAAAGAATCCTTCAGCATTTTGAATATTTGCTCAGGGCTCCAATGAGAGACGAAGGCACTGCTCTCCAATTCCTTAGCCAGCCCTTGAAGCACACGGTCCACGCAGCGCTCCGACTCAGGTGGGGCAACATCACGTTTGAGCTGCCAAGCAAGTCGTATACGGTCTAGCTGTCTTGTCGTGGCCTGAGCGAGAACTGCATTGGAGCGCCCTACTTCATCGGGGTCCACCTTCAGGTCGACTCCTGCAGTTTCGAGCACCCAAGTTAAGTCGTCCGCGTCTTGCGACAGAGCAAGCATTCCCAGCGACTCGGACTCACCCAGCCAACTGGTAAACAAGGTCCCAAGGGCAGCTGACACATCGGCAAACTCGACTCGCCATCCTGCTTTCGCCAAAGCCTGACCTTGACCAAGGGCTACGTAAGTAGAGCAAAGCGTTGCGTAACCTGTGTCGGTATTGCCGCCAGCTATGGCATGACGCGCAACTCTTTTCGCAACCCAGTTAAGCTCTTCAACAATGGCGTCAAACTGCAAGCGCCACGCCTTGTTTTCTATCTCGGACATTTGAAATGAGCGTAATGCTTCGTTCCACTTTGAAAGCGGCGGGAATTTGGCCCACCGTTCTGCCAAGGTTCCGCCAAACTCAAACATGTCGTTGGTCTCTCGCGCCAGTTGAAACAGCTCGAAACACTTCGACGTGTCGAATCCGCGCTTTTGCAGTGCTGTCAACAGTTGCTCTTCCGATGCCGCGGCCTCGATGTCCATGACATCTTGCAAGCCAATAGCTCGGACAAGCACCCTTGCGTACCGAACCACGTGCCCAACATCGCCGCGAAGGTGCTCCAGGATGTGGTGAATTTCTTCTTCGCCTACGGAGCCAAGCGGCTTCAACAATTTGAAGACGTCGGGCGGAGCCTCCGGGAGCTTGTCTATGGCGCTAAGCACGAACCGTATCGAGAGCTGCAAGTCTTCGCGTTCGAGCGCGTGAGCAAGGGCCGGACTCAGGTCGGCCAACTGTGTCCTGCACGAGTTATCAAGCAATAGGGTTTGCGACTGGACGTCCCATAGGCTTGGCACGCGCTTTGTCAAAATTTGGCCATCGGGCCTTACAACCGATAGTTCCAGTCCCTCAAGCCACGCGACTTTCGCCGCAGCGAGCGTCTCGTAACGCTCGCGAAAAGCGCTGGCATGTACCGAACGCCCTTGGCTAACAAGCACTAGCAGCGGAGTGATGAGCCAGGAAAGCGCACTGTGCGACAACGGTGTACATCCGTCGCCCGTCCAAGGCACACCGCCGACCGTGGGACGAACCAATGTTTCCGAAGCGAACTGCACGGTCGTCGCGTACTCGCCCCGGAACCACTCGCGCAGCTTTTGGGCCACCCGGGGCAGCATTGCGAGCACAGGTACACCCATGTCTTCGAGAACCCCTGAAAGCGCGGCTTGGTCAGGAAGGACGACAGGCGCTTGAACAGTTGCTTTGACGCGTTGAAGGCCCCGGTCACGACTTCTTACCGGCAGAAATTCCAACGCTGCGGAAGTGGCGTCGGGACGGAACTGCTCCCAAGCGTCGCGTAGTTGGCCAAGTAGTACATTTACGTCGGCCACGGTCTCTGTACCAATCGACGCCGTGAGCGCTTCCAAGAGTGCAGTGCTCGAGGTATCGTCGCGACCGTTGAAAACGTTCATGCCCAACAAATAAAGCTCGTCAACGAGTCCAACTCGCGCCGCAATTTCCGCTGCGGCTGCTGCCGGCAGCGCGCGCAGGTGGGCGTAATGCCGGGCTCGGCTTGCCAAAGTGTCTACCGGGACGAGCCAGCGCTCGCTGGGGCGATTCCAGGTAAGGTAGTCGTCCTGAACGGCCATCCAAGGGCACGTTCGCAGGAACAACGATAAGGGGGACTCAAACAGGACTCTAGCGCTCAGCCCCCCAATCTTTGAGACGGTGCCTACCTTCCAATTGTGTGCTGTCCATCTCGGCAGGGCCCTGAGCAACAAATTTGAAAGGTCCTCTCTTTGACTCTCGGCGAGCGATTCGTACTCCTCAAGGCCGGCAAAGGTCCACATCGACTCCACACGGTACCGAAAGGTGCCCTGGTAAGGCAACTGAACGTGCTGATGAGCCAAGACAATCTCGCTCCACAGACTGGAACTGAAGCCCGGCACAGCCCCAGAAGGAAGGCTCAAAGCGCCGGAGCCGGAGAACGAACTGCCCCAGTCTGACGACGCGACCTCATGCAAGGTGAGGAAATCTGATGCGCCGCCTCTAAGCAGTAGGTCCCTGTCGGCTGCTGCGCCAAGGTCCGAGTACACAGAATCATTGACTGGCAAAAGCAACCGCGCGAAATTCTCTTGCCCTATGGGGGACGACAACGCTCCCAGATAGCGGTCCAATACATTGCCTGCTGGGTCGGACCAACCCGAGCCGAAAATGCTGTCCTTCAGCTTAAACCAACCCCCACGGCAAGGCGCAGGTAGGTCACGCAGCAGCTTGAATGTTTCCGGCGCCCCACGCCCTCTGGCCACGATGTTGCGCATCAGGCGCATACCCCAAGAAAAGATGTCGCGGCACCTTATCGCATCATCGCTTTCATGGGACACCGGCAACTGCGGTGTCAGCCGGCGCAGAATGTCGGTGAATATTGTCTCAACGCGAAATGGAGTCACCAGGCCTTGGCTGCCGAGATACTCACGCACAGCATTCTGAGAATTTCCTCTCGTGTCGTATAGGTCAATTTGGTCACTGAGGAACGCAACGCTGCCCCTCAGGCTGGGAGGGACTTCGCTCGTCGCGCCGTCTGTGTCGACGTCCCCAGCATCGGGCGTTCCCTGGCGGGGCAGGAAGAACACCTTGGTCCCACCTTCCACTTGATGGAGCTCGCCATCCGCACCAAGCAACACCTTCGAACGAGAGAGGTCCCGCTGCCCGTTCGGCAGTAGGGTGATGACATCCCGCCAGAACGCGTTCCAACTTCCCCCGTCTCGGTGTATTACTTCTGCGACCGAGGCAGCCAGCGTGGCAAGGACATTAGTAGACATCCGCGTAGCTCCTGGGCCGAAGAACTGTTCTTTCAGAAGCTCGAACTGCTTAGCGCGTTTTCGGGACAAGTCTCGATGCACAAGCTCGACCGTGACAAGGCGCCTCACTAAGTCCTCGGTAAAAAGCCTGCACTTCGAGAGGTCGGGGAGCTGGAACGCATTTTGCAATGGGACCCATCCCCCGTCGGTCAATACAAGGGGAGTGGACTTAACGTCGACTCGAGCCCTAGCGAAGGCATTCCCCATATGTTCGGACCACGCCTGACCAGCTTCATCGTTTGAAAGAGGGCACAGAAGGTCGAGGACGGTGTGTCCTGCATCCGGCGTATGTATCGACGTCTGAGCTAAAGCTTCGGTCAGCGCAAGGTCGACGGCCACATCAACGAGGTGACGGTTGTACGCATTGTCGAACTCGATGGACGTGCGACTCATATCGCCATAAAACGGCGCGTTCACGTGTACTGCACTTCCAGTTAGCTCGCGCGTCGGCAGATAGATGCTGAAGCGCCCCGCGTCTTGCCCGCCATCGCTTCGTACCGCGATACTGACTTCCGCATCCTGCATCTCTGGCCATCGACCCGGCAACGCCCTTACCGCCGCTTTGACTTTTTCCGGCGTGTCCGCAATCTGAACACTCGTTCGCCAGAGAAAATAGTCACGTCGTGCGCCGCTCGGTCCGTTTAAAGTTACGTGCCTTCCGCCTCGACCATCCTCCGTAACGGTGCGGTGGAAGGTGCGCTCCACCGCTGTACCTTGACGAATCGTGAGCTCACGCAAGTTCCATAGGAATAAGCAAGTGGATGGGTCTAGGGACGCCATCTTCTGCTGCACTTTTTGCGCTACTTGTGCGGACTTAAGCGGGAGACGGACTACGGTTGCAAAACCCGCTTCCTCTAGTTCTCTGAGAGTGGCAGTCTCACGCTCCTTTATCGCGACGGGGAGAAGATAAGGTGAGAGGAAGCGCACTTCCTGCGCCAGCCACTCACGGCCCATCGTCGCCACTCGGCTGCGATATTGGGCAAGCATTTCGGCAGACCAGTGATGAACCAACGGTGCGCCAGACATTTTCCAGATGGGAATGCCATCGCCAAAGGCGAGTTCCGTCATCGGTTCAACCAAAGACCCTACCGTTGAGGGACGAAACGCAAAGCAGTAACCGCCCAAGGAAGAACTATCAGCGCTTTGGCGGGAATAAATTTCCGGGCAGTCAGTGAGCTCAAGAACGCTTCGAAAGCCAATCCCCTTGTTTCCGATGCTCTTCTGCGGGTCCTTGTCGCTTTGCCCAAGTGCTGAAATCCTTTCGAAGTTCGAACGGCTGAAAGGTTCCCCATCATTGGCAACAAACAAAGTTCCGTGCTCTGAGTCGCTTTGTTCAAAACGGATATGGATTCTCCCGCTGCCGGGTTGTCCACCCAATGCATCATGGGCGTTCTGAATGAGTTCGATGAGAAACCGGTCATAGTACTGATGCTCAACCTGCTCAGTTAGGTTGTGCATACTTCGGTAATTCGATACTCCTTCAGCAAGCTCCGTCAGGAAAACCCGCACCTTTGAACAAAGGTGCGCCGTGATGTGGTCAATAGCGGAAGGCGGTCCTTCTATTGATTTCGCGACTTCAAACACGTCTCTCTCCAGCGACTCTTTTCGAAACAATTCTTCTTTGGGTAAAAGCGATGCTTTCGGTGTGCCAGTCAGATGCGGCAGTACTCTCCTAAAGCAGACCAATTACGTTTTGTTGCCCCGTCTATTGTTCTTTTTTACACAAAAAGACCGCAACGATTTTTCAAAATAAATTACTCAAGACTGTCTTCTCAGTCATTTCGTGGCGCTGCAAAAAGCGCATATACGGGATTCTTCTTGCAGTGCTAAGAGCGGCACTAAGGTTATGTGCTACGAAATCAGGCATCCAAGGGTGCCCACAGCCCGTTGGCTCAGCATAGCAGGTTGCCAAACTGAAAAAATCACAGATAGTCACGCTCGACAGCAAAGTTCCTTAGCGGATGCAAAATCTTTCGCGTAATTTGCGCCCCACACTCGCGATACCCTTTTGCGAAGGTTTCGCGCCCCTCTTGACTGGCGAAGCTGACGCGCTATAGCAGTTGAGAGTTCCGTGGCTGAGTCGAAACTGAGACGGGGGTTCGCCCTGAGAACTGAGACGTTGTTAAACAGAGCAATAAAGGCGCCTGCTGCCAGCAGAGCGTTGAAATGACTAAGCTACTTGGTCGCTCAACTATTAGCACTCACGTAAGGGGCTATCGTCCAAATGTCGGCCGGCAAACCAGTGGCCCGAGACTGCGACGAAATCATCCTAATCGCAGTCCTGTTCGAGCCGAGCTCGAGCGTGCTACTTTTGTTTCAGCCATTTCTCGAAGGGAATCGGAAACTCTATGTCATCAAAAATTAGCCTTTCCATAAACGGCAGAGCTGCGGACGGTTGATAACCATTTCCATACCCCTGCTCACTGCCGATTTCCCGGAAAAAGGCCCGGTCCGCGTCGCGTGGTAGCTGGCGACCCGACAACAGTTGTGCCAACCCGGCCGGCCATACTCCGCCTCGGGCTTGCGAATTCCTGATTCTATCTTCGAACTGGTGTCGAAAACTATGCGAACCATATCCGGCGCCGAAAGCCAGCTTGTCCCGCACATAGCGCAAAAAGGCTTGTTCGAATGCCCTACCCCACATCGGCGATGTTCCACCGGGCTCTGGAACCGATGACTCGAACAGTGGCACATTCCTGCCGCCGGCCTTTCGGCGAGCCGCGACGTAATCCTCAAATCCAAGTTCGATTAGCTTTGGGTGGACGGGAATTGTCCTCAACACACTCACAGTTTTAACGCTTCTGTTGGGCAGGTCTGCCCGTACATTTGGTTTGCCTTTACGTGCCTTCGCCTCTCGTGTATCTCCTTCGTCGAGCTTGTCTAATTCGGTCCGAAACTTAAAGCAAAGCACTCCGTCGGCTTCTAAGATATCACTCGTTATAAGCTGCAGAAATTCACGCACACGTGTTCCATGAAGCAGGCCAATCAGCGGACCGAAGTATCGAACAGCCAGGTCACTTCCTAGTTTCCCCCGGAATTGAGTTGATTGTGGCTGATACCATTCTGAGGAAAACAACCCATTGATTTGCTCGCTGGAAAAAGCATATCGCGGCTTCAGGCGCTGCTTTCTCTCATTCTCAGATAACCTCGGCATCATCTCGACCTTGGCAACCGGATTATCGCTTGTCATCAAGGACTTGGTACGGGCAAGTGCAAAGATTTCTTTTAACGCACGTTTTGCATGCCCGTCAACATACACTTGCGACCATTTTTTTTCTGCCGTAAACAATTGCGCTTCAAAGAATCGATAGATGTCATTTGATGTGACCTCGTCGAGCAGGGTGTCTCCATTGAACGCTATGAACCTATTCCAAATTGAAATGGCCATGCTTACCGGCTTTGGCCCTACCAAAGGACTTTTGTACCTGATGAATTCATCGTTCATAGCAGACAGGCGAGTCCCGTTTTTCGGCACAAGGTTGTCTTGCGGCGGGTCCTCGCCGCGGTTGCGTGACGAAATGAACTGTTGCGCTCTTCTCTCAGCCTCGGCATATGCGCGCATGAGAAAAGGGAAATTTGGGTCTGTCAACTCGACGTCATAGCCGAGCGTAAGGCACCAATCAATCACATCCTCGACAACACTATCCCAAGCGCGCGATGCACGTCCTTGTGAAAGTATGCTACGCATGACTCCATCGGAGAAGTTGCAGAACTCCTCGATTTCAGCAAGATGTTCCTCATCTAGGCCCGTCTCGCCCAGCCGCTCCCTGTTGTCCGTAGCCAGCCACGATTGCAGGCGAGAGCCGACAATTTGTTGAATTAATTGTTCGCTCAAAGGGGTAGATATCGCGGGACGTTGCTCTAGCATTAGCTCGCGTAAGGAATGCCATTCGCGACGCTTAGCGGCGATGATTTCTGCACCGACCACCTTCGCGCGACTCAAGTCAGCAGTACCTGTCGACTTGCGGAAAACGTGGTCTTTTTTGGGGAGGAAAGGCTGGATGGCAGTTGGGGCGACGAGCCGAACTACGTAATTCGAACTGCGCCCGTCACCACGACGAGACAGGTACTTTGGCATTGAGTTTTCCTCATCTTTGACACACCTTTTTGTCACACCTGCCTCCAAAAATTCTTTCAGAAACAGTAAGATAAGGAAAATCAAGCACTTAAGCAATGCTTGGCGGAAGCGGTGAGATTCGAACTCACGAACGGGTTCCCCCGTCGGCAGTATGAAAGTCGCCAGCCGAGTCCTAGTCTGCCGGAGGGTACACCTCCAGTTGACGAGGATAATCAACAGGCTCTTCCCGAACCGGACGTGCAACTTTCGAAGCATCCGGCTCTCCAGTATGGCCTAGGAATTTCTCAACGTGCGGCTAAGTGGGGATCAGCAAAGTCCGATAGCGACTTGCCGTCATACCTTCCACTATGTATCTCTTCGTGACAGTCCAGACAAACCGGAAGCTGTTTACGATTGATATTGCTCATAATTTTGTCGAAGCCTTTAAGCACGGCCCCTCCATTTTTCCGAACATGCCGTACGTGATGCATCACCACGCCTTCCTCTTCACCACATATGCAGCAGGGCGACATTAGTTTCGACCGCGTGCGCCACTTTGTCTGAACCTTAATAACGTCCAAACTGTCAGGGGGCGCCCCGGTTAGGAAAGCCTTCTTATTACATGCAAAACTCGTTGGATAGGCGAGACTAACTAGCTTAATCTCACCACTCGCTAAGTCCACAGGAATAGTTAGCCTATGCCCAAACTTGCGGAAGATCCGTCTCATCGAGGTACGGTGTCTATGTGCCAGAGTTTTGGCTGCACTAAACTGGACGATATAGGCTATCCGCCTCAACCGTGTTCTATTCGCAACAAAGCTATAGTAGTTTAGGTATCCTCTAAGGACAGCATTGTATTCCTCTATTATGCGAGCATCTTCTAATACAGCAAGAGCCCGCAGGGATAGAGGATGCCCATCCCCGTCACACATTCCCTTATTCGCAAGACGTTTAACAATGCGATCGATTGGGGCGTACATTTTGACCGTCCCAACTGTCGTTCGCTTAGTGACGTGAAGGATATCGTCTTTCCCCGCAGCCTTTCGGCTAAAGGTCAAGATTCTCGGATTCTTCGATCCACACGATATACGCGTCCCGAGAAAGAAGGCTTCCTCAGTTTTTGCGTGTCTTATATGGGTCTTCTCCTTGCTCAGCTCCAGCTTCAAATCCGACGACAGGAATTTACCTACTCTGTCCCTAATCGTCTTAGCTAGAGCGTTCGTTCCGGAGATACTAATCAACCAGTCATCCGCGTATCGGACATACTTGATCCGCGTTGGAAGACAAGCGGCGTCAAACACCTGTAGCGTGGTGGCCCGAACTTTGAGCACTTGGATCTCATTTAGAATATCCGAGCGCATTTCATCATTCGTGGTCTTTTCCAGCTTACGCCGTAACCGTCTTAATGCATTCTGGTTATCAGCATAGTCAGGCGAATATTTCTTGGCTGCCCCACTTACCTCATATTCAATCCGGAGATTTTCAACGAAGACATCCAGCTCATGCATATACACATTCGCTAGAATTGGCGAGATGATGCTACCTTGTGGAGTTCCAACAATATTATTGACAGGTACCTTAAACTCCAAGTACCCCGCTGTCAGAGCTTTCCAAATCAGATTCAAAAAGCGCTGATCATCTATTCTCTTTTTCAAGATTTCGATGAGTCTGTGATGGTCGATGTTATCAAAGCAACCCTTGATATCACCTTCAACGAACCATGTCGTACCACTCCAGTTCTGTGAAATGTGTTGGAGCGCAGTGTGAGTACCCCTGCCGGCTCTGAATCCAAAGCTAAACTCCGAGAAGGAGCTACCGTGTGGGCTGTCGTAGATGCTTTCGAGAATTATTCGAATCGCCTCTTGAACTAGCTTGTCACGGGGCGAAGCTATGCCCAATGGGCGACTTCCACCGTTTGCCTTGGGGATCTTGACTCTGCGAGCTCGGGAGAACTGAAAGGATTCAGTTCTTAGAGCTTCGGTGATCCTGTCGATAGTTCCCAAAGAGAAACCATCTAAGGTTGCATTGTCCGTGCCGGGAGTCATGTTGCCCGGGCTGCTCTTGATCCTTTCGTACGCAATGACAAACAGACCTCGCTTGTACAGTAGTCGATATAGATCTCGATTTACCCAGTTGGGGTTCCCGTTGCTCTTCCGAAGTGCCTCAAGACGTGCAAGGATGTTGTCCCCCATCTCGGGAGATCCAAGCTTATCCTCAGGCTCACATACCTGTGATCCTTCCCTTTCAACGAGCATTACCCCGTTCGTATCTATAGACGAATCTACCATTGCCCTATCCAACATGGTTTCTAGGCAATGGCGGAGAGGGTGGGATTCGAACCCACGGGAGACGCAAATCTCCGGAAGTTTTCAAGACTTCTGCAATCGGCCACTCTGCCACCTCTCCATAGCCAGGTACTACGATACACTCTGTCGTCACCCGCATCTTACGATTTGGGTCGTAGGTAGGTAGCCCACTTCCTAGGGATTACTCCCCTTAGACGATCCCCGCGTTAACATCAATACGTTGCTCAGCCTTAGGTGCGTATTTCGTTTCATCTGCGTCCTTAGACGTGTGGTCTATCCAGAGCTTTATGGGGTGCTTGAAAACCTCACACCATATAGATAGACTGGGGTGACATCCACTTTCCCCACGGTCCCAGTAACTGACCCCACTGAAACTTACGTTCAGACAATCCAGCGTTCACCATAGCCAAGTTAGCTGATCAACTCGGCAGTAGATCGTGACTTCTACCCGTTGACCTTTTCACATCATGCTGCTGTTCCCTTGGACTTTCGTCCTCAGGTAAGATGCTGCTTTAGCCCCACAAGCTCAGGGGCACCTGCCATCGCAGGCTACGTATCCATGCCCTCTACGGGCGCACTTTCAAGACTGCTGCCTTCAACCACTCGGCCACGCTTCCTGGGGAACCGCATTATACATAAAACGTTGCTGGACAGGCAGGTTTGAGGGTGTCGGCTGCTCAACTACACTTGGATTCCCGCC
>Ga0308166_1004542_pt1 | contig 11065 bp, 5 predicted proteins | sample PhyCR2_2_FD_202137 | JGI IMG/M metagenome (GOLD analysis project Ga0308166, IMG submission 202137) | Phyllosphere microbial communities from UC Gill Tract Community Farm, Albany, California, United States - DLSLCC.R2 | ecosystem: Host-associated > Plants > Phyllosphere > Unclassified | place... | reverse complement strand
TCTTTAGATATAGATAACGCGATATTTCTTAAATCATGATAACCCCAAGTATCAGTATCACTACATATATTCCCTTGGTTGACTATTTCTAAGAAAGTTTTATAAGATTGCTGCTCCTTAGCTTGAATCTCATCAAAACCTTTAGAAATTTTCAACCACTTAAGAATACCTTTTAAAATTATTTGATAGAACGCAGAGATTAGATGGCCTAGTGCAAAAAATATAGCTGCAAGAAACCACACTATTGCACTTTTATCCATTGCCCCTATGATGCTTAAGAACCCCTCATCCCCCATATGCATGACAATGAAACCTGTAGCCATTACCAATCCAGGAATCCAGGCGCCAATAAAATCGTTGAAAAAATGAGCTAAAGTCTCTACTGCATCATCGATCTTCATTTACACACCATAACAGTGGTCTTTACTGTACCCTATCAAATTAGCCTTTTCATGGCCAGTTCCTTCCTAGGATGCTTTTCAGCGCAACAACCAAATTCAATCATTAACATACTGAATTAAAGAAATAAAAACTAAAAAACCACAACCTGTTAACATTTGATTTTAGATCAAACCTACCACTGGAGAAAGTCTCCAGTTCCTGTACAATTTGCTCATATTTTGTTGTTACTGCATTAGGATAAGTCATGGCTCATTTTTCAGGTCACGAGACATTCCCGTTAAGACAAATGTGGCTTAAAAAAGCTTACAGTTGTGCCACAGCGGATGGATACATTGATAAATCTGTTTTCTCTGATGACGAAGCTATCGCCAAATTTGGTGTTGGCAAAAATATGGTCGCATCAATCAAACATTGGGCACTCGCTTGTGAGGTCATGCAAGAAGAAGATGGCAGATTTAAACTTACTGAATTTTCTAAAAAAATTTTCGATGACAATGGATTAGATCCTTATTCAGAGCATCCTTCAACATCATGGCTGAGTCATTGGCAGCTAGCAGGAAGGGGGTATCGATCCACTACCTGGTACTGGTTTTTTAACCATGTAGTCTCCCCCACTTTTACACAAGAAGACCTTAGAAGCCTTTTAGCTGAATACGCAGCTAAATTTAGTCCTAGCCGAAAGCTATCCGCAATGACGCTCTCTAGAGATATTGAAACATGCTTACGAAGTTATGCACCTAGGTCGAGTGGAAGCACTCCAGAAGATTTCGCTGAGCCAATGCTCGGGGAACTTAGCCTTATATCGGAAGAAAAAAAAGGTCAGTTTGCGTTCCGCCGGGGACCAAAGATCACTCTGACGGATGGAGTATTTGCATACGCTTTAATAAATTATTGGGAACGGAAAGCGAAAAAACTGAGTACATTATCATTTGAGTCTATTGCATATGGTGAAGGCTCACCCGGCAGAGTTTTTAAGCTTGATGAAGATTCTATCGCGGAACGTTTATTTTCACTGGAGGAACTAACAGATGGTTCCTTTGCATGGACAGATACAGCTGGGCTACGTCAAGTTCATCGAAAAACATCAGAAACAGAAGAAGTAATGTTAAATATGCTCGGGAAGGCTTATGACTAAACATAATGAAAACCTGCTTTCAGAACAGGTTCATATAGCGAGACAGTACCAACGTTCTATACGCATTGATACTGACCTTGGCCGTGAAGATGCGCTTGACGGCTATGTATGCAATGCCACGGCAAAAACGCTGCTCGAAAACATGTCAAGACAGTTACTGAATAGTCAACAACGAGCTTTTACATGGACCGGGCCATATGGAAGCGGCAAATCTTCTCTAGCAATTGCTCTTGCAAGCGCATTATCACCTAACAAGATTCTACGCAAGAAAGCCCGAGCTGTGTTAAACGTATTACCACATAGCGACTTTGAGAAAGTATTTCAGGTTCGAAAAGGTTGGCTTGTTTTACCCGTAGTTGGCCGTCGAGGTAGTGTAATTCAACAAATTTCTCATACACTGAATAAGATGTGTGGTCAGGAAAAGGATTATGCTAAATCGGCATCACTATTGATTAAACATATTTGTTCCGCAGCAGAACAAGAAAATTTAGATGGCACTTTGCTCATTCTTGACGAATTGGGTAAATTTCTTGAAGCATCAGCTTTAGGCAATGGTGATGATATTTACTTCTACCAAGAGTTAGCTGAAGCGGCTGCTCGTAGTAATGGTAAAGTCGTTATTATCGGCATACTCCACCAATCTTTTGGTCAATATGCTGCACGCCTCGGGCTTGATACTCGTGATGAGTGGGCAAAAATTCAGGGCCGATATACAGATATACCACTAGTTGCTGGCAGCGATGAAATTGTTGAACTAATAGGTAAAGCTCTCAAAGTTCATACAAGGCCTAAGCATGCGAAAATTGCAGCACATATAGTTGCTAATGCCATACGTGAGCGTCGTCCTATGGTTGGTGCTCATTACGAACATGCACTAGAACTTTGCTGGCCGCTACACCCAGTAATGGCGGCGTTGCTAGGCCCTATATCAAAACGTCAGTTTGGGCAAAACGAACGATCAACCTTCGGTTTCCTCTCTTCATCAGAGACTTACGGGTTTCAAAGTTTCCTTAATGAAACATCTTTCCAAGAAGCAACTTGGTATTTACCATCAAACTACTTTGACTATCTCCAGACGAACCTTGAACAGCTTATTCTTGCTTCAACTGATGGGCATCGTTGGGCACAAGCTGCCGATGCAGTAGAACGAGCGGAAGCAAAATCTGATAGCAAATTACATATCGCTTTAATAAAAAGCATTGCAATATTAGATCTTTTTAAAGATGGTTCAGGATTAATAGCTGAAACAGCCATCCTTGAGTCGCTATTTATTAATATAGATAAAGAAAAAATCATAACAGCACTCGATGACCTTTCTAAATGGCATGTAATAATCTTCAAAAAGCACACAGGTGCATGGTCTGTTTTTGAAGGGAGCGATTTCAATATTGACCAAGCTGTGTCACAAGCTCGAGCTACAATGTCTGGAACGGACTTCAACTTACTGAATAAACTAGCAAATCTTTACCCAATTATAGCTAAGCGGCATTATCATCAAACAGGTTCATTTCGATGGATGAACATTGCACTATGTGAATTAAATGATGTACAGAAATTTGCCAATGAATTTACCCCGAAAAATGGTGAATTTGGGCTACTACTACTTGCATTACCTGACCAAAATATCAATGTAAAACAAGCTAAGTTATTATGTGCTGAAGCAGCCCGGTCTAAACCATGGCCCATTGTTGTCGGATTACCACATAACTATTTGCGCATCGCAGATTTAGGTACTGAACTTCTGTCATTACAAGTTGTACAAACTAAGCGTGGGCACGAACTACAGGGTGATACTGTCGCCCGAAGAGAAGTTCATGCAAGAATGACTGCAACACAAGCAACACTAGAAGAACAATTAGCCGAATCATTAGCGACTGCAGATTGGTATGCTAACGATATTGAGCTCAAGCCAAAAGTAACGTTATCTTCATTAGTTTCAACACTTGCTGATAATATTTTTTACAAATCCCCTCGTTTGTGGAGCGAATTAGTTAACAGGGATAATCTGTCCAGTAATAGTGTAAAGGCCAGACGGGAACTATTATACCGAATGCTAGGAAATGAAGGAGAGCCTAATCTTGGTATAGAAGGCTACCCAGCTGCACGAGGGCTTTATGAAACCATTTTATACCGCACTGGTTTGTATAAAAAAAATGATATAGGACATTATCATTTCACTACACCCAGGGACGGAAAAAACTCATCATTCTCTGCTCTTTGGGAAAAGACACATAAAGTACTACAAAATAAAAGCACAATAACTCCAGCCTCTGAAATACACGCTCTTTGGGCCGCTCCTCCTTTTGGTCTAAAAAAAGGAGCCATGCCAATAATATTCATGGCTTTCTTACTGGCCTATAAGGGAAACATTGCAGTCTATAAAGATGGAGTATTTGTTCCAAATATTACAGATGCAGATATTGATGAATACTTACAAGATGAAAGACGATTTGCCTTGCGATGGATTGTAATAGATAACGAAAAACAAAAAATCTTAAAGGGAATAGGTCGAATCCTTGCTTCTATGGGTGCAACATCCAACTCAGCAGATCCTTTAGAAGCAGCCAGAAGCTTGGTTGCAATGGTCATAGGTTTACCAAATTGGACACAAAGAACAGCAAGGCTTTCGTCTGGGGCGAGAAAGATAAGAGATACCTTGCTTAAAGCTAGCGATCCTCACAAAGTATTATTTATTGATTTAGCGGCAGCTTTAGATGTAGAAAGTGGCCATGATTATATCAATGCTTTAAAGGCACCAATAGAAGAAATCTGGAATGCATACGATAGATTGTTACAAAAAATAGCATCAAGCATGCTTAAAGCTCTAAATGCGGATGCAGATAATTTATCAGTGTTGAGAAGTCGGGCAGAAACACTATCAGGTATAACAGGTGAACTCCGCCAAGAAGCTTTCGCTACTCGACTAGCAACGTATGACGGCAGCAGAACTGCGATTGAGGGCTTACTCAGCCTTGCCGCTAACAAGCCACCAAGAGACTGGAATGATCGAGATATTGATTTAGCCCTCATGGAAATAGCGAATTTTGCATTGCGCTTTCGTCAATCTGAAGCCTTGGTGGCTATACAGGGGAGGAAGCCAACGAGCGAAGCATTTGCGGTAGTAATTGGTGCCGGTGCAGAAATGCGAACATTCAAACACGAATTTAGTTTGCCAGAACAAAGTATTCATCAGATTAAAATATTAACCGATGAACTGATTAACACTTTATCTGCGAAGGGATTGAGTTCGGAAATCATAATGGCCGCATTAGGCAATGCCTGTATTCAATTAGCTCAAAATGGAGAAGAGGTGCTTGATGACTGAAAAACATGTTCTGGGTATATCCGGAGGTAAGGACAGTGCAGCGCTGGCTGTTTTTATGCGCCAAACTAGGCCAGAGTTAGATATTGATTATTTTTTTACTGATACAGGTAAAGAGCTACCTGAAGTTTACGAATTTATTGGTAAATTAGAAGGTTTCCTAGGTAAGCCAATTGCACGTCTAAATCCTAGACGTGATTTTGATTTCTGGTTACGCGAATATAATCATTACCTTCCTTCACCACAAACTCGCTGGTGCACACGACAATTGAAATTGGCCCCATTTGAACAATGGATTCGGCCAATGCTAGCAGCAGGTGATAAAGTTACCAGCTATGTAGCAATTAGAGCTGACGAAGAATATCGTGAAGGATATAGCTCGAAGAATGCTAATTTAACGATTAGCTTACCTTTCAGGGAATCCGGCATCGACCGCAAGGGAGTAATGGATATACTTGACTCCTCAGGAGTTGGCTTACCCAGATATTACGATTGGCGTTCACGCAGTGGTTGCACATTTTGCTTTTTCCAGCAAAAAATTGAATGGGTGAGATTAAGAGAGCAGCATCCTGAGGCATTTGAGGAAGCTAAACGCTATGAGAAAAATGCTTTAGAACATGGCTCACCTTTCACCTGGACAAAAGGAGAATCTCTTTCCGATCTAGAAAAACCAGTTAGAGTAGCACAAATAAAAAAAGACTACGATTTGAGGATACAAAGAGAAAAAAAACGAAAAACTGTTAATCCATTGCGCCCTAATGATATTCGCATAGATATTGATGATTTATTTTATGAAGATGAAGGCGGGGGTGGATGCAATATTTGTCATAAATAGATTATGATTATACTTAAGAATGCGCGAGGCAATGAAAACTTCGCGCACTCAATAGAAGGCCTAGTCGGAAATTAAAATATAACTGATTTCTCTTCCCTCATCAGAAGCTTTACACATTCTGTTCATAATGGATTTTTTATTTTTGAAAAAATAATCCATGGTGTTAAAGAATAATTCGGGAGCAACCGAGCATTCGATTCCCTCGGTTAACTCAACACCAAACATCATATTTATGCAGACATTATTTATATCTTTATCACAAGAATATGATAATTTAGCTATCCTGCTTGCAGATTCACCCGGGAAGATTAATCTATTTTTATTTTCATGATCTCTATATTTCCTAACTATCATTTTATTATCACTGTTGAAATTTTTCAAAGCTATTTTAGAAACTTTTACTGTACTGTCGAGAGTTGAAATATAGTATTTTTTATTACCATCGTCATCGGATTTATAAGTCAAATGGTAAATTATATTATTATCGAAGACAGGTAATCTTGTTGTTGCAATTCTTGAAGCAGAGGCAGAGAACTTTTGTATTATAGATTGTGCATATTCCGTTCTTAATTGTCCAGCCACTATAAAATCTGAACAATTGCCAAGAAGATCCCCTAATTCATAACTTATTGGATTCCTGAGATTCCATCTCATATTTTTTATTTCACCATCCAGATTTACATATGGTGTTTGATAAACTTTATCACTCTTTCCCTGCCCCTTATGAATATTATATTCAGTGCCGGGAAAAAAAAGTAAACTTTCATTATTTATGTCTTTGATGTTAAGATGAATATAATCACAGGGAGGCGTTAAATGTACGTAATATTTTTGATCTTTGATATGTTTGAGAATAGTTCCGAATTTCATGCATGTAAGTAATTCTTTGAATCTTATGTTTCTTTCTAATTGCTCATCCAAAGGCATTTTAGACAATTTTCTTGGTCTGTGGCTTGTAAGATCTGATAACATTATCTTTAGATTTTCATAAGGATCTATTGTCTCTAAAGAGTAACCAAAAACGAAATCGCTATTATTAGTTTTTTTTATTTTCTCGGCTAAAGCATCTGTCTCTAATATTGGAGCATTCGAATCTTCATATTCACTAACCATATTTTTTGCCATTGTTTCAGTGAAATATTCACTGAATGACAAATCATCCGCTTCAGCGGTTATTCTTAATTTATTAATATAGCAGCTGTCCAAAGTCCATATCTTTTCACGCAATTTTTTAGATACGTCATCTATACACTGCACCCAATTTTTTTGGCATTCCTGTAATTCATGCATGAAATATCTTTCGTGACTAATTTGGATTAGAGCATGCTTCCATGTTATTAATGAGTTTAACTCTAAGGTAGGCTTATCTAAGACTTTAAGTTTTGCGCTGGTAACATTATTATTAATATGAATTTGTCTGTAGTTACTCTGGAGTTCTTGGATTCTATATGATGTAAGAATAAACTGTGTATTAACTGCATTTGAAAATTTAAGTATTTCTTCCAACAGTGGTAATGACTTCTCATAATCACTAAGCATTAGGTCAAGAATTATTAGGTCATAAGAATTTTGATGTAATTCAGACCTAGCCTCATCTGAGGTTGCGATTTCTTTAATTTTTTCACAACTAACACCCAACTCTTGCAGGCATGTTTTAACTGTTTCTATTCTACGATACAAACCATCATGTTTGCTTTTTATTAGATCTACTATATTTTCCCTGAAAAAATTTGGGATATTTTCCCATAAATTTTCATGTGAAAAAGATTTAATCTTATCCTCTAATGATTCCGATGGTAAATTATTTTTGTCAAGCAAACTAATCAATAAAGATGTATTAGGATCGTCTTCGTCCTCAAGCTTATCTAATGTCTCTTTTACAACGCCATACGTATTGAAAGCATCCTTCGTATACAAAATTCTTGTATCATCATCAATTATCAAAACTGATTTAATACCTGAAGATGGCAGTATGTTTGAGATATCCATTTTATAAATCCTTAGGAAGTTCAAGTACGAATTTTCTTAATCGACCATCTTCATCTGACTCAAGGTCTAAATAAAGATTCCCTTCATAATGTTTAGTAATTTCTCTTGCTATAAATAAACCAAACCCTTTACCATCTTTTTCACTTTTCTTGGTTGTAAATCCTGCATTGAATATTCTTTCGCGATCATTAACTGAAATCCCGGGGCCAGTATCATTAAAGGTAATAACCTTAGCTTGCGAGTCCAGATCTATATAAATTGCACGCTCAGTAGATGAAGGTAACCTAGTAAATAATTTATCCTGCATCAACCAATATATTGAATTTGACAATAAATTTTCAACCGCTATTGAGAAAAAACCGCGCACCATATTTACTTTATATATGCCATTGGCAACACTATTATCTTGTGTAAAGTAAACATTAATATTATTATCTGCCATCTTTTGTTCATAACCTGATAATATTATTTTAATAGCATCAACAAGATCAAATACAGTCTTACGATTCCTTGCTGATGGATTAAGTGGGCTAAACTGGGTAAGTCTCACATTTATAATTTTTATTTCGTTTTGAAGTTTCTCAAGCAATTGTGCAGTCATTCCATCTGATTTCTTTGAGAGTTTTTGTAATAGCTCTCTAGTCTGTGCTGTAGACCGAACTAATTCATGAAGAACACTATGTAGCATAGTTCCTGCACCTGCTAATTCTAAAATATCTTCACGTTGTTCTTTGATGAAGTTCGTTGCAGTACTAAACTCTTTAATCTCATTAGATACAATATTAAGTTGTTCTTCAATCTTAGTTAAGATTAATTTTTTTTCCTGATCGATCGTCTCTTTCCTAAGCTTAGATACTGTCTGCCTAACTTGAGTTAACTTATTTTCAGTCTGGACAACACCATTATCTATAATGTCATCTAACTTTCTTGTAGCTATTATTTCCTTATCATTGTTTATCGCTTCCCTAAATTCAGGAATGGCAATTTCTGATATCATTCTTTTTACAAGATCAACTTGTTTGTTATCCAAAAGTCCCTCTCTATTAGAGCGATCTTGTAATAAGGGATTCCTTTCTTTTGTTATTTCCAACGCACCAATGATTTGGATTCTATTTACAGTAAAACCTTGCCCTTTAAGTGCTTTGCTATCAATTTCGAACCAATCTTTATCAGATTGTGACCCAGAATAACCTATTCGGAACCCATCTCTATAGATAGCAACTCCACCACTCCAAATATCAAGCTCTGCATGAATATCTTTATATTCCTTACTTAGCCCTTGATTCTTAATATCACTCTTCAAGGCTTGACGATTATACCATCTTAATTTGAAATTGAACGGCCCTATTTTTTTTAAATCGTCTACGCTGCAATCAAGTTCATGAGCTAAGTTATTGAGCTTAGTCTCATATGGAGGTGGGTTATCCCCAACTGACTTACCTTCAATAGTGATTTTCAAATGATTATTTTTCAATTCATCATTGAAAGGATCAAATATCATTTCGACATTTTTTTGCCCTAATTCCCAAAGAGTTTTTGATATTTTCTTTATAGGAATACGACCATCCATACTATATGTATTCAAAAATACATTTATAGGAAATTTTTTATTCTTGTTTTCAAAAGGATTTTTTAAACGCCTTAAAAATCCATCTATTAATTCTTTTTGTATATAAAACTCAGACCAATCATGACTTAATTCAAAAATATTTATTTTTGTTCCACTAGAAAAGTGGCTTTCACTAAGTTTAACTTTCGTTATTGGTATTACTATGTCTGTTATTTTTTTTTCACTTGATTCGAATTCTTTCCAATTGAAAACTATTTTATGCGCATTGTTGATATTTTCCCAACTTGTAATAGTAGATTTCTTACCTAAGCGCATCATAGCAAGACGACCTATTCCTTTATTACCCAGAACATTGCCGCCAGAATTCATTTTGAAACCTGTACCAACAGTCAGAAAAACACTCTCTAAGGTATCTTTAGACATCCCTATCCCTGAGTCGACTATTCTAATATAGTTTATAGAACATACCCCTTCAATTAAGGAGCTCTTATCCTTTACACTAAAGAATTCGTCAACTCTTTTCAAAAAACTATTTTTAATCTTTGGATCAATATTTGTTAAGCAGTTTTCTTTTAGTAAATTCGTTATTCCTAATAAAAAATCAGAATTGATATCACTTGAAAAATTAATTTCCTCGATACATTTATCTATTACAGCTTTTGGGACTGGGCAAATGAAATATATATTTACATCCTTTGATTCTGCATCTATAGCATTTTTCACCAATTCATTAATTGCAATCGCATCCGAGGTTATAAGTTCTGCCCCAAGATGAATTAAAGTACGGGCTGCCACTTCAAAATTCGCCATCACGTCACCATATAATATTAGTTTAACGAGTTTTATCCTTGCAATTTACACTAATACAAGGATTAACACAGAGTATGGCCAACCAATTAGAGATATTCAAGTGCATTCGCATAGCTATCATAAAGCTAGGTCAGTTATGTGAATTACTAACAGTTTTTTTGATAATGCCTGAAGATAGTACTTTAGTTGAATTTCCCATTCCATGCTCTGGTTACACACCTCTGCGGGATTATAGCCAAGTAAACCTCTATGTACGGCATTATGCATAATTGCAATAGTTCGCTGTTTTAGGCGGTGAGCCACTTCAAGTCGCCCTGAAGGCTCTGGAGTTTTAGTAGGAGGCTAACAGACCCACTTTTTTAGCTCTGAAATATAGCATTTGCAAAACGTAGGAAAAAGATTTTCATCCAACCTTTCCAGCACTAGTAGTGCCATCTTCTTCCGAACACTTTTTATTTGCAGCGTGCTATTCAACAGCAATCTCTTCGAAAGTTCGCGCTTCTTCCAACTCAACTTTATCATTTCTCTGGTTGTCTCCCAGATCGATGCTGTTACCTAAAGCTTACGAGCTTCATTACAGCGAAATCTAACATCGACAAAAAACACGTCAGGATAAAAACGTTAAGTCATCATCTTTTGCTTTCCGCCAAAGCGGTACTATTGACACCAGTATCATGAGCTATGAGATGGAAGAGAAGATGCATACCATAACCTTTAATCAAATTATATTGCTTATACGTTGCCTTGGCTATTCTGACTTTGATATCTGTCAACGCCATGCTTGTGCCCTTCCTGTTAGTAGATGCCTTATCGAACCGAAAATATCATTATCTATGCCAACATGGTTGGTAGATGTACGTTGATGTTAGTTGATTTTGAGAGAGTCTATGTAGCGAAAATGTGGATAACTAATGATATTTAGACACAAAAAAAGCCGCCCATGAGCGACTTTAATTTCCATACCTGGTGCCGAAGGCCGGAATCGAACCGGCACGCCTCGCG
>Ga0308166_1004540_pt1 | contig 11068 bp, 12 predicted proteins | sample PhyCR2_2_FD_202137 | JGI IMG/M metagenome (GOLD analysis project Ga0308166, IMG submission 202137) | Phyllosphere microbial communities from UC Gill Tract Community Farm, Albany, California, United States - DLSLCC.R2 | ecosystem: Host-associated > Plants > Phyllosphere > Unclassified | place... | reverse complement strand
TGGGTCGATGAGCCCACGATCGATTCGCCACTGCAGCATCGCGTCCCGCACAGTCGGATCGGTGATGTCGGCGAGTTCGACCGTGTCCTGGTCGGTGACGCTGTATCTCACAGGAACCGGTTGTCCGATCTGGAGCGATGCGAGGTCGGTGGGGTCGACAAGCATCCGCAGCTGTCCGACGAAGTCCTCGCCCGCTTTCGGCGTCACCCGGACGAACAGGTCGTACTGCGGGATGTCGTTGACGGTGAGGCCCGTGCGGGAGACCTCGACGATGCGCCCCACACCGATCTGAGCCTCTCCTCGGACCCGCTTGCGCCGGCCGAGGCCCGACATCGTGCCGCCGAAGGTGAGGATCAGCCCCCAGGCGACCCCGATGATGATCGGCCCGCCGAGCGTGTCCTCCCCGGAGAAGGGCAGGATCGAGTCGCGCTGATCGATGCCGAACAGGCCCTCGCCGGTCCAGATGACGAGCCACGCCGACAGCAGCAGCCAGACGACCAGGACGACGATGCGGATCATGCCCTCAGCGTAGCGACCGTGCGGCATCAGGCTGAGGACTGTGGCACCGAGGATCTCGCCGACTCAGGAGGTGCGGGCAGATGCTGCCGCCAGCTCGCGCTGCACGCCCTTCGCCGCCGAGCGACCAGCCCTGTTCGCTCCGATCGTGCTCGCGGACGGACCGTAGCCGACGAGCTGGATGCGAGGATCCTGCACCGCAGTCGTTCCGCGTCCTTCGCGGTCGAGCTGGATGCCGCCTGCCGCACTGCGCAGGTGCAATGGGGCGAGGTGGGCGATCGCAGGGCGGAACCCCGTCGCCCACAGGATCACATCGACATGTTCGAACGACCCGTCGGCCCAGCGGACTCCGTCGGGCTCGATGCGCGCGAACATCGGACGCCGTGCGGCGTAGGCACCCAGACGTTCGGCCTCGCGTTCCTGCGGCCGCAGCATCAGGCCGGTCACGCTCACGACGCTCTGCGGCGGGAGTCCCTGTGCGACCCGCTGCTCGACGAGAGCGACCGCTGCAGCGCCCGCTTCCGGGGTGAAGTCGTCATTCCGCCACACAGGCTCCGTGCGAGTCGCCCAGAGCGTGTCCGTGAGGGGAGCGAGCGCTCCGAGGAACTGGACGGCCGAGGCACCTCCACCGACGACGAGCACCCGCTTGCCGACGAAGTGCGCCGGCCCCGGATAGTCGACCGTGTGCAGCTGCTCCCCGAGAAAGGTCTCCATCCCCGGGTAGTGCGGCAGGAACGGATGCGTCCAGGTGCCCGTCGCGTTCACGAGTGTCCGCGTGCGCCAGTGCCGCTCCCCCGCGTGCACGACGAGTATGCCGTCCTCGTCGGTCACGCGGTCGACGCGCACCGGGCGGACCACGGGAAGGCGATGGGCTGTCTCGTAGGCGGCGAAGTATGCCGGTACCGCGATGTTCGCCCGTTCTCCGTCGCGCGGAGGAGGTACGTCGTCCGGCAGCTCGGCGACGCCGTGCACGTCACGCATCGTGAGCGCGTCCCACCGATGCCGCCAGGCACCGCCGGGCTCAGCGTCGGCGTCGAGCACGACGTGGGAGATGCCGAGACGGGTCAGGTGGAAGGAGGCCGACAGACCGGCCTGACCGGCGCCGATCACGACGCTGTCCAGGATGCTCACGGTGATGTCAACGCAGGGGCGTGTGCGGTTGTTCCGGTGCTCACCGCTGTGGCTCGAGACGAATGCGAGAAATGGTCCTCGTTGTGGAACGGGTACCATCTTCGACATGCTGTCCCCGCTAGGGCGACGCGCCCGGGAGCCGTGCGCCGATTGGTGCTGCGCGCGATCCGTGTAGTACTCTGTTCAAGTTGCTTCGAGCAGTCAGGAAGCAGTTCTGGGCCTGTGGCGCAGCTGGTAGCGCACCTGCATGGCATGCAGGGGGTCAGGGGTTCGAGTCCCCTCAGGTCCACAACGAAACCCGCGAGAGATCGCGGGTTTTCTTGTATCCGGGCATCACTCGGCGCCCCCGCTCCGGGTGCGTCACGTCTACGAGATCGGATCGAACAGCTCTCCGACGTCGCAGAGGACATCCCCGTCCGGCAGAGCCCAGACGGCTCGGTCGCCCTGCACCATCGGCCGGAGCAGGCCCAATCCGGGAATGGTCGGCCACCGGCTCCCGCGCAGGAACTCCCCCTCCTGGAGGAACGAGGCGACCGCGACGGCGAGCCGCTGATGCTGCTCGGCGCAGACATGCAACGTTCGATCGGCGACGTCGAGGTGGGCGGCCAACGCGCCCTCCTCCCCCAGCTCTATTCGAGCGACGAGCGGGTCAGCCGGCAGTCCGGCCGCCGCGAAGTCCCTGACCGCCGACCGCATCGTCGCCTCAGCCCGAAATCGATGACGTAACCGCGCCCTGGTCGGCCCACTCATCAGCGGCGTTCCTCTCATCCGACGTCGACGCGCGACCGCGCGTCATATCGCCTCACACTTCTAGAGACTCGCGGACGCGGGTTCTGTTACGCGACACCTCGATCCGGTTTGCGCCATACAGCGTCGTCGCTCAGAGCATCGACCGCCGAGCGCGACAGACTGGGGTGTGCACCGAACGCCAGGGACTTGCCTTCCCCCGGCGTCCCGGATAGACATACGAGGCCATCGATCGCCGATGCGGCGATCCCTGAAGAGCGGGAGAACACGAGTGCTGGGACTTTTTCGACGACCGGATCCCCTGTCAGACGGCGTCGCAGCGCCCCGAGAGCCTGGCCTCTGGTCCCGCGGCTTCGGACTCGCGGCGACCCGCAGCCTGCAGACGCTGGCGGTGCTCGCACTGGTCGCCGTCGGAGTGCTGGTGATCACTCAGCTGTCCCTGGTGTTCATCCCGGTGACCATCGCGCTGATCCTCGCCTCCGCCATCCATCCGCTCGTCGCTCTGATGCGCCGGCGGGGCGTCCCCTCGATCCTGGCGACCTGGATCGCGCTGATAGGCATCCTCGCGATCCTCGGAGGCATCGTGTGGGTGATCGTGCTCACGGTGCGTTCGCAATGGGATGACCTCGTCGAATCCACCACCGACGGCATCGCACAGGTGACGGCCTGGCTGGGCACGCTGCCGTTCGACATCTCGGCGATCGATCTCGATGACGTCTGGGCGAGCGCCGGAGAGTTCCTCACCAGCGCGTCCTTCGGCCGCGGGGCACTCGCAGGCGTGTCGGCCACCGCGAGCTTCTTCACGGGCCTTGCCCTGATGATCGTGGTGCTGTTCTTCTTCCTGAAGGACGGGCCCCGCATCTGGGAGTTCCTGCTCCGCCCGTTCACCGGCGCGAGCTATGAACGCGCACGCCGCATCGGGGACAAGACGGTCGACGTGTTCGGCGGGTACATCCGCGGAACGTCGATCGTCGCGGCCGCAGACGCCCTCGGCATCGGGATCGGCCTCGCGATCCTGCAGATCCCGCTGGCGATCCCGCTGGCGGTGATCGTCTTCCTGACGGCGTTCATCCCGCTCGTCGGTGCGACGGCCGCCGGTATCCTGGCGGCTCTCGTCGCGCTCGTCACGCATGGTCCGGTCGCGGCACTCATCGTCGTCGGAATCGTCGTGCTCGTGAACCAGCTCGAGGGCAACTTCCTGCAGCCCGTGGTGATGGCCCGTTCTCTCAAGCTCCACGCCCTCGTCATCCTGCTCGCTCTGACCACGGGCACGATTCTCGGCGGGATCGTCGGGGCCGTTCTCTCGGTGCCTATCGCCGCTGTCGCCTGGGGGATCATCACCGTGTGGGACGGACCGCACACCCCTGCCCGGCCGTTCCGGAAGAAGCGCCCGGAAGAGGTGTGATCAGAACCCGGCTTACTCCCCCCGAGCTGCGCGGTCAACCCGCTCGGCAAGGGGGTGCCGGGCGTTCTATCGTGTCGCCACGATGACACGAGAGGAGTCCATCATGTCCACCCCGACCCCACCACTGGTCCCGTTGCCCGACGACGGCGACCCTGCAGGAGTTCCCGAGCGCGAGATCGACGGCGAAGCCGTCCTCGACACGGATGCGAATGCCGATCAGGTCGACGGGGCCGAAGCCGATCGGCTCGCGGCGGAACAACCGGCTGACGACGACGCCTGAGCGCGTCGCGCGGCGGGACCCTCGAACGAGTCCCGCCGCGCAAGCCACTCAGTTGGCGAAGAGCGGAGGGTGGGACGGGATCACGATCGGCCGCGTAGCCCTGCTCGGGTCCTTGGCCCTCGCGACTGCTTCAAGCACCTCTGAAGCGTTCGAATAGTGGGTCTCGAGCGGCAGATCGCGGAGTCGCACGACCTCGACCCCGTCGTCCACGTCGTGGACGCACGCTACGACGTGCCGGGGATCGTCTGTGTCGTACCGTTGATCGTTGATCACCCAGTCCGATGCGGTGACGCGTCGCAGCACGTATACAGGCTCTGGATCTCCAGACATTCGGCAGCCCTCCAAGACTTCTCTCCCCCAGCAGATCATCCATTGCGGACGCCATGGTGGATACCCCCTTGACAGGGTGAGAGTGCGGAGCCAGCCCCGAATCAGCCGGTGGGGCGGATCGTCAGATCGGTGAGTGCGGCGTCATCGGGCATGTCGAGCGCTGTCAGGATGGCTGTCGCGACCGAATCCGCCGTGATGAAGCGCGCGGCGTCGTACTCGCGACCTTCCTGCTGATGCACCCGCTCCTGCATGGGCGTCGCTGTGCGCCCGGGGTAGATCGAGGTCACTCTGATACCGTGCTCGGCCTCTTCGGCGCGTAGCGAGTCCGCCAGCGCTTTGAGACCGTGCTTCGAGGCCGCGTAGGCGGACCAGCCCGCATGTGCATGCAGACCGGCACCCGAGTTGACGAACACCACACGACCGCGAGAGACACGCAGCACTGGCAGCAGCAGCCGCGTCAGCTCAGCCGGGCCCACGAGGTTCACCGCGAGCTGACGCTCCCACAGGTTGGCCGGCAGCTCTGCCACCGATCCGAGGTCGACCACTCCGGCGGCGTGCACGAGTGAGTCGATGCGCTCGGGAAGAGCCGACTGCTTGGACAGCGCCCACGACAGCCGACCTGGCTGGGCGAGGTCGCCGACGATCGCAGAGGACCCAGGAAGCGCAGCGGTGATCTCTTTGGCGCGACCCGCATCGCGTGCGAGCACCACGACCTGATCGCCCCTGTCGAGCAGACGGCGCGCGAGTACGGCACCGATGCCGGACCCGGCACCGGTGATCAGGTGGACGCTCATGTCAGCTGCGGTCTGCAGCGGCGGAGTCGGCGAGGTCGAACGGGACCACGGGGCAGTCCTTCCACAGGCGCTCGAGGCCGTAGTAGACACGCTCCTCCTGGTGGAAGACGTGCACGATCAGGTCGCCGAAGTCGAGAAGCACCCAGCGAGCCTCCGCACGACCCTCGCGACGGACACGCTTGTGCCCCGCCTCGATCAGCTTGTCCTCGATCTCGTCGGCGATCGCGGCGACGTTGCGCTCGCTGTTTCCGGTGACGAGCAGGAAGATGTCGACGAGGGGCAGCGGCTCCGACACGTTCAGCGCGACGAGATCCTCACCGCCCTTCGATACGGCGGCGTCTGCCGCGAGCTGGAGCATCTCAACGGCGTTTTCAGGTGACTGCATCAGAACACATTCGTGGTGAAGGCGACGATCAGGGAAACGCCCAGCGCGAGCGCAAGACCACCCGCCACGATCGCGAGGATGAGCATGAGCTTGTTGCCCTTTTCGGGGGCGGGCGGGCGGATGACCTCGCCTGCGGGCTTGATGGTGCTGACGGCCGCACTGGCGGCGATCGGCGTAGGCGACGATGCCGGAGGCAGTTCGCCGTCGATGAGCACGGCGTCGATGTCCTTGCCATCGGTGGTGCCGTGCGCGTGCCCTTGAGAGCCGAGGCCCTTGGGCAGTTCGTAGGAACCGGTCACGAGAATCTCACCCGTCGAGGCGACAGGGCCTGACAGCGAACCGTCCCCCGGGGAGGGATTGAAGATCAGCGTGTTCGGAGCGAGATGCTGCGAGCCGGTCGAGTCTCCGACCGTGAGCAGCTCGTCGAATGACGGCGAGAACGGCTTGCGGGTGTCCGCCTCGTCGCTGAGGAGCCCTTGACCGAATGCCGGGTTCACCGTCGGGTGCTCCCCGGCCGAGAGATCGGAGTCGTCCTTGCGGTCGACGTCAGCCAGGACATCGTCCGGGTCGACCTCGTCATGCTCGTCTGCAACCTCGACCTCGATGCCGAGCTCTGCGACGGCGGCCGCCGCATCCTCTGCGTCGGAGTCCGGCTCGACGGCCGCAGGCTCGACGGTGGCGGGAACGAGAGGGATCTCACCGGAGGAGTCGACACTCGTCGATGCGCTGACCGGGGTGTGGGCGATCTCGTCGTCGGCCTCGTCATCGGCATCGTCGACGTCGTCTGCCGGGATGGTCGGAGTGTAGGTGGGAACCGCGGTGGCGAGAGCCGGGCTGTCGAGCAGAGGTTCTGCTGCGGCTGCGGTCTCTGCGGGGGCATCCTCGGCGGGAGCCTCTGCCGCGGCCGAACCGTCGGTCTCATCTCCCGCGTCGACCGCAACGGAACCGGTCTTGGCGAGCTCCCGCTCACGGACCTGACGGCGCGTCAGCGGGACGGCACCGGCGCCGCCGGCTGAACCAACGGCTTCGCCGGAGGAGCCAACGGCTACTTCGTCAGACGGAGCATCTGCGGCTGGTGCGGGCGACGCCTCGATCTGCTCGACCGGCTCGTCCGTGCCGGGCAGCGGCGGAGCGGGCGGCGCCGCGACGGCGGCCGCCGCAGCCTCCTCCGGGGTGATGACAGGCGTGGAACCAGTCAACCGGATCTCACGCAGCTGCTTACGCGTCAGCGGACCCTGATCCTGCCGATCCGATGTACTCATGCCTTGCTCCGATACAGATGATGCTTCGCGATGTATTGAACGACTCCGTCGGGGACGAGGTACCAGACCGGCTCGTCCTCGCGGACCCGCGCACGGCAGGCCGTCGACGAGATGGACAGCGCCGGCACCTCCAGTTGGCTGACGTTGTCGCTCGGGAGGCCGTCAGTGCTCAGGACGTGTCCTGGACGTGAGACCGCGACGAAGTGGGCCAACTCCCACAGTTCATCATGGTCCCTCCAACTGAGAATTTGCGCTACGGCATCGGCTCCGGTGATGAAGAAGAGCTCCGCATCGGGTCGGCTCTTCTTCAGATCACGCAGCGTGTCGATCGTGTAGGTGGGGCCCTCACGGTCGACGTCGACCCGACTGACCGTGAACTGCGGGTTCGATGCCGTGGCGATGACCGTCATGAGATAGCGGTGCTCGCTCGGGGTGACCTCGGCCTTCTGCCAGGGGCGCCCCGTCGGGACGAAGACGACCTCGTCGAGATCGAAGGAGTGCGCGACCTCGCTGGCAGCGACCAGGTGCCCGTGGTGGATGGGGTCGAACGTGCCGCCCATCACACCGATGCGCGCGGGACGCGAGGTCGTGTCGTCCATAGGGGCCTAGTGGCCGTGCCCTGCCTCGTGGCCGTCCTTGCCGTGCTTCGCCGCCCAGGCGTCAGCCTTCGCGGAATGGCGGTTGGCGACGTTCTTGTACGACAGCGTGACGAGGCCGAGGAAGGCGAACGCGATGATCGCGATCACGCCGAAGATCAGCGTATCGAGCTGGACATTGCCGTGATGCTCGGTTTCGGCAGCGACCATCGCGATCTGTGCGACGAGGTTCATCCTGACTCCGTTTCGTGGCTGGCGGGCATGACTCACGGGGAGCCACAGCGCCCCCTAGTCTAGCCCTCAGCTGCGGGTCTGCCCCGACCCACGCGCCAGCCATTTCGTGCTGGTCAGCTCGGAAAGCCCCATCGGCCCTCTCGCGTGCAGCTTCTGGGTCGAGATGCCGACCTCCGCACCGAACCCGAACTCGCCTCCGTCGGTGAAGCGGGTCGAGGTGTTCACCATCACCACCGCGGAGTCCACCTCGGCGAGGAAGCGCTCCGCATTGCGCGTGTCCGCGGTCACGATCGATTCCGTGTGCCCTGTGCTGTAGCGACGGATATGCGCGATCGCGTCGTCGAGAGTGTCGACGACCTTGATCGCGATGTCGAGGCTGAGGTACTCCGTCTCCCAGTCGTCCCCCGTCGCGGGGATCACGTTCGAGACGAGCCCTGCGACCATGTCGTCTCCGTGGATCGCGACGCCCTCGCTCTGGAGGGCGCTCGCGACCAGGGGCACCAGCCTCGGAGCGGCTTGGCGGAGCACGAGGACCGTCTCGACAGCGTTGCAGACGCTGGGTCGCTGCACCTTGGCATTCACGACGATGTCCCGGGCCCAGTCCTCCGGAGCACTCTCATCGAGCACGATGTGCACGTTGCCTGCCCCGGTCTCGATCACAGGCACCGTCGACTCCGTGACGACCGTCTCGATGAGGCTGGCACTGCCGCGAGGGACGAGCACGTCGATGAATCCACGACCGTGCATGAGCGCCTTGGCGCCGTCACGCCCGAAGTCGTCGACCGTCTGCACTGCCTCGGGCGTCACACCCGCACCCTCCAGTGCATCACGCATGATCTGCACGAGCACGGTGTTCGAGTCGCGCGCGGCGCTGCCTCCGCGCAGCACGACCGCGTTGCCAGCTCGCAGGGCGAGCGCGGCGATGTCGACGGTGACGTTGGGGCGCGCCTCGTAGATCGCGCCCACGACCCCGAACGGAACCCTGATCTGCTCGAGTGCGACGCCGTTCGGCATCCGGTGCCCGCCGACCACCCGCCCGACAGGGTCGGGCAGCGCCGCGACGTCACGGACCGCCGAGGCGAGGGCTGCGATGCGCGTGTCGTCGAGGCGCAGCCGATCGATCAGCGAATCTCCGATGCCGTCGGCCTGACCTCGCGTGATGTCGAGTGCGTTGGCCTCGATGATCTTGCGCGCGCTCTGTTCGAGGGCGACCGCGATCGCCTCGAGGGCGCGTGCCTTGTCGTCGCTGGTGAGCGCGGCGGTGGCGCGGGACGCCTCTTTGGCGCGCTCCAGGCGCACCTGCGGAGTCTGGTCGGTCATCCGCCCAGTCTAGGAGAGCGCCGGCTCGAACCAGGTCCCTATGTCGGCCCCCGACAGAGCCTGATCCACCAGATCTGCGCTGGTCACGAGCACGCCGATCCCGGAGGCCGCGGCGAGCCGCGCAGCCGAGACCTTGGTGGCCGCTCCCCCCGTGCCCACGCTGTTGACGACCGTGGAGCCGAACTCGAGACCCGAGAGGTCGGCATCCGGCGCGACGACGTCGATCGGCTCGGCCGTCGGATCGGACGGCGGCTTCGTGTAGAGCGACTCGATGTCGCTGAGCAGCACGAGCGCATCCGCCTCGATGAGCTGTGCGACGAGCGCGCCGAGACGGTCGTTGTCGCCGAAGCGGATCTCCTGCGTCGCGACCGTGTCGTTCTCGTTCACGATCGGGAGGATGCGCAGCCCGAGCAGCCTCTCCATGGCCCGGCGCGCATTCGAACGCGAGGTCGGATTCTCGAGATCGCCGGTGGTGAGCAGCACCTGGCCCGCGACGATGTCGAAGGGACGCAGCGACTCCTGATAGCGGTAGACCAGGATGTTCTGGCCGACGGCTGCCGCAGCCTGCTGTGTCGCGAGATCGGTGGGTCTGGCATCGAGACGCAGGAACGGGATGCCGGTGGCGATCGCCCCCGATGACACCAGGATGACCTCGGCGCCGCGCGCGTGCGCCGCGGCCAACGCCTCGACCAGTACGGGGATACGCCAGGACGACTCTCCGCTGATCGAGGACGAGCCCACCTTCACGACGATGCGCGAGGCGGTGGCGAGGTCCGCCCTGGTGCGAGCGGTCACTCCCCGTCCTCGCGGTACGCCGCGAGTCGCTGAGCCTCGACCTCGGCACGTGCCTCGGCCTTGGCGTCCATGCGCTCGTAGTAGGTCTCGCGACGCTCAGAGGTCGTGCGACGGCTGTTGGGTGCCAGACGGGGGTCGGTGCCTCGTGGAGCGGTCATGAGCTCGGCGGCGGAGGTCATGGTCGGCTCCCAGTCGAAGACGATGCTGTCGCCCTCGCCGATGACGACCGTCGATCCCTGCACAGCACCGAGGCGGAACAGCTCGTCTTCGACACCGAGCTTCTCGAGACGATCGGCGAGGAATCCGACGGCTTCTTCGTTCTGGAAGTCTGTCTGCTGAACCCAGCGCACCGGCTTCTCGCCGAGAATCCGGTAGAGGTTGCCGTAGGTGCCACCCTCGACGCGGATCTCGAAGCCCTTCTTGGGGCCCCTCGGGCGAAGGACGACGCGCTCGCGCGGCGTCTCGTTCGCCGCGAGCTCGGCGCGGTGCGCGTCGACGATCTCACCGAGCGCGAACGTCAGCGGACGCAGTCCCTCGTGCGAGACGGTCGAGATGTCGAACACGCGGAACCCACGTGCCTCGAGGTCGGGGCGCACGAGGTCGGCGAGATCGCGGGCCTCCGGCACATCGATCTTGTTCAGCGCGATGAGCTGAGGGCGCTCGAGCAGAGGGGTCTGGCCCTCGGGGACCTCGTATGCCGCGAGCTCGCCGAGGATCACGTCGAGGTCGGAGATCGGGTCGCGTCCCGGCTCGAGCGTCGCGCAGTCGAGCACGTGCAGGAGAGCCGTGCAGCGCTCGACATGGCGCAGGAACTCGAGACCGAGGCCTCGCCCTTCGCTGGCTCCTTCGATCAGACCGGGGACGTCAGCGACGGTGTATCGCGAATCACCTGCCTGAACGACTCCGAGGTTCGGGTGGAGCGTGGTGAACGGGTAGTCGGCGATCTTCGGTCGAGCGGCCGAGATCGCGCCGATCAGGCTCGACTTGCCGGCGGACGGATAGCCCACGAGGGCGACGTCGGCGACCGTCTTGAGCTCGAGGATGACGTCGCCCTCGGTGCCTGGTGTGCCGAGCAGTGCGAATCCGGGCGCCTTGCGCTTCGGAGTCGCGAGAGCCGCATTGCCGAGGCCGCCGTATCCGCCCTTCGCGACGACGAACCGCTCACCGGGCTCGATCATGTCGATCAGCACTTCACCGGCCGGGTTCTTCACCACGGTGCCGACGGGAACCGGAAGCTCGAGGTCCTCGCCCATGAATCCCGCGCGGTGGTCGC
>Ga0308166_1004539_pt1 | contig 11073 bp, 8 predicted proteins | sample PhyCR2_2_FD_202137 | JGI IMG/M metagenome (GOLD analysis project Ga0308166, IMG submission 202137) | Phyllosphere microbial communities from UC Gill Tract Community Farm, Albany, California, United States - DLSLCC.R2 | ecosystem: Host-associated > Plants > Phyllosphere > Unclassified | place... | reverse complement strand
GATCACGTAGGCGATGTGGTTCGCCCTGACCTACATCGCCTACGTGATCGCCAACCTGATGGTCTGGCAGACCCCGACCGACGGCGCTGCCCCGCTCGGACAAAGCATCGTCCAGTCCTTCCTGGCCGCGATGATCGTCACCGCCTACGACCTCGGCGCCGACCCCTACATGGTATTCACGCTGAAGGCCTGGGTGATGGCCAAGACCGACGGCTGGTGGTTCGGCGAGACCCTGCAGGGCTTCGTCGGCTGGATGGCCGTGTCGTTCGTGATCATCTTCCTGTTCCGCCTGACGCTGCGCCGCCGTCCGCCGGTGGCGGCGGCGGGCGTCTCGCGCGCCCACACCCTCGTGCCGCTCGCCATCTACGGCGGCAACATGCTGTTCCAGGCCTGCCTCGGCAACCCGGTCGAGACCCGCACCATCGCCCTGTTCGCGATGGGCATTCCGCTGCTGGCCGCCCTGTGCGGCTGGAGCCGCTGGCAGGCCCCGGCCGTCGCCGCCGTGCCGGACGCCGCCGCCAGCCCGGTGGTCGCCGCGGCGCGCATGGCCGCCGTCGCGCGGGAGGCCTGATGGGCACCATGCACGAGGCGCCGGCAGGGCTGGGGGCGGCGCCGCTGCACGCCGATGCGCGCTTCCGCGCCGACCCCCTGGCCGACGCTGCCATCGCGCGCATCCTGTGCGGCTGCGAGGGCGAGGCGCGCTACGACGCGATCGCGCTGGTCAACCGCGAGATCGCCGCCTGGACCACCAACGGCGTGCTGGACGGCTGGCGCGCCGGCCCGGCCACGCCGGCGCGCATTGCCGCCGCGCTGGAAGACTACGTGCGTGCCGCGCGCGTGCTGCCCGCCTGGGCCGACCCGGCGCGCATCGGCGCGGCCGAGACCGTGTTCGTCGAGATGAGCATGCTGTCCTGCACCCTGCTGTTCTGCGCCAGTTTGCCGGAGTGCTACGTGCCGGTCGACCTCGCCAGCGTGCTGCACACCGCCGGCCAGCTGGAGCAGCACACCGACTACCGCGTGCGCTCGACCGCCGCGATGATCTTCCCGGTGATGCTGCGCGGCGGCCTGACCAGCCCTGCAGGCGGCGGCGTGGCCCAGGTGCTGAAGGTGCGCCTGATCCACGCCACCATCCGCCACCTGATCCTGCGCGGCAATCCGGCCAGCGTGATGGCCGGCGCCGACCCGGCTGCCCTGCTGGCGACACTGCCGGCCGAGGGCCAGGGGCTGCACCGGGCCCTGTATGCGCGCGGCTGGGACGTGCGCCGGCACGGCCTGCCGATCAACCAGGACGAGCTGGCCTATACCCTGCTGACCTTCCACTACGTCTTCCTGCGCAGCCTGCGCCGCCTCGGCCTGGGCTTGACGCCGGCCGAGGAAGACGCCTACCTGCACGGCTGGAACGTGGTCGGCCACCTGCTCGGCATCGAACCGGGCCTGCTGGCGCAGGACATGGCGGCGGCCGAAGCCCTGTTCGCACGCCTGCAGGCGCGCGGGCGCGACGCCGCCGACGGCGCCCTGCCCTACGGCGCGCAGGACCCGCGCCCGGCGCTGGCCAGGGCGCTCATGCAGGCGATGGAAGACGAAATCCCGCTGCGCCTGCTGAAACCCTTCCCGACCCTGCTGACGCGCTTCCTGTGCGGCCGCCGCAACGCGCGCGAACTCGGCCTGCTGGGGCCGGTGGCGACCGTCTCGCACGCCCTGTTCGTGGTCCTGATGGGCGCGCTGCGCGGCATCGACTTCCTGGTGCGCCTGCTGGTGCCCGGCTTCTCGATCTCGCGCCTGGTCTCGCGCGTGCTCGGCTACCGCCTGACGGTCAAGCTGCTGATGGACCAGACCCGGCCCCTGAAGCTGCCCGAGGCCCTGCTCAATGGCGTCGCCCAGGCCGTGCAGGACTGGCACCACGACCCGCAGGCGCCGGCCTGGATGAACCGGCTGGAACTGCGCCTGCGCCCGCGCGCCCCCACCGCCACCAACGCCACCACCGCCACCAGCGTCAAGGCCGGCTGACGATGCGCGCGCCGCCCCGCTCCCTCTCCCTCGTCCGTGCGCGCGCGGCCTGCGCGCGACTGCTTAGATTGTTGCCGTTGTTGCTGGCCTTGGCCATGCTCCTGTGCGCCGGCATGGCGCCCGCACGGGCCGACAGCGCGGCGCCGGCGCCGCTGCTGCTCGACGACCGCAGCGCCGCGCTCGAAGCCTGGCCCGCCGTCACCACCCTCGACGACCCCGCCGGCACGCTCGACATCGACGCGGTGCTGGCCGCCGGCGCCCGCTTCGCGCGACCGACGAAGGCCTACGCCACCATGGGCATGCACCAGGGCGTGCTGTGGCTGCGCATTCCGGCCAGCGTGCCCGCGCACAGCACCGCACGCTGGATCCTCGACATCGACTACGCGGTGCTGAACCGCGTGGAGATGTTCGTGGTCGTCGACGGGCGCGTGCGCCAGCACGGCCTGGCCGGCAATTTGCAGCCGGCCGCCGGCGCCGGGCGCAGTCCGCGCACGCCGGCGCTGATCCTCGACCTCGCGTCCGGCAAGCGCCACGACATCATCCTGCGCATCGAGAACACCGGCCCCAAGATCCTGCCGATCCGCCTGTCGCAGGCCTCGGTCTACCACCACCAGGCCCTGGGCGAGCAGATGCTGCAGGGCCTGCTGGCCGGCCTGGCCCTGTGCCTGGTCCTGTACGGCCTGGCTCAGTGGATCAACCTGCGCGAGCCGCTGTTTGCCAAGTTCGCGCTGATGATCACCGGGACCGCGCTGTTCTCGGCCGAATTCGCCGGCCTGGGCAGCCAGTACGTCTGGGGCAGCGACGCCTGGACCAACATCCACGCCGGCGGCCTGTTCGCCCTCATGTCGTCGTGCGGCGCCTACCTGTTCGTCGAGCAGGCGCTGGCCCGCCCCGGCATGGACCGCACCTTCAGCCGCCTGATGAAGAGCGGCGCCGCCCTGTGCGTGCTCGCGGCCCTGGCCTACGCCTCGGGCGTGATCGGCGTCGACGCCCTGGTCGCCATCGTCAGCACCCTGGGCATCATGCCGATGCTGCTCGGAATGCCGGGCGCCTTCATGCGCGCGCGCCGCGGCGACCTGGTGGGCGTGTACTTCCTGCTCGGCTGGTCGATCAGCTTCGCCAGCTCGCTGGTCCTGAGCCTGGTCATCAACGGCGTCCTGCCCGCCAATTTCTGGACCATGCATGCGCTGCAGTTCGGGAATGCGATCGACATGCTGGTGTTCATGCGCATCCTCGGCCTGCGCACCAAGGCGATCCAGAACGCCATGCTGCGCGCCGAGGCGGCCACGCGCATGAAGTCCGACTTCCTGGCCAACATGAGCCACGAGATCCGCACCCCGATGAACGCCATCATCGGCATGAGCCGCCTGGCCCTGAAGAGCGATCCGGATCCGAAGCTGCGCAACTACCTGGGCAAGATCCTCGGCGCCGGCGAGCACCTGCTCGGCATCGTCAACGACATCCTCGACTTTTCCAAGATCGAGGCCGGCAAGATGACGCTCGAGCGCGTGTCGTTCGACCTGAACGAGCTGCTCGAGCACCTGTCCAGCCTGACCGCGGTGAAGACCGACGCGCGCCGCGTGGAACTCGTGTTCCGGGTCGGGCGCGGGGTGCCGGCGCGCCTGGTCGGCGACCCGCTGCGCCTGGGCCAGGTCCTGATCAACCTCACCAACAACGCCGTCAAGTTCACCGAGCGCGGCGAGATCGTGGTGGCGGTGGAGCTGGAAGCGCGCGGGCCCGAGGGCGTGACGCTGGCCTTCAGCGTCAGCGACACCGGCATCGGCATGAACGAGGAGCAGCTCGCGCACCTGTTCCAGTCCTTCCGCCAGGCCGACGGCTCGATCACCCGCAAGTACGGCGGCACCGGCCTGGGCCTGAGCATCTCGAAGCAGCTGGTCGAGCTGATGGAAGGCAGCATCGGCGTCACCAGCACGCCCGGTGTGGGCAGCTGCTTCCGCTTCACCGCCAAACTCGGCGTCGACGCCGAACCCGGCGTGCTGGCCGCGCCCGCCGCGCCGCTGCAGGACGTGCGCGTGCTGGTGGTGGACGATTGCGAGACCGCGCGCGAGGCCCTGGTCGAGATGCTCGATTCGCTCGGCGTGGCCGCGCATGCGGTCGATTCGGGCGAACGTTCGCTCGAACTGCTGCGCAGCGCCAGCGAGGCCGGCGCACCCTACGGGATCGTGCTGATGGATTACCTGATGCCGGGCTGGGACGGGGTCGAGACCATCCGCCGCATCCATGCCGAGGCCGAGCTGGCGGCGCCGCCGGCGATATTGATGGTGAGCGTCTGCACCCGCGAGACCGTGCTCCAGCACGAAGGGGCGCTGCCGCTGCACGGTTTCCTTACCAAGCCGATCGGCCCGGCCCTGCTCTACCACAGCCTGTTGCAGGTGCTCGGCCCGGATGGCGATGCCGCGGCCCCGGCGCGCCTCGAGACCGGCACGCGCGAACTGGCGCGGCTGCGCGGCGCGCGCATCCTGCTGGTCGAGGACAACACCAACAACCGCGAAGTCGCGCTCGACTTCCTGGCCGCGGCGCCGGTGCAGGTCGACGTCGCCGTGCACGGCCTGGAAGCGCTGCAGATGGTGCAGCGCCGGGACTACGACCTGGTGCTGATGGATATCCAGATGCGCGAGATGGACGGCCTGACGGCCACGCGCCGCATCCGCGCCATCGAGCGCCTGCGCGGCCTGCCGATCGTGGCCATGACCGCGCACGCCATGGCCGGCGACCGCGACAAGAGCCTGGCGGCCGGCATGAACGACCACGTCACCAAGCCGATCGACCCCGAGCAGCTGTTCCGCGCCCTGCTCACCTGGATCGATCCGGCCCGCCTGGCCGGACGCGTGGCGCCGCTGCCGCCGGCCGGCGCAAACGCGCCGGATGCGCCGCTGTCGCTGCCGGCGGTCGCCGGCGTCGACTGGAACGTGGCCCTGGCCGGCGTCGACGGCCAGCAGGCGCGCCTCCTGAAGCGGGTGCGCAGCTTCGTGCAGGAATACCGCAGCGCGCCGCGCCAGCTGCTCGACGCCCTGGCCGGCGGCGACCTCGGGGTGCTGCAGCAGCTCGCGCACAACCTGAAGTCGAGCGCGGCCTACGTGGGCGCGCACGCGGTGTCGCAGGCGGCCGGCCAGCTGGAAACCGGCCTGCGCACCGGCGACACGGCGGCCCCGGCGGCCTGCACGCCTGGCCTGGCCGCCGCCCTGGACACGGTGCTGGAAGGCTTCGACGGCCTGGTCAGCCCGCGCGGCCGGCGCGCCGCCACCGATGCGCCGGCCGCCCTGCCGGCCCTCCCGGCCCTGGTAAGACGCCTGGACGGCTACCTGCGCGAGGACGACGCCCGCGCGCAAGGCGCGGCCGCCGAACTGCAGGCGCTGCTGCCGGGCGCCGAACCGGGCGCCGCGCTGGCGGCCCTGGTCGCGGCCATCGACGACCTGGAATACGCGGCGGCGCTCGATCCGCTGTCGCGCCTGGCGCGCCAGCTCGGCGTCGACCTCGAGGAGGCGGCATGAACAGCGCGCCGCAAAAGGTGCTGATCGCCGACGACGACGCCATCAACCGCGACGTCCTGTGCGAACTGCTGCAACCCGAGTACACGGTGCTGCTGGCGAAGAACGGCGCCCAGGCGCTGGAACGCGCCGCGCGCCATGCGCCCGACCTGGTGCTGCTCGACGTGATGATGCCCGACATGAGCGGCTACGACGTGCTGCGCCGCCTGCGCGCCACGCCCGCCACCGCGCACGTGTCGGTGATCTTCATCTCGGGCCTGGACCGGCCCGAGGACGAAGCCGCCGGCCTCAAGATGGGCGCCTCGGACTACATCACCAAGCCCTTCAACGCCACCGTGGTGCTGGCGCGCGTGGCCCTGCACCTGCAGCTGGTGCGCCAGCGCCGCATGCTGGAACACCTGGCAAACGTCGACGGCCTGACCGAGCTGGCCAACCGGCGCCGCTTCGACGACGTGTATGCCCAGGAATGGCAGCGCGCGCGCCGCACCGGCGAGCAGCTGTCGCTGGCCCTGCTCGACATCGACTGCTTCAAGCAGTTCAACGATTTGTACGGCCACCCGGCCGGCGACCGCGCCCTGCGCGCCGTGGCGCGCGCCGCCGCCGCCCAGATGCGCCGCCCGGCCGACCTGGCCGCGCGCTACGGCGGCGAGGAACTGGTGCTCCTGCTGCCGGACACCGACGCGCGCCAGGCCGGCCACGTGGTCGATGCGATCCGCGAGGCGGTGGCGCAGGCCGCCATCGCCCATGCCGGTTCGACCACCGGCGCCTGGCTGACGGTCAGCATCGGCGGCGCCACCTTCCTTCCCGAGGGCGCGGAAACGGCGGCGGCCCTGTTCGAAGCCGCCGACGCCCATCTCTACAAGGCCAAGCAGGCCGGCCGCAACCGCGTGGTCTGGCGCCGCTGAACAGCCGGGGTCAGGTCCGACATCCGGACACGGGCCTATCCCTGGATGGTGGCGCGCCGCCCCTGTCGGCGCGCTAGCCCGGCAGGATCGCCGAGAAGATCGAGCGGCGCAGGACCGCCCGCCCGCCATGCACGCCACGCTGCGCAAACACCGGCGGCAATGGGGCCTGCGTGCTCCCGCCGGCGGCGTCGCCCGGCATTGCGCCCGGCGCAGCGGTTTCCTTGACCAGCATGTCGGCGCTGTTCTCGACCTCGAAATACTCGTCCCAATACACCGGCACGCGGTGCGAATGGCCATCGCCACCGTAGACCGACACGTAATGGGTACGCGCGACGCTACGGAAACCGCTGGCCGTCACGCGCACTTTCTGCGAGCCGTCGGCCTCGTGCTGCATGGCGGTCTTGAGGATGCTGCGGGTGACGCATTCGGGATGGTTGAACGCCGCCTCGCCATGGTAATTCGCGATCGCTTCATGCTCCCAGAAGCAGGGCTTGTGCGAGTACGTGTCCTTGTAGATGTCCGCGTGCGGCCGATGCTGCTGGTACAGCGGAATGGCGAGCAGCGGGGCGATCCCGAAATAGAAGGACCGGAAGAAATCGTTGTGGTAGCCGTTGAAGAACCTGCGTGAATGCGCCAGTTCGTAGGCATGGAAGTTCTCGGGGGCGCCGCTGATATCGGTCTGGCGCATGTGTCCCGGTTCCACGACGTTGATCATGTTCGTCTTCTCGAACAGGAAGGTATCGCCGTAACCGGCCACGTTATCCTTGAGGAGCTTGAGCATTTCCTGCTGGGCCAGCGGCGTGAACAGGAGCCGGAACTGGACTTCGTGGTTGCGGTCCGTGGCATCGAACAGGGCGTCGAATTCGCGGTTGGACATCACCGTGAAGGTATTGCCCTCGCCGACATCGCGCGACTTCGCTTCCAGTTTCTTGATGGCGCGGTTCTTGCGCCATTTGTCGAACAGGCCGTCTTCCAGCTTCGAGAGTTTCGACGGGTTGCGGCTGAATACGAGGTCGGGCGCCGCTTCGTTACCGTAGACGATGAAGGTGCGGTTTTCGTATTCCGGGAAAGGGCGCTCGATCGACGCGCGCAGCGTTTCGTAGCGGGTGCGGCTTTGCCACTTGCCTTGCGAATCGCGGTACTGTTCCGTCCAGCTGATCTGCAGGGAACCATGGTAGGTCTTGCTGCCCATCCAGTGCGACAGGGTGCGCGCGAGAATGAAGGGATTGCCGTTCAATACGCCGCTGTGCGAGAACACGATGGAATGGTCGGCGCCGAGCTGACCGTGCCAGCCGAAGCCCTTGCGCAGTTCTTCCATGCGGCCGTTGCTGAAATACGGGTCGAAGGCGATGCGCGGCACCGTCTTTGCCATCAGCCTGGCCACGATGTCCCAGTCGAACAGGCGGTTCAGCGGCGCCATCTGGGCCCAGGCCTCGGCGCGCTTGGCGTCGCAGGCTTCGCGCAGGCGCTTCAGGCGCGCATCGGAGTCGTTGATGACGCGGTTGAGCAGGTACAACGCGCCGGCCAGGGCCAGCGCCGGCAGCGCAAGCCACGGCCATGAATACTGCGCGACGACGTACAGCGCCGCCGCCACCGCGGCCGCGACGGTGACGCCGCGCAGGAAGCGCCACCATTTGTTGACCGTACCCGCGCCCGCGGCCTGTTTCTCCAGCTCGCGCAGTTCCTGCACCGTGCTGGCATTGGCGTCCTCGTCCACGCCGGAGCGGCGCACCAGGTCTTCGAAGAACGCCGACGTGTTGGCGGCGTGGGCCGACTTGAAATGGGACGAATACTGCTCCAGCGGCTCGTGGACGTCGGCGATCAAAAGAAGACACTCCGCGCGGCGGCCTTGGTTTCGGCGGATGCGGTGAACGGAATGCGCGTGGTATAGCCTGCGCGCGCCGCCACGATCTGCCTGGTCGGCCAGGCAAAGATATCCTGGTTCCACATGCTGACGGTATCGTTATACAGCGTGCGCGCCGCCGTGACTTCCTTTTGCAGATAACTGTTCTGGCGCATGGCATCGGCGATGACGGCTTGCGCCTTCAGGTCCGGATACGCCTCGACGGCCAGGTTGATGCGCGAGAACATACCGTCGATCTTCGCGGACGCCTCGTTGCGCGCGGCGTCGGTGTTCTGGCCGCTGCGGTAAGCCGCGACCGATTTCATGACATCCTTGTCGAGATCGATCGCTTTCGCCACCAGGCCGACCACGTTGTTCAGGATGACGACGCGCTGCTCGAGGTAATTGTCGATCTGCGACGCATCGGCCTGGATTTTCTGCTGCAGCCGGCGCAGATTCGCCAGCGCGAAGACCTTCATGAACTGGAAGACCAGGCCCGGCAGCGCACCCAGCACCAGGAGCGCCAGCGCATACGTTTGCGGCAGGATCCCGGTCGCCAGCGCCAGGGCGCCGATCGCCGGAACGACCGCCCAGAGTGCGATTTCGAACAGCAATGAACCGGTGCCGATCTGGACGGGAATCTGCTTGTTGATGACGTTGACGTCGCGCCCAGCCTCGTTGATCGGGCCAGTTACTTCGTCCAGGTCGTTTGCCATGTGTGAAAATCCTTTGTTTTGAATGTTTTGGTGGTGGCAGCCATGTCGTCCGCTTTCGTCACTCGAGCGACGTCGCAAGGCAGGGTGTGAATTTCTTAGAATCACTTTTTGTTGCAATAATATCTTGTAGAAGGATCAGCAATCAAGACGGCGGGCGGCAGCGATTCATATCGCATGCCGTGTCGATAGAGGCCGTGGCATTTGCACCACGGCGCCGGATAGTGTGTGCGTACTGATGCGGGATCGACGTCGACGGCCGTGCCATCGACACCCGGGTCGTGCGATCGAGCGGGAACGTCCACCTGGACGAGGCGGCCAGGCGGCGGTGGTCGCCTGCCGCTTCCACCCTGCGCGCGAGAATGGCAAGCCGTTCCGGGACTGGCAAACGGTCCAGTATGTCTGGAACCCGTAGCCATCGCCACGCACGAGCCCGTGTCCGGAAGTCAGACCTGGCTCCGGCTGTGTGATTATTCGATAGTTTCTGGCTGTTTCTAACTGGTAATATGCGGGCCGGTCAACCCTCGGTGGCGCGCACCATGCATTGCGACAGCCTGTCGAAGTGCAGCAGCGCCGCCTGGGTGAGCTCGATGCGCTTGCGCCGCGTGTCCTCGGTATCGGCCAGCATGATCCACCCTTTTTCGCGCATCGACTTCAGGCGGTTGTGCACGGTGGCGGGGGCGCCGAATTCGGTGTTGCCCATCACGTCGCGCACGCTCAGGCGCTGGTCGGTCTGGCCGGCGCGCGCGATCAGCGCCAGGATGCGCTCTTCCAGCGGATCGAGCTCGGGCAGCGAAGGCAGGCCGCGCAAGGCTTCGGTCAGCTGGAGGAAACGCAGGTAGATGTCGGCGGGACGGGTTGTCTTCATCGCTTGATTATGGCATTGGCTGCTCGCGCCACACCAGGACAGGCGCATGCCGCATGCCATCCTGGTCCGGCCAGTCCGCACTATTTTACTGCACCAGGGTATGAAACAGCTTCCACTGCATGCGCTCATGACCGGCGCCACCATCGTGATGTTCGGCGCGGCACTGGCGCTCAATGAACTCTTCCTGCTGCGCCTGGAATTTGCACCCGGCATCAACTGGCTCTACCTGCCCGCCGGCGTGCGCCTGCTGTCGACCCTGCTGTTCGCGGAAGCCGGCGCCGTCGGCCTGTTCCTGGTCGGCTGGGCCGCCTGCGCCTTCATTTTCTTCCCCAACGATCCGCTGCGCTCGGTGGCCGGGGGCTTCCTCGGCGCCGCCGCGCCCTACCTGGTCTACCTGATGATGCGGCACCGCTTCGGCCTGCAGGCTTCGCTGGCCAACCTCACGCCGGCGCGGCTGCTGTGGTGCGCACTGGTGTATTCGCTCGCCAGCCCGCTGCTGCATCATCTCTGGTTCGCCCTGGCCGAGCACAAGACCGGCCTGCTGGACAGCTTCGTGGCCATGGCCACCGGCGACTTCTGCGGCACCATCGTGGTGCTCTACGGCGCCAAGCTGGTCCTGCACCTGGTAGCGCCACGGCGCAAGGCCGCCTGAGGCCACACGGCGCAGATCGTACCAAAAATCAGATCGCTCATCCATTAGTTTTTCACTAGAGAAATTTATTTTTCATTTGATCTAGATTTTATAGCGAAGGCTCTTATAATTCCCTGTCGCAACATTTCCAAATAATAAAAGTGCCGGGGCAAGCCAAGGCGATACCGCCTGGCCGCGCCGGCACCTCGACAGGGAACTCCATGAAGAAACGACTCTTGACGATGGCGCTCGCGCTGGCCATGGCGCCGGCGCTGGCCAAGGACTTCGAAGCGACCGGCCGCGGCAGCGCCGCCATCGCCGCCGGCAATCCGCAAACGGTCAGGGCGCTGTCGCTGGCCGCGGCCAAGCAGCAGGCCCTGGTGGCCGGCGTCAACAAGATCAACGGCCCGGACTCCGCCGCCGACCCGAAGGTCGCCGCCAGGCTGCCGGGCATCCTCGACCAGATCGGCGACGAGCGCTTCGTCAACCGCCGCAGCCAGGCCGTCGGCGACGCCTTTGAAACCAGCGTCACCCTGCTGATGGACGACAAGGAGTTCCGCACCCTGCTGAGCGACGCCGGCATCGCCGCGAACACCG
>Ga0308166_1004533_pt1 | contig 11082 bp, 11 predicted proteins | sample PhyCR2_2_FD_202137 | JGI IMG/M metagenome (GOLD analysis project Ga0308166, IMG submission 202137) | Phyllosphere microbial communities from UC Gill Tract Community Farm, Albany, California, United States - DLSLCC.R2 | ecosystem: Host-associated > Plants > Phyllosphere > Unclassified | place... | reverse complement strand
CTGTTGATTGTTAAAGAATTCTTCGCTTTTCAGCGGTGCCGCCGGGCTTTGCACCCTTGACAAATCGTTGTGTTTGTCAGCAGCAGAGAGATGAGATTATGCGATGTTTCGTGCAGCTCGTCAAACTCTTTTTTGTTCAGCTTCGCACTGCGAAACTTCACTCTACCGTTCGCTCATTTGTCAGCAGCATCTCGGCAGGGACAGAACTATAGCAAGACCCGCCCCATTCCCGCAAGTGCTTTTTTACGACAGCGGACTGTCGGCCCGATTCCCCGCCCACTCCCGGCTTTTGCCGCCCTGTCGCATCCCCCTCGTCACGGTGGACAGTTTTGCGTAAGGTTATCTACACTTGCTGACCACCTAAGACCGAAAGCCAGAGATGTTCCCGACGCCAAAAACACAAGAGACGTTCAAAACCGTGCTGGCGTGGCTCCACAGCGGATTCGATCGTACAGCCACCTGGGTGACGCAGCTCTCCTGGTGGAAGTTCTTTCTGTTTGCCGCGCTGTCGCTGATTGCCGCGTCCATTCTGCAGGAGGAGCTGTTCTCGCCGAATATGGATGAGGATCTGGAGATGCGCTCGCACAAGCGTGCCAAAGCCAGTTCTGACGAACCGAATATCGTCATCGACGACAGCGGCATTCGTTTCAATCCGCGCGGCGGCAAATTGCGCAAGGAAGCGACGCCAACGACCGCGGAAGAAACGCACGAAACACCGGAAACGCCGGAAACGCCGGAGGTTCCGGAACCCGGTGAAGTACCGGACGCCCCATCGGCTCCAGAGGCTCCCGGCGCCGCGCCGGCTGCCCCCGCTGCCCCCGCTGCCCCGGCCGCCCCCGCAAAACCGGCAAAACCCGTCTCCCCCGTCACCACCCTGCCCGGCGAGGAAGTCCACATCGAGCTGCCGCCGCAGATCGGCGAGGAACTGTCGAACGCGCTGGAGAAAGCCGTCGACAATGCCGCCGAAGAGAAGGTGTCGCGCTATCACGAGCAGGCCTCGACCTGGTTCAAGAGTTTCGTCTCGCTGCTCGTGCTGACTTTATTCGGCATGAAGGCGCTGATGGGGGGCAAGAAAAAGGCCGAGGCCCAGACGCAGTACGCCAACGCGGCGGCAGAACGCGAATCCATGCAGCGCCAGCTGTCGGAGGCCAAGATGCAGATGATGCAGGCGCAAGTCGAACCGCACTTCCTGTTCAACACGCTCGCCTCGGTCGAACACCTGATCGAGACGGACCCGCCGCGCGCCTCGGCGATGCAGCGCAGCCTCATCAAATACCTGCGGGCTGTACTGCCGCAAATGCGCGACAACACCTTGATCACCAACCTGGGCCGCGAGGCGGACATGGTCGTCGCCTACCTTGCCCTGCTGAAGATGCGGATGGAGGAGCGCCTGATGATCGACTTCAATATCCCCGACGGCCTGCGCAGCGCAGCCTTCCCGCCGATGATGCTGCAATCGATGGTGGAGAACGCCATCAAGCACGGCCTGGAAGGCAAGCCGGAGGGCGGCACCCTGACCGTACGTGCGGAAGTGGCGCACAGCAAGCTGCGCGTCATCGTCGCCGACAACGGTCTCGGCTTTGGCGCCAAGCCCAGCGACGGCACGGGCCTCGGCCTGATGACGATCCGCGAACGCCTGAAGCTGCTGCATGGCGAGCAGGGCCACCTGCACATCGAGCCGAACCAGCCCAGCGGCGTCATCGCCACGATCGAAGTGCCCTATCAGCTGTCGCAGGGGGCGTCGAAATGAAGAGATTGCACCGGGACCCGATTCGTTGAATAATTGGCACCCGTTGCCCCTTTAAAGCGATTGACCATGCCGACAGCCATACTAGCCGACGACGAACGTTTGATGCGCGACCAGTTGCGCATGCGCCTGGGCCAGGTATGGCCCGAGCTGGACATCGTCGGCGAAGCCAAGAATGGCGATGAAGCCGTCGCCCTCGTCGACGAACTGAAGCCCGACTTCACGTTCCTCGACATCCGCATGCCCGGCAAGACGGGCATGGAAGCGGCCGCGCTGATCGGCAACAAGAGCCACGTCGTGTTCGTCACCGCCTACGATGCCTATGCGGTCGAGGCCTTCGAACGAGGCGCCGTCGACTACGTGCTGAAGCCGCCCGAGCAGGAACGGCTGAAGATCACGGCCGAGCGCCTGCGCGACCGGCTGGCCCGGCCCACGGGCGACGTCAATGCCAGCGTGACGGCCATGCTGTCGCAACTGGCCGAGAAGATCGCCACGCCCAAGCCGAAATACCTGCAATGGATCCAGGCCAGCATCGGCCAGGACCTGCGCATGATTCCCGTCGAGGAAATCCTGTTCTTCCGCTCCGACGAGAAGTACACCTGCGTGCAGACGGAAAAATTCGAGGCACTGATCCGCAAGCCCGTGCGCGATCTGGCCGAGGAACTCGATCCGTCGCTGTTCTGGCAGATCCACCGCGCCACGCTCGTCAATGTCAATGCGATCGAAGGCGTGACGCGCGACATCCGCGGCCGCCACCTCGTCATGGTGAAGGGCCGCCCCGACAAGCTGGAAGTGAGCCGCAGCTTCCTGCACCTGTTCAAACAAATGTAAGCCGCGGCAGTCGGCCTGCTGAGCCACATCAAGCCCGCGGCCGCGCTCCTGTATTAGGGTCGTCAGACGTGGTCACTCACCAGTGGCCGAAGGAGACCCCATGCGACCATCGTCACTACTGCTGGGAGCGGCTGTGCTGCTGGCAGTCCGGCTGGCCGTGCGCCTGACCGACTGCCGGCGCACTCCCGCCGAAGAACGCGAAGCGGACGCGAGGGCTCGCCTGGCGGGCCGCCGTGCCACAGACTACGCGCTGGAAAATATCCGCGAGGAAGAACGCGCCCATATCGCGCGCGAGCTGCATGACGACCTGGGCCAGCTGCTGGCCACGCTGCGCGTTGACATGACGCTGCTGCGGCAGCAACCCGTGGCGGACGACGCCACCCGCGAGCTGCTGACGGGGATGGACGAACGGTTGATGTCGGCCATCACGTCGCTGCGCCGCATTGCCGGCAACCTGCGCCCCCTGGCCCTGGACGAGGGCGGCCTGTACTTTGCGCTGCAGTCGCTGCGCAACGATTTCGCCCAGCGGCACGGCATCGACTGCGTGCTCGACGCGCGCGAATCCGAACTGGTGCTCAATGACCGATACAGCACGGCCATCTTCCGCATCGTGCAGGAATCGTTGACCAATATTGCGCGGCACGCCGGCGCCGGCAAGGTGAGAATCATGCTCCGGCGCGGGCGCGGCCTGCTGCACGTGACAATCGAGGATGACGGCCGCGGCATTGCCCGGTCGGATATGGAGAAGCCATCGTCGTTCGGGTTGCTCGGCATGCGCGAACGGGTATGGGCGATCCGCGGCGACATCGAGATCAGCGGCAGCCCGCGCGGCACCCGCATCGCCATCCACCTGCCCCTGCCGGAGTAAGTCATGAGCGTCGACCCGTTACCGGGCCCTGCCGAACGCAAACAAAGACGCCTTGCGGGAAGCGGAGGGCCGCCCTATGATGAAGCCATGCAGAAGCGCGTCGAAAAGCTCGAGGAGGATGTCGCCACGATCAAGGCCGACCTGGCCGTGATCAAGGCCACGCACGCCACCAAGGCGGACATCGCGGAGACGAAAGCGTCGATCATCATGTGGGTCGTCAGCGCCGTCTTCGTTGCGCAACTGCTGCCTGCCGTCCTGAAGATGGTTCTGCCACACTAATCTGCCGCACTGAAAACAAAAAAAGCCGCCAGCTTCGCGCCGGCGGCTTTGTCGCTTTCAGGCGAACCGCTTAGAACGTGTGACGCAGGCCCAGGTTGAAGGCCGCGTCGCCGCTGCCCGCCTCGTTGTTGTTACCCACCGTGTAACCGGCACCGTTCTTGTTCTTGATCTTGGCGTAAGCCGTGTAGGCACTGGTGCGCTTCGACAGGGCGTACGAGTAGCCGACAGCCCACTGGTGCGCATCCTGGTTGAAGCGGGTCTTGTCGTTCTTGTTCATGTACGACGCCATGACCGTGCCGTTACCCAGCGGTGCCGTCAGGCCGATCAGCGCATCGTTGCTGTCCGTCGATGCCGTTGTCGCCACTTTCAGGCCGTAGGCGTTGGCGACCGGGATCGGGGCGCTGTTCGGGCCCTTGTCCCACTCGTAGGCGGCAAACAGTTTCACGACCTTGAAGTCGTAGTTGGCGGCCAGCAGCGTGTTCTTGCCGTCGTCACGGTTGACGGCCGCGGTCGTGCCGGTAGCTGCCGTGTCGTTGTTGCGGTTGCTGTGCACCAGGCGCACGTTCAGGCCGTTGCCCGTGTAGGCCAGGCCCACGGAGAACAGACGGCCGGCCGTGTTGTCGCCCGCCTGCTCGCCCAGCGCGTACAGGCCGTCGACGGTGAAGCCGGAGAAGCTTGGCGTCTGGTAGACGATGGCGTTGCTGACGCGGGTGTTGACGCCGCCGGCCGGGAACAGGTTCTTGATGCTGCCGGCGTAGCCTGCGCCGAACGGGTCGGCGACCTGGCTCATGGCGTTGTACAGCGGGTTGTACTGGCGGCCGACCGTCAGCGTACCCAGCGTTTTGCTTTTCAGGCCGACGAATGCCTGGCGGTTGAACAGCGTGTTGGTGCTGTCCAAGGTGCCGTCATCGATCTTGACGCCCGATTCCAGCGTGAAGATGGCCGACAGATCGCCACCCAGATCCTCGACACCGCGGAAACCGATGCGCGACTGGCTGCCGATGCCGCTGGTCACCTTCGTCACGTCGCCCGCGGCGCCGCCCGTTTCACGGACGATACCGGCATCGACGATACCGTAGATCGTGACATTCGATTGAGCGTGGGCGGTGACTGCTGCGAAGCTGCCGGCGAAAATTGCGGCCAGAGTAAGTTTTTTCACTTGATGTTCTCTTATTGAAGTTTCAGGTTGAGGCACCGACAACACATGAAATCCGCGTGCCGGGCGCCGTGGATCTACCGCGGCGTATCTTGCCTTCCAAATGCTTCAACAATATGACATCGGCAATTTGTTGCTGCGCTACAACGACCAGTGCAGCTTCTGCATTATTTCAAACGGCCAGTCAGCAGCCAGTAGTAGTCGTTGCGGCGCACGCGGATTTCGCGCACGGCGCCGCCTACTTTCTTGCGCAGATAGCTGTCGGTAGGGAAGTTTTCCATCACTTCGAAGCGTTCGCCTGCCACCTGCCGCAGCTGGAATGTGTTGCCTTCCAGGTCCGTGCGGGCGGTCACCGTGGTGCTGCCTTCGACGTAGCAGTTGTCCACCAGGACCAGCAGCACGTCCTTGCCCAGCTGCGCGCGCAGGTGCGCCAGGTATTTTTCCTGCTGCTCGCGGCGCACGTGCGACCACCAGCCGGCGGCAAACACGGCCGTGTACTGGCCGACGGCCGGCGGCAGGTCGAACGCGTCGCCCTGCGCGTACGTGACGTTTTCCGGCGTTTCCTGGCGGGCCATTGCCAGCAGCGTCTCGTTGATGTCGATGGCGTGCACCGATTCGGCCACGTCGGCGATGAAGCGCGTCCAGTAGCCCGTGCCGCAGGCCAGCTCCAGCACGGTGTGACCGTCCAGCAGGTCGGCGACGCGGTCCTGCATCGCTTCCAGGTCGTCCTGGCGCTCCGGTTGCGCGTAGGCGCTTTCCAGCTCGGCCGCGGTGAGGGTGTAGTAGGTATTCAGGTCTTGATTGATCATTACAGCTCGTAGTTCTCGTGTTCGCCCCGCATTGCCTGCTCGATCAGCTTGCGGTTCAGTGTCGGGGCCAGTAATTCGATAAAGGTATATATATAGGAGCGCAGATACGCGCCCTGCTTGACGGCCACGCGCGACACGTTCATGCCGAACAGGTGGCCTACGGAGATCGCCCGCAGGTTGCGGTCGCGCTCCGCGTCGAACGCCATGCCGGCAATGATGCCGATGCCCATGCCCAGCTCCACGTACGTCTTGATGACGTCCGCATCGATGGCTTCCAGCAGCACGTCCGGCTTCAGGCCACGCAGCGAGAACGCATGGTCGATCTTGCTGCGCCCGGCAAAGGCGCTGTCGTACGTGATGACCGGGAACGCGGCGATCTCTTCCAGCGTGACCGATTTGTTCTTCAGCAGCGGGTGGTCCGGCGGCACCACGACCACGTGCTCCCACTGGTAGCACGGCAAGGTGACGAGGTTCTCGATGCCCGCAATCGACTCGGTGGCGATCGCCAGGTCGGCCTGGTCGCGCTGCACCATCTCGGCGATCTGGCGCGGATTGCCTTGTAAAAGCGACAACCTCACCTTGGGAAACTTCACCATGAACGCCTGCACGACCTTCGGCAGCGTATAGCGGGCCTGCGTGTGCGTGGTGGCGATCGTGAAGCTGCCGCTGTCCTGGGCGGCATATTCCTTGCCGATCCGTTTCAGGCTGTCGATCTCCTGCATGATCAGTTCGACGGACTGCAGGACGAGGCGGCCCGGCTCCGTCAGCCCCCGGATGCGCTTGCCGTGGCGGGTGAAGATATCCACGCCCAGCTCTTCTTCCAGCTCGATGATCGCCTTGGACACGCCCGGTTGCGAGGTGAACAGCGCCTTGGCGGCGTCGGTCAGGTTGTAGTTCTGGCGTACGGCTTCCCGTACGAAGCGAAGTTGGTGAAGGTTCATTGATATCCCGGCTGGTAAGCCGTTATTTTACGCGCAAGCTTATGCTCCATACGCATATAAGCAAATAAAGACTAAGTCGTTTGGAATAAAGCGTGAGTTTATTACCATAGGCCTACTTTGGGGAAGCTATCACGCCCTGCGAGTCACCAACAGGATCGACATGTACCAATACGACCAATATGACCATCTCATCGTGCGCGAGCGCATCGCCCAGTACCGCGACCAGGTACAGCGCCGCCTCAGTGGTGAGCTGACGGAAGAGGAATTCCTGCCGCTGCGCCTGCAGAACGGCCTGTACATGCAGCGCCACGCCTACATGCTGCGCATCGCCGTGCCGTATGGCCTGCTGGCCTCGAAGCAGATGCGCATGTTCGCGCACATCGCGCGCAAGTACGATCGCGGCTACGGCCACTTCACCACGCGCCAGAACATCCAGTTCAACTGGATCGAGCTGGAACAGACGCCCGAGATCCTGGCCGACCTGGCGTCCGTCGAGATGCATGCGATCCAGACGTCCGGCAACTGCATCCGCAACGTCACCGCCGACGAATTCGCCGGCGTGGCGGCCGACGAGATCGTCGATCCCCGTCCGTACGCGGAAGTGCTGCGCCAGTGGTCCACCTTCCACCCCGAATTCATCGCCCTGCCCCGCAAGTTCAAGGTGGCGATCAACGGTGCCCTGGAAGACCGCGCCGCCATCGCCGTGCACGACATCGGCCTGACGGCGGTGCGCAACGACGCCGGCGAGATCGGCTTCAAGGTCATGGTCGGCGGCGGCATGGGCCGCACGCCGATCCTGGGCAGCGTGATCCGCGAGTTCCTGCCGCGCGAACACCTGCTGACGTACACGGAAGCGATCATGCGCGTGTATAACCAGTACGGCCGTCGCGACAACAAGTACAAGGCGCGCATCAAGATTCTCGTCAAAGCCATCGGCATCGAGGAGTTCGCGCGCCAGGTCGAAGAGGAATGGGCCGACCTGAAAGGCAATGCCGAGACGCTGACCCTGGAAGAGATGGAGCGCATCATCGCCTACTTCCAGCCGCATGCGTATGAAACGCTGCCGGCCATCGATCCGCTGGCAGACCACGCCGACAACAAGGCCTTCGCCAACTGGCTGACTCGCAACGTCAAGCCGCACAAGGTGCCGGGCTACGCAGCTGTCGTGCTGTCGCTGAAGAAGACCGGCGTGCCGCCGGGCGATGCCACCGCCGAACAGATGGACTTCATGGCCGACCTGTCGGACCGCTACAGCTTCGGCGAGCTGCGCGTGACGCACGAGCAGAACATCGTGCTGGCCGACGTCGAACAGCGCCAGCTGTTCAAGCTGTGGCAGGAGATCAAGGCGCACGGCCTGGCCACGCCGAACATCGGTCTGCTGACGGACATGATCTGCTGCCCGGGCGGCGACTTCTGCTCGCTGGCCAACGCGAAATCGATTCCGATCGCGGCCGCCATCGCGGAGCGCTTCGACCACCTCGACTTCCTGCACGATATCGGCGAGATCGAACTGAACATGAGCGGCTGCATCAACGCCTGCGGCCACCACCACGTGGGCCATATCGGCATTCTCGGCGTCGACAAGGACGGCAGCGAATGGTATCAGGTGTCGATCGGCGGCGCCCAGGGCAACCAGTCCGCCATCGGCAAGATCATCGGCCCGTCGTTCTCGGCGCAGCAGATGCCGGAAGTGATCGCGCGCCTGCTGCAGGTGTACGTGCGCGAGCGCATCGCCAACGAACGCTTTATCGACACGGCGCAGCGCCTCGGCGTCGCACCGTTCAAGGAACATGTTTATGCCACGCCGATCGCCACCGCCGGCCGCCTGGTAGGAGAAGACGAATATGCCTGATCAACGCATCATCAAGGGCCGCGAGATCGTGGCCGACGACTGGACGCTGCTGCGCCTCGCCGAAGGCATCGACGCGGCCACCGCCGAAGTCCCGGCCGGCAAGGTCATCGTGCCATTGAAAACGTGGCAGGCGCAGAAAGAGGCGCTGGCGTCGCGCGCCGACCTCGGCGTGTGGCTGGCGCCCGACGAGCGTCCCGAAGAACTGAAGGGCGAACTGGACAAGTTCGGCGTCATTGCCATCGACTTCCCGAAATTCACGGACGGCCGCGGCTACTCGCTGGCCTACAACCTGCGCATGCGCCTCGGTTACACGGGCGAGCTGCGGGCGATTGGCGACGTGCTGCGCGACCAGCTGTTCCAGATGAAGCGCTGCGGCTTCGACGCCTATGCGACACGGCCGGACCGCAGCATCGAGGATGCACTGAAGGGCCTGACGGTGTTCTCCGAAACGTACCAGGCGTCCGTGGATGAACACCGTCCGCTGTTCCGCCGCGCCGCCCGCAACACGCCCGCCGAACACAAAGACGTCGGCGCGGGCATCTGAGGATCACGCCATGAGCAACCTGGATACGCTGGTCGCCGACACGCTGCAGACGCTGCAACGCATCGCGGCCGAGTTCTCGCCGGCCGTCTTCGCCTCCAGCCTGGCCGCCGAAGACATGGTGCTGACGGACCTGATCCTGCAGCACAAGCTCCCCATCGGCATCTTCTCGCTGGAGACGGGGCGGCTGCATACAGAGACGCTGGCGATGCTGGACAAGGTCAAGGAACGCTACGGCTATGACATCGCGCTGTTCCGCCCGCAGCAGGACGCGGTCGACCAGTACGTCACGCAGCATGGGCTGAACGCGTTCTACGACAGCGTCGAGATGCGCCGCGAGTGCTGCCGCATCCGCAAGGTCGAACCGCTGGGCCGCGCGCTGGCCGGCAACAAGGCGTGGATCACGGGCCAGCGCCGCGCGCAGGCCGCCACGCGTTCCAGCCTGGCCGTCCACGAAGACGATCCGGCGCACCTGATGGACAAGTTCAACCCGCTGGCCGACTGGTCGGAACAGGATGTGTGGGACTACCTGCGCATCCACGACGTGCCGGTCAACGCGCTGCATGCGCAAGGTTTCCCGTCGATCGGCTGCGAGCCGTGCACCCGCGCCATCGAGCCGGGCGAGGACGTGCGCGCGGGCCGCTGGTGGTGGGAGAACCCGGAATCGAAGGAATGCGGGCTGCACGTCGTCGACGGCAAACTCATACGCATCAAATCCGTGGCCGCCTGAGCGGACCACATCGAAGAAAGACACTATGAACGCACCTGACACTGCCGCCGACAGCATCCTCGGCGAGCTCAATGCGCGCCACCTGGACGCGCTGGAATCGGAAGCCATCCACATCCTGCGCGAAGTCGCGGCCGAATGCAGCAACCCTGCCCTGCTGTTCTCGGGCGGGAAGGACTCCGTCGTGCTGCTGCGCCTCGCCGAGAAGGCTTTCCGCCCCGGCAAATTCCCGTTCCCGCTGGTGCACATCGACACGGGCCACAACTTCGCCGAAGTCATCGAGTTCCGCGACCGCCGCGTGGCCGAACTGGGTGAGCGCCTGATCGTCGGTTCGGTCGAGGAGTCCATCAAGAAGGGCACCGTGCGCCTGCGTAATCCGCAAACGGATTCGCGCAACGCCGCGCAGGCCGTGACCCTGCTCGAGACGATCGCCGAACACGGCTTCGACGCCTGCATCGGCGGCGCCCGCCGCGACGAGGAAAAGGCCCGTGCGAAAGAACGCATCTTCTCCTTCCGCGACGAATTCGGCCAGTGGGATCCGAAGGCGCAGCGCCCGGAACTGTGGGACCTGTATAACACCCGCGTTCATCCTGGCGAGAACATGCGCGTGTTCCCCATCTCGAACTGGACTGAGCTGGACGTGTGGCAGTACATCGCCCGCGAACAACTGGCGCTGCCGTCGATCTACTTCGCCCACGAGCGCCAGGTCATTCCGCGCAACGGCCTGCTGGTGCCATTGACGGACCTGACGCCGCCGCGCGAAGGCGAAGCGGTGGAGACGCAGGTCGTGCGCTTCCGCACCGTCGGCGACATCTCGTGCACGTGCCCCGTCTCGTCCGACGCGGCCGACGTGGCGGCGATCATCGCCGAGACGGCCGTCACGCAGATCACTGAACGGGGCGCCACGCGGATGGACGACCAGACCTCCGAAGCCTCGATGGAAAAACGCAAGAAAGCGGGATACTTCTGATGAACGCCATGAACGAAAACCTGTCCCAACGCTCGCTGCTGCGCTTCATCACCGCCGGCTCCGTCGACGACGGCAAGAGCACGCTGATCGGCCGCCTGCTGTTCGACAGCAAGGGCATCTTCGCCGACCAGCTGGCCGCCGTCTCGCGCGCCAAGCACAAACGCACGGTGGGCGACACGATCGACCTGTCGCTGCTGACGGACGGCCTGGAAGCGGAACGCGAACAGGGCATCACCATCGACGTGGCCTACCGCTACTTCGCCACGCCGAAGCGCAAGTTCATCATCGCCGACACGCCGGGCCACGAGCAGTACACCCGCAACATGGTGACCGGCGCCTCGACCGCGGACGCCGTGATCAT
>Ga0308166_1004530_pt1 | contig 11087 bp, 10 predicted proteins | sample PhyCR2_2_FD_202137 | JGI IMG/M metagenome (GOLD analysis project Ga0308166, IMG submission 202137) | Phyllosphere microbial communities from UC Gill Tract Community Farm, Albany, California, United States - DLSLCC.R2 | ecosystem: Host-associated > Plants > Phyllosphere > Unclassified | place... | reverse complement strand
GTCTCCTGCTAACGTTTTAGTTTCTGCATAATTGCGGCCCGCATGGACCGCGCCTTGTCGAGATCGAGCGGACCGAGGACCCCGCGCGCCGGTTCCGGGATATGCGCCGCTTCACTGCCGTCCGCTTCAAATATGTAGTGGCGGAACACCTCTTGCCATGCCAGTCGCTGGGGCGGCGGCAGTTCGCGCAGCGTCAGGATGGCGTGCATCAGCGTATTGACCGGGGCATCCATATAGCCTGGCGACTGGCGCCACCAGTAGTTGATCAGGACGTTAAAACTGTCGAGCCCCTCGATATGGTGCCACCACATGCTGGGCATGAAGATGGCGTCGCCCGGCAGCAATTCAGCAACCTGCGCATGCGCCATGGCCTCGGCAAACCTGGGGAATTTCACCAGGTCCGGCCGATGAAAATCGACCAGGCTGATGGGCTGATTGGCCGGCGCAAAATCGAGCGGCCCGATGTACAGGTTGCTCAACTGCTCGGGCGGGAACAAGGTGAAGCGGCGACGCCCGGCGGCCACGCAGGCCAGGTTATCGGGTAGATCCTGGTGCGCGGGAATGCGCGAACGGTTGCCAGTCCACACGCTGACGAGCGGATCGCGATCGCCCAGGTCGAGATCGTTTTCGTCCCGGAAGCCTGGCAGGCAGGTGTCCACTGTCGTCGAGCCGACATAAAAAGTCGGCGCACACGGGTCATCGAGGTGTTCGAGCACTTGATCGAGGATCGCGTCGAGCCTGGCGTTGACGGCGTCGAAGTTAAATCCGCTGATGTCGTCGTTATAAAAATAGCGCCCCGCGATCTCGGGCGGACCGATCAGTGCACGGACCACCTCGCCCCGGTAGAAGCGGCGCAGATAGGCGATGCCCTCGCGCTGCGAGCGCAGGCTGGTCTTGACCAGCGGCCAGCTTGCGACCAGGCCGCGCAGCACCAGCGGCTCGGTCGCAGTGAGAATGGCGTCAGTCAGCGCGGAAGGTAGCGCGCCGCTGATCTCGCGCATCGGCTTAGCCATCGACCGCAACGCGCTGGTTTTTGCGCTCGATGAGCTCGCGCAGCTGGACGAGCGATGCACCCATCTGATGGGCAGCCATCAGGTAGCCGTGCCGATGCAGGTGCGCAAGCGCCGCACCGTCGAGCGCGGCGAGCTTTTCCTCGTTGATCGTCGAAAAACCAAGCAGCTGGTTGTGCGAGCCGTTGTTCAATTCGATGTCGAGCGTGAACGGCTCGATCAGGTCATGGTCGAGCAGCGCGGCGACAAAGCCGGCGTTGCTCTGCAGCCCCTCGTGCAAAGCCAGCAGCAGGCTGTTGACTTGTTCCAGCAGCTCGCTCTGGCCGCCGTATTCGAGAAACAGCGGATAGCCGGTGGCCGTGCTCACTTTTGGATGATCGAGGTCGACATGCACCAGCAGAGCGTCGCCATGCAGTCCCATCGAGAAGGGCTGGCGCGCCACGGCCATCGGCACGTACAGCGCATCCCAGGCATCGGCGCCGGCAAACAAGTTTTCGCCCTCGACAAAACCGAACAGCGCCACCGGCTCGTAGCGCTGTTCGTTGCCGGTCTCGCGGAACACGATCGGATAGTGGGCCAGCACATTGCGAAACTCGGCCGGGAAGGTCGGGCAGATCGTCTCGCCGTCACCGAACCGGGTGCCGCGGCCAAGAATGATTTTCAGGTCTTTGTGTTCGACGTTGTTCAACAAAACACGGTGGGTCATTGCTTGCCTCTTCATTCAAATGTCATTGACTACCTGGTCGGCATGCCGTGATGCACGATATGCCCGATCAGTTCGCGGTTGCCGGGCAGCCCCGCCAGCATCTTGCGGGTCATTGCGGCCGCCTGGCGGAAGTAGCCGTCGGCCAGATCGGCGTGCTCGCAGTGGCGGATTCGCCGGTCCACTTCCGGCACCAGCCCCATGCCGTACATCACGTATTGATAACTTGCGGCGGGAAACAGCTCTTCGATCCGGTGCAGGTCGTAGCGCGACGGCGGCTGCGAGCGCCAGAGCGCGAGCAATTCATTCAGGCGCGTGGGGATCGATTCCGGCGCCCGGTGATCGCGCCAGTACTGGCTGGCGTTGCGCTGGCTGAGCACATAATGCAACTTGAGAAAATCGATCACCCGTTCCCACCGGTAGGTGAAGGCATCGTTGAAGCGTTTGGCGACGATGTCCATCACGGCGCGGTTGGCCGGCATGCCGTCGCTGAGCATGGTGGCGGACAACTCCACCATCGCCAGTGCCGACGCCTCGAGCGGCTCGATGAACCCGGCCGACTGGCCGATGGCCACGCAGTTGCGGTGCCAGAAATGGTCGCGGTAGCCGGGCTCGAAGCCGAGCTTGCGCGGCGCGGTGAGCATCGGTGCGCCACCGCCGCTGCGTTCGACGTAGGCCAGCAAGGCCTGCTCGGCCTGCGCGTCGCTGGTGTGGGCGCTCGAATACACGTGGCCGATGCCGCGCCTGGTCGGCAAGCCGATATCCCAGATCCAGCCGGCTTCCTGCGCCGTCGACCTGGTCTGCGATGCGATCGGACTGGTCGGCTCCGGATAGCCCAGCTGGACCACGCAAGCGCGGTCATTGAACAGGATATGCTGTTGCGGCAGCAGGGGGACGCCATAATGCTTGCCCAGCAATAGCGCTTGCGAGCCGCTGCAATCGATGAACAGATCGCCCTCGATGGCGCCGCCCAGCTTGGTCTGCACCGAGGCGATGTCCCCGTCATCGTGCGCATGGACCGCCACCACATGGTCCGGCACGTGGATCACGCCGAGTTTCTCGGTGCAGTGGCGCCGCAGGAACAGGCCGAACCTGGCGGCGTCGAGGTGGTAGCCATAGTTGGCCACGGCGGCGAACTCCGGCGTCGTCGCCTGCTTGGGCGCCCTGCCGGCGCGGCACAGGTGCGGCTGGACGCTGACCAGGTCGGCAAACGGCACGGCGCCGTGCTGGCGCTGCCAGCTCGCGGCCAGATGGGTCTCGCCATAGCCGTAGGGGAGTTCGAACGGGTGGTAATAAGCGTCGTCATCGCTGCCGTCGACCCAGCCGACAAACAGCGAACCCTGTTTGAACGAGACGTCGCAGGCGCGGAAGAAATCGTTCTCGGAAACGCCAATGCGGTGCAAGGTCTCACGCATGCCGGGCCAGGTTCCCTCGCCGACACCCACCGGCGCCACCTCGGGCGATTCGATCAGGGTCACCTTCAGGGCCGGGCCGGCAGGGGTCTGATGCGCTGCCGCGACCAGCGCGGCGGTCAGCCAGCCGGCCGAGCCGCCACCGACAATCACGACCTGTTCCAGGGGTTTACTGCGCACGCGAATCTTCCATCGTAGTAAGTCGTTATAGCGATTCAGTGTAGCAAGAAAAAAGCAGGCCATGGTCGTCACCACAGCCTGCTTCAGGATCTGCTCACATACCTAGTGCTGCCTTAGGTAATCAGAACGTGTAACGTGCGCCAACCATGTAACGTGGGCCGGTCTGGGTTGCGTTCAGGAAGTGGGCCTGGGTGCGACCATACTGGCGTTGCGTCGAATTGGTCAGATTGATCCCTTCGAACAGCACGTTCAGGTTTTTGGTCACGGCATAGCCCACGCTCAGGTCGGTCTGGCCATACGCCTTGGTGTACACCGGATCCAGGTGGCCGCCGCCGTCGGTCTTCGAGGCCAGGAACGAGTCGCGCCAGTTGTAGGCAAGCCGTATCGTCCAACCGAAGTTTTCATAAATACCCACCAGGTTGGCCGAATTGCTCAGACCCAGGATTGCGAACTGATCGGTGGTTTGGTCGTTCTTGTATTTCAACGGCGAGGTCACGTAGGTGTAGTTCGCCTGAACGCCAAAGCCCGTCTCGCCGAACATATGCTGCACGGCCAGTTCGGCGCCATGCAAGCTGGCCGGTTGCGAGTTCACGTAGCTGGACGTCCTGAACTGCATCAGCGGGTCGCTCGGAATGCCCGTGATCACACCGGTGGCATTGCCAACGGAGTTCACACCGGTCTTCGTGACGCCAGGCTGGCCGTTGTAGTTGTTGAGAATGTAGTTACGGATGCAGTTGGTGTCGGCAACGGTGCAATGACCCGTGTTCAAGGCGGCGTTATAGTACGCGCCGCCGATCGGGGTATGGATGCCGTACTGGTTTTCCAGGACCTGGCTCTGGGCGGTATAGTCAGTCAATTTCTTGTTGAACAGACCCAGCGAGGCGACGCTATGCTGCGTGAAATACCACTCGAAGGACAAGTCCAGGTTCTTCGACTTCACCGGTTTCAGGCTCGGATTACCCGTCGCAGCAGTACCACCCAGGTAGTAGTCGGAACCGGTGCCGATGTTCAGGCCGCCCTGCAGCTCGTTATAACGGGCACGGCTGATCGTCACGCCGGCGCCGGCGCGCACCTTGAAGTTCGAGGTCACGTCGAAGTCGGCATTCACGTTTGGCAACACGTTGCTGTAGGAGCCATGCGTGGTCGAGTAGGCGGTACCGGCAAAGGTCAGCGGCAGCTCATTCTGCGAAATCCAGGTCACGCCCGTCGCCGGGAGCACCTGGGCCACCGAAGTGACCTTGGTTTTTTCAAAGTGCAGGCCGACCGAGGTGTGGACCGGAATGGCCAGGTCCCAGTCCTGGCTCAAGGCCACGTAGGCCGTCGTCGTTTTTTCCTCCAGACGCTGGTCGCTGTCGGTCGTGGCGAAATTCGGCAGGAAGCTTGCTTGCGTTTTCAGACCGTCGTTACTGACATAGCCAGGCTTGGTCGCAGCGGCGGCGGTTGCCGCGCGCAGTGCGCCGAAATCGGCGGTGTAGAAGTCCCTGAACATGCCAGCCGCGCCGGCGCCACCGAACTGGTCGAAGTAGCTGGCGGTGTCGCTCTTCTGGAACAGGCTGGCGGGATAGTCGTTCTTGCTCGTCAAGCCTGACCATCCGTTGTTCTGCACGAGCGATGAGGTCGAGCGGTTTTTCACGTCGGTATAGCCGACACCGAAGTTCAGGTTCGACGCGTCGGCAACCCTCCACTCGCCGCTCAACTGCAACTGCTTGACGGTCGACTTGACGTAGGTGTTGGTGAACTGCGAACCGGTTGCCTGGATCGGCTCGGCAGCCACGTTGGCGCCGTCAATGCCCAGGATCGGCAGCTCGTGGGTGAAGTCAATCGAGGTTCTGCCGCGGCTGAAGCTGGCGTTGCTCAGCTGATTGCTGCTGCCCCATGGGCTGTCGGCTTTCGATTCGGCGCTCGACGAGTGGGCGTCGAGCGTGAACCTCAAGCCGGACTGCGGTTTCCAGACCGTGTTGAAGCCGACCGAATTGAGGGTGTTCTTGGTGGCAAAGTCGGCCGAGATGACCGAGATATCCTGGGGCGAGTTGTACACTTCCGAGTAACTCAACGGCGCCTGGTTGCTGCCGCCCGGCCAGGTGCTGGTCGAGGTCGGGGTCTGGGCAAACCAGACGCTCATCTCGGCGCGGCGGGTGTGCAGCTTGTTCTGCGCGAAGGTGTAGTCGAGGGTTGCGGTCAGTTCTTTGACCGGACGGAATTGCAGCACGGCCTGGCCATTGACACGCTCGCGCTCGAGACCGTTGACCTGGTAACCAAAGTTTTGTGGGCGCTCATACAGATCGTTCGGACCTGGACGGTTCGTTACGCTGCCGACGGGCGCACCGGGCTGCGGCAAGGTCGAGCCGTCAATCACATCCGAACCTTTGTAGGGGCCGATCCAGCCATTGGCGATCTGGGCACGATTCAAGCCCGAGTCGCGCTTCGAGTAGCTGGCGTTGCCGCCAAAGCCCCACATCCCATCTTTGCTGACGGTGCTGAAGATGCCGGAAACTTCAGGCGTAACGCGCTTACCCTTCAGCAAGTCGGGCAGGTTCTGGCTCGACTGGTCCACCACGCCCTTGACGCCAACGCTCGCCACGGTGCCCTTTTGGTCGAAAGGACGCGCGGTCATGATGTTGACCGTGGCGCCGATGCCGCCGGACGGATCCTGGGCGCGGCTGGTCTTGTAGACCTGCAGCTGCGAAATGGCATCCGACGCCAGGTTGTCGAAGGAGAACGAGCGGCCGTTCGCGTCGTTCAGGTCAGCCGTCGGCATTTGACGGCCATTCAACAGCACCAGGTTGAAGTCGGGGCCCATGCCGCGCACCGTGATCTTCTGGCCTTCGCCATTTTGACGGTCGATAGACACGCCGGTGATGCGCTGCAGCGACTCGGCCAGGTTCGTGTCCGGGAATTTACCGATGTCTTCAGCGACGATACCGTCGACGATACCATCGGAGTTCTTCTTCAGGTTCAGCGTCGACTGCATACTGGCCCGGATACCGGTCACCACGACGGTATTCGTCGCGACGCCCTGCGCGGGCGTGGACCCCGTCTGGTCGGTCGGCGCGGCGATGCCGTTGGCGGCGCCCGTATCCTGCGCATGGGCCGGCGCAACCAGGCCGGCACAGGCGCTCGCAACGGCGAGGCTGATCAGGCGATGCCTGGTGTTCAGGTGATGGGAAAAAACCCTCTTGGTGTGTTGCACTGTGTCTCCTCTCGTCTCTCGAAAAAACGCCGGACCCGACGGGCGGCGGCGTCCGTACTGGTGGTGCTACAACCTGGCGGCCCGCATCGGGTCATTGCCGGCGGGTCTGTTGTCCGCTGCAGCGGCTGCGGCAGCCGTCGCTTTGTTGCCTCATTTATCATTGATAGCGGACATCATTTCCCGTAGATTAATGACACTAAATATTTTGGTCAATCGATCAAACCAAATGTTTGCCCCAACAATGAGCGTCGGTGCACCACGGCGGGACTCAGTTTTGATTGTGAAAGCAGGGATTACGTAACATACGTACATTGATGTCGATACGTACGCGAGAAATCGATTTCATAATTAAATCAATCACTTCATCCAATACGATGAGGATGACCAGGCCGTGAGACTTCGCGTTGCGAGACAGAAAAAATGTTGTAAATATGCAGTTTGCATGATCAACAAATTTTTCCAACCGTTGCATAATCATCACAACCACTTGATTTTCTTACCCCATGCAAGTTACCGGTGACCAGCAACTCCTCAAACGACTGAACCGTATGGCCGTCGTACGCCAGGTGAGCACCCAGCCCGGGCTGTCGCGCGCGGCGCTGGCCGACGTGCTGGGCCTGACCAAGGCCGGCATCAGCCTGCTCGTGCGCGCACTGGTCGACGAAGGCTGGCTCACCGAAAGCGAGCTGCTCGTGACGGGCGAAGTCGGCCGGCGTGCCACGCCGTTGCATCTCGATCCGTCGCGCCTGGCCCTGCTCGGCGCCGAACTGGGCGTGGACGAAGCCCGCGTCGTCGCGACGAACCTGCTGGGCGAAGTCCTCGACACGCGCATCCTCACGTACGAGGATCCGGGCGACCCCACGTCGTGCATCCGGCTGGCCGCGCTCGCGCTCGCGAAGCTGGCGAAACGGCTCGGGCGCCCCGTTCTCGGCGTGGGCATCGGCCTGCACGGCGCCGTCGACGAGGCGCTGGGCCTGCTGCACCACGCGCCCCACCTCGGCTGGCGTAACGTGGACGTGGCCGGGATCGTCCAGGCCCACGCCAAGGGCTCGCCGCTGGACGGCCTGCCGCTGTACGTGCAGAACGAGGCGAACGTCGCCGCGCTGGGCGAGTTCGAATTCGCCGACCAGGCCAGCACCGATCCCTTGATTTATCTGTCAATCGGCTATGGCGTGGGCGCCGGCGTGATCGTCAACGACCGCCTGCTGACCGGCCTGCACGGCTTTGCCGGCGAAGCGGGCCACGCGATCCTGCAGGCCGGCGGGCCGCTGTGCTCGTGTGGCAGGCGCGGCTGCGCCGATGCCCTGATCGGCCTCGGCGCGCTGCTAGGCGCCGAACTGCCCAGCCATCCCGCGCTGGACCGGCTGTTCCGCCGCGTCGTCGACGGCGACCCGGCCACCTGCGCCGCAGTGGACGCAGCCGGCCGCCAGCTCGGCGTCCTGCTCAACAACCTCTGGGCCAGCTTCGACCCGATGGCGATCGTCATCGGCGGACCGGCAGTGCGGCTGGGCGACACGCTGATCGAGCCGGCACGGCGGGTGCTAGGCGAGTACGCGGATGCCGCGATGCTGACCGCGCCGGAAATCCGCACTTCGCGCTTCGGTGCGGACGTGGTCGCGGTAGGCGGCGCGGCGCTGGCGCGCCACCGGCTCACGCGCCCGCTCGACCTGCAGAGCATGGCGCGGCGGGCCGACAAAGCGGGGCGCCAGGCGCGGGTGACGAATGACGAACTGGGCCTGGCGCGCTAGATCAGGAAGGCCGATGCCTCCGCAATGACATACGGCTGTGCTGCGCGTACGCGGAACGATGATCAAGATGCTCGACCTGGCGGCAGCTTGCCCATCGCTGAGCCGTTTGGCCCGTAACTCCGTTCGCCGGCCGAACTTCCGACAATGCTGTGGCATCGTCACTGCTGCGCCTGGCACGGACCGGCGCGGTGGCCGGTGCGTGCTCCATGCGGAGAAGTCATCACAGACTTTCTCGGCAAACGGTCACGCGCATTTCTAAAGGCAAAGACAGCGACCAGGCATACCTTGCGGCCCGAGAGGAAGCCGCTCAACTTGATCGAACATGGTAATGCGCGCCAGTCTGGCGCGCCCGAAACCGTCGGTGCGGAAGACCTGTGCCAGCAGCGGTATCACATCCTCTCGCCCTGCGATGACTCTCGCCATTACATCTTCTTAAAATCCAAATTCGCTCAGGCCGGGATGGTCGGCTGGGCGAGGGCCGCTGTTGTCCCAAAAGAATTTACGTTCTTCGGGCTTGATCGGATGCTCGTTGATACATGCGTGACGATGATGCATCAGGCCAGCTTCGTCGAATTCCCAGTTTTCATTACCATAAGCACGGTACCATTGCCCGGAGTCGTCACGATATTCGTAGGCGAAGCGCACGGCGATACGGGCGCCATCGAAGGCCCACAGTTCTTTGATCAGGCGGTAGTCGAGCTCACGGGTCCACTTGCGCTTCAGGAAAGCGATGATGTCCTTGCGGCCTTGCACGAACTCGGCGCGATTGCGCCACCAGCTGTCTTCGGTATAAGCCAAGGCGACTTTCTCGGCATCTCGGGTATTCCAGCCATTTTCTGCCAGGCGTACTTTCTCGATGGCGGTTTCACGGGTGAATGGGGGCAGGGGTGGACGGGTCGACATGATACTTCTCCTTTAGTGTGATGATCGGTACAGGGGTACCGTTCGGTACGAAAACTTAAAATGGCGCTTCGGTTAAACCAAGTCTTGTTTCCTTGCGCTGACTGCCGCTAACTGACGATAATCGGTCCTTACTTCCGCGCCCGGCAGGATCGATGGCGGTAATACTGATTGCAACCGGATCGCTGGCGGGAAAAGATTCTTCCAGTGCTTCATCCAGGTTTTTCGATTGCTCGTCCTGTTGCGCTTCCTTGGCGAAAACGCAGGTGTCGATCGCCTGTTGGCGCTGGCTATGCATGTTCATGGGAGCTCCAATATCAAAAGATTTATTCCCGGCCAAGCGGAGGCATAAGACACATGCCAAATGGCATGCGCAACCGCGTACGAAGGTTCACCTTGAATCAGTCCCGGTGCCGGTCTCTTATTCGTACGCGGACTTGTGACTCATCACATATGCCCAGCCGGTGGCGATTTCCTGGGTTTCTCCATATGACATCGGGAGGCCGTCGAGCGTGATCAGCCAACCTTCCGCTGCACGTTGAAAATTCAGGCGCCGCGCCCCCATCAGTTGCGCGAACCAGGTCTGCACATGGGTTTGTTCATCGGTGTTCATCGCAGCGCCTTCCAGATGGTTCAGTACGGCTTGTTGGGCAGGAATTTGCCGTCCAGCGTGATCACGGCGCGCTCGCCGCCGTCCGGGTCGGCCACTTTCTGGATGTCGAGCTTGAAGTTGATGGCGCTGATGATGCCGTCGCCGAACTGTTCGTGCACCAGGGCCTTCAGCGTGGTGCCGTAGATCTGCACCATCTCGTAGAAGCGATACACGGTAGGGTCGGTCGGCACACCGCCCGGGATGCTGCCGCGCAGCGGCACCGCCTGCAGTTGCCTGGCGTCGGCGGCGTCCAGGCCGAGGCGGTCGGCCACCACTTCTGCGGCGGCTTTCGGCAGCGCGTGCTGGCCCAGGAGCGCCGCAGTGACATAGGCCACGCGGTGGCCGGTACCCTCGGCCAGCTGGGCGAAGCTCAGGTCCTTGATGGCCTTGGCGGCGATCACACGGGAGGTCAGGGCGACGCGGGCGTCCTGGGTTACGTTCGATTGCAGCATGATGAAGTCCTTTCAGGTAAAGGGTGGGTGGTTCGATCAGGCGGCTTTGAGCTGCCGGGTAGATTGGTAAGCTACGCTGTCGGGATGACCGGCCAGGTTGACGAATTCGTTCCTTGCGCCGTCGAGGGCGTTGATGCCGCCGGTCTCGATGTCGTACACCCAGCCATGCAGGGCAACTTTGCCCTGCTCGAGGGCCAGGGCGACGGTAGGGTGGGTGCGGATGTTGGTCAGCTGCGCCACGACGTTGGCGTAGACCATGGCACTCACTTTCGCTTCAGGCGTGATGTGGGTGTGCGCTTCGTTGACGACCTTGGCCGCATCGGCGTGGCGCAGCCAGCCGGCCACCGCTGGCAGGTGGTCCAGGCATGTGCACTTGGCGATGGCGGTCATGGCGCCGCAGTCGCTGTGGCCGCAGACCACGATGTCGGTCACGCCCAGCACGCCGACGGCATATTCCACGCTGGCGGTGACGCCGCCCGGCTCGGAGGTGTACGAAGGCACGATGTTGCCGGCGTTGCGGATAACGAAGACGTCGCCCGGTTGCTGCTGGGTCAGGAGCTCGGGCACCACGCGGCTGTCCGAGCAGGTGATGAATAGCGTGCCCGGCTTTTGGCTGGTGGCCAATTGCTTGAACAGGCTGGACATGCCGGGGAAGACATTTGCCTGGAACTGCATCGCGCCTTGAATAAACGGTTTCATGTGATCTCACTCCTTGGTGTCGGTGTGAGCTCATCTTCGGATGATTATGTTATTGCGTCCAAGACCGGTTTCGAATGATTGCAATAGGTAGAACCAATAGTTCGAGGGCTGGCTTAGAATAGTCAGGATAGGGAAACCAAT